>ERZ1370068.6612-contig-5585_pt1 | contig 45924 bp, 73 predicted proteins | sample MGYA00561227_ERZ1370068 | MGnify/ENA primary metagenome ERZ1370068 (study PRJEB38410, sample SAMEA6850437) | metagenome | study: Metagenomic assessment of the ecological functions of the soil: analysis of the soil microbiota associated with the... | reverse complement strand
GGTAGCGCTTCGTTCAGTTACATTGCTTGGCAAGGCGTGGCCACGGAGATGCCCGTATCAGTTCGTTGTAGGAGTGACCTGATTGGGAGCCGATGCCCAGGCCTGGAGCTCCCGGGAGCTGGTCGGAATCGACAGCGGGGGCGGCGTCCCCGAAACATCAGCGACGGGAAGGAGCTTGGCACAATACTCACAAAATCAGCGGCGCGGTGATAGCAAGGGATCGCCATAGCTGCCACTGGCTTCGATGGGAAATGTCGTCCGAAGGGCGAACTTCGTGCCATCGGCCCCAACCCCCATGGCGAAACTCGTAAATGCCATTGTCCGGGCTTCCCCGAATAGAATTGGCGTGGTGGCATTGCCAGTCGCAGCCAAATCCGCGGAAATACCGGACCGCTTCGCCGGTACATTTCGGCCAGCGGCCCCCCAACTGCGACATGTTCCTTCGGCAGGGGATACCCCCCAGTAGGGGAACGCGTGCCTTCCAGTCCTGCACTACCAGCATTGTAGCTACCACTGCCACCGTAGGTCGTTGGGATAACTGTATCCGACGACTCCTGAACAGGTCGACGGTTCGGATAACTTGTAGGCGTAGAGCGAATCTTCGCCCGGTCCGTCGATTGATTTCCTGGCCGTAGAGATCGGTCGGCTTGCTGCGCAGCGCTGCCGCCGCTGAAGTTTGTGTCATAACTGCCGGAGATCAGACCGAACCGCACATCGTAATGGGGTGTCGTCTTGTGCGCCGGCGCTCCCGTTCGCATCTTCGCCACCGCCATGCGTTGGAGCAATCCCTGAGGCTTGTAGGTATAGGTGTTCGTCGGCGCCGGCGTATTGTACGTCGTGGCCAGGTATCGCGCAGTTGGATTCCAAGCCGACGGTCCAGTCGCAGAACTTTGACGGCCACACGATAGATCGCGTTTGAGCGGGGTGGTGTCAACTGTTCCTCCTGTTATGGCCGCATCGTATGTTGTCGCTGACGAATTGTCTGTCTTGAAACATTGCTTACCTTCCGTACTATCCGCATCCGGGAAATTGCCGGCCAGCACCACCGGGCAGCAGCCGACGGTTTCCGTGGCTGCGCTGTTGCGATATTTGCAAATCGTGATTGCGTTGCCGCTGGTAAATGCTGTCGGATGCATCGAAGGACATGACGTCCGCCGCCGCATTGGCTAGACTTTCGCCCGCTAGCAATGGGGTCGCGTGGGGTAACAGATCCGCCCCAAGACAGTCAGTCCATTGTTCCCGCTCGGCGGCGTGGTGGAGCTGCCCGGCATTGTCCACAATACGTTTTCCCCCATAGAGGATCTTGCGGATGATGTCGATCCGAGCCATTGTGGCCAGTTCATGAAGTTGCCGCTCTAATTCCCGCGCATACGTGCCTCGTAGGCTCCCCGTCCCGGCTGCAGAGGCATTAAACCCCGTCCCGTAGCCGCCAAAACCCGTCGTGCCGTTCCCAAAGTCGTAACATTTCTTCGGATCGCGCGCAGCCGACGCAGTCGATAGCTGTTCTTTGTACGTGGTGTCAACCGGGCCGCATCGCCTCCGGGCTTTCCGTTGTCCAAATCAACGATGTCATTGCTTAGCCCCTTGAAGAATAGCCGGTGATCTTTGGCGTCATCGCGAGCATGACGGCCGGAGGGACGGACTTGTTGATAAATGGGGGATAGGCCGTATAGTTATTCATCGTCTGCGCCATGGCCTGATGATGGCCCAAGGTCCCAACGATCGCGGCCAGGAGAGCAAATGGTAAAGCGTTTCATCCTGCTACCCCTCCCCTTCTCGACCATCGACTTTACATCGATGTTGTTACAATGCACTGAACTAACCTCGTTTGCATCATGTTTTCTTCTGACATTGGCCGCCTCGGTGGTACAGGCGTAGATCGCCACCATCAGCGACTTTCGGTTCCGACTGCCGCCAATGTGTTGCCAGGCAATCGATTCGGTACACGATATCTGGCCCCACCACCCGCCGATGCCGCTGCCGGCTCCACTCGTATCCGCCGCGCCGGCAGACCTGCATCCCCCGCTCCGGCTTTCCCCATAAGATATAGGCGATCGATATCGCCCAGGACGGCGTATCCATTGATTTGCAGACTATAGTCAGGCCCCGCGGCGCCCACTCCCGTCACCACATCTGTATCGTTGTTCCGACAGGCTCCCCCACGTGTTCCATGGACGGAAGTGGGATTTACCGCCACTTCAGCCGTGGTTCAGAACCGGACCGGTTTTGCCGGGACGAGGCAGCCGCCGGCACAGTGAGAGATTGCTCGTCGCCATAAGTCTGCTGAATAATGCTCTCTTACGCCAGTGTTCCCACACACAGGATACCCCGCCGCACTGGTCGCCGATTCCCCCGGTTCGCATGAAATCCACGATCCGATTTTCCAATCCCGTTACAGCCACGGCTCCGATCCCCAACACGGTCATGATGAGCAGAATCACCAACGTCGTGAGGATGCTGCGGTCGCCCTCCTCGCTCCTGATGGGAAGGCACCGCGAGACCCAGTCGTATCACTCGTGTACTCGTCCTCATTCGCATCCCCTTGCTCATATTCACTGCATGTTCCTTGTGTCGACCGGTCCGTGTCAGAGAAGCTTTGACGGCGGAATGGCCCCGATAGGCCACCGCCGCGTACCCTGCGCGTCATTCGAAGGCAGATGACTCGGCTTCAACCTGAAGGGGTGCGCTCAAGGCCCCCGCCTTGAGTCCCTCCCCCGTGCCTTGATCAGATCGCCGTCTTTGGCGCGCGACGATATTGATCTGGGCTAGCCAGAATCGTTGCTTCTGGATCAAACGTCCCAACTGTCCAGACTCTATTGGTTTGGAAATCAGCCACGTCGGGCATGACGCATTGTTGCCGTTAAAGTCATCAATCACGCTGTTGGGAACGCCGCTATTGATCGTGGTGTTACACCCGTCACACCCATAGGCAAATTGCATATCTTCAACCCCGTCCACGAGGGACGTAGTGACGGTCGGTGCTGTCCCGCTATCCACTGTCCGGCGTCAGACAGGGACCGGCAGTGCCACAGTTGGCCGCCCCAGTTTGCACTTGATAGGGTGACGCACTGTAAGAGAGTAGACCCGTGTGCCAATCCGGAAATTCAGTGGAGCGTAGGTGGGACCCCGAGTGTAATCGTTGCTCCGGCGCTCGATGTCACGGGTACAGTGACCACTCCTCCCAGCGAGATCATAGGCACCGGAGCCGCTCACCGGCGCAGCTTCGGTCACCATCTCGGTTGACCGCCGCGTGCCGAGAGGGTGATGGTGGTAAATGATCCTGCTCCCCCGTTTGGAGCCGCAATAGCCAAAAACCCCAACTGGGATTCGTCCGCGGAACGACTGACCGAAGTCGGTATCATCGGCGCCCGTATCGCTGACGGCGCGTTAACGGAATCGCAGAGTTGTTGTTATCGACTGGCCTGATCTTGCCGCAGCCGTTGTGCCCGCCGCGCCAGCCAGCGCAGTGCCGAAAGCTTACTGCCCCCCACCGGGGTATTGGGGGCCACCGGCATCCCAAATCCGGCTTGTTTGATGTCCCTGGCAACCAACTCCATGGCCACGCGAATGTTTTGCTGCGCGTGCCTTCGACCGCTCTCCGCTCATTCGAGATTGTGGCCTTGTGCGTCGTGGTCAGTATGGTGTACCCGGCCAGGCAGCGATGACTGACAGCGAAATCACCATTGAGATCAGCAGCTCAACGAGCGTGAATCCACGTTCGCCCAGCCCTCGCATATCCCTTCACATGGTCCACTGTACACCTCTCCGTAACTACTCGGGGCGCGACCACTGTGTCTAAGCGCATTGTCTTCGAAGTTCCAGTTACCTCGGCACTGCCCGCTCACCCACATGTCACCTGGACCTTGCCACTGTACCGCGGTTCAATCCGGGGATCCCGTGGCCGGAGGAACCGGATTCAGCGTGACGGTCCCCGCGGCTATTTTGCAGGTTGGAACTCAGCGGCAACGTGCGCCGTTGGGTGCAATCTCCGTTTGCCATCATATCGGTGACGGCAGTCGGACAGGTCGTCGCCACCCGAGCTCACATTGATGCCATGATACGTTGCTGCCTTACGACGGTTAAATTGAATGCGTTCGAGCATATCCGCCGCCAGATTCGCCACCCGCGTTTGATTGTTGGCATCAACGTTCTTTCTTAATGAGGAACGATTGCATACCCGTCAAAGCCAGGAGACCGATCGTCAGTATCACGGCGGCGATCATGCTCTCGATGAGCGTAGAACCCTTCGTGCTTGCTCCTTAGGAGCACGAGTCGTCATGCGGTGCAGTCGCGCATTTCATGGACACGGTGGACTTTGCGCACCATGTCACCTTCCTGACGGCATCACCAACACGGAGTAGATTGACCCTCTCGAATTTACGATCTGAATGACTTGATTTGCTGCTGTTCCGCTCAAACCCATTGATGAAAACAACACGTTTGTCGTACCACCTGGCAATCCTGTCACACTGCTGCTCAGGATCTGAGTGCTAAATATTGGAACCGCTCCCGTAGTATTTCGCGCTGATATTAATGAGTCCACCACCCCCACCTGAATCGTAACCGTGGCTTGGCGGTTGCGATTCATCGCTACATTCTGGCGAGGGTTAAGTTGCTGGAAAACTCACTCACGGCTTCGCGCAGATCATGCTGAGCTTTCCATTCCACATAGTTTGGAATCGCAAGCGCAGAGGCGATCCCGATGATCGCCACGACGATCATCACCTCGATCAACGATGAATCCGCTCTCGCGGTGTTTCCTCCCGAGCACTGTCATCCGTCCTATTTTGTCCTGGTACACCCATAGCGCCAGTCACCTTCACGCAAGGACATACCGTTTAAGAACAAGAAGAACAGCCACTCATAAGCCGTTGAAATTCAATGGTTCTGGAAGGACTATCCCCCACTACACATGAACATTTTATGGACTTACGGGAGACAATTTTCGTCAAAGGAGGAAAGCTTGAAAACCTTACCTTATGGAGAAATTCCAGGGCGGGAGGGAACCGGGAGACAGACGGATACACCTAAAGCAAATACTACAGATCAGCTATTTCATCGCTACGGCTCTGACTTGGCGATGGTGGTAAGCCCTTGTAGGAACCCTTTCGAATGCCGTCTTGAGCCAGTGTGATCATCCCCTCTTTCATCGCAAGAGCTATCCAGCTCGGCGGTTCCGCGATTGACTAGTATGGATGAGCTGTTTCATGTCTTCCGAGGGAAGCGAGCAATTCGTGGAGCGGCACTCGGTCCCTTGAAGCCGGTTCGATTGCAGGCCTCGCAGCCTCGTCCACGATACAGATTCCAATCGGCGATGTACTCGATGCCGAGTGTAGAGCCAGTCCTGCGCACCATACCCCTGCACTAGTTCGTCGTACTCCTGTCGACTCGGACGATAGGCCTCCTTGCACTGGATGCAGATCCGTTTGCACAGGCGCTGGGCGAGCACTCCCAACATGGCGTCGGCAAAGTTGAACGGCGTCGCAGCCGAGATCCAATAAACGGATCACCGTTTCGACCGCACTGTTCGTATGGAGAGTGCTGAGCACCAAGTGGCCTGTGAGCGAGGCCTCAATGGCGATGTCGGCCGTTTCTTTGTCCCGCATCTCGCCGATCATGATGACGTCGGGGTCGGCACGCAGAAACGCCCGCATCGCAGTCGCGAAGGTGAGACCGATCTTCGGATGGACCTGGACTTGGCGGAGACCGTCCTGGGTTATTTCAATGGGGTCTTCGGCCGTCCAAATCTTTCGTTCGTCGGTATTGATGTGCTTGAGAATCGCGTGCAAGGTTGTCGTTTTGCCGGACCCAGTCGGTCCGACACACAAGATGATCCCGTGCGGTTTCTCTGCGATGGCTTGAATGGCCTGCAAGGTGGCGGGGGCAAATTCCATCGCGTCGAGCGGCATCGGTTGCTTGGCCGTCAGGAGACGCAGCACGACATCTTCGTCCTGTCCTGAGGTGGGCAGGGTCGCGACACGCAATTCGACCTCTCGATCCTTCGCCAACCGGTACCGGATCTTGCCGTCTTGGGGTTTGCGTCGTTCGGCGATGTCAAGATTGGCCATGACCTTGATGCGTGATACGACAGCACGCCGATAGGCCGCTGGAATCCTCATGTAGGTCGAAGCAGGTACCGTCGATGCGCAGGCGCACAGCCATGTCTTTACGATCCGCGTATGGTTCGATGTGAATGTCCGACGCGCCGAGGCGGTCGGCTTCGGCGATCACTTGATTGGTCAGCCGCACAATGGCTGAGTCGTTCTCGTCGATCCCGCCGGATACGGGATCGATGGCAGGCTCAAGATGGATTTCATTGATCAACTCACCGAGAATGGCGCCGATGGACCCGCTGGTTCCCTGGACCCCTGGCCAGATGGAGAAATTGCTCGATGTCCCGACGCAGACCTACGGCATAGCGAATAGTCATCCCAGGAAATGTGCGCCGCACGTCCCAACCCTTATCGAGATCGTGCGGATCGCTGGTGAGCACGTCGATCAGTGAGCCTCGACGCGCGATCGGCAGCCAGAGGTTCTTCTTGAGATAGTCGAGGCTGAGCGTTTTGCAGCAGGTCGGCATCGATGACCGTTCGTTCGTCATACGGCAGGTAGGGACATTGATAAAAGTCGCTCAGGGCGGATCCTAAGGCGTCCTTCGGAACACGATAGCGGTCGAGGAGCACCGTTTCGAGATCGAAGCTGCCGTGCTTTCGAATCGTCGACCGCCGCCAACACCTCAGCCTGACTGATAATGCCGCGATAGACTAGCGCTATCCAAGCACGTTTTGTTCGATCGCGCGAGACGATTCGCCCACGGTTTCGACTGCGTGGCTAGAACCATCACTTCCCTCCGTCTTGCTTCCACTCCGCCACTCAGGATGTCTGTCTCGACGCGTCATATCGCGGCGTCTCACTCTCAGCCCTCAGCCTCTAGCATGGTGCTGAAGCACTATCCTTGCTCAGCTGGCATAGTACCGTGCCGCGCATGCCCGGAGGCTGCGAGAAAGGCCTATCCGCAACGAGCGAAGCTTTAGGCTCGAGGTCCGAAGACTCAGACTCCGAAGTTTCGACCATTGCTCGTCACATCTCCCGCCTGTACGCCTGACATGCTGCGTGGTGTACCTTGTTATCCCAGACGTTCAGACGGTGAATTCGGCGTGACCTCAGAGTTTTCCAGCAGCCTGCTAGTACTTTCGCCAACCAGGTTCCCGGCGCTCGATACACAACCGGAAGCCCCCGAAAGAGTCCCTGCGCCAAATCGGCGTTGTACCAGACCTCGATAATGGTACCGGTTCCGATCGACGTCACGCTCTGTCCTGCCATCATCGCCCCATACAGGCGAGCGGATCGTTCAATCCTGATCGTACCCGCCGCATACAGCAGGCCGTTGACGTGGATGCCGGACAATTGCACCGGCACCCTTGCCCTAGCGACTGTGTCCCCGGCGGAGATGGACTGAGGACCGGAACAGATTTCCCTGCTGCACGAGGACTTGAGCACCATATGACCTTGCACGACCAGAAGCCCTTCAAAATAGTCCGTATCTAGCACGCAGCGTTCCCATATTATCGACACGCGGCGGTTGTCCATCGACTGTGTCGATGAAGACCAATCCACGATGGTCTCCGATGGCGTGAGATTCCAGCGCGTCTGCAGGCGCTGATTCCCTGATCCGAGTCCGAGGCCCCCTGCGGATGAAGCTGCCCCACACGATCGAGTCGATAATAGGTCCCCCAGCGCAGCGCGATCTTCTTGAGCGAGTCGTAGTCCCACTGATCGAGCCTCACCCCAGGCGTCGGATATTGGTGCAGATGCACGTTTTCAGGAAGCGGAGGATTCGCACCTTGGCCTGGTGGAGGAGAGATGACTGAGACGGTCCCTCCAATCCAATATTCCGTCCAGCGATCCTGCGCATACAGCATCTGGTCATACGACTGACCGGTCACTGAGGCGCTGCAGTGCTCTTGAGGACCAGATCCTCGACTCGCTGCACCGCGAGATCGCCCAATACCCGTTGATCGCCCCAATGGACCATGACGGGAGATTCACCGCCTGGCTGCATGGCGCCGAGAGTCTGTCCGACTTGCACCGCCGCGCGAACCGCGGGAATCGACACAGCTCCGAGCTGGAGCTGAACCGTTCGTGCGACTGGCCGGTGATCGACCGTCGTGGCCGTTACCTCAACCGTGCTCAGCAAGCCTGGCTGCAGAGGACCATACACTTTCAACTTAAGAATCCGACCAAGTCCTCCCAGGGCATTGTGAGAAGCCGTTGGGCGAATCATTTAGCGTCTGATTGTCCGCCTGGTTCGCCGCATCGAGGAGGATGTCGGGACGGTCAGCGGTCCCGATAAACTGCGAACGCCCGGCTACGTCGAAGAACGATGGCCCGCTCGCAAGGATCCCCTGACGCTTGTCGAGCAGTCCAGCGACCACGATCGGTGTCGTACTCGGATCGTGAAACCAACTCATCACAACATCCGCCGCACCGTCGGCCAACTGTTGCGCGATGTTGTCCTCTTTCATGGCGCTGACGCCCGGTCCATCCTGACCTGCCAGATACAGAGACGTCATACCGGCGATTCCAAGCAGAAAAATCAGCATGAGCGCCGCGAGAAGCACGTGACCCTTGTCGCACAGATTCGTGAATTCTGATGCGCGCCGTTCTTCCATCCCCATATCCTCACTCCCATGCTTATTAGAGGTGTCGCCGTTATGTCCTGAGGCTAATTTCTCGAACCGCGCGGATTCCTTGATCGGACATCATCACCTCAACGACGACCAGCTTGACGAGCGCGGGTTGTGTCACAGCCTGCCCGTTTTCATCCCAGTAGGAGAACCGAACCTCCTGATATCTCCGACCAGGACACTCGCGCCGCCATCGACCTGTCGCAGCAACCTCAGAACACCCTGGTCATCGCGACGGCTGTAGTAGCGGACACGATTCAGGAGGGAGACAAAGGCTCCGGATGGAATCGCCCTTGTCAGCGGCTGCGTCCACCGTAAGCAGATGCCGTTGTCCATCACGAGCCAGGGCAAGCGTCTCGCAGCGCTCGGCCCAACAGGCCACAATGGTTTTCCGATCATCCCACCCTCGCCCGTCTTCGACCGACAGAGCCGTTTGGCCAATCGCCGCCGCTGCCGTGACCGTCGTCGAGAGGCCTTGCAGATTCGCCGAAAACTCCACTGAGTTCGAAGTCGCCGTGGTGAGAGAACCGGACCCCGCGAGCCGCAATTCCTGCTCAAGAACTTCTAACCCAAGGCGAAGATCTTGCTGTTGCGCGACCTCACGTTGTTGCCTCATAAACTGTTGCTGGAAATAGGACAGGGTTTGAAGCGTGGCGCCCAAGACGACCAACCCAGCCGCCATGGCAAACATCAGCTCGGTCAGGCTGGTCCCTGCCTCCGTCCGTATTCTATGGTACGTGCCTCTTGTATGGCTGTCCTGTCCGCATCCTGTCTACTTCGAGTGGCGATACGTTACTGGCTACCAACGAACACTGGATTAGCCCGCAGGGTGCCGACTCGTACTTCACGCTGGCCCTCGCCGGCTGCGTAGACTGCGCGAGCCTCAATCAGGACATGTCCCGAGGCCGACAGCGAACCGGAACGGCTCGGCGTCACCGTCCAGATCAGATGGACGCCATCCTGGTCCCAACTACCGGAGTACACCCCATCACCGGCCAGCACATCGCCGCCTGCTCCATCGTCACGCATGACAAGGTCCGGGACACCATCGTGATTCAGATCGTCCAGCAAGAGACGATCCCATCGCGCAGATCGTTTCGCTTCGATCCGCGATTCCGCCATCGCCAGGGCACGTGTCGCCAATGTCCCCGTTCGAAGACTCCGTTCTGCTGCCTGAAACGCCCCCATCGCACCGGCCAACCCGGTCAACGTCAGCGCCATAGCCACAAGCACTTCGGCAAAACTGGCTCCGCCCTCGGCATGAAATAATCGGTCCCGCGTCATGATACGGACACTCTTCCGGTGATGCTCACAGTGAACGTGGTTTCCCGGCCTTGACTGTCTCGCACGCGAATGGTTGTAGGGGTCGCCGACCGACCGCTGGGATGAAACAGAAGTTCAGGTCCAGCGGTTGGCTCCTCCACGACCACTCCCTTGTCCGCATACTGATAGACGTGCAGGATGCCCTCGGCATCCGCACGTCGAAGCGTGATCGTACGGCCCTCTCGATCGAATATGACCCGAAGTCGCTCTCGCCTGGCCATCGCCAGTTGTCTTGCGAGCCGGAGCTCCGAAGCAATCTCTACGGTGGCGCTGCGCGCCTGAACCCTTGCGGACCAGGTCTGATAACTCGGCCCGGCCAACACAGTCATAATGCCCATGATCGCCAGTACGATGAGGAGCTCTGTCAGACTCCAGCCTTGCTCCTGTATCTGTATCTGTGATTCTCTCGGCATGCCCCGCTCTCGCAGAGAAGTTCCCCTTACGAGGATGAACGTGGTCTCCAAGACCCGTGCCCACGCTGGTCCACGCCCAGATGACTGAATGCTTTGTGAGGAGCGGGAGCGGAATACTTCGCAAGTTCGCGCGGTTTCTCGTTGTCACAAGGAAACATGGAAGCGGAGCAGGCCGTGCACTGGCCAAGAAAGAGGAAGGAAACCAGAGAAACGCACTCACTATTTAGATACAGGGATTCGCCCGAAGAGATACAGGGAGAGTGTTAGAAGGCAGGGCCAAGAAGACCTTGATACCAATCGAGGAGCGGCTGGGCGAAAAACATGGCAAGGAGGGCTCCCAACACGAGGAAGGGGCCAAAGGGAATATAGTCATCACGCTTGATGATGCGCAGAGCGATCAAGCTGATGCCGATGATAGAACCAGTGAGCGAACCGATCATGATGGTGAGGAGCGCCGGCTTCCAGCCAAGAAACGCACCGATCATAGCCAGCAACTTGATATCGCCACCTCCCATTCCCTCCTTGCCGAAGAGATAGGGGCTCAGCCAGGCCAGGAGCCAGAGGATGCCGCCTCCCACGGTGAGACCGAGCACAGAATTGATCACACCCACCGGCAAACGGTCACTGCGCCCAGAAGTCCGACCACCATTCCCGGTATGGTAATGACATTGGGGATCATCTTATGGGTGAGATCCGTTCCCGTCACCACGACCAACGCCGAAAACAACAGGGCATACGAGGGCGGCCGTCCAGCTTGGACCGAAGTACCATAAGATTGTGAGATAGCCGAGAGCATTGGTGGCTTCGACGAGGGGATAGCGTATCGAAATTGGCGCGCGGCAAGCCCGGCAGCGTCCACCAAGCCACAGGTAGCTCAGCAGAGGAATATTGTCGTAGAACTCGATAGGGTGAGCGCACGAGGGGCAATGGGAGCCGGGCCAGACGATCGATTCGCCTCGGGGCAGTCTGAAGATGCAGACGTTGAGAAAACTGCCGATCAGCGCGCCGAGGGTCCCGACCACAAGATAAAGAGACCATTCATGCATAATCGACTCAGGAACAGACTCTGGCTTGGAACACCCTGAGTCACTTTGCATGCCAAATTAAATAATATTAGGTAGCTTCACTAGAGCCAATCTCCTATCAGTTTACTTATGGCGAGAGAGTCCTCTATAATTCACTGCCTGCTGGGCGAGGGTTTGTTCTTGCGCGTTTCTCCGTCAAGGTGAATTATACCGTACTATTTTATTCGCCAAAGGGAGAACAAGATAATGGCACGCACTGCAAAGACGAAAACCAAACCTTCACTGGCCAATCTGACCCCGCCACCCCGCAAGAAGCGGCCTGAATCGCTCACCAGTCGGGAGCAGGAGATCCTTGAACTGATTTGGGCCGGGTTCAAGAACAAGGAAATCGGTCAACGACTCAAGATCAGCGTCAAGACCGTCGAGGCGCATCGGGCCAACATGATGAAAAAGATGCGCGTGTCGAACACCGCTCAGCTGCTCAAGACCGCGATCCAAGACGGGACGATCAAGATTCGCTAGCCCGTATTATTCATGAATGCCGTCGCGGAGGCCGAACGAGAGAAGCCCCGCCGGCAAGAGGAGTCGGACGGCGCAGTAGGTATTCATGAATAGTCTGGGCTAGGCATCGCCGCCGGCACGACGCCCCTGCGACGCTGGCGGACCGCTTCGAACAGAGTGACGGCTGCTGCAGCTGAGACATTCAGCGACTGTATGCGGCCCTGCATCGGAATCCTGATGCGGTCGTCGCACTCCCTCAGCACACCAGGGCGAAGGCCTGCTCCTTCTCCTCCAAGCACCAGCGCAATCGGTCCGGTCATGTCGATGTCGGTATGGAGCTTCGCCGCCTGTGGATCCACGCCGTAGATCCACAGGCCGGCCTCTTTGAGATCCTGAATCAGACGAATCAGATTGCCCACGCGCCCGACGGAGATGTGATCGAGCGCTCCAGCTGATACTTTCGCCACCACCGATGTCAGGCCGACTGCACGGCGCTCCGGGATGAACACCCCATGGACACCTGCCGCTTCGGCCGTCCGCAAAACCGCTCCTAAGTTGTGTGGATCTTCGACTCCGTCAAGGAGCACGAGAAAGGGCTTCTCACCTCGCGTCTTCGCCCGCTCGAGAATCTGCTCCGTCGTGTCGTAGGATTTCGCGGCGACGAGCGCGATGACGCCCTGGTGATCTTCCACTCGGGACCAGATCGGTCGAAGGCGGGCGGATGGTTCGATGTGAACGGGGATTCGCTTCTGCTTTGGCCAGCTTGCGCGAGATCGGCCAAACTGCCGATCGGTCCGCAGCACTGAGCAGCCGCTGAAGAGGACGCGTGCCGGCGCGCAAGGCCTCGCGCATCGGCATGCAGTCCGTAAATCAGATCCGAGCTGACTATCGTTTCCACCGGCTTGGTGCCATCGGAGCTTGTCCTCGATGACGATGCCGTGGGATGCGAGATCCGCTCTGATCTATCGGCGCTGCTTGAAGTCTCTTCTGCTTTTCTGGCTTCAGCTCGATCCGTCAATCTTTGTCTCAATATCCGTCCTCGGACATTTCTGCTTTTACTCTGGCTTTCACATCGCCACCGAGTATCTCTTCAAATGTCCTGATCGGGCTTTATCCGATGAACTGCCACTGATCCAGCTGGAACAATCCTAGACATCACCAGACGCCCGAAACGCACACGCCTGAGCGCCTGACGACCTTTCACGTGTCGAGAGTCCGCTGCTCGAGTACAGCTATTCACTTCGCTGCGGAGATTCTGAGTCCGGCAAATCGCCACCGGCGTATTGAAATCATCGTCCATTGGCTTCCGGAACGCCACTCTGAGCATCGATCGACGGATCGATGCGAGCTCCTTGTCAGCCACAGTTTATGCTTCTTAGATCTCACTGAGCCGCTGAAATAAATCCGTAGAACCCATCCAGTGCCTTCCTCGCTTCCTGCAAACCTTGGTCGGAAAAATCCAACGGGGCTACGGTAATGGGTCCCGAGCAAGAAAATAGCGCAGCAACTTCTCCCGTTTCATCCTGAGGCCACTGTGATTTCTCGAAGATCTCCTGAATCGTAAAGAAGTTCCCCAGGGACTTGGACATCTTCTCCTGGTTGATCTGCACAAATCCGTTGTGAATCCAGTAGCGCGCGAATTCTTTTCCCGTCGCCCCACATGACTGCGCGATTTCATTCTCGTGATGCGGGAAAATCAGATCCATCCCTCCGCCATGGATGTCGAACGTTTCACCCAAGGTGGCGCATGGACATGGCAGAGCATTCGATGTGCCAGCCGGGACGCCCGGCCCCCAGGGACTGTCCCATGACGGCTCGCCCGGCTTGCTGCTCTTCCAAAGAGCAAAATCCATCGGATGGCGCTTTCGTTCATCCACGTCCACGCGTGCGCCGGCCTGCATGTCGTCCAACCGCCGCTTTGAGAGACGCCCGTACGCAGAATACTTGGCCACTTCAAAATACACGTCTCCATCGACTTGATAGGCCAATCCCTTCTTCACCAAGGTCTCGGTCAAACGGATGATGTCGGTCATGTGTTCTGTGGCCTTGGGCTCGATGGAGGCTTGGCGAATGCCCAGTCTCTCCATGTCTTCGTAGTAGGCTTGGATATATTTCGCGGTGATCGTGTCGCAGCTGACGCCCTGTTCGTTCGCCCGCTTGATGATCTTGTCATCCACGTCGGTGAAGTTCTTGACGAATTCAACCTTGTAGTCGCTGAATTCCAGATAGCGCCGGATCACATCGAACACGAGCGCGCTGCGTGCATGGCCGATATGGCAGTAGTCGTAGACGGTCACGCCGCAGACATACATCCGAACGGTCTTCGGCTGGAGCGATTGAAACGGCTCCTTTTCCCCCGTGAGCGTGTTGTAGATCGAGAGCATGGGCGGGTTACAACTCCGAGTGATGCGGCGCTTCGGCCAATGGGACCAGAGAAAATAGCCCAGGGCGAGCGCCAAGCTCAAGCCGATCACGATGTCGAACTGATGGAAGTAGTCTCTCAGATGCTCCCACTGCTCTCCCATTTTCACGCCGATATAGGCCAGGAGATAGCACCAGGGCAGCGCACCGAGAAAGGTGAAGAGTATGAACCGATAAATGTTCACACCGGCGATGCCGGCCGGCAAGGAGATGAAGGTCCGGACGACTGGAAGCATCCGGCCGAAAAATACGGCTGCCTCGCCATACTTGGCGAACCATCGATCCGCCATCTCGATGTCTCTTACTCGACACCAACATATAGGGCCCGTATCGCTCGAAGAAGGGCCGACCGCCCCACACACCGGCGTAGTAGGCCACAAGCGACCCCGCGACGTTCCCGATGGCTCCGGCCAATGTCACGCCCAGCATCGTGAACTGTCCCGTCGTCACGAGATACCCGGAAAAAGGCATGATGATTTCGCTGGGCAATGGAATGCAGGCGCTCTCAATGGCCATGGTGAGGAAAATACCGGTGTAGCCGAACGTCGAGATCATCGACACGATAAATCGGCTGATCTCTGTAATGATCGCTTCGATCAGATTCCCCACAGCACCCTAGCTCCTCTGCTTGCCCTTCGGCTTCGACGATGCAGCTACCCGACGCACATTCTGGCCGACGCACCGTTTCCCATTTCCGAAATCGATCCAACACACCATAATTTGTCGTATCGAGGTGAATAGGGGTGAGCGAAACCGCCCCTTGCTCAAGCGCCTCATGGTCGGCATCCTTGCTTCTGCTCCACGACACGCGGGTCCCAGCAATCCAATAGTAAGTCCGGCCATGCGGATCGATCTTTTCAATGATCGGATTGTCGAAGCGCCTGCGGCTGAGACAGGTGACTCGAACTCCGGTGATCGACCTGAACGCCCGATTCGGAATGTTGAGATTCACGAGCGTTTCGTCCGGCAAACCCTCTTTCAGGATCAAACGAGCGATACGAACGGCATACCGAGCCCCGGCGTCGAAATAAAAATGTTCCTGCCCCTCCTGTGACACAGCCATAGAGGGGACACCGAGGATCGTCCCTTCCATCGCTGCCGAGACCGTCCCAGAATACAACACGTCGTCGCCAAGGTTCACGCCTTTATTGATCCCTGACACGAGGAGATCGGGTGGTGCCGACATGACCTTCAACACGGCCAGATTCACACAATCGACCAGGCGTTCCGTTGACAGCGTAGATCCGTGTCCCGAGCTGATGCACTCGCAGCGGTTTATGAAGCGTCACCGAATGCGCCACGGCAGTCCGTTCGCGATCCGGCGCGACCACCCACACCTCGCCCACTCTCGACAAGGCCTTGGCGAGCGCCGTCAAACCAGGCGAGTGAATCCCATCATCGTTGGTGACCAGAATGCGCATGGGTCCGTCAGGAAAAAAGCTGCCGGCGGCAGCTTCGTTCAGTGCTGAGTCTTGAGAATCAGACGCGATGATCCAGGAGATCTGTCCGACATCTCCCGTCAGCGCTCGATCCGCTTAGCACTATCACGATATTTGGTCGGGGCGAGCCGATTTGAACGGCCGACCACTCGCACCCCAAGCGAGTACGCTACCGGGCTGCGCCACGCCCCGACACGCTCTATTCAATTTCACCGTCTCCCGCATTGTCTCCCTGGAGGCGGCTGGAATGCAACCGGCTCGGAAGAGACGAGGCGGGACCGTCGTCAGTCAGAATGCGACTCCAAAACTTTGAGAATCGCCTGGAGATTCCCTCGCAGTTTCTGCGCAAGTTCTTTGGGGCGCACCCGCTGACTTGCCACCCGGCCTCGCCTGGCCCAATACCGTTTGACACCTGCAAGCGTATGCCCTTCTTCATAGAGCATCCGCTTGATCTCCAATACCGTTTCGACTTCTCGCCTGACATAGAGTCGCTGATTCCCACGACTTTTCTTCGGCTTGAGAAACGGGAATTCTGACTCCCAGAATCGCAACACGTAAGCCGGTAGCTTGGCAATCTGGCTGACTTCGCCGATTTTATAAAAGACCTTGCTGCCCAGCCTGGGCTCGTTCCCCATGACCGGTCCTCGTGGTGGGATGAGTTAAGGTGATTGAACGCGGCTATGAATTGACGTATTTCTTAAACACTTGACTGGGACGAAAGGTCACCACACGACGAGGCGTGATTCCTATTTCTTCGCCGGTCCGAGGGTTCCGGCCCTTCCGTGCCCCTTTACTGCGTACCACAAAGTTTCCGAATCCGGCAATCTTGACCGACTCTCCCTTATGCAACACCGCTTTCAACATATTCAGCACGAGTTCGACGATATCCGCGGCTTCGTTTTTCGAAATACCGACCTGCTTGTAGATTTCGTTCGCGATATCTGCCTTTCGCATGCTTTCCCCTCCGACACCCGCGCAAACTTCTCGAATGATCGCCTGTGAACTTACTACGAACGATTAGCAGTTTCGCTATAAGTTACGTGAGGTTATAAGACCTGTCAAGAAGAAAGATACCGGATCGGATGTCCCACTCATTCGTCTTTGGCCAGCAACTTGTATTCGATGCTGTCCGCCAGCGCTTGCCAGCTCGCTTCCATGATGTTCTCAGACACGCCGACGGTGCCCCATTTATCCTTATGATCGCCTGATTCGATCAACACACGGACCTTGGACTCCGTCCCACGATCAGCCGACAGCACTCGCACTTTGTAGTCGAGCAGTTTGACTTCTCGTAGCTGGGGATAGAACTTTTCCAACGCTTTCCGCAACGCATGGTCGAGCGCATTGACCGGGCCGGCTCCGACTGCTGCCGCATGTTCCACCACTTCGCCGACCTTCACCATCACTAGTGGCCTCCGACGACGAGGCGCCCTGGTCTTGTCTTTTCTCGACAATCACCCGAAAGCCCAGGAGTTGGAAGGATGGCCTGTGCGTCCCCATCGCTTTCCGCATGAGCAACTCGAAGGAGCCTTCCGCCGCCTCAAACTGGTAGCCCTCACTTTCACGCTCCTTCAAGGTATCGATCAGTTCCTGCAACTTGGCGTGGCCCTTGTCCAATTTGATTCCGTAGGCCTCGACCTTCTCCAGCAACCCACTCCGACCTGCCGCGTCCGATACCAGCACACGCTGGCGGTTGCCGACCAACCCCGGGATCACATGTTCATAGGTCGCGGGATTCTTGAGCACCGCATGGATATGGACTCCGCCCTTGTGGGCAAACGCCGAATCTCCCACATAGGGCTGGTGCTTATTGGGCATGAGGTTCGCGATCTCGGTCACGAATCCTGAGACCCGCTTGAGATGGCTCAAACGGTCTCTCAACACCGGACGTTTCATCTTCAGTTCAAGATTGGGAATGATCGAACAGAGATTGGCATTGCCGCACCGCTCGCCGATCCCGTTAATCGTCCCTTGCACTTGAACCACGCCGGTTTCGATCGCCACCAGCGAATTCGCGACGGCCATTTCGCAATCGTTGTGGGCGTGAATCCCCAAGGGCACGGCACACTCCCGCCGAACGACCTGGCAGATCTCTTTGATTTCCCAGGGCATCGACCCGCCGTTGGTGTCGCAGAGAATCACCCGTTCGGCCCCGGCCGCGACGGCTTGACGAATGGTCTCCAGCGCGTAGTCCGGATTGGTCTTGTATCCGTCAAAGAAATGCTCCGCATCGTAGAACACCCTCCGACCTTTCGAGCGGAGATGGGCCACGGAATCGCTGATGAGTTCGAGATTCTTCACAAGGGAAATGCCGAGCGCATCGGTGACGTGCAGCGACCAGGTTTTCCGAAGAGCGTGATGATCTTGGTCTCGGCATCCAGCAACGCCAGGATATTCGGATCCTTCTGTACCGCGTTGCTCGCTTTTCTGGTCGACCCGAACGCCACCACCGTCGCCGTCTGCAACGGGACGGTCTTGATCATCCGAAAGAACTCGATGTCGCTTGGATTCGCCCCGGGCCACCCGCCTTCGATGAACTGCACGCCCAGCCCATCCAACTGTTGCGCGACCCGGACCTTGTCTTCCGCCGAAAAGGTGACATCCTCGGCCTGGGCTCCGTCACGTAAGGTCGTGTCATAGATTTCCAACGCCGCCGACCGGGCGGCAAAAGGAAGCGTGTCGGGCGATGCAGGAAGCGACAGGCTTGCCTCGTGAGGATCGTGGTTGTGAAGATTTTCGAGCCATAAGGGAAACGATACCAGGAGCAGGACGAACCCTGTCGAGACTCACCTCGCCGAAATCCTCTACTTCATGCGTTTCGGTCCCCTGCCGGTGAGCTGATCCAACCCGAATGCGGTATGGAGCGAACGCATCGCGAGTTCAACATACTTTTCATCGATGACACAGGAGATCTTGATCTCCGACGTGCTGATCATGAGAATATTTACGCCTTCCTGCGCCAAGACTTCGAACATCTTGGCGGCGACTCCTGAATGGGAACGCATCCCGACGCCGACCAGCGAAACCTTCGCGATCGCCTCGGTCACGGCAACCGATTTGGCCGACGATACCTTTCGCCACGTCCTGAATCAGCGGCAGGGCTTTCTTGATGTCCGCCCGTGGAATCGTGAAGGAAATATCCGTCATGCCCGACTGACTCATATTCTGGATAATCATGTCGACATTGATGTTGGCCTTGGCCACTGGCCCAAAGAGTTTGGATGCAATACCTGGTTTGTCCGGCACGCCCACAATCGTGACCTTGGCCTGATTTCGATCGCCGGTGACTCCCGACACCGCGACCGCTTCCATATCCTCATCTTCACGCGTCACAAGCGTCCCCTTTCCTTCTTTGAAGCTGGAGTTCACCTCCACCGGCACGTTGAACTTGGCAGCAAATTCGACGGAACGGCTCTGCAACACTTTGGCGCCCAGACTGGCCATTTCCAGCATTTCCTCATAGGAAATCTTGTCGATTCGTCGAGCCACCGGCACAATGTTAGGGTCCGAGGTGTAGACGCCATCGACGTCGGTAAAGATGATGCACCGATCAGCCTTCAGCGCCGCCGCCAGCGCAACCGCTGTCAGATCAGAGCCGCCACGCCCCAACGTCGTGACATCCGACTGCTCGTTGATCCCTTGAAAGCCGGCAACCACTGGAATGACCCCGTTGCGCAGTGCCTCGCGGATTCGATCGGCACTCACCCGGGTGATACGCGCCTTTGTATGGGCACTGTCGGTCATGATCCCGACTTGGCGCCCCGTAAAGATTGAGCATCGAGTCCCCGAGCCCGCAAGGCCATCGCCAACAAGGCGATGGTCACCCGCTCTCCGGTCGACAGCAGCATATCGAGTTCGCGATCGTCCGGCAGCGGCGTGACTTCATGCGCCAACCGAAGCAACCGATCCGTTTCTCCGCTCATCGCGGACAGGACAACCACAACGCGATGGCCATCCTTGTGAGCCCTCTCGATGCGGTCGGCCACGCAGTGGATCCGCTCGATCGTGCCCACGGACGTTCCCCATATTTCTGGATAATCAGCGCCACGACCGTCAGGATCCTTTGCGAAAAGTCGCACGACGAACTTCGTCGCATCACGAGGAGGCACGGTCGAGGCTCGAGCATCAGCCTCGATAAATCTCCGTCCGGTCCCGGCAGAGGGAGCTGCCGCACTGTCACGATAGGCGAAGAACCCCGGACCTTCTGCCGCTTGGCCATGATGCACGCTGCCCGAATCGCAGAAGGCCACGATGCGATGGGAACCCAATTGGGCCAACCCATCGAGCAGCGGCCCTACCAGTTCGCGATCGACCGCTTCGATACCCTTCACCTTGGCCGCGACATCCGACCCGTAGACGACCTCGTCCGGTAACTCCACATGCACATAAGCAAAATCATTTTTCTTCAGTTCCTCCAGGGCGACCGCCGCTTGGGTACGAAGATCCGCACCGGCCAATCGCGCGCCGTCCACGGCTTCGAGCCCGGCCATGATGCCGAGTCCGCGATGGACATCGCTCTGTGAGACCACCACACCGGACATCTTCAATCGCTCAGAGAGGTTTGGCCAGAGAATGGCCCGGCCTTGGCCCCAGAGCCAGAGACAATTGGCCGGCTTCTGCCCCGCTTCCCGACGTTCATCGTTGAGGGATGATCCCGCAAGATCTGAAACGGAAGCGTCCATGAGTTTCCAGAGAATGTCGGATCCGTCTCCCGTCGGTAATGCATCGGCGATCGGTCGACCGACCAGTAATTGTGGATCCGTACAGATCGCTCGCGACTTCCCGTTGACCCACACCATGAGATGACGGTGGCCTAACCCGGGATAGAACTGAATCATCTCAGACCCGAGCTGCTCGTTGATCGCCTCGATCAATTCGCGGGCCTCTTCTGTCGAAATCAGGCCTGCGGTCGCATCATCCATCACCACGTGCGGTCCGAGCTTCTTGATCTCGTTCAATCCGCCTTTACTCCCGGACTGGGCGTCTGCCCGCAACGTCACCATCGTACAGCGATGACACCACATCATGCTCGCTGATGGCGACCCCCAGACTGGCCGCTTCGAGCGGACCAGGCCCCTGGTAGTATTTCTTGGGGTCGTATCCGAGAATGGTGGTTCCCATCAGACCGCTCCCCTGTCGCACGTTCTCAGGCACCGCGGCCAGGAGCCCAAGCTCCCCACCTTGCGCGAGGCGATCCAGGTGAGGGTCGAAGCAGCTTGAAGAGGAGTCCGTCCGCCCAATTCCTTCCGGGGATGGTCTGCCATCCCATCGGCATGGAGAATCACATGTTTCATCGAAGCCCTGCGTTGCATTGTGTCTACACCCTTAATAGACGAGCGACATCCTCCCGCGTCGCTCTAACGGTTTTCGGTTGGGCCGATACGCTGATGGCTGTGTCGGCATCTTTCAATCCATGGCCTGTTAAGGTGCAGACCACTATCTCGCCTTCACGCAATCCGCCTTGCTTGCTCAACTTCATCACGCCGGCAACCGATGCGGCGGACGCCGGCTCGCGAAAGACCCCTCCGTCGCCGCCACCGCCCTATAGGCCTGCAGAATCTCTTCATCCGTCACCGAATCGATCGCTCCCGTGGATTCCTTCACGGCAATCAAGGCCGCTTCCCAGCTGGCCGGATTGCCGATCCGAATCGCCGAGGCCACCGTCTGCGGATTCTCCACGATGCGGCCAAGCACGATGGGCGCGGCACCAGCCGCCTGAAACCCGACCATGCGAGGCAGCCTCGTGGATTGATTGGCCGCACGGTATTCCTGGTACCCCTTCCAATAGGCGGTAATGTTGCCGGCATTCCCAACCGGCAGCGCATGAACAGTCGGGGCATCGCCGAGCTCATCGCAGACCTCCATCGCGGCGGTTTTCTGCCCCTCGATCCGATAGGGATTGATCGAGTTGACCAGCTCGATGTGGTAGGTCGCCGACAATTCTTTGACGATGGTCAAGGCCTGGTCGAAGTTTCCTTCAATCTGGATGACTGTGGCTTGATGCATCATGGCCTGGGACAGTTTACCCATCGCAATCTTCCCGGCAGGAATCAACACATAGACCGCCAGTCCCGCCCGCGCACCATAGGCTGCAGCGGAGGCAGAGGTATTCCCCGTGGAGGCACAGATCACCGCCTTGGCGCCGGACTCAACGGCCTTTGAGATGGCCATCGTCATGCCGCGATCCTTGAACGATCCTGTCGGATTCATGCCTTCGAATTTGAGATAGAGATCGACGCCGGGAGCGATCTGCTTGGCCAGCCGCGTCGCCCTGATGAGCGGAGTGTTGCCTTCACCGAGCGTCACCACAGGGCGTACGGTCAGTCACCGGCAGAAACTTCCGATATTCTTCGATCACACCACGCCAGCGATTCATCGCATTACTCGTCCTTGCCCTCGACCCGGATCAAGGTGGTGGGCTCGGAGATGAAGGCCATGCGATTGATCGCTCGCAATGCCGTTTGGACATCGCGCTCCGTGGCGGTATGGGTCTTGATCACGACCGGAACCGTTTGCCCTTCGCGCCGTCCCTGTTGGAGGACGGATGAGATACTGATACCGCACCGGCCCAGCTCCCCTGCGATTTGCGACAAGACGCCGGGGCGGTCCAACACCATAAAGCGGAGGTAATAGAGCGAGCTGATTTCTTCCATCGTCCGCATCCGAAGCGGACGACGCTGGTCCTGCTGGAACGAGGCGGGCGGCACTCGCCCAACCGCTCCTTTCAACAGATTGCGCGCGATGGCGATGAGATCGCCGACCACCGCACTGCCGGTCGGCATGGACCCCGCGCCCCGGCCATAGAGCACCACGTCGCCCACGGCATCGCCGACAAGTTGAATCGCGTTGTAGACTCCTTCGACTTGGGCGATCGGAGATGAGGAAGGCAGCATCGTGGGATGCACTCGGGCTTCGACTTCGTTGCCAACCAGCTTGGCAATGCCCAGCAGCTTGATCGTACAACCGAACTCTTTGGCGTACGCGATATCGAGCGGCGTAATGTGGGTGATCCCCTCGGTGTATACATCTTTGACATTGACCGGTGTTCCATAGGCCAGCGCCACCAGGATCGCCAGCTTGTGCGCCGAATCAATACCGGCCACATCGAATGTCGGATCCGCTTCGGCATAACCGGCCTGCTTCGCTTCGTCGAGTACCGTCTCAAAACTCTGGCCTTCATGGGTCATGCGCGAGAGAATGTAATTGGCCGTCCCGTTGATGATCCCATAAATGGATTGGATGGTGTTGGCCGCCAGCCCTTCCCTCAATGCCTGGATGACGGGAATCCCCCGCCCACGCTCGCTTCGAAACCTAGGTCGACGCCCGCGCGGGAAGCCGCGGCAAATATTTCTTCTCCGTGTAACGCGAGCAAGGCCTTATTGGCGGTGACGACATGTTTGCCTGCCGCAATGGCCTCCAGGAATGATGCGTTTGGCAACATCGCAGCCCCCGATCAACTCAACGACGATATCGATCGACGGATCGGTGAGAATCTGCTTCGCATCGGTCGTGAGGAGGCCGGGCGGCAGGTCAAACCTCGGTCACGTATCACATCGAGATCCGCAATCCGAATGATTTCGATCGGCACACCGACCCGGCGGCTGATCAAGGCGGCGTTCTCCAAGAGAATCTTCGCGACACCCGTCCCGACCGTTCCGAATCCAATGATGCCGACTCCCACGCGCGAGATCATGCTTCCGACCCCTCAAGCTTCAGGGATTTGCGAATGCCTCGAACGGCTTGCCTCGTGCGATGTTCATTTTCGACAAGGCCGAAACGCACATATTCGTCCCCGCCTTCACCGAACCCGATCCCGGGAGACACGGCCACTTTCGCCTCGCGGAGCAGGAGCTTCGAAAACTCCAACGACCTCATCGACCGATAGGGCAGCGGAATTCTGGCCCAGACGAACATGGTGGCCACGGGCTTGTTCACCTGCCACCCGATGCGATTCAGTCCGCTCACCAACACATCACGACGCTTCTGGTAGCGCAGCACCGTCTCCTTGACACAATCCTGTGGTCCATTGAGGGCAATGACGCTGGCAATCTGCAGAGGCTGGAAAATACCGTAATCCAGGTAGCTCTTGATCTTGGCCAAGGCTCCGATCAACTTCGCGATTACCGCAACAAAAGCCTACGCGCCAACCAGGCATGTTGTAGGCCTTGGAGAGGGTATAGAACTCGACGCCGACATCCTTGGCCCCGGGAACCTGCAGGAAGCTCGGCGCCCTATATCCGTCGAACACCAAGTCGGCGTATGCGAGGTCATGAATGACAATCACGTTATGTTCTTTGGCAAAGGTGACGATCTTCTTGAAAAACTCCAGATCCACCACGGCGGTGGTGGGGTTATGCGGAAAATTGATGACCAAGATCTTCGGCCGCGGGAAGGTCTGGCGATAGACCCTGCTGCAAGTCGTCGAAGAAGTCACTGTCCGGACGCAGCTCGATCCCACGAACTTCTCCGCCCGCAATGATGAAACTGCTACATATGAATGGGATAGGTCGGCGTTGGCGTCAGGACGACATCGCCGGGCCCGATCAAGGCCAGCGCCAAATGTGCCAACCCTTCTTTGGAGCCGATCGTGACGATGGTCTCGGTCTCAGGATCCAGATCGACATCGTAACTCCGCTTGTACCAACCCGCAATCGCATGCCGCAGTTTCGTAATCCCGCGCGAGGCCGAGTAGCGATGATTTTTCCCCTTCCGCGCCGCCTCGATCATCTTCTCGACAATATGGCTTGGCGTCGGTTGGTCAGGATTTCCCATTCCGAAATCGATAATGTCTTCGCCCTGTTGACGAGCCTCGAGCTTGAGGCTCTGCACCTGGGCAAACACATAAGGCGGTAGCCGCTTGATGCGATAAAATCCGTCACCTAATCCCATCGGGTCCCCTGTCAGTAACCTCCACACGCGCGGAGGCGTCGAGAGACCACCATCCGCCGCATCAGGGGGCCTATTCTAATGGCGGGGAGCGTATCGAGTCAAATTATGTCGTGATTCTGTGGGGTTCGGTATGCCGACCCTTCAGACTGACCGGGACAACAGTCACCAACTCCCCCTCCCAGTCCTTGCCCATCCCAGTCAATTTCTGTTACAACTGCAACGCCTTTCGCACTCATCACGCAACTCAGTTTCTCCTTGCTCCACATAGCAGAACGGAGGATCTGTGCCACGACTTGGGGTGAACATCGACCATGTGGCCACCTTGCGCCAGGCCCGTGGTGGAACCGATCCCGGACCCCCTTGCCGCCGCAGTTTTGGTGGAATTGGCCGGGGCTGACGGTATTGTCGTCCACCTCAGAGAGATCGGCGCCATATTCAAGACCGCGATCTTCGTCTCTTGCGGGAACTCATCCGCACCAAGCTCGATCTGGAGATGGCCGCCGATGAGACGATGGCCAAAATTGCCCTGACCATAAAACCGGACATGGTCACGCTCGTCCCGGAGCAGCGTCAGGAACTCACGACTGAAGGCGGCCTGGACGTGGCCGGCCACAGAGATCGTATCCAGCAGGTCGTGGCCCTGCTCCAGGATGGCGGCATTCCCGTCAGCCTCTTCATCGAACCGGATTTGGCCCAGGTCAAAGCCTCGCACAGAGTCTCAGCCGATTTCGTCGAGCTCCATACCGGCCGGTATGCGAATGCCCGGCGCTCGAAAGAAGCCGACGCGGAAGTAGAAGCCATTACGCAGGCCGCGAAGCTCTCCTACAAACTCGGAATGGGCGTCAATGCCGGGCACGGCTTGGACTATCGCAACGTGACGCGGTTGACTCACATTCCGGAAATCGTCGAGATACAACATCGGCCACAGCATCATTGCCCGAGCGGTTCTGGTGGGCCTCGACCAGGCCGTGAGGGAGATGAAAGCGTTGCTGAGTTGAACCATCGCGCCGGTGCGGCACCCTGCGTTCCTCCATGGACAACGCGATTCGCCCTTGTCATGACATTGCGCCGTAGGCAACAGATCTCTTTCCTCCCGCGCTCACCCGATTCCTCATGCGGTATCGATCCCGCACGCAAGGCCACCGATGAAGATCGTGACCGGAACCGAGATGCAGACACTCGATCGCCGCACAATCATCGAAGCGCATGTCCCCAGTACCGTCTTGATGGAGCGGGCCGGCGAGGGGATTGTCAGGCATCTGGAGGAGCACTGTGGACCAGCACGAGGCAAGACCATTACCATCCTCTGCGGAAGAGGAACAACGGAGGAGACGGATTGGTTGTGGCTCGACTGCTGCACCGCCGGCATGCTCGGATTCACGTGGTGCTCCTCACACCGATCACCGACCTGAGTCGCGATACCGCGGCCATGTATCGCTCGGCTCGTTCGGGTTGCAGGGCGAGCAGCGATCGTTCGATTCCGGTCTGCTGATCAGGCGCGGCCCCTCCTCGCCTCCAGCGACATCCTCGTCGATGCCCTCCCTTGGTACTGGATTGTCTTCCGTAGTGACCGGAACCTATCGTGAGGCCATCGAACTCATCAACAGTGCCGGAAAACCAGTCATCGCGGTTGATATCCCGTCCGGTCTCCATGCCGATACCGGCGCCATCCTAGGGCGAGCGATCCGCGCCACGTTGACCATCACATGTGGCCTCCCGAAACTCGGCCTCTATGTTGATGCGGGGATTGACCAGGCCGGCGCAATCCGCGTCGTCGATATCGGCATTCCACCCGCCTATGTGGATGCCATCGAGAGCCGGACCCTGCTCCTGACAAGCGACAGTGCTTTTCAGTCTCTACCGGAACGCGTGCCCTCCGCGCATAAAGGAACCTTTGGCCATGCGGGGATTATTGCAGGGTCCGTGGGAAAACCGGCGCGGCGGCGTTGGCGGCCCAGGCGGCACTCCGCGTTGGAGCCGGCCTGGTGACCGTGGCCACCCCCAGCAGCGTCAACGATGTACTGGAAGCAAAGTTACTGGAAGCGATGACGATGCCTCTTCCGGAAACGAAGGCACGTACACTGGCCCGCTCAGGACTCGATCGTGTCTTAGCCTTTATCCAGGCACGCACGGCGATCGCCATCGGTCCTGGGCTCTCGACACATCACGAAACCGTCGAACTCGTGCAGTCGCTCATGAAGCATCTGGATCGGCCCTCCGTCCTCGATGCCGATGCGCTCAACGCCTTGGCCGGCCGGGCCTCGTTGCTGACCGAATGTAAAACTCCACCCATTCTCACCCCGCACCCTGGTGAGATGGCCCGGCTCGAAAGTCGATGCCACCACGCAGAGCGTCAACGCGGATCGAATAGGCACGGCCAGACGGTTTGCCCGAGAACGCGGCGTGTTCGTCGTCTTGAAAGGCGCACGAACCGTCATCGCCCGCCCCGATGGGCTTGTCGCCATTTGCCCGACCGGCAATCCCGGCATGGCCACGGCAGGAACCGGTGATGTCTTGACCGGCATGATCGTCGGCTTACTGGCGCAAGGGTCCCCGCATGGGACGCCGCCTGTGCCGCGACCTATTTTCATGGATCGGCCGGCGACTTGGCCTCCCAACACCTCGGGCAGCCCGGGATGCTCGCCAGTGACCTAATCGCTCAGATTCCTTATGCGCTCCAGCGGACGAAAACGACCTAACGTGACCCGGCCAGCCAAGGCGAAACAGCCTGCCGCTCGCCGCAGCGCCAGCATCGAGCCTGCCGTGGAAACTGGTGTCCACATCGCACCGGCACACTGATCGGCTAGGCCAAGTGATCGGCCGCGTGCTTCGCGGGGAGAAACGATCGCACTCTACGGACCGCTCGGAGCCGGCAAGACGGCGCTCGTTCGCGGAATCGCGCAGGGTCTGGGCGCATCGCCGACGGCAATCAGCAGCCCGACATTCGTCGTGATTCACGAATATGATCAAGGGCGCCTGCCGCTTGCCCACGTGGATCTGTACCGTATCCGCTCGCCCCGCGAGCTCGAATCGACAGGACTGATCGAGTATTTCTCCGGCCAGACCGTGACGGCAATAGAATGGGCCGACAAGGGCCTTGCCGCGCTGCCGCAGGACCGGATCGAGATTACGCTGAACCATCGTGCCGCGCGGAGCCGGACGATTCAGTTGAGCGCGACCGGGCCGAAGTCTGACGAGGTCCTCGCCCTTGCGCGCATGCAGTACAGCAAGACCGGCAGGGTGCATCGAGCGTCACCACGCCGGGCCTTGAACAGGGAGGCAACAACGAGGTCATGATTAGGCTGATTCTGGTCGGAGTTCTTCTGCTCCTCTCTCTGGCCTTTTTCCTTCAGAACCAGGAACAGGAAGTCACGCTCCGATACTTCTTTGGTCTCTTTGAAGCCTCGACACCGATCTATAAGCCCATCCTGGCGGGGTTCGCGGTGGGGTTGCTGGTCTCCGGCATTCTTCTCTTTCCTCCATGGGTGCGGAGCCGTATCGAACTCCGCCGAAAAACCAAAGCGCTGCAGGAAGCCGAAGTGGACTTAGAACGGTTACGCCACTCGCTCGATAAAGTCACCGGCCGTATCACCCTCCGCCTGACCGGCGAATCACATCGAGACCGACGCGATGAGTGACGCAGACGCCTCACCGTTGATGCGGCAATACCGCGAAATCAAGCGCGGCTATCCCGACGCCATTCTGTTGTTCCGCGTCGGCGACTTCTACGAAATGTTTTACGAGGATGCGCAGATCGCCTCAAGCTGCTCTCCATTGCCCTCACCTCTCGCGACAAATCCAGCACCAACCCAGTTCCGCTCTGCGGAAGTGCCCTACCATGCCGCGCAAGGTTATATCGCAAAGCTTCTCAAGGCTGGGCGGACCGTCGCACTCTGCGAACAGGTGGAAGACCCGAAACTCGCGAAGGGTCTCGTGCGCCGCGAAGTCGTTCGTTTGTATACACCGGGCACGCTGATCGATACTGAATTCCTTTCTCCCGGAGAATCGCATTTCCTGGCGGCTGTCGCCTTCTCCGACGCCACGGCCCCATCTGCCAAGGGACAATCCGTCATTGGGCTGGCCTGTCTGGACGTCTCCACCGGGGAGTTTTGGATGACAGAGTTCCAAGGGGCACAGGCAGAGATCCAGCTCATGGATGAACTGGCTCGGCTGGAACCACGGGAAGTACTTCACCCTGATTCCACTGCGAATGCCGGATCGTGCCTGACTCGTCTGCGTGGGCCACGCCTCTGCGCACAACCCTCGGCCTCCTTCAATCCCAAAGATGCCGCACAACTACTCCAGACACAGTTTGCGGTGCACTCGCTCGACGGATTCGGCTGTCGCGGCCTGACCGCCGGGATCGGAGCCGCCGGAGCGGTCCTGCGATATTTTCGTGAAACCCAGCCAACCGCCTCCCTCGCACACCTCCGCCGTCTACAAACGCGCTGGAGCGGCGACGCCATGCATCTGGATAGCGCCACGATTCGCAATCTCGAACTCGTGCGGCCATTGGGAGCCGGTGAGCACCGATCGGGGCAGGATCAGCCCACGGTCTTGTCGGTGTTGGACCGCACCGCGACGGCCATGGGCAGTCGCTTGTTACGCGATTGGCTCGTCAGACCGCTCCTCGATCGTCGGCGCCATTCACGCTCGTCTCGAAGCGGTCGGCGAGTTGAAAGACCGGATTCAACAACGCGTGTCGCTCCGGACCACGCTCCGTGATGTGCAAGATATCGCCCGTCTGAGCAGCCGTGTGACGCTCGGCGTCGCAGGACCTCGCGAACTACTCGCGTTGAAACAATCGGTGAGCGCCCTGCCGGAGTTACGGTCCCACCTCCAGCCGTTCCAGCGCCTCGTTGCTGGCCGGTGTCCGCGAGTCGTGGGACGACTGCCGCGATGTGCATGACGCGATTGAGCAGGCCATCAAGCCGGATGCGCCGATGTCGCTTCCGTGACGGCGGCATGATTCGGGAAGGGTACCATGCCGGGGTCGATGAACTGCGCAAGGCGAGCACGGAGGGCAAGGGCTGGATCGCCTCGTTGGAAGCCAAAGAACGGGAGCGAACGGGGATCGACTCTTTGAAGGTTCGCTACAATCAGGTGTTCGGCTACTACATCGAAATTACCAAGACCCACCTGTCCCGCGTCCCGCCTGATTACATTCGCAAGCAGACGCTGGTCAATGCCGAACGATTCATGACGCCGGAGCTGAAAGAGTTGGAAGAGCGTGTCACAGGCGCTGAAATTAAACTGCTGGCGCTCGAGCAGGAGCTGTTCGAACAATTGCGCGTGCGCTTGGCAAACGAGGTGCCTCGGCTTCAAGCGATGGCCCAGACCGTCGCGTTGCTCGACGTCCTCGCCGGTCTGGCCGAGACCGCCGCATTACATCGCTACGTCAAACCCCTCGTCGATGAGAGCAGCACGATCCTCATTCAGGAAGGCCGCCACCCTGTCGTCGAGCAGCTCAGCAGTGATCTGACCGTTCGTACCCAACGACACGGCCCTCGACTGTGAGGGACAACCGGCTTGTGATCCTCACCGGACCCAACATGGCGGGGAAGAGCACCTACCTCCGCCAGGTCGCGCTGATCGTCCTGTTGGCGCAGATCAGGAGTTTCGTGCCGGCGGCCGAAGCCCGCATCGGACTGGTCGATCGGATTTTCACGCGCGTAGGAGCCTCAGACAACCTGGCTGCCGGACAGAGCACCTTCATGGTGGAGATGATCGAGATCGGCTCACATCTTGAACAGCGCGACCGCCCGCAGCTTGATTCTCCTGGATGAGATCGGCCGAGGAACCAGCACCTACGATGGACTGAGCATCGCCTGGGCTATTGCGGAGCATATCCAAGACCGCCGGCACTTGGGAGCCAGGACACTGTTCGCCACGCACTATCACGAGATGACGCAACTGGAAGGGTTACGCGAGGGGATCAGAAACTATTGCGTGGCGGTCCAGGAACGGGATGGAGACGTGGTCTTCTTGCGTAAAATTGTGCCGGGCGGCGCAGACCGCAGTTACGGTATTCATGTCGCCAAACTGGCGGGACTCCCTCCGACGGTCATCGCCCGGGCGCAACAAGTTCTGGCCCAGTTGGAACAACCGGATACCACCATCGAGGCACGCCCATATCTTCCAGAGAAAGAACCACCACATGCCTCGCTCCCTCAGCCACATCCGATCATCGAGGAAATGAAACAAATCGACCTCTTCTCCATGACGCCGCTCGATGCGCTCAATCGCCTCGCTGACCTACAGCGCCGGATCAGTCCAACCGGCCAAGACAATCACGAGAAATAAAAAGGCGGCATCCCCTTTCGGAGATGCCGCCTTTGAAGTCAGTGACTGTCTCAGGTCAGTGACTGGACCCAAGGTTGTACTTCGCGGTCCAGGGAATCAAGCCAGCGATGGGCTGTCCACCTGGGAGCAACACATCATACTGCATGGGTATAGCGGCCCCATCAGGAGATCTTCGGTGAGGTATTGAGGCCTTGCTTCGCTGCTGCACAGCCTGCCTCAATTTCGCTCTTTCCCGCGCACTCCTTCAACCGCAGACCGGAGATGCTCAGCGGCTTCCCATGGAACCGGCCACTTCCGGAAGCTTCTTGACTGAGGAAATGACACGATGATTCTGCTCTGGTTCTGTCGCGGTAAACTCGATCAAGTCAGTCGTGCTGGACGGCGGCACTTCCTTTGCGGCAGCCGGCCCCGCATGGGGACGGCCCATCTTCTTGAGCTCTTCCCAAGCACCCTTGTCTGCGTAAAACTTCAGGTTCTTGCCCGGGTGAATCTTCTGCCAGAAGTAGGCCGCTTTCAGCGCTGCCGCCGAACACAGCCACGTTAATCCAGACCGCCTCATCATAGGGATCGAGCACGATCACGCGACCCTGTAATGTCGTCGGCTTGCTCATATCGCCCCACTCAAAACGCTCTTGGAATGATTCGATCGCCAGTGCGGTGGAGGCCGCAGAGAGCCACCAGCGCGACGGCGGCCATCACGGCCCAGCCTTTCGTATGAAACTTCATAATCGCGTCCTCCTTAACAGGACATGAAAGAATTAACACTCTGTTAAGGTCTATTCCTTAATAACCTTGAAGCCGGTGATCGTCCGACCATCCAGGCTCACTTCCATAGCGACGAGTTCCTGGGAGGCCTTGATGATCTGGTCCATGAGGGCCTTGTCCTTCACAGCCAACCGGACGGTCGTGGCGGCATGGTACCAGCCGGAATAGGGGCTGTTCTTATCCGTTCCACCCACAAAGCCCCAGGCGCAGCAGGTGAACAATGGATCCGGCGGTTTCACATCGAGATCGGAAGACGAACGGCCATTCGGGGTTCCTGAACCGGGCTCACCGGCGTTCCAATATTGAATCCCGAAGAGCAACTCTCCATCTGGATTGTCGGCCCACTGTGACCATACCCGGCCCTTGAGAGTCTTGGTGATTTCACCCTTCATGGGCTTTCCACCGGCGATGTTGTCAGTTGGACCAGCTCGCAGCAGGCGCAGCAGGGTCAGCAACGGCGAACTCGGCCGTCAGCAAGCCGAGCACAGAAAACACTGCAACGGCGGCGTATAAGTATGACCCTTGGCATACCTAGTCCCTCCTTCATAAAAATAACAACCACAATAACCGATCGATACTTAGTTTAAAGGACGACCGAACGCTACGACAACAGTTTCAGAGATCACGCAGCCACGAGTGAATGGTATTTCAGCCACATCTCTTTGTTTTTCTTCGTGCTGCGTCCCTTCGATTGAGAATCGTTGTCAAAATGTTCGATTATGGTACTGAAATCATGAAACTGTGTCAAGAAATTGTTTGCCCGGATTGATCGCTTCGAATATAACGAAGATATGCATTTAATAATCAACATCTTACAGATAGCTACGTTGAGTTTTTATCCACTTTTGAGGGCTCGACGAGTTTCTATTAGAGAATTCTCATCTATGGGCACTGCAGACTGCGCGAGGCGAGAGGCCCGAGCCCGGTGATCGCAAGGGAGTCCAGCTTGAAAAATTGGCGGCCCACATTGAAGACCTGCTCCTCATTCACACGATCGATATGAGCCAGCATGTCTTCCAGTGACATGTGTCGGCCATGTGTGAGTTCATCCTTCGCCAATTTGCTCATGCGGCTGTGGGAACTCTCTAAGCTCAGCATCAAGCTGCCCTTCATCTGGGTCTTCGCCCGCTCAAGCTCTTTCCGTTCGACGCCTTTGATGCCGATCTGCCGAATCTCTCGGCAGACAAGATCCACGACGCGATCCACCTCTTTCGGCCTCGTCGCCGCATACACCAGTGATCATGCCGCCATCCGAATAACCGGACAAGAAGGAGTAAATCGAATAGACGAGACCCCGCTTCTCTCGGACTTCCTGGAATAATCGCGAACTCACACTGCCGCCCAACACGCTGTTGAGCGCATACAACGCATACCGGTCCTGGTGTCCTGCAGCGACGCCTTTGAGCCCGAGACAGAGATGGACCTGTTCCAACCGTTTCTTCTTCAGCAAGACACCGCCATGCACGTCAGGAGGACGACGCCCGTTGGCGTGGGCCGCCTTTGCCGCCTCGGCCCTTGCCGAAATACCGCGCGACCAGCCGATCAAGCTTGGCCTGCTCAAAGTTCCCGGCAATCGAAACCACGGTCTGCCTCGGATCGTAGTAGGTCTCTGATATAGTTCAGCAGGTCCTGGCGTCGCAGCCCTCTGATCGTCTTCTCTCGGCCTAGAATGGAGCGACCGAGCGGATGACGCCCTCAGCACTTGGCCCATGTGAAGCTCTTGCACGAGATCTTCCGGATCGTCCCGGACCATGCAATTTCTTCCAGGACGACCTGTTTTTCTTTTTCGATGTCTTTGGATTCGAAACGGGAATGGTGGAATAGATCGGAGAGGAGTTCGACCGCTCGATCCAGTTGCTGATCCAACACCTTCACGTAATAGGTCGTCGTCTCACGCGAGGTGAAGGCATTCATCTCTCCGCCAAGCGCGTCGATTTCGCGACGAAATTTCGGCGGAGGAACGATCTGCGCGTTCCTTTGAAGAGCATGTGTTCGATGAAGTGGGAATATCCTGCCTGGGAAGGCTGCTCGTCCCGAGACCCGGTGTTGACCCACACGCCGACGGTGACCGACTTGAGCGTCGGCATCCGTTCGGTCACCACCCACACCCGTTGTTCAGGACGAGCTTGCGATGCAAGACAGCTACCTGGCGGACGGATCCGGCACACCGGCCCCGGTCGGAGGCGGCATGGCTTCCTTGCGGCTAAGGCGGATCTTTCCTTGCCGATCCACTTCCAGGACCTTCACCAGGATTTGATCGCCTTCCTTCACCTCGTCGGATACCGCTTGGACTCGATGGTGCGCCAGCTGCGAGATGTGCACCAGCCCATCGGTTCCCGGCAGGACCTCCACAAACGCGCCGAAGTCCATGATCTTCCGAACCGTGCCCATGTAGATCTTCCCGATCTCGACCTCTTCGGTAATCCGACTGATCATTTCTTTGGCCTTCTCGGCCGAGGCTCCGTCAACCGACGCGATCGTGACGGTTCCGCTGTCGTCGACATTGATCTTGACCCCGCAATCCGCAATGATGGCGCGGATCGTTTTGCCGCCCGGACCGATGATCTCACGGATCTTGTCCTGCTTCACCTTCATCGTGAAGATCCGTGGCGCGTAGGCCGAACAGGGTGGTTCTAGGCGCTTGGAGCGCCTCATCCATACAACTCAAAATGTGCAAGCGGCTGGCTTTGGCCTGTTCCAAGGCCTTCTGCATCAAGGCCGACGTAATGCCGCCGATCTTGATATCCATCTGCAACGCCGTCACGCCCTGCTTGGTGCCGCAGACCTTGAAATCCATGTCACCCAAGTGATCCTCCAGCCCGAGGATATCCGAGAGGATCATGACCCGATCACCTTCCTTGATCAATCCCATCGCGATCCCGGCAACGGCTTCTCTGATCGGCACGCCGGCGTCCATCATGGCAAGCTCCCACCACAGACAGTCGCCATCGAAGAGGATCCGTTGGATTCGAGGATGTCGGACACGATGCGGAGCGTGTAGGGGAAGGCCTCCTTGCTGGGAACCACCGGGGCCAACGCCCGTTCCGCCAATGCACCATGACCGACTTCCCGGCGTCCTGGTGAGCGAAGCGGCCGCGCCTCACCGACGCTGAACGGCGGAAAATTGTAATGGAGCATGAATGTCCTCATGTACTCCCCTTCCAACGCATCGATCCGCTGCTCGTCGTCCGTGGTCCCCAACGTGACCACGGCCAAACTTTGAGTTCTCGCCCTGGTGAAAATCCGCGGAGCCGTGTGTCCGTGGCAGCGCGCTGACTTCGCAGGTGATCGGACGAATATCAGCCGGGCCACGTCCATCCGCCCGCGACCCTTTCTCCAGGATCATGTTTCGAACTTCCGTATATTCCAGCTCATGGAACACCAACTTGACGTGCCGCTCCCGATTCGGATCGTCCGCGCTCTTGAGTTTTGAACGGCGCCGTCGCTTGACCTCATCCAACCGCTCCTGCCTGGCCGCTTTGTTTGGAATCGCGATGGCCTCGCGGATCCCTTGCGCCACCAGAGCCTTCACTTGAGCGGCGAGCGCGGAGTCGATCTGCTCCTTCGCCACCTTCCGCTTGGGCTTGCCGGCGGCGGCGTAGTTCACGAATCTTGGCCACAATCTTCTTGATCTCGGCATGGGCGAGTTCGATCGCCTCAAGCATGATGGCTTCGGACAGTTCATTCGCCCCTGCTTCAACCATCATGACCGCATCAGCCGTCCCCGCCACAACGAGTTGCAGCTTCGCTCTTCGCCACTGTCTCAAGGTCCGGATTGACGACGAACTTGCCGTCCAGCCGACCGATTCCTCACGCCTGCGATAGGATTGTCAGAACGGAATATTCGAGATGGTGAGGGCAGCAGAGGAGGCGATAATGGCGAGGATGTCGGACGAGCCCGTCTGATCGGCCGAGAGGAACTGAGGCGATGACTCGGGTCCTCAAGTAATAGCGCCTCAGGAAAGAGCGGGACGGAGCGCCCGATCGATCAGCCGGCTGGTCAGCACGCGCTTTTCCGATGGACGCGCTTCCCGCTTGAAATACCCGCCGGGAATCTTCCCGGCTGCGAAGAATTTTCCTGATAATCGACCGTGAGGGAAGAAAATCGATGCCGGCCTTGGCGACCTGCTGACGCGACGGTCAGTCGCCAGCACGACGGTGTCGCCGTACGAGGGCCCAAATCGAGCCGTCTGCTTGTCGTGCCACGCGACCGGTCTCGAGTCGCAGTGGGTGCGCCCAGCAACCTCTATCTCAACTGTGTGTACCATCTGGGTCTCCTCTGGTTACGCCCCACAGATGCCCACAGAGAGAGACTCGAGCGCATGCAGGACACTCCAGCCTCTGTCAGTGTTCACCTGTGTGACTGACTACTGCCCTGCTGTTGCGCCTCCTGGCGCGACAGCGAGACGGGATACTACTTTCTGATGCCTCAATCAGCTCGATCACCGCACGATAGCGTGCGTCGCTAACGCCACGAAAGATAGTCGAGCAAACGCCGCCGACAGCCCGACCAAGAGAAGCAGGCCACGCCGCGAGTGATGATCTTTCTTGTGGAGCTTGAAATGCTCCGTCAAATACGTGATCCGGTTGGTCAACACCGCGACTCGGACTTCCGGCGAGCCAGGAATCCGTCTCATGCTGCCGGTACTGCTTGATCAACTCTGGTTTTTGTTTCGTTGAGTAATGCCATGGGCTCCTTCCTTCCGCTCCTTCCTTCATCCGCAACTGAAGTCTATCAAACGTCCTGATCGGATCAGCACCTTCTCAAGCCTTGAGTTGCATCTCTCAGAAGTGCTCCGGACACTTCCCGATCGCCACCAGGCGTCCGTCGGTATACGTGGATACGGACCGGCGTGTGTGACCCGCGCTCTGCCATCGGTCGCCCCTCCCAACGAAGGATCTTGGCCGCAGGCACCGGAGCCCCGTGTCGCACGCGGTCGGCGGTCTGTTCATCCACCGCCACAACTTCCCTAGTTGGTTCAACGCGACGATCCAGCGACCAGACAGATCGTCTCCCAACCGACCAGGGCGTGACGGGTGACCACCTCATCGACCGTCAGCGCTTGATCGATCGTCAAAGGACCCACCCGCCTTCGCTCCAACGCCAACATGTGGCCGCCGACGCCAACGCTTCTCCAATGTCGGCACAGAGCGTCCCGCATAGGTCCCTTTCGAACAGACGATGCGCAATGTCACATCCCAGCTCCTCAATCGCCTCCACCTCAAGGGTATGGATGACGATCGCTCGTGCGTCCCGCGTAATCGCTTTGCCCGCCCGAGGCGGACTTATACAGAGGAACACCCCCGACTTTCACCGCCGAATACATCGGAGGAACTTGCTCAATCGGCCCCGCGGAACCGACCGACCACCTCGTCGAATCGCCTCTGGCGTCACCGAGTCCGTCTGCCTGGCGCGCCAGGCACCGTTCCCATCGCATCCTGCAGTATCCGGTGGTTTCGCCGAGGGCGAAGCACGGCACGATATTCTTTATCCCACGCAACAAGATATTCAGCAGATGCGGGTTCCCGCCCGATCAGCACGGCGCAAGACTCCCGTTGCGGCAGGATCGAGGAGTCCCGGCGTGACCGACCTTGACTCCGCCGAGAAGATGCCGAATCTTCACGCCACGACGTCGTGGGAGGTCCGCCGAGTTCCTTCTTCATTGTCAGCGCGCCGTCGCGACAACGGCGCAATCTCTGTGCGAGATCCATCATCTACGTCCCCGATGCTATGAACTCGTCTTCTCTTCGGACGACCAGCCCTCGGCCTCCGTTTTGACGTGGAGATCGTCCAATAACTTCAACACGCGATCGCCTCTCGGCCCGCTGACATCCTCGGCAAAAGCGATCTCCGGCAGATACCGGGCGAGAGCCGACGACCCAGTTCAACGCGCACAAACCCGTTGGCCTGAGCCAGCCCGACGAAGACGTTCGCTCCTCTTCTTCCGTGCCCCATGGTCGTCACGAACACACGCGCAATCCGCAGATCGCTGGTCAATTTTACGTCGGTCACGGTCACGGACTGCACGCGGAGTCTTTGATCTTCCGCATGAGGATATCTGCCACTTCCATCCGGTTTGATCGGCCACCACGATCGGCCCGATGATATCCTGTCTTGGCCACCTGCGCACTCCAACCGGGTGGTGTCGCCGCTCCACAACGGTTCTGGTCGGGCCCGGACAGCGATTTCCCACCCGGCGGGGAGGCCTCTTGAATCCAGGTTCATGCGCCTGGTCACACACTTGGTTGACGTACTCGCTCCTTCGTTGGCCACGCAGGCAAGCCCCAATACGGCCTTCTGCCACAGATCCTGTCCATCAACTTCGGCCGGCGGAGAGATTGAATTTCTCCCGCAATCGATCTTTGAGACTCAACAGCACCCGCCGCTTATCCTTCAACGACTGACTCTCGGGGATGAACAGCTCGACCGTACAGAAGAGTCCGACGATGATACTCACAAGAAAACTCACGCTTCAGAGCTTTGCGGCAATCTTGTCGACCGCATGAAGCGTCTCGATGATGTCCCCGGCCTTATCGCCGCGCTTGAACGCCATCAATGCTGAAAGCAGTTGACTCGGTGTCGAAATCAGTTCCGTTAGATTGCGCGACGATTTCGTTGTCGCGTCTTTTTAGTAAGGGAGCTTTTTTCATAGAGTGGTCATCGCAAAAATGGTCTTCTACTCGCCATCGCGAAATCGAGGCGTGATGATTGGAACGATCATATTCCAGCGCCATGCGGTAATCGGCCAATTAATCGCTCCAGGCCGCATTTTCTTCAATAAACCCGCCGCCATTGGGTTTAGTCGCACAAAAAGTTCGCGAACCGGACGATGCCGCTTCCACGACACGCAAGACAGTCCGCCCTCTTCGGACTGGTAGGACTGAAGACGTTTGCCGCTGATCAACGGGCTGCCAGTGTCGGCAAGCTGCGCAAGCGAAAGCCAAAAATGATCGCCAGAACGCCCATTATCACTGCGTACCCAGGCGATAATCCAGATTAGCGCCGCCGCACCAGCGAGCGGGTTCCACAAGAGAAGACCCGCGAAAATGATCGAAGCCAGGCCCATCAGAATAAGAAACCACTCGCCTTTGATCTCCCGCCGCATTTTGATTGCCAGCGCAATTTCAGTTGCACCGATCATCAAGGCCCAGGCGGCGATGTAAATGACCAGCGCCAGCGCGGTTATTGCCGGCGCGTGGAAAGTAAGCAAGCCGACGATGACTCCGAGAATTCCGATGATCAGATTGAATCCCCAGTCCGGATCCGAGTCACGATGCCCGAGCGCGCCTACGATGCGAAAAATACCGTCAATCAAGACCCAGGCTCCAAAGAACAGCACAAGTGTCGCGGCAGCCATAACCGGATGAGTGAACGCGATTACTCCGAAGATAATTGCAGCGACACCCCGTAAAACTGGAACCCACCAATGACGTTTTAAGGTTTCGAGAAGCATGAGGCCGTTTTAGAGACAAGCCTTTCGAAAGGCAAGCGCATTCCGCTGCCGTGACTGTTGCGCGCCTACCACCACTGCTGCGCCGGACGACGCATTTAGCAGCAGGCCACTATAGCCCGCACTTCGCACCAGCCTCCGAAATACTCGAGCGACTTCGGAGAAGGGAGGCCAAATACGTGTCAACAGACAGGCGCGCTAGTGATTCGCGCCAGATTGGTCGGCGTCTCGAGACGCGAGAAAATCGCGTACGCGATTTTGCTTCGCGGCACGCTCTTCTCGCCGTAACCCGAGGGAATATTGCTCGACCAGTAACGAACGTACTGACCGTCCGGTCGATTCTCCATTCCCAGAAAAATCGTGGAGTGTCCGTGCTCGTTTCTTCCCACCTGGCGCGACCAGAAAATTTTCATGAAATCACCCGGCTTCGCTTGATCGATATTGTCGAAATTTCGACCGAGCCGCAGCTCGTGAAACAGACGCGCGGTGCCCGGGCCATTTGCGTTCCAGCGGCCCCAGACGCCTTCTCCATCGCGCTGGTCACGAATGATCAGGCGCTCAAGCGTGCCGTAGTCCAGACGAAGCTGACCACGTTCGCGCAAAGCTTCGATCGTTCTGATAAACACCAAATACGTCGCGCCCGAACAGAAACTCGGCCCCGCTGGGAATGACAAAGAATTTCCCCGACTCGAAATGTGCCGACGATTGCAGGCGAATCTTTGCAAAATGCGAAACAGAATATCGACCGCCTTTCGGCATCCGGTTGACCTGCTCTAGAACCAGGTCGTTGCAATCGCCGGCGAACGAGAACTGCGGAGCCAGGCTGAGAACGACTATCGCGATCCACGCAGCTCGGTTTGTCACGGCGGATAAGTAAACACCGAAACATGATCTCGCAACGGCTCGCGCGGAAACAACAAGCGCCGCGTTGGCGTTGCCGCCGGACGTGTGCTAAACGAAGTACATGCTGCGCTTCACGAAAATGAATGGCGCTGGGAACGATTTTATCCTGTTTGATAACAGGACTCGAGACATTGATTTGGATCGCAACCAAATCGCGCAATTGTGTGATCGGCACCGCGGCATCGGCGCCGACGGCATCCTGTTACTCGAAAAGCCAACAAACCGCGCGGATTTTCGAATGCGCTATTTCAACGCCGATGGCGGCGAAGCGGAGATGTGCGGCAATGGCGCGCGCTGCTTCGCACGCTTTGCAAACAAAGTCGGCGGACAGAAGGCAAAAATTTCTTTTGAAACACCGGCCGGCGTGATTTCCGCGGAATTGAAAGGCGATTTGGTGACCCTTCGAATGACCGAGCCCACTGACCTGCGACTCAACGTCGACTTACCCGTGGCGGCTGAAAACAAGACGGTTCACTTCATTAACAGCGGGGTCCCGCATGTCGTGATCCCCGTTGCGAAAATCGATGATGCCGATGTGCGACGCGAGGGCGCAGCGATTCGTCATCACAAAATGTTTTCGCCGAACGGCACAAACGTGAACTTCATCGAAAAACGCGGACCCAACAAAATCGCCATCCGCACCTATGAACGCGGCGTGGAAGACGAAACGCTCGCGTGTGGGACGGGAATAGTCGCCAGCGCGCTCATCTTCGCTGCCAGTGAGAACACGAACAGCCCCATCAGTGTGATCGCGCGGGGCGGTGACGAACTTCAGGTCGGCTTCGAAAGAGCGGCGACCGGTTTCGTAACGTCACACTCACCGGCCCGGCGGAGTTTGTGTTCGAAGGAAGCGATCGAAATCTAACCTGATGTCTGTCATTCCGAGCGGAGTCGACGGAATCTCTAATTCTAGAGCAATCTATCTCAGCAGATGTTTCGACTCCGCGTAAATCTGTGACAATTGAATAGATATGTTTCGCGGCACGTTCACGGCATTGGTCACACCATTTCGCGATGGCGGCATTGACGTTTCTGCCCTCGAACGATCTCGATCGAAAAACAAATCGCCGCAGGTATTACTGGGATCGTCGCGATCGGCACCACTGGCGAATCACCAACGCTATCCCATGAGGAACGGGAACAAGTGATCCGCGTTGCAGTCGCAAAGGCAAACAAACGTTGCCTCGTGCTCGCAGGAACAGGTTCAAACGCCACACAACACGCCATCGGCGATACGAAGCTGGCCGAGAAACTCGGAGTCGACGCCGCGCTGCTCGTCGCGCCGTATTACAACAAGCCGAGCCAGGAAGGACTCTTCCGGCATTTCAAAGCAATCGCCGACGCCACGTCGCTGCCGATAATGCTCTACAACATCCCCGGCCGTTGCGGCGTGGACATCGCGCCGGAGACCGTGGCTCGTCTGGCCAAAGAATGCCGCAACATCGTGTCGATCAAGGAAGCGAGCGGTAGCGTGGAGCGCGTTGGTGAGTTGCGCCGGCGTTTGCCCGATGCGTTTACGATTTTGAGCGGCGACGATTCGCTCACGCTCCCGTTTATGGCCGTGGGCGCTGCCGGTGTCGTGAGCGTGGCCTCGAATTTGTTTCCATCTGAAGTGTGCGCCCTCGTGCGCGCATGCGAATCAGGCGATTTGAAATCGGCGGAGAAATCGCACAGGAAACTGCTGCCGCTGTTCAAAGATTTGTTCATCGAGCCTAACCCGGTTCCCGTGAAGACAGCCCTCGGCTGGCGCGGAGCGATGTCGCCTGGAAGTTCGTTTGCCGCTGTGCGAGATGAGCGAAGCGAACCAGGCGCGCCTGCGCAAGACGCTGGAAGACTTCGAATCGAAGCGATAGCTGGCTGCTCACGACCATGAAGAATTCTCCCGTGCGCGTAATGCTCATCGGCGCGGCTGGGCGCATGGGAAAAACTGTGCTCGATCTGGCGCAGAGCGATCGGGAAATCGAGATCGCCGCGCGATGCGATCTGGGCGATTCAATCGAACCGGCGATGAAAAATTGTGACGTGGCAATCGACTTCAGTCAGGCCGACAGCATCGATGAAATCTGCCGCGCCGCGTCACAGCATGGCAAATCGCTCGTCATTGGAACGACCGGCCACTCTCAGCAGCAACGCAAAACCATTGAAGAGACAGCGCACTCGGTACCGATCGTTTTGGCATCGAATTTCAGCGTGGGAGTCAACGTGCTCTTTTGGCTGACGCAAAAAGCTGCCGGAATTGCTCGGCTCGGATTTCAATCCTGAGATTGTCGAAACGCATCACAAAATGAAAAAGATGCGCCGAGCGGGACAGCCAAAACGCTGGCTGAGATTTTGAAAGCGGTGCGAAACAGCGAAATACCGATTCAATCAATTCGCGAGGGTGATGTTGTCGGCGAGCATACCGTAATTTTCAGCGGACCCGGCGAACGCCTGGAGCTAACGCATCGCGCAGCAAATCGCGGAATTTTTGCGCGAGGCGCATTACGCGCGGCGAAGTGGATCGTGGACAAACCGCCGGGACTCTACTCGATGCAGGATGTGCTGGGGCTGTGAACCTGTAGCCGGGGTCGGTGACCCGGCTGCCGCGATCACCGATCGCGGCTACAAAAATGAGAACCGCAGTCGCACTCGGCTCGAATATTGGCGATCGACTTGAGAATCTGCGCGCAGCGCGAAAGGCAATTTTCGATCTCGCAAATGTAAAGCCGCCGATTCTTTCCTCGGCGGTTTACGAGACTGAACCGGTCGGTTGCGAACCGGGAGCCGGAAAATTTTTGAATGCGGTCGTTGAATTTGAGTATGAAGGCGATCCCGCGCGTTTGCTTGAGCAACTGATTCAGATCGAGGAAGCGTTGGGCCGCAAACGCGATCATCCACAGAACGTTTCGCGAACCATTGATATCGATCTGCTCTACTGCGGAGACCAACGAATCAACGACGAACGATTGCAACTGCCGCATCCGCGACTGCACTTAAGAACGTTTGTGCTTCGGCCGCTGGCCGATATCCGGCCGGACCTAGTTTTGTTGCGCGAGAAGAAAACTGTCAGCGACTTGCTCGCGGATTTTAAGGATTCTGGTGCAGTCGTTCGCTTTGCGGAGAGCTGGTAGATAGAAAGATGCAAAAGCAGCAGAGCAGCGCCGCTTTCTGCCGCGGCTTGCGTTCTGAAGTGGGCAGCTGATCTTGCGAGCAAGCGCAATGAAAGATTTTCGCGAGATGAAGCGGTGCGGCGAGAAAATTACCGCGCTCACGGCGTACGATTATCCTACCGCGCGTTTGCTCGATGAGAGTGGCATCGACATCATCCTCGTGGGCGACTCCGTAGGCATGGTAGTTCTGGGTTATCAGGACACTACGGATGTAACACTAGACGAAATGTTGCATCACACGCGCGCGGCCGCGCGGGGGTCAAAGAGGCATTGCTCGTCGCTGATATGCCGATTCACACGTACGACACCCCGGCGCAAGCTGCGGAGACGGCCAGAAAATTTGTCGATGCCGGCGCGCAGGCGGTGAAGCTCGAAGGTGGTGTGAGTCGTGTTGCGCAGATCGAGGCGATCACGCACGCGGGAATACCGTTTATGGCGCACATCGGCATGTTGCCGCAAAGTGTGCGCGAGCAAGGCGGCTACCGAATCAAGGGGCGCACGCAATCGGAGGTCGAAGCATTGCTGGCAGACGCCCGTGCGGTGGAAGACGCCGGAGCATTTTCCGTGGTGCTAGAGATTGTCGTTGCCGATGTCGCTAAGCAGATCACTGATGCGATCGACATCCCGACGATCGGGATCGGCTCGGGCGAGCATTGCGACGGACAAATTCTGGTCACGCACGATTTGATTGGATTGTTTCCGTGGTTCACCCCGGAAATTTGTGTCGCCCGAAGCGCGTGTGGCGGAGGAAATACGCCGCGCTGCGCGTGCATTTATCGAGCGGACCAAGAGCAGCAGCGAAATGTCATAGGCGTCCGCTCCGCAATATCAGACTGGCGTCCGATGTTTCTGAGACAGCTTGAGAGCCATGTGCGCATGATTCGCGAATCGAAATGTGATATGTTTGCAGCCGCATGAGGGCTTCCGATTTCGACGAGCTCGACCACTTCGAGACCGAAGGTCTGCTGACGGGTAGCAAGGAGCGCAACTGGCTCTGGCTCGGATTAATTGTGTCGCTGGGGATACATTTCGCGCTGTGCACTTATTTTTATCGCACGCGTTTCGCGTCTGCTGATGCGGTGTTCGCCCAAAACGAGCAGACGCCCACGTTCAAGGTGAAACGCGTTCTTGATTCGAACCTGGATAAGAGCAGTGCCGATCAAATCGCTGCGGCCGCCAAACCGAACCCTGACAACACCGACGTGCAATTGCCGGATGAGAAGAAATCATTCGACAAATTGCTGGAGGAAGTTCAAGCGAGCACAGCGCTGCCGGATGACATGCGCGACGTGTTGCCCGACCAACCAAAGGTGGAACAGCCGGACGTTAATTCTGTTCTGAACGAGATCGAACGTTCCACGGCGCAAACTCTTTCCAACGACCCAAACGCGGTGCATGAGCAATCTTTGCTGAACAACAGCTCGGTGTCCGGCCGTCCGCAGCCTGCTCTCAGCGGAACAGAGCTGGCCACCAGCACGGCAATCAAACGGCCGAACACTTTCACAAGCAAGCTGCCCGGCGACAGCGCTGGTCCGAACAAAGGACACGCACCGGGGTTCAGCGATTTGGACCAGTTGCTGGCGCAAAAAGGTCCGCTCGGGTCAGGCACAAAATTGCGTCTGCCGGACGATCAGATTTTGAGTACGACAGCGACGTGCTGCAATCGAGCGCCATCGGTCAACTGCAAAAGCTGGGCACGCTCATTCAGCGCAACCCGAAAGCGACATTTTCCGTGGAAGGCTACACGGATTCATTCGGCACGTTTGAATACAATCTTGATCTGAGCCAGCGCCGGGCCGACAGCGTGAAGCGCTATCTGGTCGAGGTGATGCAAATCAATCCGGCGCAAATCCAAACGCGCGGCTTCGGTGCGACGAAATTCCGTTCGTCCCCCAACGGCTCAATCGAAGAGCAAAGTCCCAATCGCCGCGTCGAAGTCGTGGTGCGCACGACCGAAGGCTAGTTCAACAAGCCGAAGGGCGTCTGTCGCCAACATTGACCGGGCCCTACCAGTTGTCAGACGCCGCGGTCTGATGCGGCTCCGGCAGCGCCACCGGTGACCGTCAAAGATCCAGGCTGGATTGTGGCCCACAGCTCCGCTGGGCATTGGCTGCTTCGTCCAAAGTGCACGTGGTCCAGAGTATCGAACGTGGGGTCGTAGCCTTTTGCCGTGACTTGCGTCGCCGCTTGGATTGTTGAATAACCGTAGCTATTGCCAAGGATCTTGGCGGTACCTCGCGCGTTTGAGTCTGGTCGGCCGGAAACATGTCATACTCGGCAAAGCCATGGCCTGGCTTCCCAGTCGGGTATCGGATTCCGTCACCATCGCCGCTTGGCTGTTCCGTTGAAGTCGAGATCTCCGGGAATTTGGCCGTCTGACGAGACGGCATCTTGTGATCGTCCCGAAAGCCGTTGACGGGTCGAGACACGTCGAAAGTACCCACCGGTTGCCGTGCTGGCTTGGGTAGACTGCCGTTATCCGCCTTGTAGTTTTTCGCAGGCCGCCGACATGGCCGCGATTTCGGTTTCTGCCGCGCCCGAAGCGCCTTTCTTCCGCGCGAAGCCAGCCGTGCGTAAGACCAATGCCCGCTAGGCACCAGCGATGATGCCGACACGACGACTATCAGCTCAATGAGGGTGAAGGCGTTGTAGCGA
>ERZ1370068.1605-contig-1151_pt1 | contig 45936 bp, 57 predicted proteins | sample MGYA00561227_ERZ1370068 | MGnify/ENA primary metagenome ERZ1370068 (study PRJEB38410, sample SAMEA6850437) | metagenome | study: Metagenomic assessment of the ecological functions of the soil: analysis of the soil microbiota associated with the... | reverse complement strand
ACCCGCGGGTTCGGGCGCCGTTACGCTAAGATCGGGCATTGCCGATCCTGCCGTCCGCGGAGTCCCCATGACCGTCGCCCCCGAAATCGCCGCGCTCCTTCCCGACATCAAGTCCTGGCGCCACCACATCCACGCGCACCCCGAGACCGCGTTCGAGGAGACCGCGAACGAGCGCTTCGTCGCCGACAAGCTGCGCTCGTTCGGGCTCGACGTGCACACGGGACTCGCGAAGACGGGCGTCGTCGGCGTGCTTCGCAGCGGATCCGGCGCCGGCGCGATCGGCCTGCGCGCCGACCTCGACGCGCTGCACATCCACGAGAAATCCGGCGTCGCGCACGCCTCGCAGAGTCGAGGGCAAGATGCATGCGTGCGGGCACGACGGCCACACGGCGATGCTGCTGGGCGCCGCCGCGGCGCTCGCGCGCGAAAGCGCGAATTTCGACGGCACGGTGTATTTCATTTTCCAGCCGGCCGAAGAGAACGAGGGCGGCGGCCGGGTCATGGTCGAGGAGGGCCTGTTCGAGCGGTTCCCGATGCGCGCCGTGTACGGCATGCACAATTGGCCGCTGAGTCCGCTCGGCACGATGGCGACGCGCGTCGGGCCGCTGATGGGCGCGTTCGACATCTTCGAGATCATCGCGACCGGCAAGGGCGCGCACGCGGCGATGCCGCAACACCGGCAGCGATCCGATGCTGTTCGCGGCGCACGCCGATCAGCGCGCTGCAGACGATCGTCGCGCGCAACCTGCATCCGCTCGAAGCGGGCGTGGTCAGCGTCACTCAGGTCCACGGCGGCGACACCTGGAACGTGATTCCGCAGGAAGTCGTGTTGCGCGGCACCGTGCGCAGCTTCGACGCCGCGGTGCAGGATCTGATCGAGCGCAGGATGCGCACGATCGTCGCGGGCATCGCGCGCGACCTTCGAGATGACGGCCACGGTCCGCTACGAGCGCCGCTATCCGGCGACGGTCAATGCCGGACGGAAACGCAGCACGCGATCGCCGCCGCGAGCGCCGTCGTCGGCGCCGCCAACGTCGACAGCCGATCCGATGCCGAACATGGGCAGCGAGGATTTCGCGTTCATGCTGCAGGCGAAGCCCGGATGCTACGTCTGGCTCGGCGCGGGGCGCGGACCCGACACACCCAACGTGCACAACCCGCACTACGATTTCAACGACGACGCGCTTGCCGATCGGCGCGAGCTACTGGGTGACGCTCGTCGCGCCAGCAGCTCGCCGCGTGAGCTGGGGCGCGCGCGGTTACGCGCGGTGACGCATCTTGCGGATCGCGCTGCGATGCTGCGCCGACGCGCCGCCGCGAGCTCGGCCTCCGCCGTCGCGATCTCTTCCTTCGACGTCTTGTTCTGCATCGTCTCGAGCGCGGCCTTTCGCGCTTCCGTCGCCGACGCTTCGTCGAAGTCCTTCGCGCGAATCGCCGTGTCGGCGAGCACCGTCACCCGCGTCGGCTGCACTTCCAGGAAATCCGCCCTGGACGAACACCAGCTCCTCGTTCGCCTGGCCGGGAACCTTGATCCTGACCGCGCCGGGCTTGATCGGCGTGAGCAGCGGCGCGTGGCGCGGGATAGATGCCGAGCTCGCCCACGATGCCGGGAGCACGACGAACTCCGCCTCGCCGGAGAAGATCTGCTCTTCGGCGCTGACGACATCGACGTGGATCGTGTTGGCCATGGCTTGCCTCAGTTCCTTCGTGCCCCGCTCGGGCCTCGTCATTGCAGCGTCTTCGCCTTCTCGAACGCTTCCTCGATCGTGCCGACCATGTAGAAGGCCTGCTCGGGCAGCGCGTCGCACTCGCCGTCGACGATCATCTTGAAGCCCTTGATCGTGTCCTTCAGCGAAACGTACTGGCCCGGCGACCCGGTGAACACCTCGGCAACGGTGAACGGCTGCGACAGGAAGCGCTGGATCTTGCGCGCCGCGCGACACGCGAGCTTGTCCTCGGGCGAGAGCTCGTCCATGCCGAGGATCGCGATGATGTCGCGGAGCTCCTTGTACTTCTGCAGCACCGACTGCACGCCGCGCGTCGTGTTGTAGTGCTCGTCGCCGATGACGTGCGGGTCGATCTGCCGCGACGTCGAGTCGAGCGGGTCGACCGACGGGTAGATGCCGAGCGAGGCGATGTCGCGCGACAGCACGACGGTCGCGTCGAGGTGGCCGAACGTGGTGGCCGGCGACGGGTCGGTCAGGTCGTCGGCCGGAACGTACACGGCCTGGATCGACGTGATCGAGCCCGTCTTGGTCGACGTGATCCGCTCCTGCAGCCGGCCCATCTCCTCGGCCAGCGTGGGCTGGTAGCCCACCGCGGACGGCATCCGGCCGAGCAGCGCCGAGCACTCGGTGCCGGCGAGCGTGAAGCGGTAGATGTTGTCGATGAACAGCAGCACGTCGCGGCCTTCGTCGCGGAAGTTCTCGGCGATCGTGAGGCCGGTCAGCGCGACGCGCAGCCGATTGCCCGGCGGCTCGTTCATCTGGCCGTAGACCATCGCGACCTTGATTTGCCGAGATCGTCCTTGTCGACGACGCCCGAATCGATCATCTCGTGGTAGAAATCGTTGCCCTCGCGCGTGCGCTCGCCCACGCCGGCGAACACCGACAGACCCGAGTGCGCCGTCGCAATGTTGTTGATGAGCTCCATCATCGTGACGGTCTTGCCCACGCCGGCGCCGCCGAAGAGGCCCGACCTTGCCGCCCTTGGCGAACGGGCAGCATGAGGTCGATCACCTTGATGCCGGTTTCGAGCAGCTCCTGCGACGGCGAAAGCTCCTCGAACGACGGTGCGTTGCGATGGATCGACATCGTCTTTTCGGCGTCGACCGCGCCCCGCTCGTCGATCGGCCGGCCGAGCACATCCATGATGCGGCCGAGCGTCTTGCCGCCGACCGGCACCATGATCGGATTGCCGGTGTTGACGACCGTCATCCCGCGGCGCAGGCCGTCGGAACTGCCGAGCGCAATGGTGCGCACGACACCGTCGCCCAGCTGCTGCTGGACCTCGAGCGTCAGCCCGATCTCGTCCATCTTGAGGGCGTCGTAGATCTTCGGCATCTCGTTGCGCGCGAATCTCGACGTCGACGACCGCGCCGATGCACTGGACGATGGTTCCTTGATTCATGTTCGCATCCTCGGGTTACAAATCGTTCGCGCGCTCAAACCGGCCGCCGCCCCGCCGACGATCTCGGCGAGCTCCTTCGTGATCGCGGCCTGGCCGGGTCTTGTTGTAGATGAGCTGCAGCTCGTCGATGATCGTGCCGGCGTTGTCCGACGCCGCGCGCATCGCGACCATCCGCGCCGACTGTTCGGAGGCCATGTTCTCGTTCACCATCTGGAACACGAGCGCCTCGGCATAGCGCCGCAATACGCCGTCGAGCAGCACCTTGGCGTCGGGCTCGTCAGAGGTAATCCCATGACCCGACTGGGGCGTCCGCCTTGCGCACCTCGCCGGTGCCCGGCGCCCTGTACTCCTCGGGGATCGGCAGCATTTTCCCGTGCCGGCCCTCCTGCTTCATCGTGTTGATGAACGTCGTGAAGAATATGTGCACCTCGTCGATCGTTCCGTCCATGTACTTGTCGAGCAGCACCTTGACCGGCCCGACCAGCTTGTCGAGGCGCGGGCGGTCGCCGAGCTGCACGACCTGCGAGACGACGTTCGCCGCCGAGGCGGCCAGAGAAAACCCAGGCCCTTGTTGCCGATCGCGCAGTAATCGACTTCGATGCCCTTGGCCCGCCACTCCTTGTGCTGGTTGAGGACGAGGCGCAGCAGGTTCGTGTTGAGACCGCCGCACAGGCCCTTGTCGGTCGTGACGACGATCGCGCCGACGCGCTTCACGGTCTCGCGCCGGGCGAGAAACGGGTGCTTGTATTCGGTGTTCGCCTTGGCGACGTGCATGGCGATCTGCAGCGCGTGCATGACATACGGCCGCGACGCGCGCATCCGGTCCTGGGCCTTCTTCATCTTCGAGACCGAGACCATCTCCATCGCCTTCGTGATCTTGCGCGTGCTCTGCACGCTCTTGATCTTGTTCTTTATTTCCTTGAACCCGGCCATCGAGGCTGTCCTTAACCGACTTCGGTAATGGCGGCGACGCCGTCCTAGAAGGCGCCGTTCTTCTTGAAGTCCTCGACGGCGGCACTGAGCGCCTTCTCGTCGTCGGCCGAGAGGTCCTTCGCCTTCTCGATGTTCGCCATCAGCGCCGCGTACTTGCTCTTGAGGTAGGCGCGAAGCGCCGACTCGAACGCGAGCGCCTTCTCGACCGGCACGTCGTCGTAATAGCCCTTGTTCACGCTGAAGAGCGTCACGGCCATCTCGTTCACCTGCAGCGGGCTCGTACTGCGGCTGCTTCATGAGCTCGGTGACGAGGCGGCCGCGGTCGAGCTGCTTGCGTGTCGCTTCGTCGAGGTCGGAGGCGAACTGCGCGAACGCCGCGAGCTCACGGAACTGCGCGAGCGACAGGCGCACGCCGCCGCCCAGCTTCTTGATGATCTTCGTCTGCGCATTGCCGCCGACCCGCGACACCGAGATGCCCGCGTTGATCGCGGGCCGGACGCCGGCGTTGAAGAGGTCCGTTTCCAGGAAGATCTGGCCGTCGGTGATCGAGATCACGTTGGTCGGCACGAACGCCGTCACGTCGCCCGCCTGCGTCTCGATGATCGGCAGCGCGGTCAGCGACCCGGTCTTGCCCTTGACCGCGCCCTTCGTGAATTGTCTCGACGTACTCCTCGGAGACGCGCGCGGCGCGCTCGAGCAGCCGGGAGTGGAGGTAGAACACGTCGCCGGGGTAGGCTTCGCGGCCCGGCGGGCGGCGCAGCAGCAGCGACACCTGGCGATACGCCCACGCCTGCTTCGTCAGGTCGTCGTAGATGATGAGCGCGTCCTGTCCGCGATCGCGGAAATACTCGCCCATCGTGCAGCCGGAATACGGCGCGATGTACTGCATCGCCGCCGACTCCGAGGCCGTGGCCACGACGACGATCGTGTAGTCCATCGCGCCCGTGTTCCTCGAGCTTGCGAATCACGTTCTTGACCGACGAGGCCTTCTGGCCGATCGCGACGTAGATGCAGATGAGGTCCTTGCCCTTCTGGTTGATGATCGTGTCGATCGCCACCGCGGTCTTGCCGGTCTGGCGGTCGCCGATGATGAGCTCGCGCTGGCCGCGGCCGATCGGCACCATCGCGTCGATCGACTTCGAGACCCGTCTGCACCGGCTGGGACACCGACTTGCGCCAGATCACGCCCGGCGCGACCTTCTCGATGACGTCCGACTCCTTGGCGTTGACCGGGCCCTTGCCGTCGATCGGCTCGCCCGAGCGAGTTCACCACGCGACCGATCAGCTCGGGGCCGACCGGCACCGACAGGATGCGGCCCGTGCACTTGACCGTGTCGCCTTCCGTGATGTGCTCGTAGGCGCCGAGAATCACCGCGCCGACGGAGTCGCGCTCGAGGTTGAGCGCGAGGCCGAACGTGTTGCCGCGGAAACTCGAGCATCTCGCCGGCCATCGCGTCGGACAGCCCGTGCACGCGGCAGATGCCGTCGGAGATCGACACGACCGTCCCCTGCGTGCGCACCGTGGCGCCGGTGTCGAGGTTCTGGATCTTGCTCTTGATGAGTTCGCTGATTTCGGAAGGATTCAACTGCATGGTGTCCTCGCGTCGCGCCGGCTTGGCCTGCCGGCGCGACGATGGTTTCGGATTTTAGGCTCGCAACTGGGTGGCCATCGCCGCCAGCTGGGCTTCGATGGTGCCGTCGATCACGGTGTCGCCGACGGTGATCCGCGCGCCGCCGCCCAGCGCCGGGATCGACGTTGACCGGTCGTCTCGATCTTCTGGCCGAAACGCTTCTCGAGCGCGGCCTTGAGGCTCGGCGGCCTGCGCATCGGTCAGCGGGAACGCCGTGTCGATCCTCGCTTTCGCCACGCCGTCGGCGTCGTTCTTCAGTGCCTCGAACAACGTCCGGATCTGCGGCAGCACGCGCGATCCGGTCGGCTTCGACCAGCACCCGGACGAAGTTGCGGCCGTCGCGCATCGAGCGCGCTCGCCGCGCGATGGACAGCAGCGAGCGCTGCCTTGTCCGCCGGCGGTGAGCTTCGGATTGTCGAGCGCCGCCGCCACGCCGCGGATCGGCGGCGACGTCGCCGAGAAAGCGCAGCATCTCCGACCACGCCGGCAGCGCGTTCGCGTCGCGCGCGATCCGGAACGCGGCTTCGGCGTAGGGCCGGGCGATCGTCGTGAGTTCGGCCATCGCACGCTCGGTCAGAGCTCGCGCTGGATCGCGGCGAGAAGATCGGCGTGCGCCTTGGCGTCGACCTCGCGCTTCAGGATCTTCGCCGCACCGGCGACCGCGAGGTCCGCCACCTGATTGCGCAGCGCTTCCTTCGCGCGCATGACTCTCCTGCTCGATCTCGGCCTTCGCACCGGCGAGGATGCGGTCGGCTTCCGCCTTCGCCTGGGCCTTGGCCGCATCGATCGTCTCGGTCTTGAGCTTCTCGCCCTGCGCGATGATCTCCGAGCTGCGCGACTTCGCCTCGACCATCATGTTCCGCCGATCCGTTTCTCGGTGCTGGCGAGGTCTCTGCCGGCCCTGCTCGCCGGCGGCGAGGCCGTCGGCGATCTGCTTCTGCCGGGTGTCGATGGCGCGCATCAGCGGCGGCCACACGAACTTCGGCCGTGAACCAGATGAACGCGGCGAACGCCGCGGCCTGCATGAAAAGCGTGAGGTTGATGTTCATGGCTGCCCTCCGGCAGTTCGAGGTCGGTGCGCGTCGGGATCTCACTTGAGTCCGGGCGGGATCAGCGGATTGCCGAACGCGAACAGCATCGCGAGGCCGACGCCGATGATGAACGAGGCGTCGATCAGGCCGAGCAGCAGGAACACCTTGGCCTGCAGCTGCGGCATCAATTCCGGCTGGCGCGCGGCGCCTTCGAGGAAGCGCGAGCACATGATGCCGACGCCGACGCACGCGCCGAGCGCACCGAGGCCGATGATGAGACCGATGCCGATGCCCGTGTAGGCCTGGATCTGCGCCACCAGTGCGAGCTTGTCCATTTACTTTCCTTTCTGAACGGAGGGTTTGACGTTGTTCTGACGGTGAAACGAAGCGGGAGCGGATCAGTGGTGTTCGTGCGCCATCGAGATGTAGACGATGGTGAGCATCATGAAGATGTACGCCTGCAGCACGACGATCAGGATGTGGAAGATCGACCAGCCGAGGTGCAGGACGCCGCTCAGCACGGCGCCGACGACGCCGGTCGCGGCCCAGAGGCCGAGCAGCATGAAGATGATCTCGCCGGCGTACATGTTGCCGTACAGCCGCAGCGAATGCGACAGCGGCTTCGACAGGTACTCGACGGCGTTGAACAGCAGGTTGAAGGGCCACAGCAGCGGGTTGCCGCCGAACGGCGAGCAGAAGAGCTCGTGGATCCAGCCGCCCAGGCCCTTGACCTTGATGCTGTAGAAGATCATCAGCGCGAATACCGACAGCGCCAGCGCGAACGTGGTGTTGACGTCGGCCGTGGGCACGCCGCGCCACGTATGCTGGCGGAAGACGTGCTCGTAGATCCACGACATGATGTCGACGGGCAGGAAGTCCATCGCGTTCAGGAACAGCACGAGCACGAACGTGGTGAGGGCGATCGGCGCCACGATCTTGCTCTCGCCGTGGTAGATGCCCTTGACCTGGTCGTTGACGAAGTCGACGGTGAGCTCGACGAACGCCTGCTTCTTCGACGGGACCCCGGCCGTCGCCTTGCGCGTGACGAGCCAGAGGAAGCCGAACGTGAGGACGCCGATGATCACGGTCGTGATGAGCGTGTCCCAATTCATCGACCAGAATCCGCCTGCCTCGCCGACGGGTTTCGTCAGGAACGTCAGGTGATGCTGGATGTAGGACGTCGGGTTTAGTTCGGATTCGGCCGCCACAGCGCCCACCTCTGATTCAATCTACTCGCGAACGCAATATCGCCATGCTGAACACGATCACGGTGAGCACGAACGCCGTGAAGAACGCCGGCAGGACCACGTCCGGGTACGTCGACAGCGCCAGCCAGAGCCCCCCGACGATCACCAGGATCTTGCCGGCTTCCGCGCCGGAACATCGCGACCGAGCGACGAGCCGGCATCCGGCACCGCCGTCGCTACCCAACCGCCATCCCAAGCAGCCAACGCGTAGATCACACCGGCCGCCACGTTGACGAGGCCGCCCAGCACCGCCGAGACGGCCCCGTGCCCGCCCGCCACGATTCCCGCAATCCCGGCGACCGCCGCCGTGGCGATGACCTGCCACCGGAGGACGGTGCGGATGGGCTTGGTCTTGAGCGGCGGAATCACTCGGGCGCGCGACGACGCCGGTCGGACGCTTTCGGTGTAAGCAAACCGACGGATTATATCGGTTTTCAGGCGTCCGCTCGCAACGCGGTGGCTGCGCTGCGGGCGGCGACGCGCACCAGTTTGCGCTGAATCAGCCGCCGGACAACGCGCCGACGATCATGAGCTCGGCCGGAGCCCGCGACCGGGTGCTTCGAGGCTGCCGCGTGAGCTCGCCGTCGACGAACAACTTGATGTGCGGCCGGATCGGCGCTGCTGCTCGTCGACGATGCGGAAGCGCAGCCCCGGAAAGCGGGCATCGAGATCGCGCAGCGCGTCGTCCAGCGTCGCATGCGGCGGCAGCGCAACCGTTTCCGCGCCCGCGGTGTACGAGCGCAGCAGGCCGGGGATGCGAACGTTCACGGGCGCCGACGCGGCAGCTCGCGCTGCAGCGCTCCGGATTCACCGGGCGGCCTGGCGGCTCATGCGCACTCGACCGAGTAGACATGCGGCAGGTGCCGCGCCAGGCATTTCCAGCTGCGGCCCTCGTCGCGGCTGCCCCAGACCTCGCCGCCCGTGGTGCCGAAGTAAACGCCCACTGTCGGCGCATGGTCCGCTGTCATTGCCTGTCGCTTGACCGTCCACCACGCCTGCGCCTTCGGCAGGCCGGTCGCCTGGCGCTGCCAAGTCTTGCCGCCGTTGACCGATCGGTACGCCGCCGGCTTGCCGCCGGGAGAAATTCGCGGCCAGACATCCGAGCCATCCATCGGGAACACCCACAGCGTATCGGGGTCGCGCGGGTGCAAGACCATCGGGAAGCCGATCGGCCCCACGGACTTCGGCATCGCGGCGCCGATATCCGTCCAGCGCTCCGCCGGCCGGTCCAGCCGATAGATGCCGCAATGGTTCTGCTGGTAGAGGCGATCGGGCTCGCGCGGATGCAGGCGCACGCAATGCGGGTCGTGGCCGAACGGCGGGTCGGGCTCGGGCAGGAACAGCGCCTTCACGCCCTTTGTTCAGTGGGTGCCAGTCGCCGCCGCCATCGGTCGACTCGAACACGCCGCCGCTCGACATGCCGATATAGAGATGACGCGGATCGCGCGGATCGATGAGCACCGAGTGGAGCTTCGGGCCGTCGGGCGTGCCGTCCTGATCGCCGCCGCACCACGCCTTGCGCTCCGGATGATCGTTGAACCCGTCGACGCCGGCCCACGTCGCGCCGCCGTCGGTCGGAACGGAACAGTCCCTGCGGCGAGGTGCCCGCGTACCAGACGCCGGGCTCCGTGCGGGTGGCCCGGTGTCAGCCAGAACGAATGATCGACGGTGCGGCCGCTGCCGGGCTTCGAACGCCGGAGGCTGCGCCGGCCTCCTTCCACGTGCGCCCGCGATCGGTCGAGCGAAAGATCGTCGGTCCGAGATGACCGGTGCGCGCGGCGGCGAGGATGGTCCGCGCGTCGCGCGGATCGGCGATCGCATGATGCACGATGTGGCCGAGGAAATGCGGGCCCGTGAGCTTCCACGCGCGGCGCGCGGCGTCACCGGCCAGCGTCCACAAGCCCTTTGCGCGTCGCGATCAATAGCGTCGTCGTCCGCGGCGCGCCGGCGCGGCGACGGTCTTTCGGGTCGAAGCCATGGTTCCTCCTTGCAATGCAACGCTACCCCGAGCGTTACGATTCCGGCAAGCGCGAGCAGATGCGTGACCCGTCTCGCGCGTGGGGTTGAATTTCGCCGCGATGCCTGCAATCCTTCCGCGCGTTCTGTCGCGCGCGCGCGAAACCGATAGCGGTTGTCGCGCGGACCGAGTAGCGGATTGCGGCCGCGAAACCCATCGCGGCCGAACGCCCCACAGGAGATCGGCATGACGATCAAAGTAGGCGACAAGCTGCCCGCGGGCACGCTCTCCGAATTCATCGAAGTCGAAACGGCGGGCTGCACGGTGGGCCCGAACACGTTCAAGGTCGAAGACCTGACGCGCGGCAAGAAGGTGGCGATCTTCGGACTGCCGGGCGCCTTCACGCCGACGTGCTCGGCGAAGCACGTGCCGAGTTACCTCGCAGAACATCGACAAGTTGAAGGCGAAGGGCGTGGCCGATGTGATCTGCATGTCGGTCAACGACGCGTTCGTGATGGGCGCGTGGGGCGCGCGACCAGAAGACCGCGCGGCAAGGTCCGGATGATGGGCGACGGCAGCGCCGAATACACGAAGGCGCTCGGCCTCGAATTCGATCTCGACGGCGAAAGGCCTCGGGATGCGCTGCCAGCGCTTTTCGATGCTGGTCGACAACGGCGTCGTGAAGGTCCTCAACATCGAGGCGCCGGGAAAGTACGAAGTCTCGGACGCCGGAGACGCTGCTGAAGCAGATGGGCTGACGGGCGCGCGCCACGGGGCGACGATGTCGCCTCCGTCACTTCGCCGCTCACTTTGCCGGAGGTCGCGGCCGCCCATGCGTAGAGCGCGTCGGCGACGAACGCGTAACCCGCCGGACGAAAGTGATGATCGTAGTCCCAGTAGAGGTGCTCGCCGGCCGCTTCGCGCGCGCGAATCTGCGGCGTGAGATCGAGAAACGGCACCGCCGAGGCGCGCGGCCACTTCCGCGAGGTGCGCGGCCTGCACCTGGAACTCGCGGTCCGCTCATCGACGTCACGCTCGCGGCCGCCGAAGCGGTGCTTGAACGGGATGTAATAGTCGGACACCTGTCCGGGTAGGGCAGGTAGGCGACGCGCAGCCGCACGCCGCGGGCCGCCAGAAAATCGCGGAGAAACGTGAGGTGCGTCGTCACGTCGACGACCCGCTGGAACTGGTACGCGTATTCAGTGAGCTCGTCGACGGCGTAAGGGTTGAACGTGCCGCGGCGCATCGCGTCGGCAATGTCGGGATCGACCTTCGGCGCGAGCTCGGCGCCGCGCTCGGTCCAGGGATTCGACGGATCGGGCACGGCCGCGAGGAACGGCTTCGCTTCGCCGTGCCAGCGCAGCGGCACCGGTTCGTTCGCGAAGGCGCCGTGCCACCTGCGCGATGCGCGGCAACCAGCTGGGCCGATAACGCGGCTCGAACGGCGGGCGGATCCGCGCCTGCAGTGAACGGCGGCTCGCCGGCGAAATCGTTGGCGTAGAAAACCAGCACGACCTCATCCGGTGAAAGCGCCGGCACGGCGTCCTGGATCAAGTTGAGGTAGTCGGACAGCCCCGTGGCGCCGATGCCGAGATTGAAGACCTCGACCGCCTGCCCTGCCGCGCGGGCGCGGCGCGCGAATCCCGCGGGAATCGTTGCGTCGTCGGCCGCCATGAAGCCTTCGACGAAGCTGTCGCCGACGAACACGATCCGCCGCGCGCGCTTGTGCAGGACGTCCCATTGCGCATCGCGAAAGCCATAGAGATTGAGCGAGAGCTTCGATCCCGCATGATCGGGCGTCCGAGACCCACGACAGCGTCGAGTTCATCAGGTAATGCTTGCTCCGCATCGACGGCGAGATCGTCGTCGGCGCGTACTCGATGCGATTGAAGTTGCCGAGCGCCGGCAACGGAAAGACGAGGCGCGCGGCCGACTTCGAGCACGGCGAGCGCCAGCACGATCGCCACCGTCCAGGCGGTGAGCACGATCCGGCGCGCGCGCGCGCCGGCCGGAATTACCGCGCTTGAACCATTCGCCGAACGGCAGCCACAGCGCCTGCGCCGAGCGAGGTCACCCGCTGGCCCGACGCGAGGCCGGTGCGCGGATATTCATCGGGGCCGAGGATGGTAGTAAGTGCCGAAGAGCTGATCCCAGAGCGGAAAGAACGCCGCGAGGTTGCGATCGAGATGGGGCGCTTCGACCGAATGATGGATGCGATGAAGCTGCGGTCCGGCGACCACCCGCGCCAGCGGACCGAGGTGGAGTCGCAGGTTCGCGTGGATGAACACCGGCCAGAGAACACCGACGACGAAGGCCACGAAACCGGCGCTCAGCGGGCTTCAGGTCGAACGCCATCGACATCGGCAGCACGATGAAGAAGACGCGCAGGAGATCCTCGAGCCAGTGATGCCGCAGCGCCGTCGTGGCGTTGAGCGACACTTCCGAGTGATGCAGCTTGTGCTGGGCCCAGAGGAAGGGCGAGCCGTGCTGCAGCCGGTGGAACCAGTAATAGAAGAAATCGTAGACGAAGAAAAACGCCACGGTCTTCCACGCGCCATCGAGAAGACCCTCGACTTTGATCAGCCCGAACGCGCCGGGAAACACGGCGCGCAGCCGCTCGACCGCGAGCGCCGTCAGCAGCGGCAGCAGCATGAGGTTGATGAGCTGGTAGATGAGCAGGTATTCGATGTTGAACACGACCGCGGAGAACGGCTGGCCGCGCTCGGCCGGGCGGCCGCGTTCGATGAGCGCGAAGCCCGCGTAGACGAGCAGCACCACCCCTATGTTGACGGCGAAAGCGCGCAAGAGCTCGAGCATGGTCGTGGCCGTCGATCCGGCGCGACGGCGAGGCCGTCAGAAGAGGGTGTAGATGAACGGGGCGATCACGGACCCCTGCGACAGCACGATCAACGCGCCGAGCAGCGCCATCGCGATCATGATCGGCAGCAGCCAGTATTTGCGGCGCACGCGCATGTAGCTCCACAGCTCGCGCAGGAAGGAGATCATGTGGTCGGTGCGCGCAGCTTGGCGAGGATGCCGTCGAGCTGCTCGAGGCTCGAATAGCCGATGATGAGCTTGCCGGTGCCGCACGACCCTTCGGTTCGATCGTCACTTTCGCGCCCAGCGTTTCCGCGAGCGTTTCCTCGAGTCGCGCGAGATCGGGGTCGGCGGCGCGCGCACTGCGTTTTCCGCCACGCCGGCCGGGATGGGCGAATTGATGGACGAGCCGTTCGGTTTCCCGCACCGACAATCCTTGCGCGACCACCCGCGCGGCCGCCGCCGTTTGCTGTCCCGCCGGCAGCGCGAGGAGCGCGCGCGCATGACCCATGTCGAGCTGTCCGCCCATGAGATACGCCTGCACGGGTTTCGCGAGATCGCGCAGGCGCAGCAGATTGCTGACGGCGCTGCGGAGCGGCCCACCGCCTTCGCGGCCGCGTCGTGGGTGAGGCCGAACTCGGCGATCAGGCGGTGAATGCCGTTGGCTTGCTCGAGCGGATTCAAGTCCTCGCGCTGGATGTTCTCGATCAGCGCGAGCGCCAATGCCGACTGATCGGGGACCGTCTTTGACCAGCGCCGGCACCGCGGCAAGGCCCGCGCGTTTCGCCGCGCGCCAGCGGCGCTCGCCCGCGACGATCTCGAACCGGCCGCCGTCGATCGGCCGAACCAGAATCGGCTGCATCACGCCGTGCTCGCGAATCGACGCCGCGAGCTCGTCGAGCGCGGCATCGTCCATCCGCGTTCGCGGCTGGTATTTGCCCGGCTGTATGCGTTCGAGCGAGAGCGTTTGCAGCGCCTCCGCCTCCGGCAGATCGGCGCCGGCAAGGAGCGCATCGAGCCCGCGGCCGAGTCCCTTGAGTCGTGTCATCCGGTACGCGTCTTCGCTTCCCGTCGTCGTCAGTTGACCGTCGCGGCAGGCACGTCGGCATGAGGCGCCGCGGTGGCCTCCATGCGGCGCAGCATTTCGCCCGCGAGCGCGAGATACGCCTGCGCGCCCTTCGAATTCTTGTCGAGGTGGAGCGCGGCGATGCCGTGCGACGGCGCTTCGGCGAGCCGGATGTTGCGCGGGATCACCGTCCGGTAGAGTTTCTCGCCGAAGTGTTTCTCGAGCTCCGCCCCGACGTTCTGCGCGAGCGTGTTGCGCGGGTCGTACATCGTGCGCAACAGCCCTTCGATCTCGAGGCGGGGATTGAGATGTGCGCGCACTTTCTTCACCGTCTGCACGAGATCGGACAGCCCTTCGAGCGCGTAGTACTCGCACTGCATCGGTATCAGCACCGCGTCGGCCGCGCAGAGACCGTTGAGCGTAAGGAGCGACAATGACGGCGGGCAATCGAGCAGGATGAAGTCGTAGTCCGGCGCGACTTCCGAAATCGCCGCGCGCATCTGCCGCAGCGCTTCCGCGAGGGCGGCCTTCAAGCGCGTTTCGCGCTCGGGCAGCTCCACGAGCTCGACTTCCGCGCCGGCGAGCTCGCGGTTGGCGGGCACGACGTCGAAGCCGCCCGTCGGCGAGACGACGCGAACGTCGGCGATGGCCCGCTCGCCCAACAGAACGTGATACACGGTCGCCGCCAGCGCACGCTTGTCGATGCCGGCGCCGGTCGTGGCATTACCCTGCGGGTCGAGGTCGACGAGCAGCACGCGGCGCTTCATCGCCGTCAGGCTGGCCGCGAGGTTGACGGCGGTCGTCGTCTTCCCGACGCCGCCCTTCTGGTTCGCGATCGCGAGGATTCTCGTCACGCGCGCGCCATCACGATCAGGTGGCGTTGCGCATCGAGCCCCGGCACTTTGAGCGCGGGCGTCGCCACGACGCGCACCGTCGCCGGCAGCAGCGCAATCTCCTCGTCCGGGAACACGCCCTTCATCGCGATCAGTTGGCCGCCGGGCGCGAGATGCCGCGCGCTCGTGTCGACGAACGTCGCGAGATCCGGAGAAGGCGCGCGAGATCACGACGTCGAACAGCGCCGCCGGCACGTAATCCTCGACGCGCGCGATCACGACCTCCGCGTTCGGCAGCGGAAGCTCGTTCACCGCCTGCTGCAGGAACGCGCCCTTCTTGTGGTTGCTGTCGAGCGCAACGACGCGCCACCCCGGCCGCGCGACGGCGAGCGGAATCGCGGGCACGCCGCCGCCGCTGCCGACGTCAAGCAAGCGCAAATCGGGACGCGCGGCGACATCCGGCAGATGCGGCAGGACGGCAAGCGCATCGAGGACGTGATGCGTCAGCATTCGCTCCGGTTCGCGAATCGCCGTGAGGTTGTACGTCGCGTTCCACTTGAGGAGGAGCGTGATGTACGCCATCAGCTTGTCGCGCGCGCCCTGCGGCAGTGCCGCGACGGCGCCGCCGGAAGCGCTCAAGCCGACGAGCCCGGCGTCGATATCGAACACCGTGGTCATTAGTGCACCCTTGGCGCTTCGCGCCTTCCCTGCCGAGAGGAGGCGACATCGGCGCCGGCGGCGAGGAAACTCAGGGCCGCGCTTCAGATGCACGAGCAGCAACGCAATCGCGGCGGGCGTGATGCCGGAAATGCGCGCCGCGTGGCCGATCGTTTCCGGCTTGTGCAGATTGAGATTGTGCTGCACTTCCGTCGACAGGCCGCGCACCGTGCGGTAATCGAGGTCGGCCGGAAGACGGCGGTCCTCCTGCTCTCGGCGCCGCGCGATTTCCTCCTGCTGCCGGTCGATGTAACCGGCGTATTTGGTCACGACCTCGACCTCGTCGGCGACGATCGGATCCGCGACCGCGACGCCTGCCCCGGGCAGCGTCAGCAGCGACGCGTAGGTCACGCCCGGCCGGCGCAGGAGCTCCTCGAGCGTGTAGTCGCGCTCCATCGGTTGCCCCAGCACCCGCGCCGCGTCGTGCGCGGACACGACCGCGGGATTCACCGATGTGGATTTGAGGCGCTCGAGCTCGAGCGCGATCGCATCTCGCTTCCGTGCGAACGCCTCCCAGCGCGCATCGTCGATCACGCCGAGCTCGCGGCCGCGCTCGGTGAGACGCAGATCCGCGTTGTCCTCGCGCAATTGCAGCCGGTATTCCGCGCGCGACGTGAACATCCGATACGGCTCGGTCACGCCACGGGTGACGAGATCGTCGACGAGCACACCGAGATAGGCTTCGTCGCGCCGCGGCGAGCCAGCCCTCGTCGCCTCGCACGTAGCGCGCGGCGTTGATGCCGGCGAGAAGGCCCTGCGCCGCGGCTTCCTCGTATCCTGTCGTGCCGTTGATCTGGCCCGCGAAGAACAGGCCGCGGATCGCCTTGGTTTCCAGCGTGGACTTCAGGGCCTGCGGATCGAAGTAATCGTATTCGATGGAATAACCGGGCCGCAGGATGTGCGCGCGCTCACACCCCTTGATCGAATGCACGAGCGAGAGCTGGACGTCGAATGGCAGCGAAGTCGAAATGCCGTTCGGATAGATCTCGTTCGTCGCGAGACCTTCGGGCTCGAGGAAGATCTGGTGGCTCGTGCGCTCGGCGAAGCGCACGACCTTGTCCTCGATCGATGGACAGTAGCGCGGACCGACGCCCTTGATGACGCCGGTGAAAAGCGGCGAGCGATCGAGACCGCCGCGAATGATCTCGTGCGTGCGCTCGTTCGTGTGCGTGATCCAGCATGCGACCTGCGGCGGATGCATTTCGCGCGTGCCCATGAAGCTCATCACCGGCGCGGGATCGTCGCCAGGCTGCCGTTCGAGCGCCGAGAAATCGACGGTGCGCCCATCGAGTCGCGGCGGGGTTCCGGTCTTGAGGCGCCCCACGGGCAACGCGAGCTCGCGCAATCGCGCGCCGAGCGTTTTCGCCGGCGGATCGCCCGCGCGCCCTGCCTCGTAGTGCTCGAGCCCGACATGGATCAATCCGGACAGGAACGTGCCCGCGGTCAGCACCACGGCGTCCGCCTCGAACGGTCACGCCCATCTGGGTGATCACGCCCGTCACCTCGGCGCCCGCCCCGGTATCGGCGACGCGAGAGGTCGTCGACGGCCTGCTGGAACAGCGTGAGATTGGGTTCATTCTCGAGGCGCCGGCCGGATCGCGGCCCGGTAGAGGCTCCGGTCCGCCTGCGCGCGTGTGGCCCGCACCGCCGGACCCTTGCTCGCATTGAGCGTGCGGAACTGGATTCCCGCTTCGTCGGTAGCGATCGCCATGGCGCCGCCCAGCGCATCGATCTCCTTGACGAGATGCCCTTTGCCGATGCCGCCGATCGAGGGATTGCACGACATCTGCCCGAGCGTTTCGATGCTGTGGGTGAGGAGGAGCGTCCTGCGCCCCATCCTCGCGCTGGCGAGCGCGGCCTCGGTGCCGGCGTGGCCGCCACCGATGACGATAACCTCGTAGCTGAGTTCCGAAGATCATGATATTATTACGTTTTTCATTGTTTAGTTGCCGCGGCGCGAGTCGCTGCGACGAGTCGAATCATACGGCAAAGCCGAGGCCGCGAAAAAGCGTCCTTATGGCTGAATCGGCCTTGAAGGCTCCCTGCACTATCGCCCCGGAGACGCTCTGGTCCTGCACAGCACGGCCAAGGCGCCTGATGGTTTCACGTGGAACGTCCTGCGATGGATATCGCTGCGCTGCCTTGGTTCCACGTGGAACACAACGGCGGCGTCGTTCCGACTCGGAAGTTCCACGTGCGAACGGCGCTGGGCTGGCGTGCGCGCCCGATTACAATCGCAGTCCGTATTCCCAGTTTACCGGTCGAGGCTGTTTGCCCAAGCCGCGAATCGTCTGTGTCGGAATGTCCGCGCTGGACGCGATCTATCGCGTGCCGGCGATTCCGTCGACTCCGACCAAAGTGCTGGCCTCGGGTTTACCGAATGCGGCGGCGGCATGGCGGCCAACGCAAGCGTTGCCGTGGCGCGCCTCGGCGGCGATGCCCATTATTGGGGACGCGTCGGGGCGGATGCGCTTGGGCGACCGGATTCTCGCCGAGCTCGCCGTCGACGGCGTGGATGTCAGCGTCGGTGCGGCGGATCGCGGGCTGCGTCTCTCCGTCCGCGGCGATCCTGGTGGACGACCAAGGCGAGCGCCTGGTTTGTGCGTATAACGATCCCGGCCCTCGATGCCGACGCGTCGTGGCTGCCGCTCGACACCTTGGCGCAATGCCACGCGGTGCTCGCCGACGTGCGCTGGCCGGAGGGTGCCGTCGGCCGCGTTCGCAGCGGCCGCTCGTCATGGCGTCATGACCGTCTTCGACGGCGACGTCGGGCCCCGCGATGCGCTGCTCGATCTGGCCCAGCGGGCGACCTACGTCGTGTTCTCGCAGCCCGGATTGACGCAGGCGACCGGGTTCGGTCTTCCGGAGCAGGGTCTGGCTGCGATCGCCGGCTCCGTCCCAGGGATGGTCGGCGTCACGCTGGGTGCCGACGGGTTTCTTTGGCGCGAGGATGGGGTAGAGCGCCGGACCCGCGCGCCCAAGGTGAAGGTCGTCGACACGCTGGCCGCGGGCGATGTCTGGCACGGCGCCTTCACGCTGGCGCTGGCTGAAGGGCAGGATGTCGCTTCCGCCAGCCGGTTCGCCAATGCTGCGGCGGCGCTCAAATGCTCTCCGCGGCGGGGGCCGGCGCGGAGGCGCCGCGGCGCGCGGAAGTGTAGCCGCGATGCTCGCCAGGAATCGAGATTGACTAAATCAAAGTAAGTTGCTTTTATATCAATAACTTACAGTTAAATTCTGGAGCACTCCCTGCGTCCGGCGCTGCTGCCGGGCCACCTGCCGCCAACGCGGCGGCGGTCAGCCCCGTTCAGCCCGTCAGGCGCTTGGCGAGCTTGTCGCGCTCGGCCGCGAGCACCTCGGGGCGCTTCGCCCCGAGCTTCACGAACAGCGCATCGTGCGCCGCGAGCTCGCGCTCCCACGGTGCGGCATCGGCGCGCATGACGGCCTCGAATTTTTCCGGCGAAAACTCGAGTCCGCTCCAGTTGAGGTCGCCGTAATCCGGTTCGAAGCCCAGGACGGTTTCGCGGGCGCCGCCCGCGCCGCGCGCGCGCTCGATGATCCACGCCAGCACGCGCATGTTCTGGCCGAAGCCCGGCCACTACGAATTTGCCGTTGGCATCCGTGCGAAACCAGTTCACGTTGAATATCTTCGGCGGGGCCGGCACCGATTTGCCGATGGCGAGCCAATGCGCGAAATAATCGCCGATGTGATAGCCGCAAAACGGAAGCATGGCGAACGGGTCGCGCCGCACTTCGCCCACGGCGCCGGTAGCGGCCGCGGTGGTCTCGAGCCCATCGTCGCCGCCTTGTAGACGCCCTCTTCCCAGGTTCTTGCCTGCACGACGAGCGGAATGGTGTCGCTCCGGCGCGCGCCGAAGACGAACGCATCGATCGGCACGCCCGCCGGATCGTCCCACCGCGGATCGAGCGACGGACAGCGCGTCGCCGCCACCGTGAATCGCGAATTCGGATGCGCTGCTTTGCGCCCGCAATCCGGCGTCCACGACTGGCCCTGCCAGTCCGTGAGATGCGCAGGAGGAACGCGGGTCATGCCCTCCCACCAGACGTCGCCGTCGTCGGTCAGCGCGACGTTGGTGAAGATCACGTCCTTCGTCAGCATCGCCATCGCATTGGGGTTCGACTCCTGCGACGTTCCCGGCGCCACGCCGAAATACCCGGCCTCCGGGTTGATCGCATAGAACGCCCGTCGACATGCGGCTTGATCCAGGCGATGTCGTCGCCGATGGTCGTCACCTTCCAGCCGTCGAACCCTGGCGGCGGGATCAGCATTGCGAAGTTGGTCTTGCCGCAGGCGCTGGGAAACGCCGCGGCGACATAGCTCTTCTCGCCCGCGGGCGACGTCACGCCGAGGATCAGCATGTGCTCGGCGAGCCAGCCCTCATCGCGACCCATGGCGGAGGCGATGCGCAGCGCGAAACACTTCTTGCCGAGCAGCGCATTGCCGCCATAGCCCGAACCGTACGACCAGATTTCGCGCGTCTCCGGAAAGTGAACGATGTACTTGTGCTCGCGATTGCAGGGCCACGGCACGTCGGCCTGCCCTGGCGCGAGCGGGGCGCCGATCGAGTGGAAACAGGGAACGAAGGCGCCGTCGGTGCCGAGCACGTCGTACACGGCCTTCCCCATCCGCGTCATCAGTTTCATGTTGACGACGACGTAGGGGCTGTCCGTGAGCTCGATGCCGATGTGCGCGATGTGGCTGCCCAGAGGTCCCATCGAGAACGGGCACGACGTACATCGTGCGTCCGCGCATGCAACCGGCGAAGAGCCGGTGCATCGTGGCGCGCATCTCCTTCGGCGCGACCCAGTTATTCGTCGGGCCGGCGTCGTCCTCCCGCTCGCTGCAGATGAACGTGCGGTCTTCGACGCGCGCCACATCGGACGGATCGGAGCGCGCGAGATAGCAATCGGGGCGCAGTTTCGGATTGAGCTTGTGCAACGTGCCGGCAGCGACCATTTCCGCGCACAGACGGTCGTACTCGGCATCGCTGCCGTCGCACCAGACGATGCGGTCCGGTGTCGTCAGGGCGGCGGCTTCGCGCACCCACGCGCGCAGCCCTGCATGTCGCACGTGCGAAGGTACGGCGTCGGTGGAAACGGGATCGGGACGATTCATAGGGGATGGCCATGCAAAGGGCGCCGACGCGAAGAGTTTCGCCGGGCGGCGATAGTGGGGCTCAAATCTTACACCGCGGCCGTGCGCGATGTAACCCTCGCGCGTTGCGCGATGCGCGAATTGGTCGAGTGGCCTTACCGAATCGCTCGCGACGCGATCAGGAAAATGCGCCGGAAGGGGAACAGCACCCGACCATCGGCCAGCGGCGGGTACGCGCTGGCGACGCGCGCCGAAACGTCATTGATGAAGGCCCGCTCCTCGTCGGCGTCGAGCGCCGCGAGGAACGGCGTCATCGCCGTGCCCTTCATCCAGGCAACCACCGGATGCACGCCGTCGTCGGCCGCGCGCAAGACGTGAAGATATTCGGTCGTCCACGCATCTACCTCGGCCCCCGCCGCAGTCAGCAGCCCGAAATAACCGGCGATTGGCAGGACCGCAAAGGGCTTGGCGCGTCCCGCCAGCCGATCGCGCCAGCGCGTCGTGACAACGACGTCCGCCAGCGCCACGTGCGACGGCGCCGCAAATTGATCCGGCATCTGCACCGCGAGCACTCCGCCCGGCGCCACCCAGCCGAAGATTCGCGGGAAGAGTCGCTCGTGATCGCCCTGCCAATGCAGCGCCGCATTGCTGTAGACCACATCAACAGGTTGGCTCGGCGTCCAGGCCGCAATGTCGGCCTCGATCCATTCGTGCTTGGCGCCGCCGACCGAGACCCGCGCCTTCGCGAGCATTTCTTTCGAGTTGTCGACGCCGATGATCCGCGCGCGCGGCCAGCGTTCGGCGAGCAGCGCGGTGACGTTGCCCGCGCCACAACCGAGATCGACGATCGAGCTCCGGCGCCGCCGAGCGGAATGCGCGCGAGAAGATCGAGCGCGGGCCGCAGTCGTTCGCCCGAATACTTGAGGTACTGCGTCGGGTCCCAGCTCATCGTCGTGGTCCTCTCGTTCTTTGCGTGCCACGCCCTGGCCAGGGCGCCGTCGACAAGTCCTGCAATTCGCGCAGGCGAGCGCGTCATTTGCCGATGCAGAACCGGGAGAATATGGCTCCCAGCAGATCGTCGGACGTGTACTCGCCCGTAATCGCCGCAAGCGCCGTGTGCGCGGAGCGCAAGTCTTCGGCGACGAGCTCGAGCGGCGGCTTCGGCACGGCGAAATGGCGCATGGCGGACGCGAGGTAACCGCCGGTGTCGCGCAGCGCATCGAGATGGCGCTCCCGCGCGAGAAACGCGTCTTCCATATCCTCATGTGCGCCGGCGACCGCGAGTATTTCCTGCTGCAGGAGCTCGATGCCTGCGCCCGTCTTCGCCGACAGGAAGATGTCGCGCTCCGGTCCGGCCCGCGCCGTCGGCGTGCCGGCGTCATGCGTTGATCGACCGACGCGGGAAGCCCGGCGAGATCGATCTTGTTGTGGACCACGAGCCGCGGCAACGCCGGCGGCAGTTGCGCGAGCAACGCGGTATCGGCGTCGGCCATGCGTTCCTCCCGCCGCGGCATCGACCATGACGAGCGCGAGATCCGCGCGCGCCACGGCCGCCCAGGTGCGCTCGATGCCAAGCGTTTCGATCGGATCATCGGTCGCGCGCAAGCCGGCGGTGTCGACGACCGTGAGGGGTATGCCGTGGATTTCGATCTGCGATGGCACGGCATCGCGCGTCGTGCCGGGGATCGGCGTGACGATCGCCACCGCGTCGCCGGCCAGCCGGTTGAGGAGGCTCGACTTGCCGACGTTGGGCCGGCCCACGAGCACGACCGCGAGCCCTCGCGCAACAACGCGCCCTGCTTCGCGCGGGTCTGCACGCCGTCGACCTCGTCCGCGATCGCCGCGATCCTGCCGTGCACGTCGGCGGCGCGCAGGAACGCGATGTCCTCTTCGGGAAAATCGAGTGTGGCCTCGACGTACATCCGGAGCTCGATCAGCGCATTGACCAGCGCGTTGATCTCGCTCGAAAACGCGCCGGACAAGCTTCGGGCAGCGGCGCGCGCCGCGGTCGCCGTTGCGGCGTCGATCAGGTCCGCAACACTCTCGGCTTGCGCCAGGTCGAGCTTGCCGTTCAAGAACGCGCGCTGCGTGAACTCTCCTGGCCGGGCGAGCCGCGCCCCCAGCTCGAGGCAGCGCGCGAGCAGCAGGCGCAGCACCGCGGGCCCGCCATGGGCGTGCAGCTCGAGCACGTCCTCGCCCGTGTACGAGCGCGGCGCCGGGAACTGGATGGCGAGACCCTCGTCGAGAGCTTCGCCGGCGCCGCCCGGAACGTGGCGCGCGTCGCCACGCGCGGGACGAGGCGCTCGCGCAGCATTCCCGCAGCGACGGCGTCCACACCGCTGCCGGACACGCGGATCACCCGATCCCGCCACGGCCGGCGGGTGTGGCAATCGCGGCGATCGTGTCCTCGCGCGGCTTTCGCGCCACCGGTGCATTCATGCCCTGAACTCTAGCCGATCGAGGACCGCCATGTCGCCTCGCGGACGCGCAGCGGCGCACTGCGCGGGTTGCCCTTGCCGGGTTAGCGCCGCTTGGCGGCCGCGAGCTGCGCTTCCTTCTCGAGCACGCGGTTCATGTGCCACTGCTGGAAGATCTGCAGCGAATTGTTGACGAGCCAGTAGAGCACGAGCCCCGACGGAAAGAAGATGAACATCACCGAAAACGCGATCGGCATGATCTGCATGACCTTGGCCTGACCGGATCGGAGATCGGCGTCGGCGAGAGCTTCACCTGCAGATACGCCGTGATCGCGTAGATCACCGGCAGCACGAAATACGGGTCCGGCGCCGACAGATCATGGATCCACAGAATCCACGGCGCGTTGCGCAGCTCGACCGCGGAGAGGAGCACCCAGTAGAGCGCGATGAACACCGGGATCTGGACGAGGATCGGCAGGCAGCCGCCGAGCGGATTGATCTTCTCCTGCTTGTACATCTCCATCATCTTGACCTGCAGCTGCTGCTTGTCGTTCGCGTACTGCTCCTGCAGGGACTTCAAGCTTCGGCGCGATGACCTTCATCTTGGCCATCGAGCGCGCGCTCGCATGGTTCAGCGGATAGAAGATGCTCTTGATGATGATCGTCAGGAGGATGATCGCCCAGCCCCAGTTGTGGACGATGCCGTGGAGCCACTTCAAGAGCCAGAAGAGCGGCGCGGCGATGACGGTGAAAATGCCGTAGTCGACGACGAGGTCGAGGCCTCTTGGCAAGCCGCGCGAGCTCGTCTTGCTCCTGCGGCCCCACGTAGAGCGGCACGCGAACCATCCCCGTCGCACCCGGCGCGATCGTCCCCACCGGCACGATCATTCCTGCCGCGTAGAGCCCGCCCTCGAGCTTCCTGGCGTAGAACTCCCGGGCGGTCTTCTTGTCGTCCCCGGGAGCCAGGCGGCGACGAAGTAATGCTCGACCATCGCGACCCAGCCGTTGTCCGTATTCTTGGTGTACGGGAGCTTGCGGGAAGGGTCGGCCGCTTCCTTGTCGAGCTCGCTGAATTCGATCTTCTTGAACTTGTCGTTCTCGTTGTAGATGACCGGGCCGTGAAAGGACACCGGCGCCATCGAATTCTGCGAGCCCTGGTCTCGAATCGCGCGTGAACTGGTAGTACGCGAACGGCGCGATCGGCTCCGTGCCGGCATTCGTGACGTCGTAGGCGACGTCGATCACGTAAGTGCCACGATGGAACGTCAGCACCTGCACGATGCGATCGCCGTTCGGTGCCACCGCCTGCAACCGCAGATCGATGCGATCGGCGCCGGGCGCGAGATCGCGCGGACCCGGCTCGGGGTGTAGACGGTGCGATGGTTCGGCATTCCCTGGCCGAGGAGACCCGACTGCGCGACGAATGTCCGCTCGGGCGTCCTGAGAAGCGCAAGGTAGGGTTTGGCTTCGTCGCCCGGATCGTGATACTTGAGGAGGGCGACCTGCGTGATCGCGCCGCCGGTCGTATCGATTTCCGCGCGATAGAGGTCGGTGACGATGCGTGATCGTGCGTCCCGCCGCGGCGGGTTCCTTCTCGACCCCGGGCGCCGACGGCCCCGCCGGCAGCGCGGAGGGTGCGGAGGGGTCGCGGAGGGGACCGCGGGGGTTGGCGGCAGGTCGGTCGCGGCGCTCGATTTCGCCGGCGTCGACGCCACCACCGGCGGTGGCGGCCGGTATTCTTCTGCCACGCTTCCCACAGCATCAGCGCCGAGGCGGAAAAACGACAAACAGAATGAGACGTTGGGTATCCATGACAGCCTGGGTGACCGCGCGCGGCGGTCAGCGGCGCGGGAGATGAGAACGAATCGAATCAGGGAACCGGGTCGTATCCGCCGGGATGGTACGGGTGGCAGCGCAAGACCCGCCGGCCCGCAAGAAGCGTCCTTTGAGCGCGCCGTGCTTCGCCACAGCCTCGCCGGCATACTCGGAACAACTGGGTGCGAAGCGGCAATTCGCACCGAGCATCGGTCGCAACGCGTATTGATAGCCGCGGATGAGCGCCAGCAGGATTGTCTTCATGGCGACTCGCGATGGGCGGAGATGGCGGACAACAGCCGCGCGGCTTCGTCCGCGATCAGTGCAAACTCGCTGCGCGCCGTGCGCTTCTTCAGACGGAGCACGAGGTCGTAGCGCTCGATCGCGGGCCGCGCTTCATGGAGCCGCACGCGCAACAGGCGGCGCACCCGATTGCGGTCGACCGCGAGCGGCAACGCCTTCCGTGCCGATGACGATGCCCGTGCGGCCGATGTCACGCGCGCAGCGGGCACGAGATCAGTTGCAGGAATTGGCCCTCGCGGCGGCGTCCGCTGCGAAACAACGCCTCGAACGCTCCCGTGCCCGTGAGCCGGTAGCGGCGACTTCCCCGGAGCATCGCCGCGGGACGTCGGTCGATCAGGGCGCGAGCCGGACGCGGCCCTTCGCGCGGCGCGCGGAGAGCACCTTGCGGCCGCCCACGCTCTTCATCCGGGCGCGGAAACCGTGCGTGCGCTTGCGCTTGACGACGGAAGGTTGGAACGTGCGTTTCATGATGGTCGGCCTTGGGCTGAAAAAGCCTTACATTAGAACCTGTTAAGCACCAGCCCTGTCAATCGAATGCGGCAATGGTCGCCGCTTCCCTTGCACCGCCACCGAGTCGCACGCGCGGCGCCCTGTGGATAACTTTATTTTCCTGCGCTAAACTGGCCGCCCGCGGGCCCATCTTGCCGTTCGCAAGCCTTCCTCCGCGCCATCCTTGGGTTTCGAACGCATGTCGGTCGCACCACTTTTCTGGCAACGCTGCCTCGATGCGTTTCGCGAGGAGCTGACGCCGCAGCAGTTCAACACCTGGATCCGGCCGCTCGCGCTCGAAAGCGCGGGCGGCGGCTATCGGTTGCTCGCGCAGAACCGCTTCGTGCTGCAATGGGTCAAGGAGCGTTTCCTCTCCCGCATCTCCGAGCTCGCGGCGGAGTCCGAAGGGCATCCCGTTCCCATCACCCTCGCCATCACCGACAGCCCGGGCGAAGCGGTCGCGCCCGCTGCCGCAACGCCATCGCCCGCCGTCCTGCAGCCGAAGCCGGCGCTTGCCGTCGAACCGCCCTCGGGCATGACGACCCCGCCGGCGCTGCCGCGACGGCATGAGCAGACGAGTCTCAATCCCGGCTTCACCTTCGCGACGTTCGTCGCGGGCAAGGCGAACCAGCTCGCCCGGGCAGCCGGGCTGCAGGTGGCCGAGCACCCCACGTCCTACAACCCGCTCTTCGTCTATGGCGGTGTCGGTCTGGGCAAGACGCATCTCATCCAGGCGCTCGGCAACCACATCCTGCAGCGCGACGCCGCCGCGAAAATCCGCTACATCCATGCCGAAACGTATGTCTCGGACGTGGTGCGCGCTTACCAGCACAAGGCGTTCGACGACTTCAAGCGCTATTACCGCTCGCTCGACCTTCTCCTGATCGACGACATCCAGTTCTTCAGCGGCAAGAACCGCACGCAGGAGGAGTTCTTCTATCTCTTCAACACGCTCATCGAAGCGCACAAGCAGGTCGTGATCACCTGCGACACGTACCCGAAGGAGATCTCCGGGATCGAGGAGCGCCTCATCTCCCGCTTCGGCTGGGGCTCACCGTCGCGCTCGAGCCGCCGGAGCTCGAGATGCGCGTCGCTATCCTGCTTGCCAAGGCCGCTGCAACCGGCCTGTCGCTCGACGAGCAGGTCGCCTTCTTCATCGCCGAAGCACATCCGTTCCAACGTCCGCGAGCTCGAAGGCGCATTGAAGCGGGTCATCGCCTACTCGAGCTTCCATGGCCACGAAATCACGTTGACCGTCGCCAAGCGATGCGCTGCGCGATCTCCTCGCCGTGCAGAACCGGCAGGTGTCGGTGGAGAACATCCAGAAGACCGTGGCCGATTACTACAAGATCCGCATTTCGGACATGCATTCCAAGAAGCGCTCGCGCGCCATCGCCCGCCCGCGGCAGGTGGCCATGGCGCTGGCGAAGGAGCTCACCCAGCTGTCGCTGCCCGAAATCGGCAGCAATTTCGGCGGGCGCGACCACACGACGGTCCTCCACGCGTGCCGCCAGATCGCCAAGCTGCGGGAGACGATTCCCGAGCTCAATCACGACGTCAATTTCCTGCTGCAGGTGCTGCGCAGCTGAGGCGACGTTTCGACCCGCCCCGGCCCGCAATTATTTGCTGGATAACTGCCGCTTTCGGCGCTATAATTAGTGGATTAGTCGACTCGGCGCGATAATTCCAGAAAAATCCCCAAACGCCCCACCTCTGGAACACGACTTGTCCACAGGCTTTGTCGATTAATAACTCATTGATCCTGATAGTTTAAGAATCGATCTCCCGCGACTCGGCCTTCTCCTATTAGCTGTTATCGAGTTTAAACAATGCAACTAAAACAGATCCCACGCGACGCGCTTCTGAAACCTCTGCAAGCAGTCTCGGGCATTGTCGAACGTCGGCATACGCTGCCGATCCTCGCGAATGTTCTGCTCGAACATACCGATGGCCGGCTCTATCGTCACCGCGACGGACCTCGAAATGCAGATCACCGCGCATTCGGACCTTCCGGGCAAGGAAGCGCAGGCGACGACGGTCGCCGCGCGCAAGTTGCAGGACCTGCTGCGGGCGCTGCCCGAGGATGCCCTCCTCAACGTCGACGGCAGCGCCAACCGGATGACGCTCCGCGCGGGCCGGTCGCGATTCAACCTGCAGGCGCTGCCGGCGGCCGACTACCCGCGCATCGGCGTCGGCCAGGACCAGGTGCAGGCGCTGACGTTGCCGCAACGCGAATTCCGCGGTCTCTTGAAGTCGGCCGAATTCGCGATGGCGCAGCAAGACATCCGCTACTACCTCAACGGCATGCTGCTGGTGATCGCCAACGGCTCGCTGCAGGCCGTTGCGACCGACGGCCACCGGCTGTCGTGGGCGAGCATCGCGGTCGCGGGCGACTATCAGCGGCAGGAGGTGATCCTGCCGCGCAAGACCGTGCTCGAACTGTCCAAGCTGCTCTCGGATTCCGACGATCCGCTGACCCTCGACATCCTCGCGAACCAGGTTCGGTTCCGCTTCGCGAACATCGAGCTCGTGAGCAAGGTGGTCGACGGCAAGTTTCCGGACTACAACCGCGTGATTCCCACGGGCAACAGCAAGCGGATCGCGTTCACGCGCACCGAGCTGCTGGCCGCGCTGCAGCGGGCGGCCATCCTGTCGAACGAGAAATTCCGCGGCGTGCGGCTCGTGCTCGGCAACGATCAGCTGAAGATCATCTGCACGAACAGCGAACAGGAGGAGGCTGAGGAGGAACTCGAGATTTCCTACAAGGGCGAAGCGCTCGATGTGGGTTTCAACATCACGTATCTGCTCGATGTGCTGCAGAACATGGCGATGGACCGCGTGGAAGTCGCGTTCGGCGACGCCAACTCGAGCGCGCTCGTCACGGTGCCCGAGCGCGACGACTACAAGTACGTCGTCATGCCGATGCGCATCTGACGCCGCGCTCGTGATTTACGCAGGGCGTCGGCGCCGACCGCGAGTCGGCGCCGGTGTTTTCTGCAGCGGCAATTCCTTTCGAAGGCCACGATGACTCAAGCAATGCCGAAGCCCGTGAACAACGGCGAAGACTACGATTCGAACAGCATCCAGGTGCTGAAGGGCTTGGACGCGGTGCGCAAGCGCCCGGGCATGTACATCGGCGATACGTCGGACGGCACGGGCCTCCACCACATGGTGTTCGAGGTGCTCGACAACGCGATCGACGAGGCGCTGGCCGGTTACTGCGACGACATCAAGGTCGTCATCCACGCCGACAATTCGGTGTCCGTCGTCGACAACGGCCGGGGCATCCCGATCGACCTCAAGGACGACGACGAGCTGAAGCGCTCGGCGGCCGAGATCGTGATGACCGAGCTTCATGCCGGCGGCAAATTCGACCAGAACAGCTACAAGGTGTCGGGCGGTCTTCACGGCGTCGGCGTTTCCGTCGTCAACGCGCTGTCCGACTGGCTGCGCCTGCGCATCTGGCGCAACGGCAAGGCGCACCAGATCGAGTTCCGCCGCGGCGTGGCCGTCGCCCCGCTCGTGGCGACCGGCGCCACCGACCGGCGCGGCACCGAAGTTCATTTCATGGCGTCGACGGAAACCTTCGGCCGCGTCGAGTACCACTACGAGATCCTGGCGAAGCGAATCCGCGAGCTGTCGTTTCTCAACAACGGCACCAAGATCGAGTTGCTCGACCAGCGCGACGGCAAGAGCGAGAACTTCGCCTACTCGGGCGGCATCAAGGGCTTCGTCGAGTACATGAACCGCAGCAAGTCCGTGCTCCATCCGAAGATCTTCCACGCGATCGGCGAGAAGGACGGAACGACGGTCGAGGTCGCCATGCAGTGGAACGATGCGTACGCCGAGAACGTCCAGTGCTTCACCAACAACATCCCGCAGCGCGACGGCGGCTCGCATCTCACGGGCCTGCGGCAGGCGATGACGCGCACGCTCAACCACTACATCGAGAAGGAGGAGATCGCGAAGAAGGCCAAGGTCGAGACGACCGGCGACGACATGCGCGAAGGCCTCTGCTGCGTGCTCTCGGTGAAGGTGCCCGAGCCCAAGTTCTCGTCGCAGACGAAGGACAAGCTCGTCTCCTCCGAAGTGCAGCCGATCGTGCAGGAAATCGTCTCGGCGAAGCTCGCCGAGTTCCTGCTGGAGAATCCGGTCGAGGCCAAGATCATCTGCGGCAAGATCGTCGACGCGGCGCGGGCGCGCGAGGCGCGCGCGCAAGGCACGCGAGCTGACGCGCCGCAAAGGCGTGCTGGACGGCCTGGGGCTGCCGGGCAAGCTTGCCGATTGCCAGGAGCGCGATCCCGCGCTGTGTGAAATCTACCTGGTGGAGGGCGATTCCGCCGGCGGCTCGGCCAAGCAGGGCCGCGACCGCAAGTTCCAGGCGATCCTGCCGCTGCGCGGCAAGATCCTGAACGTCGAGCGCGCACGCTTCGAAAAGCTCGTGAGCTCGCAGGAGATCGTCACGCTCATCACCGCGCTCGGCACCGGCTTCGGCAAGGATGAATACAACCCGGACAAGCTGCGCTACCACCGCATCATCATCATGACCGACGCCGATGTCGACGGCTCGCACATCCGCACGCTGCTCCTGACGTTCTTCTACCGGCAGATGCCGGAATTGGTCGAGCGCGGCCACATCTACATCGCGCAGCCGCCGCTGTACAAGGTGAAGCAGGGCAAGGAAGAGAACTACCTCAAGGACGACCACGAGCTGAAGCAGCATCTGCTCAAGGTGGCGCTGAAGGGCGCGGTGCTCATCCCGGCGCCGGCAAGCCGGCGCTCGCGCCGGAAGCCTTCGCGAGCGTCGCGCGCGAATATCTGCTCGCCGACGCCGTCATCGAGCGCCTCGCCCGGATCGTCGACCCTTCGGCGCTGTATGCCGTGCTGGCCGGGGCGCCGCTCGATCTGTCGAGCGAAGCTGCGGCGGCCGCGAGCGCGCGGGCGCTCGAAGCGGCGATCGCCGATCCGGACGTGCGGGTCGAATCGCGCTACGACGCCGCGAGCGAATCGCGCCGTCTCGTCGTCGTGCGCACGCATCACGGCACGCCGCATGTCACGGCGATCGACAGCGACCTCATCGCCTCGGGCGACTTCGCGCAGATCCGCGCCGCCGCCGCCGTGCTGCTCGGGCTGATATCGCCTGGCGCGGTCGTGCGCCGCGGCGAAAAGCAGCAGGCGGTGAAGTCGTTCAAGGAGGCGCTCGACTGGCTGCCTCGCCGACGCGCGCGGCGCCGTGACGCTGCAGCGCTACAAGGGGCTGGGCGAAATGAATCCCGGCCAGCTCTGGGAAACGACGATGGATCCGGCGGTGCGGCGCCTGTTGCGCGTGCAGATCGAGGATGCGATCTCGTCGGAGGAGATCTTCTCGACGCTGATGGGCGAGCTGGTCGAGCCGCGGCGCGCGTTCATCGAATCGAACGCGCTCGGCGTGCGCAATCTGGACGTCTGAGCCGACGACGCGGGCGGCGAGCTGCTGACGCTCGCGAAAACGTACTACGGTTCTCGCGATGACGCGTCGTGTCGTTGGACTTCCCGTCCTTCGGCGCTCCGGCCGCCAACCGCCGCGCGGATGATCGCGCCGGCTTCGTCGGCACTGCGCCGGGCGCCCGAGCAGGAATCCCCTGTCCCTTTTCGCAGCCGCATCTCGATCAGGCGCTGCAGCTGCGCTTCGGTTTCGATGCCTTCGGCGATCATCGTCTTGTCGAGCGTGCGCCCCAGCGTGCAGTATCGCGCGCACGACCTCGTGCCCGTTGTCGTCGGCGCCGAGGCGCGCGATGAAGGAGCGATCGATCTTGATCACGTTGATCGGCAATTCGTGGAGCATGCTGAACGACGAATACCCGGTGCCGAAATCGTCGATGCTGACCTGCACGCCGAGTTCGCGCAGCGAGTCGAGGTGCGGCAGCGCGACCTCGAGCTTCTCGATCAGGACGCTCTCGGTCAACTCGATGATCAACTGCGCCGGCCTCGATCTTCGCCGCCACGATCGCGCGCTGAACGCGGGCCGGAAAATCGGGCTGCACCGAGCTGCACGCCGGAGACGTTGACGTGCATGCGTGAGCGACCGGCCCTCGGGCTCGAGCTGCGCCCAGATGTCCGAGCTGGCGGCACGCGTTGTCGAGCACCCAGCTGCCGAGCGGAATGATGAGGCCCGTCTCCTCGGCGACGCGGATGAATTGAGCCGGAGGGATCGGACCCTTCTCCGGGTGCGTCCAGCGGGCGAGCACCTCGAATCCGGTCAGGCGCCGCGTGTCGAGCTCGAAGATCGGCTGGTAGACGAGGTCGAGCCGCTCCTGCGACACGGCGTGCCGCAACTCGCCCTCGAGCCAGAGCTGTGCGGTCACTTCGGCGTGCAGGGCGCTGTCGAAGATCGCGTATCGGCCCTTGCCCTGCGCCTTGGCGCGGTACATCGCGATATCGGCATCGCGCATCACCTGGTCGTGCGACTCGTAGGCCGAGCGTGCTGGTCGTGATGCCGATGCTCGCGCTGGACGATACGGGAACGCCTTTCAGGTACAGCGGTTCGGCGAGCATCTCCTGCAGCCGCTCGGCGAGCATGACGACCTCGCGGTCGGCGTTCATGTCCTCGACGAGGATCGCGAACTCGTCGCCGCCGAGCCGCGCGATCAGGTCGTTGGGGCGCACGAAACGCCCGCATGCGCCGGGCGAGCTCGATCAACAGGGCGTCGCCCGCGCTGTGGCCGAGGCTGTCGTTGACCAGCTTGAACCGGTCGAGGTCGAGGAACAGCACGCCGAAACGGCGATCGCGGTGCCGCCGCACGGTCGCGATCGCGCGGGTGAGCTGTTCGGTGAAGTAGTTGCGATTCGCGAGGTCGGTGAGGTCGTCGTGGTACGCGATGTGCTGCAGCCGCGGCCTCGGCCCGCCGCCGTGCGGTGATGTCCTGCAGCTGCAGGATGAGGCAGTGCGACAGGGCGGCTTCGCGGTGAAGATCGAGCCGTTGAGCGAGACCCAGACGTCGAACCCCTGCTGTGCACGCACCGCAGCTCGGCGGCGAACGTCGTCTCGTCGCCGTCCAGGATGCGGTGCATCTCGCTCCGCAACGCCGACTGGTCGTCCGGATGAAACAGCTGCTCAGATGTCGATGCCGGCGAAGCTCGCGCTCGCATGCGGCCGAGCATGCGAGCGAGCGATGCGTTGGCCTGCGACGATGCGGCCATCGGCCGCGACGAGGACCATGCCGACCGCCGCGTGCGTGAAAGCGCTCTGGAAGCGGTCTTCGCTTTCGCGCAGCTCGTCCAGGTGCCGCGCGCTCTCGGCGGCGGCCTGCTCGGCCGCGGCGACGCGCTCGGCCCGGATGCGCGCCTGATCTTCCGCATGCCGGAAATAGATGTGAACCGTGGCGAGCATCACGGCGATGATCGGCGCCGCGGCGAAGATCACCGAGAACTTCGAACCGGCCGAACACCGCGTGCAGCAAGCCGGCGATCGCGGCGCTTCCCGCATACCCGACGGCGAGCCACCCGTGGTCGCGGAAGATCCGCAGCGGCTGCACGGGTTCGCCGCGCTTCAGCTTGATGAGCGACGCCATCAGCAGCGTGCCGGCCGCGAAATAGGCGAGCGACATGAGAAGCAGCAGCGCGAACAGCATGCCGACGTGCGTCTGCCTCGGGCGGCAGATGCGCTCGCGCGCATCTCGAAGGCGGTGCCGCAGCCGTGCATCGCCAATGCTGCCATTGCGCGGGCTGCCGAGGCGGCTCGTCCAGCGATCCGACGTGCGCCAGGAGATGGTGCCCGCCTCGGCGGCGGCGGCGATCGCCGCCGCCGCCGGCCCGTAGTCGAGCAGCAGCAGGAAGACGAAGATCTCCGCGACCGAGCCGGACGTCTTCGCGCCGGGGATGCGCGCCGGAAACAGCCCCGTCAACGTCGCAAACACGACGCCGAGCAGGATCTGCATTTGCGCCGCCGCCTCGAGCGAAGCGATGCTTGCGACGGAAAGGCACAGCACGGTGAAGCCGGAAAGCGACGTGACCCACCAGTAGGCTTTCGCCTGCCGGGTGTAGTCGTCCATGCGCAGAAACGTCGGTGCGATCATCGTCGTTGGCGATGGGCGAGCGCGCGCGAACGCCGCGGGAAGCCTCCCATCCCGACGTCCCGAGCAAATTGCGCGCCGTGTCCCCGGATCGGGACATGGCGCGCGGCGCAAGCGCTTGCGGGCTAAAACGGGGCGACGCCGCCCACGTTACGTTACCACGGCTCGCCGGTCACGACGGCTTCGCCCGATGCGCTGACGAGCTTAGATAGGATTCGGAAGGCGATCCTTCCGAGAGCGCGATGCCCTCGGACGAGCGCGATGCCCTCGAGACAATGCGATGCCTTCCGAGAGCGCGATGCCCTCGGACAACGCGATGCCCTCCGAGAGCGCGATGCCCTCGGACAACGCGATGCCCTCCGACGAGCGCGATGCCTTCGGACAGCGCGATGCCTTCGGACAATGCGATGCCCTCCGACAGCGCGATACCTTCGGAGAGCGCGATGCCCTTCGGACAGCGCGATCCCTCGGACAGCGCGATGCCCTCGGACAATGCGATGCCCTCGGACAGCGCGATGCCCTCGACAGCGCGATGCCCTCCGAGAGCGCGATGCCCTCGGACAGCGCGATCCCTGACCGGCGGCGAGCGAGCGCGTCAGGTCGCTCACCCGTGCGAACACCCCGGTCCCGTTGGCATGGCTGCTCGCCCCGGCAAGCATGTCGGCGAGAACGACGCCGGAGGTCACGAATTGCCCGCGGGTCGGCACATACGCCCGCGCGTAGCTCATGTAGGTGTTGGCCGGGCGTCGCGGCCCAATACACCGGGTTGTAGACGCGGACCCAATCGCGCGACCAGGCGACGCGCGGGTCGTGGAAGCCCTGGTAGGTCTGGAACAGCGCGCTCCCCGACAGGACATGCGAACCGCCGGCGAAGGCAACGCGGCTCCAGTTCACGGTTTCGCCGTTGACGATCGACACCGGCTCGGGCAGCGTCTTGCCGGTGCCGAGCAGCCTGTCGCCGGGCCGGAGTGGTGCCTGCAGCGACCGCGCCCGCGACGTCCGTGCGGCAGCGCGGCGAGCCGCACCGCACCCTCGATGTTGAGCAATCCGGCGCCCTGTTGCACGAGGCTCGCGCCCGGCAACGGTTGCGCCGTGTACTGGAGGATCGCCTTGACGAGCGGTGGCGCGAGTCCAGGATTGACCTGCAGCATCAGCGCGACCGCACCTGCGACGACCGGAGCGGAAATCGATGTGCCGCTCAGTTCCATCAACCCATTGGTCCTGGTGGCGGTGTAGCTGACGAGCCGAAGCGCCGGATTGAGGGCTGACGATCCTGTTGTACCCGCTGTTGGCGTACGAAAGCGCGCCCAGGATGCGGTTGCCCGGTGCGACGAGATCCGGCTTGATCACGTTGTCGTGGCGCGCGATCCCCCAGCCGTCGATCCGGACGCCGAAGGTCGGACCGCGCGAGCTGAATCCGTTGACGACGTCGTCACCGCGCAGCGCCGTGTTGCGGGTGTTCGCCGAGCTGACGGTGATGACCGAAGGGTCGTTGCCGGGCGACGTGATCGTGCCGAACTGCTCGACGCCCGCCGCGTCCTTTCCGTAGTTGCCCGCGGCAACGACGACGGTCAGTCCGGCGGCGGCGCGCGCGCGCGCGGCGCGGCACAAGGGTCTGTGCGGAACGACTCCGTCGAATCGGCGGCGAGACTCAGATTCAGGACGCGAATGCCGTATTCCTTGCTGTGATAGATCACCCAGTCGATCCCGGCGAGCACGTCGCCGATCGTTCCGACGCCCGTGCTGTCGAGCACCCGGACGTCAAACAGGGTCGCGCCCGGCGCGACGCCCGTCGCATCGGGGATGCCCGCGGCGGCGCGGCCGGCCGCCACCGACGCGACGACCGTGCCGTGCCGTAGATGTCGCGGTCGCTGCTGCTGCCGAGTTGTCGATCCTGCTCTCGCGGTTTTGCTGGTCCTTGCTGCCGGGGTAGTAGTCGACCGTGAGGTCGCGGCCGATCGTCGACATCGGTATGCCTGCATTCGCCGAGTCGCTCGCCCGCGTCAGGTCGACCATCTTTGCCACGCGGCGGGTCGTGCCGTTGGCGGCGAGGAACGCGGCGTGCTCCGCGTAGATCCCGGAATCGAGGATCGCGATGCCCACGCCCTTGCCGTCGTAGCCGGGTGCGAGTCCGGCAAGGCTGCGGGCGGCGTCGGCGCGCCGGTCGCGAGCTCGAGGAGGCTCGCCGTCTTGGTCGCGGGCCTGTTGGGCGAGATACTGTCCACGTCGGGGCGCTGTGCGAGCAGATTGAGGGCCGGCGCCGGAATCGTCGCGGAGAAGCCCTTGATCGATTGATACCGATAGTTGACCGCGCCACCGGCGGCGGCGACCGCATTGCGAAGATCGGTGAGCAGCGGATCGACGCCGGCGCCGACGACGATGACCTTGAAGAAGCGACCGTTCCCGGTCTGCTTCGCCCAGTTTGTGGCCGGCAGCGCCGGCGCGTTGACCGCGCTCGCGAGATCGGGCGCGAGCTTCGGCGACAGTGTCGCCTGCGCGTGCGCCGGATGAGGCGAGCGCACCGAAGATCGACATGGCAAGCGGAGGCCCGCCGGAAGCAGCAGCGCGACGAGGTGGCCGAGCCGCTGTCAGACATCGACTTGGGATACTGTAGGCGACAACAGTGCTTTGTTGCATCGTGGAGACTCTTCCTTGAAAAAGTGCTTTACGAACCAGAGGATGGCTCAACGCGCACGGCGAAAGGCCGGGCATCCATTTCGAAGCATACTACTTTTATATACCAAAGTCATCCAAGATACGTCATTATCTGGCGTCACGAGTTCAGCCCTGCAACCGCAGGGCCACGGATGTCATGCAAACTGCAGGCTCGCTCATCGCGACTTGCAAGTGTTCGGTCCCAAGTGTGTTCTACAACAATGTTACTTGCGTGACCGCGATCATGCCATGCCGCGGCGACCGCGACGTCAGCCATGGTCGGAGCGACAGCGGTGCCCGCTGCGGACCGACCTGCGGATACCGGAGGCGAAAAGTGCTTGGCACCGAGGCGGCCTCTTTCCTTCGCCGTGCCCCGGAACGGCGAAGAGATGCGCGCGCTATCTCGGCGCCCACACTTCTCTAGGCGGGCGCGACATGCGCAAAGCGCATGTGGATGTTCTTCTCCCTGCGTGAAGGACAGCAGCTCCTCGAGGCATTCTTCGCGTCCGAGCCCTGACTGCTTCACGCCGCCGAACGGCGCGCCCAGGAAGTGCCGGCTCACCTCGTTGACCCACACGTAACCGGCCTGTGCAGCGTGCGCCGTGCGCAACGCCGCATGGAGATCGTCGATCCAGGATCGAGCAGGTGAGACCGACGTCGACCGCGTTGACATCGCGGATCATCGCCGCCTCGTCCTGCCACTTCAGCGACCTGAAAGCACGGGGCCGAAAGTTTCTTCGCGCGCGATCGTCATGTCGGGCCGCACATCGGCGAAAACGGTGGGCTCGATGTAGAGGCCGCCCGCAAGGTGGGGCGCAGCCGGAGGTCCTCCGCCGCACACCAGAGTGGCGCCTTCCTGCCGCGCCGACGCGATGTAAAGCCAGCACGCGGTCGTATTGCGCGCGGTTGATGATCGCGCCCATGGTGGTATTCCAGTCCTCCGGCCGGCCCGGGTTGGAACGCGCCAATGCCGGGCCCTTACTTCCTGCAGGACTCGGTCGTGAATCGCCGCGTGGACGAACGCCCGGCTGGTCGACCCGCACGACTGCCCGCACCACGCGAAATTCATCCCCGCGATCATCGCGTCCGCCACCGCCGCTGGATCGGCGTCCGGAAACGCGATCAACGCGTTCTTGCCGCCCAAGCTCGAGCAATACCGGCTTGATCGTATCGGCTGCGCTGCGCATGACGGCGCGCCCCGCCGCGACGCTGCCGATGAGCGCAACTTTGGCAACGGCACGGATGCGCGACCAGCGCGGCGCCCGTTTCGCGTCCGCTGCCGGTGATCACGTTGAATACGCCCGGCGGAAAGACGTCTCGCGACGAGCTCCGCCAACCGCAACGCCGAAAGCGGCGCCTGTTCCGGCGGCTTGACGACGACGGTGTTGCCGGCGGCGAGCGGCGCGGCCGCCTTTCCCGCCGCAAACATGAACGGGATGATTGAACGGGATGATTCTCGCCACGACACCGAGCGGTTCGCGAACGCGTGACGTTCATCCGGTCCGGCCCCATCGGAATGGACGTGCCTTTCATTTCGGTCACCAGACCGGCGAAGAAATCGATCTTGCGACGCCGCGATCTCCGCGTCGCCCACCATGGCGCGCACGGGATTGCCGCAATCGATCGCGTCGAGCAGCGCGAGCTCACGCGCATTCGCCCGGACCACCGCGGCGAATGCGGCGCAGCGACTTCGCGCGCTCCAGCGGAGGCACATCGCGCCATAGCGAAAACGCCTGCTGCGCGCGCTCCCGACGGCGGCGTCGACGTCGGCCGCCGAAGCGTCGGCAGCGTGGCCGAGCGACTGGCCCGTCGCCGGGGCTGGTCAGCGCAAAGAATATTTCCGGCGAGCGGACGATGCCACGCGCCGCCGTAATAGAGGTCGCGATGGGCGGGAAGAACCGCCAATCCTTCCGCGTCAGGACGCGTTCGCGCCGCGCTGCAGGCAGGGGTTCGGGAGAGGAGTCGCGCTGCATGATGGGGCGGTTCCTGGTTTTCAGATCTTGTGACTCTCGAGCGACGCCGGATGAAACAGTTCGTCCACGCCGACGACCCGCGAAGAGATCCCCTGCGCGTGATGATGCTTGACGAAGGCTTCGAGCGCGTGCCGATTGGCCGGCAGACCGTACGGCCAGAAATCCTCGCCCATGAGCGAGTGGGCGCGGCGCAATTGCTCCTCGACGAACGGCAGCGCGACCTTGGTCGCCGACGTCGTCCGCGAGATTCTGCAGCGCCAAATGCTTCGAGCGCTCGAAGGCTTTGAGGAGCGCCATCGGCAGCCACGGCTGCCGCTCCACGATCGACCGCCGGACCCCGACGAGGTGCATGATCGGAAATATCCGCGTGCGCCGGAAGTAGTTCATCGCCTCCTGCGTGGGGTCTTCGAACAGCCAGCAGAGCGTCTTGTTGGACGAGACGAAGGAGCTCGGCGCGCGACGGGCCCATGAAGGCGTCGATCTCGCCCGCTTGCAGCATCCGCATTGAGCGTCTGGTCGGGACCGATGTCCTCGAGCACTACGCCGCGGGGAAGCGCGACCGCCAGCTTTTCCAGCCGTCCCGGTTCTTCGAGACCGCCGCGTACCCATCGGATATCCGACGGCTTCACGCCGTAGTCTTCTTCCAGCAGCGCCCGCGTCCAGACGTTGGCCGTGAGTTGCCATTCGGGAGTGCCGACCCGTCGCCCCTTCAGGTCTTGCGGCGTCCGGATCCCGCGATCGGCTGCGAACGATGATCGAAGTGTGGCGGAACGCGCGCGACACGAACGCCGGGGATGCCCACATAGGGACAATCGCCTCGGGCCGTGCGCAGGACGAAACTGCTGCGAGCGACAGCTCGCAGTACATCGAGCGCCTCGTGGCGCATCGCCCGGAAGAAGATTTCCTCAGGGGAAAACGTCATCACGATCAGGCGTCGACCCCGTCGATCTGAACGGTGCCGTCGATGAGCGGTCGGTTTCGATCGCTAATCCACCGATTGCGATAGACAGCCGCAACGGTCGTCATTTCGTCGGCTCCCCCGCGGAAGCTTGCGCCCAAAGGATTGATCGCAAGCAGAATGTCGGGGCGTCCGCGGCCGACTGCACGGCGGCCCGGCGACGAGCCTTCGCCGCCGGTGTCGGCGCAGGTTTTGGGGCGGTCTTCACGGCGGCCGTTGCCGCGCTGCTTGACCTTCGGCGCCGCCGCCGGCTTCCCGGCCGGGGCGCTTGCGGACCTTGGCGGCCGCGGCGTAAGCGGCGCGCGGCTCGGCCGCGGTCTTCGGCGGCGCCCGCCGCGTCTTCCGGGTCGACGCCGGCGCGGAGGTTCCCTGCTTCGCGGCCTTTTCATCGAGCAACGTCAGCGCGTCCGTCGAGCGTCAGCGAATCGACCTTGTCGCGGTCGGGCAGCGTGGCGTTGATGTCGCCGTGCTTGCACGTAGGGGCCGTAACGCCCGGAGTGGAGCTCCACCGGCTTCTTGTCGCGCGGATGCGAACCCAGCACGCGCAGCGCCGACGGCACCTCCGCGCGCGACGGCGCGCCCGCCTTGGCCGGGTCGCGCGCCTCGAACTCGAAGCCGATCTTGCCGTCGGGTTGCCGCACGAGGAACGCGGAAAATCCGCGCTTGGTGCGCGCCGACACGAACTGCAGGAGATCGGTCTTGCCGGTGGCGAGCAGCTTCTCCATCTGCGCGCGCTCGACCGGCCGCTGCAGGATCACGCGGCCGGAACGGAAGTCGCAGGTCTTGTCGGGCCCGACCGCCTTCTCGCACACGTACGCCTGCGCCGTTTCGAAGACGCGCGACTTGCACTTCGGGCAGGGGCCGAGCGGCTACGAGGCCGGTGAAGTCCGGCGCCTCGGCGGAATCGTCGCTGGCGCCATCGCCGAAGTCGAACGCCCACTTCGTTGGCGTCGTTCAAGCGCGATCGACGCGGAGAACGGCTTGCCGAGCCGGCTCCGGAAGCCATCGAGCGGACCGACGCGCCGTTCCGCAACAGCGTATCGGCTTCGGCGACGTCGAGCTGCCGTCCGCCCATGATCTTCCAGAAGCCGAACGCGCACGACTGGCACTGGAACTTCTTGTAGTTCTCGTGCACCTCGCCGCCGCAGTTCGGGCAGCGCGCCGTCAGCGTGCCGAAGTCGCCGGGGATCGTGTCGCTCTCGTAGCCCTTGGCCTGGCCGACGATGTGCTCGGTCATCGCGACGATCTCGCGCATGAATGCGTCGCGCTTGCAGCTTGCCGTGCTCCATCTGCGCGAGCTTGAATTCCCACTCCGCGGTCGAGCTCCGGCGAGAAGAGCTCGGGCACGCCGAGACCGTGCAGCAGCGTCATCAGCGAGAACGCCTTGGCGGTGGGAACGAGCTCGCGCCCTTCGCGGTAGACGTATCGCTCCGCGATCAGGCCCTCGATGATCTGCGCGCGCGTGGCCGGCGTGCCGAGGCCCTTCTCGCGCATCGCTTCGCGCAGCTCCTCGTCGTCGATCAGCTTGCCGGCGCCCTCCATGGCCGACAGCAGCGTCGCTTCGTTCAAGCGCGCGGGCGGGCCGCGTCGTGTTCGGCACGACCTCGACCTTCTCCGTCGCGACGTTCTCGCCGGGCTTCGACCGCGACGAGCGTGGCCTTCTCGCCGGCTTTGGCCGGCGCGTCGTCGACCTGCGCCTCCTTGCCGTAGACCGCGAGCCAGCCCGGCGACGACCAGCACCTTGCCCTCGGACTTGAACGGCTCGCCGGCGACGCGCGTGATGCGCGTGGTCACCAGAAATTCGGCCGGCGGATAGAACGCCGCGAGGAAGCGCTTGACGACGAAATCGTAGAGCTTCGCCTCGAGCTCGTTCAGGTGCTTCGGCGCAACGAGCGTCGGGATGATCGCGAAGTGGTCGGAGACCTTCGCGTTGTCGAAGATCCGCTTGTTGGGCCGCACCCACTTCTGCTTCAGCACCTCGCGGGCGAACGCGCCGTAGGCGTTCGACTCCTTCAGGACCTCCATCGTCGCCTTGACGGTGGCGAGGTAGTCTTCGGGCAGCGCGCGCGAGTCCGTCCGCGGGTAGGTGAGCACCTTGTGCTTTTCGTAGAGCGACTGCGCGAGCGACAGCGTCGTGCGCGCCGAAAGCCCGAAGCGGCCGTTGGCTTCGCGCTGCAAGCGCAGTGAGGTCGTACAGGAGCGGCGCGCCCTGCGTCGTCGGCTTCGCCTCCTCGGTGACGATCCCGGGCTTGCCGGCGCACTTCGCGGCGATCGCGGCTGCGCCTGTCGCCTCGTCCCACAGACGCTCGGCGCGGGCATCGGGTCGTCGTCGGACTTCGCCCATTTCTCGTCGAACCAGCGGCCCGCGTACTCGCCGGCGCGCGGCGCGGAACGTGCCATGCACTTCCCAGTAGCCGCGCGGCGCGGAACGCGCGAATCTTCTCTTCGCGCTCGACCAGGATGGCGAGCGTGGGCGTCTGCACGCGGCCGACGGTCGTGAGCTGGAACCCGCCGGACTTCGAGTTGAAGGCCGTCATCGCGCGCGTGCCGTTGATGCCGACCAGCCAGTCGGCCTCGGAGCGGCACACGGCGGCGTCGGCGAGCGGGCGCATCTGCGGCATCGGTGCGCGAGCTGCTCGAACCCGTCGCGGATCGGCGGCGGTCGTCATCGATTGCAGCCACAGGCGACGGATGGGCTTCGCGGCTTTCGCGAACTGCGCGATGTAGCGGAAGATGAGCTCGCCTTCGCGCCCGGCGTCGCAGGCGTTGATGAGATCGCCGACGTCCTTGCGCTTGATGAGCCGCAGCAGCGTCTTCAGGCGGTTCTCGTTCTTCTCGATCGGCTTCAGCGCGAACTGCGACGGGATCGCCGGCAGGTGCGCGAACGTCCACTTGCCGCGCTTCACCTCCTCTTCTTCCGGCATGCCGATCTCGATGCAGATGGCCGACCGCGGACGACAGCACGAAGGCGGTCGCTCTCGAAGTAGTCGTCGTGGCGCGTGAATCCGCCCAGCGCGCGCGCGATGTCGGCGGCGACGGAAGGTTTCTCGGCGATGATCAGCGATTTGGACATGAGCGCCGGCGCGAAGAGCCGCAGATAGTACCGAAGGTGAAGCGGCGCGGGGCAAGAACTTGCTTTGCGAACGTCGGCCCAACGCGTGCGCGCGCACGCGCGAGCGTGCCCGCGCGCGAGGCGCGGCAGTGCTGCCGCGGAACAGATGCACCTCGACGCGCTGCCAGATTCCGCCGGGAAGCGAGGCCACGCGGCCGTCGAGCTCGAGCGACGTCAATGCGGCCACGATGGCGGCAATCGGCAGCCGCGTCCGCGCGGCGAGCGTGTCCACGTCGGCCGGATCGTGGCCCAGCGCGCGCATGACTGCGCGCATGGGCGATCGGGCTTTGCGCCGTGCGACGCGATCGCGCGATCGGCGTCGCGGCGAGCGACGACGCCGAGCTTCATCGAGGATGTCCTGCGCCGTTTCGACGAGCTTCGCGCCTTCGCGAATGAGCCGGTGTCCGCCTTTCGAGAACGGCGAGTGGATCGATCCCGGCATCGCGAAGACTGTCGCGTCCTTGCTCGGCGGCGAGGCGCGCGGTGATGAGCGATCCGGACGACAAGCGTCGCCTCCACGACGAGCACGCCGCGCGCGAGCCCGCTCACGAGCCGATTGCGGCGCGGAAAATTCTGCTGCAGCGGCGGCGTCCCGACGGCGAATTCGGAGATGACGAGGCCGCGCGCGGCGAGCTCGTGCGCGAGCGCGCGATTGCGGGCGGGATAGACGCGATCGGGACCGGTGCCGATCACCGCGATGCTGCTGCCGGCGCCGGCGAGTCCGCCGCGATGCGCGGCGGCATCGATGCCGAGCGCGAGTCCGCTGACGATCGCGAGACCGGCGGCGGACATGCGCGGCGCGCGAACGCTTCGGCATCCGCGCAGCCCTTGCGGGGTTGCATTGCGGCTGCCCACGATGGCGAAGGCCGGGCGCGCCAGAAGCTCGCGCCGGCCGAGGCAGTAGAACACGGGAGGCGGATCGCCGATTTCGAGCAGCGGCGGCCGGGTAGTCCGGGTCGCCCCAGGCGACGAGATCATGCCCAGGGCTCGCGAGCCAGGCGAGGCGTCGCGTCGAGCCGTGCGGCCGTCGGGCGGCGAGTCGAGCAGCGGCCGCGGCGTCTCGCACGAACGCATCGGCGACGCTGCGCCGGCGTCGCCGCGAGCACGCCCTCCGGCGTTTCGAAGGCGCGCAAGAGCTCGACCAGCGGACGCGGCGCGATCGCCGACAGCTGGAGTCGCGCCCACGCCTCGGCGCGCGGATCGACGTTCATGGCGAAGGGACGCCGCGGCTTCGCGCGCCGCGGGTCGAGCCCGCCGCAGCGCGTTTGCAGACGGGCGACTACGGGTTGCGGGCGTAGTTGCCGACGACGACGGGATCCGTCGTGTTGAGCACGAGCGCGTAGGAGACCCGATCGAAGACGCGGAACACGAACACCAGTCCGATGCGCTCGTCGGGTACCTTGAGCTCAGCGGTCCGGCATGTACTCGAACGGCCGCGTCGACCGGGCGCTCGATGATTCGCGGATCGGGCATCGGCGGCAATCACGCGGTAGATCGCGAGCACGGTGCCGACGTCGAGCCCGTCGGCCGCGCCCTTGTCGAGCGTCACCGACCCAGCCGCGCCCGGCTTCGATCGCGTCGCGATCCGGTCGCGATGATCTCGGCCTGGATCGGGCTGCGTCGGCGCATGCGGCGCGTAGTTCATCAGCATGCCGCGCGGCGCGCGGAATCAGGCGGTCGCCGTCGACGGATTTCCTCCTTCGCGTTGGTGATGCGCACCGTCGCCACATTTTCCTGTATCGCGCGTTGTCCATGCGCTGCGTCGATGCATCGGCGAAGCGCTCGACTCTCGCGGTTCCGAGAAGCGCTGCTCGACGCCGAGCACTTCCTTGCCATCCGGCGACGTGAAGCGTGCGGCCGCGCCGGTAGATGTTCCACTGGTCGCCGCCCGCGGGTCCATGCCGGCGACATAAACGATGTCGCCGCTCGCCGCGAATGGCTCGCGCGTCGCGCGCCAGCGACGACCTCCGCGCGCGCCGACGAGCCCCTCAGGTCCGGTGATGAGCGGGCCGCGTGAGATACGGCTCGATTTCGCCCGGCGGGAATCGACAGAATCGCCTCCGGCGTCCAGCGGCGACGTGCGCACGGTCGGAGACATCCGGGTCATCGGGCGCTCGAGCGGAAGACGCCACTGCCCGTCGAGTGCGGTCGAGGCACGATCACATCGCCCGGATAGATCAGGTGCGGATTCCTGACCTGCGTCGCGCTATTCATCCGCCAGATTTCCGGCCAGCGCCACGGATCCTTGAGGAACTTTCCGGCAATGCCCCAGAGCGTGTCGCCCTTCTGCACCGTATAGCGCTGCGCGAGCCGGTTCCCTGATTTCCACATCGGCCGCTTGCGCCGGAAACGCGACCAGCGACCGCGACGACCGCGACCGTGGCAAGGACGAAATTCGCTATGCTAGACTTCTGACGCATAAAGCCTCTTCCATTGGGGGGGTGGGGCTTGCTAACGTCCTAAAGCGCCGCAAAATAAGGGCTTACAGCGGATTCTGCATCCTCAGTCTGCATTTTGCAAGCTGGCGATGCCAAGAGTCGCCCACAGACGCCACAGAGGTGTCGCCCGGCGGTAACCGAAACCCGTGGCCGCGGCTCGCCGGAGCCCCTAAACCCATGGCCTTATTGCAAATTCTCGAGTACCCGGACCCGCGATTGAGGAAAGTCGCGGCGCCGGTCGCCGCCGTGACGCCAGACGTCGAGCGACTGATCCGCGACATGGCGGACACCATGTACGCGGCGCCCGGCGTCGGCCTTGCGGCGACGCAGGTGGACGTGCACAAGCGCATTGTGGTCGATCGATGTTTCGGAGACGCGCGATGACCTGCGCGTCTTCGTCAACCGCAGAATCGTCGCGCGCCGAAGGCGAAGCCGAATGCGAGGAAGGCTGCCTGTCCGTCCCGGGCTACTACGATCGCGTGAGGCGCGCGGCGCGGGTTCGCGTGCGCGCCCTCGATGCGCACGGGGAGCCGTTCGAGCTCGAAGCCGAAGGCATGCTGGCCGTGTGCATTCAGCACGAGACGGAGCACCTTCAGGGCAAGATCTTCGTCGATCACCTTTCGCCGCTGAAGCGATCGAGGCTCGCCGCGCGGCTTCGCAAGAAGCAGCGGCTCGCGCGGCTGATGAACGACCCCGACGCTCACGTTGCGCCGCCTGCTGGCGGACACGTAGTGCCTCGCGGCCGTCGCGCTGCACTGGCCCGAGCGCTCACTGAGCGTACGATCGCGAGTGCAGCCGATCGGTTTCGCCGGCACGCCGGCGTTCGCTGCGCACATTCTCCTGTCGCTCCTCGATGCGGATTGGCCGGTGTCGCTCGTGCTGACCCAGCCCGACCGGCCGCGCGGACGCGGGCAGAAGGTCGCACCCTCGCCCGTGAAGGAGTTGGCGCTCCAGCGCGCGATTCCCGTATGCCAGCCGCCGACGCTTCGCGACCGCTGCCGCGCAGGCGGAGGTGGCGGCGCGTGCCGTCGATGTGCTCGTCGTCGCTGCGTATGGCCTCATCCTGCCGCCCTCGGTCCTCGGCTGGCTCCCGGCTCAGGTGCATCAATGTGCACGCCTCCCTGCTGCCGCGTGGCGGGCGCCGCGCCCATCCAGCGGGCGCTGCTCGCCGGAGACACGGAAACCGGCGTCACGTTGATGCAGATGGATGCCGGGCTCGACACGGGACCGATGCTCGATGTCGCCCGCCTT
>ERZ1370068.4891-contig-394_pt1 | contig 45941 bp, 58 predicted proteins | sample MGYA00561227_ERZ1370068 | MGnify/ENA primary metagenome ERZ1370068 (study PRJEB38410, sample SAMEA6850437) | metagenome | study: Metagenomic assessment of the ecological functions of the soil: analysis of the soil microbiota associated with the... | reverse complement strand
CAGCACCGCGGACCACGTGCTGCCCGGGCGGCGTTCCAGGTGACGGTGGTGACTCCGCCGCTGTGGGACAGCCTCACGCCGTCGTCGACTTCGACGGGGGTGGGGCGTGGTACAGCCCGTGGCGGCAGGCGCCCTCCTGGCAGACGTCCGTCAGCGTGCAGGATTCCCGTCGTCGCACGGCCCCTGCTCCGGCACCGCCGGGATTCGAGCAGAGACCCGTCCCGGGGTCAGCTACACGTCCCCGCCACGTGGCATCGCGTCGTGCTGGCGGTGCACTCCACCTGAGCCTGGCCGATGCACAACAGCCGCCCTGGCAGACATCGACCGTGGTGCAGCGGTCCCCCTCAGGCAGCTCGTCCTGTCGATCGCCCCCTGCGGCAGGGCTCCGGCACCATGCGCTGGACGCGAAGGCGGAAGAGGGGGGTGCCGGGACGGAAGTAACCGACCTCGACCAGGGAGGTGCCAGGTGGCACGTTCGTGTCGAAGCGGAGCGTTGTAGAGCGTCCCCCAGCGCAGGGCATTGGCGTTGGCGTTCACGCGTCGAAGGGATCTGGTCGACCAGGTCACGGCATTCGGGGTGACGGTAACCGCCCAGTCCGTCCCCACGAAGGTCTCCCCGCTGTGGTCAGTCCAGACGTCGTGGAAACCCACGTTGCTCACCAGGGCGCCTGGGGGAGCGGGACGCTGAACGAGCGCCCGGCACGGTGGGACGTGACGTTCTGCAAGCGCATACTGTAGCGGTAGGTTCCCCACCGAGCGGTGTCGTCGCCTTGGCGGCCAGGATCATGAGCCCCTGGAGCTCGATGTCGGTCTCCACGACCGCGGCATCGGCCGCCTTCCAGGCGCGGGATTCCCGCTTTGCGGCGCTGGGTCCCGCCCCGAGAGCCCCAGGCCGTAACGGGGCGGCGCTGACCACGACCCGGCGGTAGTGGAGACGCTGTCGCGGCCGTTCTTCGCCCCCGGGTCGTCGGGCGTGACGTGTACTGGATCTCGACGAGGTAGACGGCGCTTCGGGTTCAACGCCGGATCGAGATCGGCGTTGCGCAACTCCGCAGGCGCTTGAAGAGCACGTTTCCGGCCGTGTTAATGCGGGGATCCGGGCGGTAGGGAAGACACCGGCATAGGGATCGACGGCGGATCTCGGGCCCATCACCCGCTGGGCGCCGCTGGTGCTGGCGTCGTAGGGATCGGTGCAGTGGACCCCCGAGGTGATCGGAGCAGGGTGACGCGAGGCAGGTGCCACAGCCGTCTCCGTTCAGCGCGCCCCGAAGCTGCGTGCTTCACCCACGACTGCCCGATCTGCTCGATGCGGCCGTCCTGAGGCGGAACATGCTCTGCGAGATCACCGGGTGCGCCGGCGGTGTTTTGGAACCATTCGATCCAGCAGGTACCGCCGAGATTGCACGCCTCGGTTCCCCAGCGAATAGGCGGTGATCCCTCCCAGAGTCCCCGAAGCGCTGCACGTTGTAAATGTTGCTGACGACTTCAGGTCGGGGCTCTGCGCCGGTGAAGGCGCACCAATCCTCGCAGCAGGAGTTGCCCCCGCCATTCTGCGACCCGTCGTCGCACTCCTCCCCGGCCTCCACGACTCTCACTGCCGCAGACGTAGGGACCGGGCGCGCTGGCCGCGCTGGTGACGGCGCACAGGGGCCAGACCCCAGGCCAGAGCCTTTGGTGACGGACGCAGCGTGAAGGCATCGAGGACTCCCCCCAACGCCGCAGACCGGGGCAACTACCGGGCTCTTCCCGCGCGCGTTTTCGCCCCCCAATGTACACCTGCGGCATCGGCCCCGGCTCGGTAGCTCAGTTGGTAGCGCGAGGGATCGAAAATCCCCGCGCCTCGGGGTTCAACTCCCACCCGAGCCACCAAACCTCAAGGACAGGTCGCTCGCCCTCTGGTGGCCGTAGGACCCGATGCCGCAGGCGTTGAGGCCCTGCACCAGGTACCAGAAGCCGGCATCGGGAGCCGGGTCCTGGGCATCCGTCAGGACGCTCCCGTCACGGCATCGTCGAGGCACATTCGTCTCCGCCACCGGGGCCGACGGCGAAGTTGGCTGACCAGACCGCGCAGCACTGCGGACCACGTGCTGCCCGGGCGGCGTTCCAGGTGACGGTGGTGACTCCGGCGCTGTGGGACAGCCCTCACGCCGTCGTCGACTTCGACGGGGGTGGCGTGGTACAGCCCGCGGCAGGTGCCCTCCTGGCAGACGTCCGTCAGCGTGGGATTCCCGTCGTCGCACGGCCCCTGCTCCGGCAGCGCCGGATTCGAGCAGAGACCCGTCGCGGGGTCACACGTCCCCGCCACGTGGCACGCATCGCTGGCGGTGCACTCCACGCGGCCTCGGCTGGTGCACACGCCGCCGTTCTGGCAGAGATCGGCCATGGTGCAGCGATCTCCCCTTCACAGCTCGTCCCGTCGATCAAACCTGTGCAGGGCTCGGGCACCACGCTGGACGCGAAGGCGGAAGAGGGGTGCCGGGATCGGAAGTAGCCGACCTCGACCAGGAGGTGCCGGTGGCACGTTCGTGTCGAAGCGGAAGTTGTAGAGCGTCCCCCAGCGCAGGGCATTGGCGTTCGCGTTCACGTCGAAGGGATCGGTCGACCAGGTCACGGCATTCGGGGTGACGGTAACCGCCCGGTCCGTCCCCACGAAGGGTCTCCCGCTGTGGTAGTCCACGTCGTGAAACCCACGCTGCATCACGAGGGCGCCTGGGGGAGCGGGACGCTGAACGAGCGCCCGGCGCGGTGGGACGTGACGTTCTGCAAGGCATACTCGTAGCGGTAGGCTCCCCCACCGAGCGGTGTCGCCTTGGCGGCCAGGATCATGAGCCCCTCGGAGCTCGATGTCGGTCTCCACGACCGCGGGATCGGCCGCCTTCCAGGCGCGGATTCCCGCCTTGCGGCGCTGGGTCTGCCCCAAGAGCGACAGGTTGTAGGGGGCGGCGCTGACGCAGGACCTGGCGGTAGGAGACGTTGTCGCGGGTCCGTTCTTCGCCCCGGGGTCGTCGGTGGGTGACGTACTGGATCTTCGACGAGAGTAGACGACGCGCTCGGCGTTCTGCGCCGGATCGAGATCGGTGTTGTGAACCTGCAGGCGCTTGAAGATGGCACGTTTCCGGACGGTGTTGATCCGGGAATCCGGGTAGGGATAGGCCCCGGTATTGGGGATCGACGGCCGGACCTCGGGGCCCAGTCAGGCGCTGGGCGCCGTTGGTGCTCGGCGTCGTAGGGATCGGGGCAGTGGACGCCCAGGTGATCGAACGCTTGGGTGGCGCGACGCAGGTGCCTACAGCCGTCTCCGTCCAGCGCGCCGAAGCCGTGCTTCAGCCAGGACTGCCCGATCTGCTCGATGCCGGCCGTCCTTGAGGCGGAACATGTTCTGCGCAGATCACCGGGTGCGCGGGGGTGTGCTCGAATCCACTCGATCCAGCACGTACCGAGATTGCAAGCGTCCGGTTCCCAGCCTCTCATAGGCAGTGACCCTCAGGGTCCCGAGCGCTGCCGTTCCAGATGTCGCTGACGATCAGGTCGGGGTTTTGCCGGTGAAGGCGCACTCAACTCTCGCAGCAGGAGTTGCCCCCGCCATTCTTCGACCCGTCGTCGCACTCCTCCCCGGCCTCCACGATTCCATTGCCGCAGACGTAGGGGCCGGCGCGCTAGCGCCGCGCTCGTGACGGCTTGCACGGGGGCCAGAACCCCTGCGGCGCAGAGAGCCTTGGCGACGGACCGGCGCAGCGAAGGGCATCGAGGACCCCCCAGCGCTGCAGACCCGGGCACCTACGCTACGAGACAGGTCCCACGCACGCGTTTTCGTAACCCTTAATGTACACCCGGCGCCGCGGATGGGAGGGTTCAGGTCTCCTCCCGAGCCACCGGAGATCTCTAATCGCTGCTGCTGCTGCTGCTGCTGCCGTTGTTGCTGCTGTTGCTGCTGCGCCGCGCGCTCATCTTCCTCGCCGCGTCGGCGCCGACACCTCGAGCAGCTCGACCTCGAACACGAGCGTCTGCCCGGGCTTGATGCTTGGTCGAGGGGCGGCTGGTTTCCGTAGGCGATCTCCGGCGGGGCAGACGAACTTGGACTTCCCACCCGACTTCATTTCGCTGGAAGCCCTGGCTCAGGCACGGGATGGCGGCGCCCACGATGAGGCCGACGGGACATCGCCCCGCTCCAGCGAGGCTCCCGATCACGTTGCCGTCCACGTCCGGTAAGAGCTTGGAGCTGGAGTGCGCACGCCGTCGCCGGGCTTGGGGTCGGACCCGTCCCCGCAGACACCTCGGTGTAGATCAAGCCGCTGCGAAGCTTCCGCGCTCCCGGCTCGGCGGTACCGCGCTTCGCGATCGCCGTGGCACTCGCTCCTTCTTCCGCTCGTTGGTGGCCAGGACGGGCCAGACGCGATTGGGTCCAGCGCCTTGATCCGCTCCGCATAGTCGGTTTCCTTGATGGCCTCGCCCTGGTGTCCCAGCTGGTCGCGGACACCGTTCACGAGCTGCTCGCGCTCCGCCTCGTTGAAGGCGAAGGCGTCCGCTGACTGCTCGGGCGGCCATGCGACCCATGGCGTAGATCGTCTTCCTGGTCCTCGACGACGGCGGGATTCGCCGCCGGGGTGGCAGCCGGATTGGCCGCGGCCTCGCGCCCTCGGGCTTGGGGGTCTTGGAGCAGGCCGCCGCCAGTGCCCAGGAGCCGCGCAGAGTGGAACACGGTGCAGGCAAATCGGCCTTCAAGGTCACCTCGGGCCCAGGCCCAGGCGGGTGCGGGCGGGCGCACTCCGGCAGTGTCTGCAGAGCTGGTCCAGGGGGCCGGAGGGGCGGGAGGGGGCTCCGAGGGCGGCACCCCGGGAGCGCCACAGGGCGTGCAGGAGAACCACGGCGAACCAGGCGGCGAGCGCGACCACACGCGTAACTCGATGCTCAATCGGGTCCCCTAGGCGTGCCTGGTGATCACACCTGCACCACGACGCCCGCACCTGGACGGTCGGTCGGCCGGCCAGGATCCAGCGGGACCCAGGGTGGCGTTGGCGGGCTGGAGCCGCACCGTGGCCCCCTCGCGGTAGAGCTTCTTGAGCGTGGCCTCGTGCCCGTCCACCAGGGCTACCACTGTCTCGCCGTCCCTGGCCTGCGGCCGCTCCTCGATCACCACCAGATCGCCGTCGCGGATCTGCTCGTCGATCATGGAGTCGCCGCGGACCCCGGAGGCACGGTAGGCCGGGCGGCCGCGCCCGGGGACCATGTCGGCGGGGACGGAGATCGCCTCCTCGGCGCGCGCACCGCCTCCAGCGGCGATCCGGCGGCGATCGTCCCCGGCAGCGGCAGGGCCGCCGGACCCTCGGCCGCGCGCGGCTCCTCGATCAGGTCGATGGACCGGTTCTGGTTCCACACCCGGCGCACCAGGCCCTTGCCCGCCCTGCCAGGTGGCTGACGCTAATAGCGTGGACCGTGGCCACCGAGGACAGCCCCAGGGCGCGCCCGATCTCCCTCCGGGGACGGCGGGCCAGCCGTGCCGAGCGATGAAGGTCCGGATGACCTCCAGGACGTCCCGCTGGCGCGCGCGTGTCAGCGCCATGGCCCCTCCCCTCCCGGCGCCCAGGCTGGGCGAAGATGGCACGAAAATCAAAGGGTGTGCTGGCCCTACCCCCACGGGTCCCGGCATATTCCGGGCTCCGGAGGACTCCCCCTTGCGGCGTTCTGTCTTTGATGGTGGCGGCGCTGGGAAGCCGCCCCTCTCCGATCCCACTTCTGCGCAGGCGCCGCACTCCCGCGCCCGCTTCCGCGTGCCTGGTGCCTCCGACGCCGCCGACCTCGTGGCCCGCGAGAAGCTGCGCGCCGGGCGTCGAGGCGATCCTCGCCGACCTGCAGACGCCGCGGAGAGTCGGACGAGTACGAGTTCCAGAATGTCTCCGACCGCTTCCCGATGATGGGGCCTGCCGGTCATCCACACATACCTCCTCAACGAGTCTGGAGCGCCGGGAAGCCCACGACCTTCCATGCCGCCGCCTATGTCCTCGGCCACGCGCCGAAGCCCCCGGGGATCGTGGAGGCGTCTGCAGGCGTCAGCGGAGCGCCACGGGGAAGGAAGAGGGAGAACAAGCCCAAGCGCGGGATGCGGGGCAGCGCCCGTGTACGCGCTGGCGCTCCACCACGTGCCCGACATCGTGGACATCATGCTTTCAGGGAACCAGCCGGTGGCGCGGCATGCCCTGGATGGAGAACGTGCCGCTGCTGCAGGTGGCGACTGTCCTCGGCGGCCCGCGACGCGGTTGCTGCAGCTCCCGACCCGCATGGACGCGCTGCAAAAGGATCCGGAGCGCGAGTGGGATACTCTCGGATGGCGATGCAGGCGGCGGCCAGCGCGCCTACCAGCCGGAAGGTCACCCCGGAAGCTCCGGCCCTGGCGGGACGATCCTCGCAATCAGGTGCGCATCGGGGCGCTGGCCGGCCTGGCGCACAGCGAGCGGAGTCCCAAGGTCCTCGATCCCATCATCGCGCACCTCGGGACGCCGCCGCGGTCGTGCTGGAGCGGCAGGCCGCCGCCGACGCGCGCGCTCTACCGGCTGCGGCCCCGTGGGACGCGAGAAGGCCATCCTCTCAGCAAGCTCGAGAGCGAGACCGACGCCGGCGCGCGCGCGGCCAGCTCTACTCTCGTCCTGTCCGGACATTCTCCTGGCGAGGGAGCGCCTGGAGGCGTTCGTCAGCCACTGGAACCGGCCCGCGACGCCCTGGACCGCGTGGGGTTGATGCGCGCGGCCGACCGCCTGCGCTCGCCCAAGGCCGCCAACCTTCTGCGCGGCGGCCTCAGCGTGACGCGGACGCGCGCGTGGTCGCGGCCGCGGTGATGGAGGGGGCTCGCCAACCTTCCCGGGGACCGGGACCCGCCGACACGCTCCTCGCCCTGCTGCGCGATCCGCGGGAGCCGGTGTCTCCTGGAACGCCGTGCGCCTGCTGGCGGTGCGCCGGGCGAGCCGCGCGCGGGCGCCGGGAAGTGGCCGATCAGGTGCTTGCGGGAGCTGGCGGGTGGATCGGGCCTCACCGTGGGCGACCGCCGGGACCGCTTCTTCGTGCCGGGGGAGGCGCTGGTGGACCTCCAGTTTCACCGCCGATCTCCTGAGGATCTGACCAAGGCGCTTTGGCCAACGAGCAGGGCCCCGGAGCTGAAAGGCTACTCTCCCTGGGCGTGACACGCCGGTTGGGGAGGCGCTCAAGGCCAGCGGCGAGGGCCGCGCCAAGTGGGCCGCCCTGCTCCAAGTCCGACGATCCCGGCCTCCCACGCCAGCTGGCGCGCGATCTGCGCCTGGGCGCACCTCGGGAGGTGCCGAGGGCGGCGCGGGCGCTCTCCGCCGCCTTTGGTCGCGAACGTCGGCGAGGACCGCCAGCTCCTGGGCGAGCTGGGGCGGGACCGGATCCCCTGCAGGCGGCGCCGCTGCTGGGAGAAAGGTGCTGACGGAGGCCGCCTTCGATCCCATGCCGCTGCGGCCCCTGCGCGAGGGTGCGGCCTCCACGGCGCGCCCGCTGGGCGAGCCGCGCATGACGGCCCAGGCCCTGCGCGGCGCTCGGCGGAGCGGCGCGAGGGACGCGATGCCGTGGTGTGGCCGTCTACTACGCGGTGGCGGCGGGGAGAGGACGCCGTGCCGTCCTGCGCCAGGTGCGCGCGCCCCCGCTGACCTCGGGTACGAGTGGAACCGCGGCAAGGATCTGGAGAGACGAGGACTTCGCTTGGTGCGGCGCCCTGACCGGCGGCCTCTCCGTGGCGTTCGCTCGCGACCAGCCGCCAGGTTCACGACCGGCCTTCTGGCCGTGCGGCGGCGGCGGCGGGCGACCGCTCCTCGGTGCGCAGAACTCGCCGGCGCGGCAGGCGCGGTTGAACGCCTCCACCACCCGCTCGTCGAGGCGCGACGCCCTTCAGCTGGTTGATGCGGGCACTGGCGGCCTCGAAGTCGTGGCGCGCTGGTAGGGCCGATCGGTGGTCATGGCGTCGAAGGTATTCGGCCACCGCGATCACCCGGGCCATGAGCGGGATCTGCTCTCCGCCAGCCCGTCCGGGTAGCCCCGCCCTTCCAGCGCTCGTGGTGGCTGCGCAGCCCGGGGAGGATCTCTCTTCATCTGGGGATCTCGGACATGATGGCAGCACCGCGGGTGGTGTTGCGTCTTCATGACCTCCGAACTCCTCGGGGTGAGCAGGCCCGGCTTCTCGAGGATGGCGTCGTCCACGCCGATCTTCCCCGTCGTGCAGCAGCGAGGCGACGTCGATGTCCCAGATCTCGTGGGGTGACAGGCCCATCTCCCGGGCCAGGACCGGGGAGTACTCGGTTGACCCGCGCCGAGGTGGCCGCGGGTGTAGGGTCGCTTGGCGTCGATGGCCTGCGCCAGCGCGTGACCGTCCCCAGGAACATCTCGTTCTTTCCTCGATGGCCAGCTTCAGCCTTGCGGATGGTGTCCTCGATCTCGGCGGCCATCCGGTTGAAGCTGTCGGCCCAGCTCGCCGATCTCCGTGCGCGAGCGCAGGCGCACCCGCACCGGAAGTTCCCGGCGGCGAAGGCGCGCGAGGCGGCGGCCAGGCGGTTCAGAGGCGTGGACAGCGTGCCCGCCAGGGCCACGGCGGCCAGGATGGTACCACGCCGAACACGCCCACCGCCCAGGAACAGCGTGCTCTGCACCATGGAGGAGACCGGGAGATACACCCTCCTCCTCGCGCGCCGTAGACCAGGATGGCCCACCCCCCCGCCGTCACCTGGTACGAGCCCAGGTAAGCGACGGGGCGGCCCTGCCGCTGCAGCTCGAAGGGAATGGTCTGCGGATCACGCGGCCGGCCGAGGTTCGGAAGTACTGCACCAGGGCGACGTCGGGAGAGATCGGTCCCCATTCCTTCGCCCTCGGTGTCGGTGCTGGCGAACAGCCTCCCCCTGCGATCCACGGCCACGGTGCGATGCGCCGAGGAGTAATGCTCGACCACGTCGTCCCAGACGCTCTGCAGATCCACGATCACCGACAGGACACCGCGGAACCACCCGCCCCCACCACCGGCGCCGTCAGGACCAGCGCCGCCCGCGGCGCTCGCCGTCCATGAGCACCGGGGTGGATGCCGGCCGCGCCGGGACTTCCGTCCCGGTGGTCGGCGATCGATTCGGCGGCCTCGCGCAGCCTGCAGGAACAGCGGCTGCGGGTTCTGAGGCACGGGCAGGCTCGACCGGCTGTCCACCGTCTTGCCCCTTGAGGTCAGAGTAGCGGGTACACCATCCGCTCGTCGGCCACGTCGGAGAGGATGGCGCGCACCGACCGGAACCGTCCCACCGCGGCCGGGCCCAGGGCACGTGCCACGCGCGCCACCTGGGTCTGCAGCGCCCGCACGTGGATGTCGAGCTCCCGGGTCACCGAGGAGGCGAGCAAGAGCTGGACCTCCTGGGTCGAGCCCTTGAGCGCCTCCCGGTTGATGTCGATGAGCTTCCAGGCCACTGAGGCCAGGGCGCCAGGCCCACGAAGGTGAGGACCGCGGCCAGGATCAGCGCGATCCGGCCCCGGCGCTGGAAGGGGGGCATTCTGGAAGCGGAGTCCGGCACCTCCGGAATATAGGGTCCGCTCCGGCCGGGTGGTAGACCTGGCCGGCCGCCGCGATGACCGCTCTTTCCGCCGGTTCCTGGCCCTACTTCTTCCTCTATGACGCGCTCCCTGTCCGTGACCGCTCCCGCCGCCACTGTCTATGCGGCCTGGGACGTGCTGGCGGGCCCCCAGCGGGGGCCGGAATGGGCGGAGCGCCTGGCCCGGACGCTGCCCCGGGTCAACCCCGGCGGGTCTGGATCCCGGCGCCTCGATGGGAGAGGCGCGCCTGGCCCACGAGCCTGGCGGCCTCACTCCACCGGGCCCGGCCCGAGGTCCCCTTGAGCGTCTCCTGCGTGACCCGGACCGGGCGGGGGCGCTCCACGCCCCCGGCGGTGGACGTCGCCTTCTTCGCTCCGCTCGACGTGAGGCGCCGCGTGCGCCGCGTGGTGGCGGCCGTCTCCCCGCCGCCCTGGTGCTGATCGAGACCGAGCTGTGGCCGGGGCTCCTGCGCGAGGCCGCCGCCGCCGGAAGCCGCCTCGCCCTGGTGAACGCGCGCCTCGCCCCCGGGCGCATGGCGCGCTCTGCCGGCGCCTGCGCGAGGCTCCACCGCGCGCGCGCCTGCCGCGCCATGGACCGCATCGGCGCCGCGCCGTTCGCCTGACGACGCCGCCCGCCTCACTGGAGCTGGGCGCGCGCCGGGGCTCCATCACCGTGACCGGCAACCTCAAGTACGACCTGCCGGCGCCCTGCCTCGATCCGCCCGCCCTGCGCCGCCGGTTCCGGGCTCCCCCATCCCATCGGCCGGTGCTGATCGCGGGATCCACCGGCGGAGGGCGAAGGATGCGCCGGTGCTCGACGCCTTCCGGCGCACGCGCGCCGCTCACCCCGACGCCTGCCTGGATTGCACGGCGCCCCGCCACCCCGAGCGCGCGGCGCGCCGGCTGGCGGCACTGGCCGAGGCGCGCGCAGTCTGCGCGCCACGCGCTCGCTCTCGCGGCGCGGCCTGGCGACGCGGGAGCGGCGGACGATGCTGCCTGGTGAGACGGCGTGGGGAGCTGGCGCGCTCTCATATCCGCTTCGGGTGCGGAGTCGCCAGCTCGTGGGCGCGGAAGCCTGGTGCCGGTGGGAGGCCACGGCAGTGCTGGAGCAGCCGCGGCCGCCGCGCGTCCCCGATCTCTTCGGACCGCACACCGCGCACGTGGCCGAGCCCGCGGCAACGCTTCCTGCGCGCAGGGGCGGCGGCGCGCCGTCGGCGGACGGCGATCGCGCCTTGGCGGGAGGCCACGGACCGCGCTGCTCCTGCGGCCGAGGCGCGCGCGCCGGGCATGGCCGGCGGCGGCGCGGCGGCGCGCATCTCTCGCCGACAGCTCCGGGCCGCGCTGGGACGCGGTCGACAACGCGCTGGTGGCCCGCCCCTCGCTTCCCGTGGCGTACCGCAGGCCGAAGCGGAGGGGAGCGCGTTGACTGCGCTACGGGCGCACCCGCTGGCGGGTGGCGCGCCTGGCACCGCCGTCCTCCCCTCTACCGTGCCGCCAGCTGTGGCCCACCCGCGGAACCGCCGCTACGATCGCCCCGGCCGGGCCGTACACCCGGGGATCCCGGTGATCAGCGTGGGAACCTCACCGTAGGGCGGCACCGGCAAGACGCCGCTGACGGCCTGGATCGCGCTATCGCGGCGCCTCCTGGCGACGGAGGGGCCGCCGCCCCGCATCGTCAGCCGCGGCTTTGCGGGAGGTCGAGCCGACGCGGCCCTGCTTCGTCTCCGCGCGGGTCCGGTCCCTGTGGTCTGCGGCGGAGGTGGCGGGGGGACGAGCCGGTGCTCTGGCGCGCCGGCTTCCCGGCGTCACCTGGTGGTGGTGGGGTCGGACCGCCTGGCCGGTGCTCTGGCGCGCGCGCGGCGGGCGCCGACGATCCTGAGAGTCTGGACGGCGGGTTCCAGCACCGGCGCACTGGCGCGCGATCTGGAAACCTTGGTGACTAACGCTGGACGCGCGCGACCCCTTCGGCCCCAACCGCCTGCTTCCTCGGGACCGCTGCGCGAGCGCGGTCCAGAGCTTGAGGCGCGCCAGCGCGAATCGTCCTCACGCAGCAGCCGCGCCGGCGAGTCCCTTCTCCTTCCTGCAGCGCGTCGTCCGGCGCCGCGCCGAGAACGTGCCCGTGCCACGCCGGGCACCTGCACGGACGGCTTCCTGGACGCCGCCGGCACGCGCCCGGCACCGCCCCGCGCGCCGTCGCCTTCCTGCGGCATCAGCGGCCCCGGCGATTTCTTCCAGCGATCCTCGCCGGCGAGGGGATCGAGGTCGCGGCGGCATCGCGCGCCTTCGCCGACCACCACCGCCTGCCCCCAGACCGACCTGGCGGCCATCGCCGCACTGTGGCCGCCACGCCAGGGCGATCCCCGTGACGACCGGAAGGGCCTGCCAGCGCCTTCCCGACCCCAAGCACCTCCACGAGGCCTGCTGGCGCTGCGCATCGAGGCGGAGCCACGCACGGGCGAAGCGCCTGCTCGCCCGCCTCCCTGCGCGGTTGCGCTGGGAGCGCGCGCGTGGCCGAGCGTGCAGCTTCACGCGCTGGAGGCGTGAACCGCGTTTACCGCGTGCTGCTGGTCGCCGCACGCATCGTCCCCGCCGGCTGATGCTGGCGGCAGGGGCGCTGGGCGGCATGCTGGGTTGGGCGCTGGTACGCCCGGCACCGCCGGATCAGCCGAGGAGAACCTGGTCCTGGCCTTCGAAGGGACAGCCTGGACGCCCGGGCGCGCGGGCGCCTGCAGCGGGCCTGCTGGCGCCGCACTTCGGCACGCATCACGGTCGACTCGCTGTGCCTTCTCCGGCTGGGACGCCGCCTTCGATGCGGGGCCTGCGAGTGGGCGGCTGGAGGGCGAAGAGAACCTCCGCGATGCCTACGGGCGGGGGAGAGGCGCCACTCCACTGCCTCCGGGCACTTCGGCCACTGGGAGCTGGCAGCACTGGTGCAGGGCTTATGCCGGCCTGCCCTCACCCTGATCCACGCGCCCGCTTTCCGACAACCCCAAGCTGGAGGCGATGCTGCGCCTGGCGCCCCTGCGCACCCGCTCCGGCACGGCACCGTGGTGCACAAGCCGGGCACGCCGTGCGCGAGATGATGCGCACGCTCGGCCGCGGCCTGGCAGCGGCGGGCCATCGTCATCGACCGGGATGCCCGCACGACGCCGGCGTGTTCGTCCCCTTCCTGGGTCGGCCCGCCTCCACCACGCCCACGCCGGCCACCCTCGCCCTGCGCACCGGTGCCTGCGCACGATGCCATCGTGTTCTGCGTCCCCCGCGGCGGCGGCGGGTACCGTCATCTACCGGGCCGGTCGACGAGGCGGAGAGCACCGGCGATCCGGGTGCAGGAGCGTCACGCGCGCATCACCGCCGAGTGCGCACCAGGTCCTCGAGCCGATGGGATGCGCCGCCTACCCCGGCTGCTGGCTGTGGATGCACCGGCGCTGGAGAGACGGCTCCGCCGGGAGGGACATGACCGGGCGTCGCGCGCGATCTTTACCATGGACCGGGACGGCACGGTGTGCGCGGAGGTGGGCCCCGCGTCAGCCACGTGGACCGCATCCGCCTGCTGCCCTGGCACCGCGCGAGGCCGTCCGCCTCGCCAACCAGGCCGGCTTCCAGACCGTGATCGTCACCGGTAATCAGGCGGGGGTGGCGCGCGGCTACCACTTCGATGGAGACTTGGTCCACGAGGTGCACGACGCCGTGCGGCGGCAGCTCGGCGGAAGCGGGGGCGCGTCTGGACGGCAGCTATTACTGCCCCCATCATCCGGAGGTGGGCGGCGAGGCCCACCGCCGCCACTGCCGACCTGCCGCAAGCCCAAGCCGGGGATGCTGCTGCGCGCGAGGAGATGGGGATCGACAGCCTCGCCTCGTCGTACATGGTGGGCGACAGCGTGAAGGACCTGGGCGCCGGCCGCGCCGTGAGACGCCACCACCATCCTCGTCCTCACGGGCTGCGGACGCGGCGAGGCTCGCCTATGCAGTCCCCACCGCTGGTCGGTGCAGCCCGACCACGTGGCCGAGGAGCCTTGCTCGACGCGATGCACTGGATCCTGCGGCGCGAGGGGGCTTCCCTCGCCCCCTCGGGAACGCGCGCGGAGCAGCCTTGAGTCTGGCAGGGGAGTGGATCGACCGCTTCCGGGGCCGCCGCGTGGCGGTGCTGGGCGACACCACCCGGTGGTGGACGAGTTCGTCCACGGCGATATCGAGCGGGTCTCCCGCGAGGCCCCGGTCTGATCGCCGAGGAGACACGCGCACGCAGGTGGTGCCCGGCGGGGGCATAGCGCCGTCGCCAGCCTGCGCGCGCCGGGCGCCTTCCCCGCCGTGGGGCTCCTGGGACGGGACGCCTCGGGAAATGCGCTGGCGGCACAGTTCCGCGAGGCGGGGTCCCCACCGAATGACCTGCTCTCCCCCGAGGGATGGGAGACCCCGACCAAAGAGCCGCGCGTCCTGGCCGGGGGCGTGCACACGCGGCGGCGGCAGGTCGTCCGCATCGACCGCGGCGCACCACGGCGACGCTGCCGGCGCGGTGGCTGGGTCCGCGCTCGGCCGAGCTGCGCGCGGCGCTGCAGGCGGAGGCGCTGGTGGTGGCCGACTACGGCTACGGCGCCGCGCCCCCGAGCTGCTGGCCGAGGGGCGGCCGGCTTCGCCGGGCCGGTGTGGTGACTCGCGGCGCGCGGGTGCGCGCCTTCCGCGGTGTGCCGGCCTGCACCCGAACCAGGAGGAGGTCGAGCGCGCGCTCGGCCGCTCGCTTACCGGCGAGGCGGCCGTGCTCGCGGCGGGGCCGGACGCTCCTGGAGGCGACGAACAACCGGCGCCGCCCTGGTGACCCGAGGTGCCCTGGGCATGGTCCTCTTCAGGCGGCGAGCCTCCCGTCGCCATCCCCGCCGCCCGGCAGCGACGAGGTGGCCGACGTCACCGGGGCCGGCGACACCGTCACCGCCACCTTCGCCTGGCGTGGCGGCGGGAGACCCGCCCGACGCCGCGCGCCTGGCCAACGTCGCGGCTGGCCTTGTGGTCATGAAGGCTGGCACCGCCACCGTCACCCCGCGACGAGCTGCGCCGCGGACTCACGGACACCCCCGCTGAGCCAGAAGGTCCTGGCGCTCCCCGCTCTGGTGCAGGCGGTCAGGCGGGCAGGCGCCAGGCGCACCATCGCGCCTGGCGGCGGCTCTTCGATCTCCTGCACGTGGGGCACCTGCGCTATCTCGGAAGGCGCGCGCGCGAGGCCGACCGGCTGATGGTCGCCGCTCAACGCCGATGCCTCGGCGCGTGCGCTCAAGGGGCCGGGGCGTCCCCTGGTGCCGGAGCTCGAGCGCGCCGAGCTGATCGCCGGCTTCGCGCTGCGTGGACTACGTCACGGTCTTCGACGACCGCACGGTGGAGCCGCTGCTCGCGCGACTTTGCACCCGGACGTGCACTGCAAGGGGACCGACTACGCGCGCGAGACGGTCCCCGAGCGTGAGATCGCGCGCGAGCTCGGGATCCGCAGTGGCCATCGTGGGCGACCGAGGACCACGCACCGCGGAGCTGTTGCAGAAGGCTCCGGGGGCAGACACTAGCGGCGTCAGGAAGGGTCTTGGCCTCCGCCTCGCGTAGATCTCCTGCAGCGTCCTGCACCTCCGAGCGGCCGCGCGGCGGGCGCTCGCGAATCGCCTCCACCGTCGGCGTGGCCCCCCCGACAGCGTCGTCGACCAGCGGGATCCCGCGCTGGGTCGCCGCGCAGGCGCAGCGCCTTCTCGTCGAAGTAGGACTCTGCGTCCCGAGCGGCGTGTTCAGGATCAGCTGGATCTCACCGTTCTTCATGAGGTCGACGGCGTTGGGCCGGCCCTCGCAGCACCTTGTAGACCGGTCTGCACAGCGACCCGGCCGCGCCCAGCAGGCGACTCGGCCGTGCCGCCTGGTGGCGACCAGCCGGAAGCCCAGCTCCGGCCAGGCCGCGCGCGATCGGCACGAGTTCTGCCTTGTCGTTGTCGTTGACGGACAGGAACGCGGTCCCCTCGAGCGGAACGCCAGTGCCCGCGCCGAGCTGGGCCTTGCGCGAACGCGATCCCGAAGTCCGTTCCGACCGCCCATCACCTCGCCGCGTCGAGCGCATCTCGGGCCCCAGGATCGGATCCTCGCCCGGGAACTTGACGAACGGGAAGACCGACTCCTTCACGAAGCGGCCCGCAGACCTCGGGCTCGCCGGCGAGCCCCAGCTCGCGCGAGCGCTGCGCCCGACCATGACCTTGCGCGGCGATCTTGGCGAGCGGCACGCCAGTGGCCTTCGCCACGAAGGGCACCGTGCGGCGTGGCCCGCGGGTTGACCTCCGAGCACGTAGACCACCCCGTCCTTGATCGCGTACTGCACGTTCATGAGGCCGCGCACCTGCGAGGCGCCTTCGCGAGCCGCTGCGTGTAGTCGCGGCAGCGATCGCATCTGCTCCAGCACCGTCGGGTGGAAGGGCGGGATGACGCAGGCCGAGTCCCCGAGTGGATCCCGCCTCCTCGATGTGCTGCATGATCGCCGCCGATGACGACGCCGCTCGCCGTCCGCGATGCGCGTCCACGTCCACCTCGAACGCGTCCTCCAGGAAGCGGTCGAGGAGGACCGGGTGCTCCGGGAGGCCTCCACGGCGCCGGCGCATCGTCTCGGCGAGCGTCGCCTCGTCGTGGGTCACGAACATCGCGCGGCCGCCCGAGCACGTAGGACGGGCGCACGAGCACCGGATAGCCGATCCGTGCGCGCGATCGCGCGCGCCTCGTCCGAGCGAGCGCGCGGTGCCCCACTCGGGCGCGGGGATCCCGAGCTCGCGCGAGCAGCCCGCCGAAGCGGCGCCGGTCCTCGGCGAGGTCGATCGAGTCCGGGCGAGGTCCCGAGGATCGGCACGCCTGCCGCCTGCAGCGGCCAGCGCCAGGCCGCAGCGGCGTCTGTCCGCCGAACTGCACGATCACCCCTTCGGGCTTCTCGACGCTCCACGATGCTCAGCACGTCCTCGAGCGTGAGCGGCTCGAAGTAGAGCCGGTCCGAGGTGTCGTAGTCGGTCGAGACCGTCTCCGGGTTGCAGTTCACCATGATCGCTCTCGAACCCCTCCTCGCGCAGGGCGAAGGAGGCGTGGCAGCAGCAGTAGTCGAACTCGATCCCCTGGCCGATCCGGTTCGGGCCGCCGCCCAGGATCATCACCTTGCGCCGCGCGCGTCGGCTCCGCCTCGTCCTCCGTCCTCGTAGGTCGAGTAGAGGTAGGGCGTCGTGCGCCTCGAACTCGGCGCCGCGCAGGTGTCGACCCGCTTGTAGACCGGCGACGATCCCGGCCTTGCCTGCGCGTCGCGCGGACCTCGTCCTCCTCGGCGCCGGCGAGGTGCGCGAGCTGGCGATCGGAGAAGCCGTGCCGCTTGCGCGCTGCGCAGGAGCTCCGCGGGACGCATCGCCAGGAGCGAACGAGCGCAGCCGCCCTCCGATCTCGACGATCTCCTCGATGCTCGGGCAGGAACCAGGGATCGATGCGCGGTCACCTCCGCGATCGCGTCCGACCGACCATCCCGGCCTGCAGCGCGTGCGCGGATGTAGAAGAGCCGCTCCCAGTTCGGGACGTGAGCAGCTTCTCGCGCAGGCGCGCCGGGTCGATCGGTCCTGCGCCGTCCGCGCCGCAGGCCCGCGCGCCCGATCTCGAGCGAGCGGATCGCCTTCTGCAGGGCCTCCTTGAAGGTGCGGCCGATCGCCATCGCCTCGCCCACCGACTTCATCTGCGTGCCCAGGGTCGGGTTCGTGCGCGGGGAACTTCTCGAAGGCCCAGCGCGGGATCTTCACCACCACGTAGTCGAGCGTCGGCTCGAACGAGGCACGGCGTCGCCTGCGTGATGTCGTTGGGGATCTCGTCGAGGGTGTAGCCCACGCGCCAGCTTGGCGGCGATCTTGGCGATCGGGAAGCCGGTCGCCTTCGAGGCCAGCGCCGAGCGAGCGCGAGACGCGCGGGTTCATCTCGATCACCACCATGCCGCCCGTCGGCCGGATCGACCGCGAACTGGATGTTCGAGCCGCCGGTCTCGACGCCCACCGCGCGGATGACGCGGATCGCGGCGTCGCGCATGCCGCTGGTACTCCTTGTCGGTCAGGGTCTGCGCGGGAGCGACGGTGATCGAGTCGCCGGTGTGCACGCCCATGGCGTCGAAGTTCTCGATCGAGCAGATGACGACCACGTTGTCCGTCAGACGTCGCGCATCACCTCGAGCTCGTACTCCTTCCAGCCCGAGGACCGACTCCTCGATCAGCACCTGATGCACCGGGCGACGCGTCCAGGCCCGCGCGAGACGATCTCCTCGAACTCCTCGAGGTTGTAGGCGGTGCCGCCCCGCTCCCGCCGAGGGTGAAGGAGGGCCGGATGATCGCGGGGAAGCCCACCGTCTCGAGCGTGGCCTTCGCCTCGCCATCGAGGTCGTGCGCTGCGCCGCTCTGCGGGGCATCGAGCCCGATGCGCGGCCATCGTCTCCTTGAAGGCCAGCCGGTCCTCGGCCACGCGGATCGCCTCGCGGATCGACGCCGATGAGGCTCGACGCCGTAGCTGCTCCAGGACGCCCGCGCTCGTCGAGCGCCACCGCCAGGTTGAGCGCCGTCTGGCCGCCCGACCGTGGGCAGGATGCGCGTCCGGGCCGTCTCGCGCTCGATGATGCGCGCCAGCACCTCGGGGATCGAGCGGCTCGACGTAGGTGCGGTCGGCGAGCCGAGGGTCGGTCATGATCGTCGCGGGGTTCGGAGTTGACGAGGACGACCTCGATAGCCTTCCTCGCGCGAGCGCCTTGCAGGCCTGGGTTCCCGAGTAGTCGAACTCGCAGGCCTGCCCGATCACGATCGGACCGGAGCCGATGATCAGGATCTTGACGGATGTCCGTGCGCCTGGGCACGCGGTCACCCGTCATGAAACAGCGGAGCCCGGCGGCTCCCTGTGCCGGCTCCTTGCGTGATCGACGGCTCACTTGCCTCCTCGAGGTCTGTCCCTTCGGCCTGGCCGCTCGGCGGCCTTGGCCTTCTTCGTCGTGGAGCGCGCCTGCCGGCCTTGGCGGCGCGCCTTCTGGCTTCGGCTTGGCTTCTCGGCCTTCTTCGCGCGCTTCCGTCTTCGGCGCCGCGGCGTCTTCGCCTGCATCCTCGTCCGCGCGCGCCTTGCCGCGAGGCGGCTCGCGGCCGGCGAGCCTTGCTGCCTTCCTCCTTGGGTCTCGACTTCTTCTTGGCTGACGTGCGGCTCGTAGCCGATCAGCTCGATGATCGCCATCTCCGGCGCTGTCGCCCGCGCCGCGGACCGAGCTTGACGATCCGCGTGTAGCCTCCCGGACGCTGCGCGAAGCGCGCGGAGAGCGTGTCGAACAGCTTCGCGAGCCACGCTCGCCGTCGTGGATGTGGCGCAGCGACCTGGCGGCGCGCGTGCAGCGTCTCCGCGCTTCGAGAGCGTGATGCAGCCTCTCGGCGAAGGGCCGCAGCTCCTTGGCCTTCATGAGCGTCGTCGTGATGCGCTCGTTGCTCGAAGCAGCGCCGTGGAGAGGTTCTGAGCAACGCCAGACGGTGCGGCCGACGTCCGCCCCAGCTTCCGTCCGCGCCACGCGGTGCTTCATCGGATGCCTTCCTACTCGGTCCTAGGTCGCGCGCGGCGCGCACTTCGCTTGAGATCGACGTTCATGCCGAGCGAGAGCCCCATCTCGGCCAGGATCTCCTTGATCTCGTTCAAGGACTTGCGGCCGAAGTTCTTGGTCTTGAGCATCTCGGCCTCGGTCTTCGTGCACGAGGTCGCCGATGGTCGTGATGTTCGCGTTCTTGAGGCAGTTGTAGCGAGCGGACCGACAGCTCCAGCTCGTCCACCGAGCGGTTGAGGTTCTCGTTCGAGCAGCGCTCGTCCTCGGTCGGCCGGCAGTCCGCGCCTCGCTCCGGCTCCTCCTCGAAGTTGATGAAGATCGCCATGTGGTCCTTGAGCAGCTTCGCCGCCAGCGCCGACCGCGTCCTGCGGGTGACACGGCGCCGTTGGTCCAGACCTCGAGCGTGAGCTTGTCGTAGTCGGTCGTCTGGCCGAGGCGCGCGTCCTCGACGATGTAGTTGACCTTGCGCACCGGCGAGTGGACCGAGTCGATCGGGATGTAGCCGATCGCCGAGGTCGTCGTCGAAGTTGCGTGTCGGCGGAGACGTAGCCGCGCCCGCGCTTGACGCGCATCTCCATCGCGAGCTTGCCGTCCTCCGAGAGGGTCGCGATCGGACGCGTCGCGGTCGAGGATCTCGACGTTGGCGATCGGCCTGGATGTCGCCCGGCCTTGACCGTCCCGGCGCCTCGGCGTCGCAGCGTCAGGGTCTCGGGATGGTCGCTGTGCATCCGGAACGGGATCTGCTTGAGGTTCAGGATGATGTCGGTCGTGTCCTCGACGACACCCGGGATCGACGAGAACTCGTGCAGCACGCCCTCGATCTTGACCGCGGTGACCGCCGCGCCCTCGATCGAGGAGAGCAGGATCCGGCGCAGCGCGTTGCCGATCGTCGTGCCGAAGCCCCGCTCGAACGGCTGGGCGGAGAACGTGCCGAACGTCGCGCGTGAGCGTGTCGCGCTTCGACCTCGAGCCGCTTCGGCTTCTGAAATCCCTTCCAGAGCATCTCGAGTACTCCTCCCGCTGCCGAGACGCCGTTACTTCGAGTACAGCTCGACGATCAGCTGCTCCTGGATCGGCATGCGTGATGTCCTCGCGCGCCGGCAGCTGCGTTCACCGTCCCGCGGAAGCTGTCCGGCGTCGAGCTCGAGCCACGGCGGGACGCCGCGGCCCGTCGGCGGTGCTCGAGGCAGATCTTGATCGCGTCGTTCTTCGCGGCTCGCCTCCTGCAGGCGACACGACGGCCCCGGCCCTCACCAGGCTACGACGGGATGTCGACGCTTGCTTGCCGTTGACCGGAAGTGGCCGTGGGCGACGAGCTGGCGCGCCATGCGCGCGCGAGGACGCGAAGCCCAGCGCGGTAGACGACGTTGTCGAGCCGGCGCTCGAGCATCTGCAGCAGGTTCGCGCCGGTGATGCCCTTGCGCCGCTCGGCCTCGGCGAAGTAGCTGCGGAACTGCCGCTCGAGCGACGCCGTAGATGCGCTTGACCTTCTGCTTCTCGCGCAGCTGGATGCCGTAGCCCTGGACCTTGGACGCGCCGCTGGCCGTGCTGCCCGGGCGCGTAGCCGCGGCGCTCGATGGCGCACTTGTCCTTGAAGCAGCGGTCGCCCTTGAGGAAGAGCTTCATCCCCTCGCGCCGGCAGAGCCTGCAAACCGATCTCGGTATGCCTCGCCACGTACGAACCTCCTGCGCTTCCGGTTCGCCTGAACGCCGACGCGCGCTTGGGCGGGCGGCAGCCGTTGTGCGGAATCGGGCGTGACGTCCTTGATCGACTTGATCTCGAGCCCCGCGGCCTGAAGCGCGCGGATCGAGGACTCGCGCCCGGCGCCCGGGCCCTTGACCCGCACGTCGACGCTGCGCACGCCGTGCTCGCTTGGCCGCGTTGCCGGCGCGCCTGCGCCGGCGATCTGCGCGGCGAACGGCGTTCCCTTGCGCGAGCCCTTGAACCCTGCACGCCGGCGCGACGACCAGGCCAGCACGTTGCCGACCGGGATCGGCGATCGTCACGATCGTGTTGTTGAACGTGGCGTGGACGTGGGCCACGGCCGTGCGGGCACGTTCTTGCTGCTCCTTCTTGCCGCCGGCCTTCTTGCCGCCCGGCTTTCGCTGCCATTCGCCAGTCTCCTATCCCTTCTTCCCGGTCGTCGTCTTCTTCTTGCCGGCGATCGCGCCGGCGCGGACCCGCGCGCGCGTGCGCGCGTTCGTGTGCGTGCGCTGGCCGCGGCACGGCAGGTTCCGCCGGTGCCGCATGCCGCGGTACGAGCCGATCTCGATCAGGCGCTTGATGTCCAGTCGACACGTTCTTGCGCAGGTCGCCCTCGACCTCGCCCCTCCTGGTTGATCACCCGCGGATCCGCACGCACCTCGTCCTCGGAGAGGTCCTTGCACCTTGGTGCCACGGTCGACCTGGGCCCGCTCGAGGATCGGTCACGCGCGCGGACCGGCCGATGCCGTAGATGTAGGTCAGACCGATCTCGACCCGCTTGCTCTGGGGAAGGTCGACTCCGGCGATACGTGCCACGGTCACTACCTCCTCTCCTCAGCCCTGGCGCTGCTTGTGCTTCGGGTTCTCGCAGATCACGCGGACCACGCCGCTGCGCTTCACGATCTTGCACTTGTCGCAGATCTTCTTGACCGACGCTCGGACCTTCATGCTGCTCCGTCCTGCCGGCTCACTTGTACCGGTAGACGATGCGGCCGCGGCGTCAGGTCGTACGGCGACAGCTCGACCAGCACGCGGTCGCCGGGCAGGATGCGGATGAAGTGCTTGCGCATCTTGCCCGAGATGTGCGCCAGGACCCGGTGCTTGTTGTCCAGCTCCACGCGGAACATGGCGTTGGGAAGCGGCTCGAGCACCGTCGCCTCCACCTGGATCGCCTCTTCCTTCGCCATCGTTGCCATTGCTCCTTTCGCCGCGCTGACGCGGCTCGCCCAGGGACACTCCCAGGATCCTCGGGCCTTCCTCGGTCACCGCCACCGAGCACCTCGAAATGGGCCGACAGGCTGCCGTCGCGCGTGCGCGCCGTCCAGCCGTCCTCGGCGCTCAGCACCACGTCGGCGCTCGCCGGCGTTCACCATCGGCTCGATCGCGAGCACCATCCCCGGCACAGACGCGATCCCGCGCCCGGGCTGCGCCGTAGTTCGGGATCTGCGGGCTCCTCGTGGAGCGCAGCTGCCGATGCCGTGCCCGACGAACTCCCGCACCACCGAGATAGCCGTTCTGCTCTCGCGTGGGCCTGGACCGCGTGACCGATGTCCGAGACGCCGGTTGCCCGGCCTGGCCTCGCTCGATCCCAGATCGAGCGCTTCGCGCGTCACCTGCAGCAGGCGCTCGGCCTCCTCGCTCGACCTTGCCCACGGGGAAGGTGACGGCGGCGTCGCCGTAGTAGCCCCGGTACAGCATGCCCAGGTCGATCGGAGACGATGTCTCCCTCGCGCAGCTCACGTGCTGCGAGGGATGCCGTGGACGACCTCGTCGTTCACGGAGGTACAGCACCGTGCCGGGAAAATCGTCGGCCGTCCTGGCGGTGCGGATAGCCCTTGAAGGCGGGCGTCCCGCCGTCGGCGGATGCGCTCCTCCGCGTAGCGGTCGATCTCGAGCGTGCGACACGCCGGGGCGGATCTTCGCCGGAGCTCCGCGCAGGATCGTCGCGGACGACGCGGTTGCGCGTGGTCCATGATCGCCGATCTCGGCCGGCGACTTCGGCACCATGCGGCTCATTCCCCGAGCCCCCGGTCGACGCAGCCGGAAGACCTGCGTCGATCTCGGACGAGGCGTCCACGTCGACGTGCAGACTCGAGCGCTCCGCGAGTAGGCAGCGATCACCGGCAGCGTCTGCTCGCGATAGACCTCGAGCCGTCGCTCGCACCACGTCTTCCTGGTCGTCCGGCCGCTGCACGAGCGCGGAGCCGCAGTGGTCGCACATGCCCGCCGACGCGCGGAGGACGGCTGTCCAGGTGGTAGAGCGCAGCGACACCGCGGGCACAGCCTCCGGCCCGAGCAGGCGCCGCACCGAGCTCCTGCTCCCGGCGACGGTCGAGGACGAAGACGCGGTCGAGGGCCACGCCCTAGACGGCCGAGCACCCGGTCGAGGATCCCGACCTGCTCGGCGCGTCTCGGGAAGCCGTCGAGAACGAAGCCCGTTGCCGTGCGTCCTCGCTTCTGGAGCCGTTCCTGACGATCAACTCTCCCATCAGACTCGTCCGGGACGAGCTCGCCTCGCTTCCGAGGTACGGCTTCGCACCTTCCCTGCCCGAGCGCCGGTCCCCTCCTGGATCGCTTCGCGGAGGATGTCCCCGTCGAGACGTGGGGGACCCGGAGGTGCGCATGCAGCAGCTGAGCCTGCGTGCCCTTCCCGACCCCGGCGGGCCGATGAGCACGAGCCTCATCGACCGAAACGCCCCATCATAGCAGAACGGCGCCACCCTCAACCCCGCCGGCCCCGGATCCGGGCGCCCTTCATGAAGCCCTCGTAGTGCCGCATGATCAGCTGCGACTCGATCTGCTGGCACGGTGTCCATGGCCACGCCCACCACGATCAGGAGCGAGGTGCCGCCGAAGTAGAACTTCACGTTGAGCCCCTGGTTGATCACGCTCGGAACGACCCGCTCCAGGGTCGGCCTACGACCGGCAGCATGTCCAGCCGCAGACCCGCTGATCAGGAAGCACCGGAAGCAGGCTGATCAGCGCCCAGGTAGATCGCCCCGCCGAAGGTCAGGCGGGTCAGGATCCGGTCGATGTACTCGGCGGTCTTCGCTGCCCGGGACGGATGCCGGGGATGAACCCGCCGTACTTCTTCATGTTGTCCGCCTGATCGATCGGGATTGAAGATGATCGAGACGTAGAAGAAGCAGAAGAAGATGATCAGCAGCGAAGTAGAGCAGGTTGTAGATCGGCGCCGAGTAGCCGAGCTGCGCGGATCAGGTCCTGGACCCAGCCCGACGTCCTCGGACCAGCGATCTGGCCGAGCGTCTGCGGGATGGCCAGCATCGACGAGGCGAAGATCACCGGGATGACGCCGCCGGTGTTGACCCGCAGCGGCAGGTAGGTCGACGGCGCCGCCGTAGACGCGCCGCCCGACGACCCGCGCGCGCGTACTGGATCGGGATCCTGCGCTGGGCCCGCTCGACGAACACGATCGCGGCCACGACCGCGACCATGATCGCGGCGAGCGCGACGAGCGGATGCAGGCTCGAGCTGCCGGTCTGCGATGTCCTGACGAGCGTCGTGGCGACGGCGTTCGGGAAGCCGACGACGATGCCGGCGAAGATGATCAGCGAGATCCCGTTGCCGATGCCGCGCTCGGAGATCTGCTCGCCGAGCCACATGATGAACGCCGTGCCCGGTGGTGAGCGTGAGCATCGTCATGAAGCTGGAAGCCCGAGCCGGGGTTCGGGACGATCGCGCCGACGCCGCCGCCGGCGCTGGCAGCTCTGCAGCCACAGCGCGATGCCGAACGACTGGATGAGCGACAGCAGCGACCGTGCCGTAGCGCGTGTACTGCGTGATCTTCTTGCGCCCGGCCTCCCCTTCCTTGCTGAGCTTCTCGAGGTAGGGCCAGATCACGGTCAGCAGCTGCAGGATGATCGAGGCCGTGATGTAGGGCATGATGCCCAGCGCGAAGATCGTGAACCGCCGGAAGTTGCCGCCCGCGAAGAGGTCCACGAACCCGAGGATCGAGCCCGCCTGGGATTCGAAGAGGCGCAGCAGCGCCACGTTGTCGATCCCCGGGGTCGGGATGTGCCCGCCGACCCGGTAGACCGCGAGCAGCCCCAGGGTGTAGAGGCATCCGCCTGCGCAGGTCGGGGATGCTCCAGATGTTCTTGAACGACTGGATCATCGCGAGCGCTTCCCGCGCGGGTTTCTCGAGCACCTCGGCCCTGCCGCCGGCCGCCTCGATCTTCTTCGTGCGCCGCGGCGGCGAACCGGTGAGCCTGCACCGTCAGGCGCGACCTCAGCTCGCCGTCGCCCAGGATCTTGACCGGCTCGCGCCCCTTGCGGAGCAGCCCGGCCGCCTCAGGACCTCGGGGTTCACGATCGAGTCCGCCGTGAAGCGCGTTCAGGCGCTCGACGTTGACCGTCCGGTACTCGACCCGGAAGATGTTCGTGAAGCCCGCGCTTCGGGACGCGCCGGTGGAGCGGCATCTGGCCGCCCTCGAAGCCCCGCTTCGAGGAGTAGCCGCTGCTGGACTTCTGGCCGTTCTCGCCGCGGCCGGCGGTCTTGCCGTTGCCGGAGCCCGGCCCGCGACCGACGCGCTTGCGGACCTTCCGGGAGCCCTGCGCCGGATGAAGCTCGTGCAGCTTCATCGTCTCCTCGCCCCGCCGGTACGGATCACCGGCCCTCTTCCACGATCACGAGGTGGGATACCTTGGCGATCATGCCGCGGACCTGACGGGTTGTCCGGGAACTCCGCACGCGGCCGAGTCTTCTCGAGCCCCAGCGCGCGCAGCGTCCTCTTCCTGATCTCTTGGCGAACCCGATGCCGCTGCGGATCTGGCGGACCCGGATCGTGCCGCTCCCCGCCTTGCGCGCGGTCATCGCGTCACCTCCGCCTGCAGATCCTCGACCGTCTTGCCGCGCGCTTCGCGACCGTCTCGGCGCTCTTGAGCTGCTTGAGCCCCTGCGATCGTCGCGCGCAGCACGTTGTAAGGATTCTTGGTGCCGAGCGACTTGGTCAGGATGTCCTGGATGCCCGCGGATTCGAGCACGCGCGCGCACCGCGCCGCCGGCGATGACGCCCGGTCCCGGGCGACGCGGGCTTCGAGCAGCACCATGCCCGCTCCGAACCGTCCCGACGACGGCGTGCGGGATCGTCGAGCCCTTGAGCGCGACGCGGATCAAGGTTCTGCTTGGCGTGCTCGACCCCCTTCGCGATGGCCGAGGGGACCTCGCGCGCCTTGCCGGAGGCGAAGCCGACGTAGCCGTTCCCGTCCCCGACGACGACCAGGGCCGAGAAGGAGAAGTTCTTGCCGCCCTTGACCACCTTGGTCACCCGGTTGATGTTGACGACCCGGTCCCGGAGTTCACCCCTGCTCGTACTCCACCGCGATCTCTCCTCGCGACGCCCCGTCGATCTCGAGCGTCTAGAAACGCAGCCCGGCCGAGCGTGCCGCCTCGGCCAGCGCCTTGACTCCGTCCGTGATAGCGGAACCCGCCCCGATCGAACACGACCGCCTCGATTCCACCCTGCTTCAGGCGCTCGGCGATCGCGCCGCCGACCGCCTTGGCGGCCTCGATCGTGGCCGCCGCTCTTCACCTCCGCTCGGCACTTCCGCCTCGAGCGTCGAAGCGTGGGCGAGCGTGCTGCCCGCCCGCGTCGTCGATGGCCTGGACGTAGATGTGCTTGTCGCTGCGGAAGATCGCGAGCCGGGGACGCGCGGCGGTGCCGCGCCATCTTCGTCCGGATGCGATACCGGATGCGTCGCCGGATCGTACGGCGGTCTACAGTCGCTTCCATCGTCGACTCCTCCCGCTCCCGGCGTCACTTCGCGCCGGTCTTGCCGGCCTTCTTCGCGCACCACCTCGCCGCGTAGCGGATGCCCTTGCCCTTGTAGACGTCCGGCGGACGCAGCGCGCGGATCTCCGCGGCGACCTGGCCCACCGCCTGCCGGTCGACGCCGCTCACGCTGAGCTTCGTCTGCTTGTCGACGGCGATCTGGATCCCCTCGGGGATCGGGAATCGGATCGCGTGCGTGTACCCGAGCGCTGAACACGACCGCCTTCCCGTCCACCTGCGCGCGGTAGCCGACGCCCTGGATCTCGAGCTCCTTGCGTGAAGCCCTTCGGTCACGCCGGTGACCGCGTTCGCGAGGAGCGCTCGCGACAGCCCGTGGAGCGCCTTCTGCGTCTTCGAGTCGTCGCGCCGCGTCGACGACCAGGCGGCCCGTCCGCGACGTCGGCGGCGATCCCGTCCGGGCAGGCTCTGCTCGAGCGTGCCCTTGGGACCCTTGACGCTCACGGCGCTCCGGTCCGACCGTGACCTTCACGTCGGCGCCGATCGTAACCGGGAGTCTACCGATTCGGGACATGTTGCTCTTCTCCCTCGATCTACCAGACGTTGCACAGCATCTCGCCGCCCACGCCGAGCTTCCGGCAGGCGGCGCCGGTCAGGACGCCCTTCGGGGTCGAGAGGATGGTCACCCGAGCCCGTCCAGGACCTTGGGGATCTCGTCCTTCCCGCAGTAGACCCGGCGGCCGGGCCGGCTCACCCGCTCGAGCCCGGTGATCGCGCGCTCGCCTCCGTCGCCGTACTTCAGACGGACGCGCAGGATCGCCCTGCGGCGGACTCTCGACCACCTGGAAGCTCGTCGATGTAGCCCTCGTCCTTGAGGATCGCCACGATGTGCACCTTCATCTTCGAGGCCGGCAGGTCCACGGTCGGTGTGCTTGGCCATCTGCGCATTGCGGATGCGCGTCAGAAGGTCGGCGATCGGATCGGTCATGCTCATGTCGCTCGTCTCCGTCCTTTCGCCCGGCGGGCCTCACCAGCTCGCCTTCGTGACGCCCGGGAGCGCGCCCTCGAGCGCCAGATTCCGGAAACAGATCCGGCACGAGCTGGAACTTGCGGAGGAACCCGCGCGCCCGGCCGCAACGCCTGCACCGGCTGGTGCGCTCGTACCGCGAACTTCGGGTTCCGTCTGCGCCTTCGGCCATCCATGCCGGCGTCGCCACGTTCGGTCGCTCCCGCATCAGTTCTTGCGGAACGGCATGCCGAGGCCCGCGAGGAGCGCCTTGGCTTCCTCGTCGGTCCGGGCCGTCGTCACGATGCAGACGTTCATGCCCTTGACCTTCTGCACCTTGGCGTAGTTGATCTCCGGGAAGATCAGCTGGTCGCGGATCCCCAGGGTGTAGTTGCCGCGCCCGTCGAAGGCCCGCGGGCGAGACCCCGCGGAAGTCGCGCGACGCGGGGCAGCGCCAGGTTCATGAGCCGGTCGAGGAACTCGTACATCCGGTCGCCGCGCAGCGTGACGCGGCAGCCGATCGCCATGCCCGCGCGGAGCTTGAAGTTCGCGATCGACTTGCGCGCGCGCGTGACGACCGGCTTCTGGCCGGCGATCGTCGGCGAGCTCCTCGACCGCCTGGTCCATGAGCTTGCCGTCCGCGATCGCGTCGCCGACCCCCATGTTGATCACGACCTTCGGCGACCCGCGGGACCGCCATGACGCTGCCGTAGCTGAACTGCTTGCATCAGCGCCGGAACCACCTCGCTCTTGTACTGTCTCCGTCAGCCTCGCCATCGCTTCCTCGGCCTCCTGCCGACCTACCTTCAGCGGTCGAGGACCGCGCCGCTGCCGCTTGGCAACGCGCACCCGCCGTCCGTCCTCGCAGACCTTGCGTCCCGACGCGCGTCGGCTCGGTCCGCGTCGGGGTCGATGCACGCGTCACGTTCGAGACGTGGACCGGGGCTTCCTTCGCTCGACGATGCCGCCCTTGACGTTCTTCTGCGGGTTCGGCTTCGTGTGCCGCTTGATCGATGTTCGACGCCCTCGACGCGGGCCCGCGCAGCTTCGGGCATGACCTCGATGACACGGCCGCGCTTGCCCTTGTCCTTGCCGGAGATCACGACCACGCGTGTCGTTCTTCTCGATCGTGGACTCGGCATCGTGCTTCGCTCCTTCGCCTCACAGCACTTCGGGCGCCAGCGAGACGATCTTCATGAACTTCTTGTCCCGCAGCTCGCGCGCGACGGGGCCGAAGCACGCGCGTCCCGATCGGGCTCCTTCGCGTCGTTGATGATGCACCGCGGCGTTCTGGTCGAAGCGGATGTACGAGCCGTCCCGCCGCCGGTACGCCTTGACCTGGCGCACGATCACCGCGCGTGACGACCTGCCCCTTCTTGACGTTGCCGTCGGGCGTCGGCTTCCTTCACGTTGGCCGTGATGACGTCGCCCAGCTCGGCGTACTGGCCCTGCGAGCCGCCGCGCAGGTGGATGCAGGAGATCTTCTTCGCCCCGGAGTTGTCCGCGACCTCCAGGATCGTTCGCATCTGGATCATGATCCGCTCCTCGCCCGTCCTCACGGCGTCTCGGGATCTGCCGTCGTGGCGACTCGGCCGCTGCCTGCCGCGCTTGACGATGCGCCGCACGCGCCAGCCGCTTCGTGCGCGGACAGCGGCCGGGACTCCACGATCTCGACGGTGTCGCCGACCTTGCACGGCGTTGCTCTCGTCGTGCGCCATGAACTGTCGCGGCCTTGCGCACGTAGCGCTTGTACATCTTGTGGCGCACGATGCGGTCGACGCGCACCGACCGACCGTCTTGTCCGCCTTGTCGGAGACGACGACGCCGACCTTCGACGCCCGCCGCCTGCCGATCGCTTCTCCGCCATCGCTGCCTCCTTCGCTCACCGGAGCGCGCCGTTCGCAAGCTCGCGCTCGCGCTTGCACGGTCAGCAGCCGCGCCAGATCCTCTTGGCCACCCGCGAGCCTCAGGGGATCGGTGATCCTGGCCCGTCGCCCTTCTGGAGCTGCATCTTCCAGATGGCGGTGCGGAGCTCGCTTCCTCTTTCGCGAGGGCTCGGGCTCCATGCTCCTGTATTCACGAGCGTCTTCGCTGCGCTGCGACATCGTCTCCGAACCTACTGCGCTCTGACGCGCGACGAATTGCGTCTTCAGCGGAGAGCTTGTGGGAGGCGAGGCGCATCGCCTCGCGCGCCGTCGTTCTCGTCCACGCCCTCCATCTCGAACAGGACCTTGCCCGGCTTGACCACGGCGACCCACGCTTCGGGCGCGCCCTTCCCCTTCCCCATGCGCGTTTCGGCGGGCTTCTTCGTGATCGGCTTGTCGGGGAAGAGCCGGACCCAGATCTTGCCGCCGCGCTTGACGAAGCGGGTGATCGCGATGCGGCTCGCCTCGATCTCGCGCGCCGTGATCCAGCCGTCCTCGAGCGTCTTCAAGCCGTAGTCGCCGAACGCGACGCGTGCAGCCGGTCTGCGCCTTGCCGCAGCGCCGCCCGCGCTGCTGCTTCCTGAACTTCACCTTGCCCGGCATCAACATGGCGTCGCGGTCCTTCCCGGCGCTCTAGCGGCGCGCGTCGTCGGCGAGGCGGATCTCGCGCGACTCGCCGCGGTAGATCCAGACCTTGACGCCGATGACGCCGTAGGTCGTCCGCGCCTCGGCGACGCCGTAGTCGATCTCCGAGCGCAGCGTGTGCAGCGGCAGCCGGCCTTCGAGGTACCACTCGGTGCGCGCGATCTCCGCGCCGGCCAGCCGCCCGCCGACCTGGACCTTGATCCCCTTCGCGCCGAAGCGCAGCGCGGACTCGATCGCCTTGCGCATCGCGCGGCGGAACGCCACGCGCTTTTCGAGCTGCATCGCGATCGCCTCGGACGACGAGCTGGGCGTCGATCTCGGGCTTGTCGATCTCGAGGATGTTGATGAAGACCTCGCGCTGCGTCCGCTTCCGGATGTCTTCCTTGAGGCGGTCCACCTCGCTGCCCTTGCGGCCGATGATGATCCCGGGGCGGCGAGGTGAGGATGTTCACCTTCAGCTTGTTGGCGGCCCGCTCGATCTCGATCGCCGACACGCCGGCGTGCCCGAGGCGCTTCTTCGAGCTCCTTGCGCAGCTTCAGGTCCTCGTGCAGGAGCTCGGCGTACTTCTTCGACGGCGTACCAGCGCGAGCGCCACGTCTTGTTGAAGCCGATGCGGAATCCGTACGGGTGAACCTTCTGTCCCACGACTACCTCCGGCCTGCTGCCGCCCGCGGGGCCGCCTTGCGCGGGCGTCACGTCGAGCGCGATCGACACGTGCGAGGACCGTCTTCGAGGATGCGGTAGATGCCGCCCCATCGAGCGGCGCGCGGGCGCGCTTCTGCGGCGGGCCGTCGTCCACGGTCGCGCGTCGCGACCACCAGCCGGTCCACGTCCAGCTTCGGATCCTTCTGCTGGGCGTTCGCCAGCGCGGACTGCAGGAGCTTCTCGAGGTCCTGCGCCACCATCTTGCGCGAGTAGCGCAGGGTCGCCAGCGCCTCGCCGACGGTCTTGCCGCGGACGAGGTCCACGACCAGGCGCGTCTTCTGCGCCGAGACCCCAGGTACTTGAGTCGGGCCGTCGCGATCACGTCGTCCTCCCGCTCCTACTTGGCACACGGCGGCGGTCTTGTCGCCCTTGGTGCCGTGCCCCTTGAACGTCCGGGTCGGCGCGAACTCGCCGAGCTTGTGCCCGACCATGTTCTCGGTCACGTACACCGGGATGAACTTCTTCCCGTTGTGCACGGCCAGCGTGTGGCCGACCATGTCGGGAATGATGGTCGACCGGCGCGACCAGGTCTTGACGACCTTCTTGTCGAACCGCTTGTTGAGATCGTCGATCTTCTTCTGCAGGTGCCCGTCGACGAACGGGCCCTTGCTGACGGAGCGTGCCATGCGTACCTCGTCCCTACTTCCGGCGGCGGACGATGAACGCGTCCGTGCGCGGGTTGTTGCGCGTCTTCTTGCCCTTGGTCGGGAACGCCCCACGGCGTGCACGACGGGCGTCCGCCCGACGTCTTGCCCTCGCCGCCGCCGTGGGGATGATCCACCGGGTTCATGGCGACGCCGCGCACCGTCGGCCGCCAGCCCTTCCAGCGGTTGCGGCCGGCCTTGCCGATGCTCTCGTTCTCGTGCTCGACGTTGCCGATCTGCCCGATCGACGCCCAGCACTCCTGGTCGACCTTGCGCGTCTCGCCGGAGGGCAGCCGGACGAGCGCCCAGCCGCCCTCGCGCGCCATCAGCTGCGCGCCCGCGCCGGCCGAGCGGACCATCTGGCCGCCCTTGCCGCGCTTGAGCTCGACGTTGTGGATCGTCGTGCCCAGCGGGATCGCCTTCATCGGGAGCGCGTTCCCCACGACGATGTCCGCCTCCGGCCGAGGCGACGATCTTGGCGCCGACCGCCAGCCCGGCCGGGGCCAGGATGTAGCGCCGCTCGCCGTCGGCGTAGCAGACGCAGCGCGATGTTCGCCGTGCGGTTCGGGTCGTACTCGATCGTCTCGACCGTTCCGGGGATGTCGCGCTTGTCGCGCCGGAAGTCGATCACGCGGTAGCGCCGCTTGTGACCGCCGCCGCGATGCCGGATCGCGAGGAGGCCGCGGTTGTCGCGGCCGCCGGTGCGCTGCTTCGTGTCGAGCAACGGCTTGTGCGGGGCGTTCGTCGAGCCTTCGGTCCGCTTGACCTCGGTCTTGAACCGCGTCCCCGGGCTGGTCGGTCTGTAGATTCTTGACCGCCATGGCGTTGTCTCCCTCGAGCTGCGAGCGTCAGCTCGCCTCGAAGAACTCGATCTCCTTCTCGCCGGGCGCCAAGCGCACCCACGCCTTCTTCCAGTCGGGCCGCTTGCCCTGATACCGGCCGGCCCGCTTGGTCTTCCCCATCACGACCGACGTGCGCACGTCGGCGACCTTCACGCCGAACAAGCGCCGAGACCGCGCCCGCGATCTGGACCTTGTTCGCCCGGGCGTCGGCCTTGAAGCAGTACACCGTCCCGGTTCTCGCGGGCGCGCGTCGACTTCTCGGTGACGAGCGGCTGCCGGATGATGTCCTGGACGGTCAGCTTCATGACGCGAGCACCTCGCTCGAGGCGCTTCAGCGCCGGCTCCGAGACGACGACGGTTTCGTGGTCGAGAAGGTCGACGATCGACACGCCCAGCGCGCGCACGACCTTCAGGCGCGGGTTGTTGCGCGCCGCGCAGATCGAGGTTGGTGTCGGCGTCCAGCGGGAGCAGAAGCGCCTTCCGGGTCACGCCGAGCTTTCCCGACAGCGCGCCTTCGAGGTCCTTCGTCTTCGGCGTCGGCAGCGCGAAGCCGTCGACGCACACGATCTGCCCGTCTCGCAGCTTCTGCGCCAGCGCCGACTTGATCGCGTTCCGCCGCATCGCGGCCGGGAAATTCCAGCTGTAGTCGCGCGGGACCGGGCCGTGGATCGTTCCGCCGTGGCGCCACAGCGGCGAGCGGTTGTCGCCGACGCGGGCGCGGCCGGTGTGCTTCTGCTTCCAGAGCTTCTTCGTTCCGCCGCTGACCTCGCTGCGGTTCTTGATCTTGTGGGTGCCGCTCGCTGCCGCCCGCGCGATAGGCGCAGACCGCCTCGTAGATCAGGTGCTCCTTCAGCGGGTAGCCGAAGACGGCCTCGTCGAGCTCGAGCGTGCGGAGCGTCTTGTTGTTCCAATCGCGAACCGGAATCTGGGCCATGGCCGTCCCCACCGTCAGTTCTTGGCCGCGGGCTTCGCGGCCTTCGACTTGTGAAGCGTCACCGCCACGCCCACGGCGCCCGGAACGGCGCCGCGCACCATGAGCAGGTTCTTGTCCTTGTCGATGCGGATCACCTTCAGGTTCTTGACGGTGACCTGGCGCGTCGCCCATGTGCCCGGCCCCGCGCATCCCCTTGAACACGCGCGACGGGAACGCCGACGAGCCGATCGAGCCGGGCGCGCGGTGGAACATCGAGCCGTGGCTCCCTGGCCGCCGCCGAAGTTGTGGCGCCGCATGACGCCCTGGAACCCCTTGCCCTTCGACGTGCCGATCGACGTCGACCTTGCCGACGCCGTCGAAGATGTCGACGAGCACCTTGTCGCCGGGCTTCAGCGTCGGAGCCCGCGTCGATCGTGAACTCGCGGCGCAGGCGCGTCGGGCGGCACGCCGGCCTTCTCGTGGTGGCCGCGCGTCGCCTTGTTCGCGCGCTTCGCGGCGCGCGGCGTCGACGAGACCGAGCTGGACGGCTTCGTAGCCGTCCTTCGCGGCGCACGCGGCGCTGCACGACGACGCAGGGCCCGGCCTCGATGACCGTCACCGGCGCGACCGTTCCGTCCTCGAGGAAGATCTGGCGTCATGCCGACCTTCCGTCCGATCATTCCTTCGATCATGACCGCCTCACTGCCCCGGTCCGAACGCCTTGATCTCGACGTCCACGCCCGCGGGAAGGTCGAGCTTCATCAAGGCGTCCACCGTCTCGGGCGTCGGCTGCAGGATGTCCAGCAGGCGCTTGTGCGTCCGGATCTCGAACTGCTCCCGCGACTTCTTGTCGACGTGCGGCGAGCGCAGCACGGTCCAGCGGTTGCGTCACCGTCGGAAGCGGGATCGGGTCCCGCCACGCGCGCTCCCGTGCGCCGGGCCGTGTCCACGATCTCGGTCGTGGACTGGTCCAGGAGCCGGTGATCGTACGCCTTCAGCCGAATGCGGATTTTCTGGTTCACCATCGTCGCCCTAACCCCCGGGCCGACGCCCGGGGCCGAACCGTCAAGCCCCCCGCGTCCCCGGACATGCGATCCGGGCGGCCGGGCGGACTCGGCCGGTGACCTACTCCACGATCTCGGTGACGGTGCCGGCGCCGACGGTCCGGCCGCCTTCGCGGATCGCGAAGCGCAAGCCCAAGACCATCGCGATCGGCGTGTGCAGCGTCACCTCCAGCGCCACGTTGTCCCCGGGCATCACCATCTCGACCCCCGAGGGCAGCGTCGCCGATCCCGTCACGTCCGTCGTCCGGAAGTAAAACTGAGGACGATACCCGGAGAAAAACGGCGTGTGACGGCCGCCTTCCTCCTTCGTCAACACGTAAACCTCGCCCTTGAACTTCGTGTGCGGCGTGATCGACTTCGGCTTCGCGATCACCTGCCCACGCTCCACGTCGTCCTTCCCCGTCCCGCGCAGCAGCAACCCCACGTTGTCCCCGGCCTGACCCTGGTCGAGAAGCTTCTTGAACATCTCGACGCCCGTCACCACCGTCTTCTGCGTCGGACGGATCCCGACGATCTCCACCGTCTTCGCCGACCTTGACGATCGCCCTGCTCCACGCGGCCCGTCACCACCGTCCCGCGACCCGAAATCGAGAAAATGTCCTCGATCGGCATCAGGAACTCCTTGTCGATCGCACGCTGAGGCATCGGGATGTACGTGTCCACCGCCTCCATCAGCTTCACGATCTGCTCCTCGCCCGAAGCGTCCCCCTGGATCGCCTTCAGCGCCGACACCCGCACCACAGGAATCTTGTCCCCGGGAAACTCGTAGCTCGACAACAGCTCCCGCACCTCGAGCTCCACCAGGTCCAAAAGCTCCGGGTCGTCCACCGCGTCGCACTTGTTCAACGCCACCACGATCGCAGGCACGCCCACCTGACGCGCCAGCAAGATGTGCTCCCGCGTCTGCGGCATCGGACCGTCCGCCGCCGACACCACCAGGATCGCGCCGTCCATCTGCGCCGCGCCCGTGATCATGTTCTTGATGTAGTCCGCGTGGCCCGGGCAATCCACGTGCGCGTAGTGACGGTTCGCCGTCTCGTACTCCACGTGCGACGCGTTGATCGTGATCCCGCGCGCCTTCTCCTCAGGAGCGTTGTCGATCGACTCGAACGATCGCACCGCCACCTTCCGGATTCCGCTTCGCCAACGTCATCGTGATCGCCGCCGTCAACGACGTCTTCCCGTGGTCCACGTGACCAATCGTCCCCACGTTCACGTGCGGCTTCGAACGATCAAATTTCTCCTTGGCCATCGCTGCGATTCCTCCACCGTTCAAGGCGCCTCTAGCGCTTCGTCGTTCCGGTGACCCGCGCGACCACGTCTTCGGCGATCGCCTTGGGCACGTCCTCGTACTGCGCGAAATGCATCGTGTAGTTGCCGCGGCCCTGCGTGCGGCTCCTCAAGTCCGTCGCGTATCCGAACAACTCGGCGAGCGGAACCGCCGACTGTATCACCGACAGGCCGGGCCGCGTCTCCATCGCGCGAGATTCGCCCCCGCCGCGCGCTCAAATCGCCGATGACGTCCCCCATGTATTCCTCGGGGAGCGACGACCTCGACCTTCATGACCGGCTCCAGGAGCCCGACGCCGGCCTTCCGGCAGCCCTCCTTGAAGGCCATCGACGACGCGATCTTGAACGCCATCTCCGAGGAGTCGACCTCGTGGTACGAGCCGTCGTAGAGCGTCACCTTGACGTCGCGCATCGCGTAGCCGGCCAGGATGCCGCTCTCCATGGCCTCCTCGAAGCCGGCCGCGCAGGCCCCGATGAACTCCTTGGGGATGGCGCCGCCGACGATCGCGTTCTCGAAGACGAACCCCTGGTCGAACCCGGCGGGCTCGATCCTGATCTTGACGTGGCCGTACTGGCCGCGGCCGCCGCTCTGCCGGATGTAGCGCCCCTCCGCCGCGGCGGCAGCCCTTGATCGTCTCGCGGTAGGAGACCTGGGGCTTGCCGACGTTGGCCGCCACGCCGAACTCGCGCTGCAGGCGGTCGACGAGGATCTCGAGGTGCAGCTCGCCCATCCCGGCGATCAGCGTCTGCCCGGTGTCGGGGTCGGTCTGAACCCGGAAGGTCGGGTCTTCGTGGACGAGCTTCTGGAGCGCGGTCCCGAGCTTCTCCTGATCGGCCTTGGTCTTGGGCTCGATCGCCAGACGGATGACCGGCTCCGGGAAGTCCATCCGCTCGAGGAGGACCGGGCGCGTCCGGGATCGCAGATCGTGTCGCCGGTCTGGGCGTTCCGCAGGCCCGACGACGGCGGCGATGTCCCCGGCCCAGAGCTCGTGGATGTCCTCGCGCTTGTTCGCGTGCATCTTCAGGAGCCGGCCGACGCGCGTGGACTGGCGCTTGGCCGGGTTGTAGACCGTGCGAGCCGGCGTCGAGGTGGCCGGAGTAGACCCGCGCGAAGGCGAGGTGCCCGACGAACGGGTCGGTCATGATCTTGAAGACGAGCGCCGAGAACGGCGCGTCGTCCGAGGCGCGGTCGGGCGACGGTCGCGCCGGAGTCGGGGTCGATGCCCTCGATGGCGGCGACGTCGAGCGGGCGACGGCAGGTAGCCGACGACGGCGTCGAGCAGCGTCTGCACGCCCTGGTTGTGGAACGACGAGCCGCACAAGCACCGGAACGAACGCCATCGCGCAGGTGCCGCGGCGCACGGCGCGCGTGCAGCTCGGCGGGAGCGATCGATGCCGCCCGAGAGGAACTTCTCGAGGAGGGCGTCGTCCACCTCGCAGGCCGCCTCGACGACCTCGCTCGTGGGCCGCCTGCGCCGCGGCGACGATCCGACTCCGGGATGGCCTCGAACCGTACAGCTCGCGCCCCGTCGTCGCCGTCCCACACGAGCGCCTGCATGCCGACGACGTCGATGCCGCCGCGGAAGGCCTCGGCGGTCCCCGAGCGGAATCACGACCGGGAGCGGCCGCGGCGCGGAGGCGATCGGCGATCATCCGGCAGACGCGATCGAAGTCGGCCCCGACGCGGTCCATCTTGTTGACGAAGGCGATGCGCGGCACGCGGTACTTGTCGGCCTGGCGCCACACGGTCTCGGACTGCGGCTCGACCCCGCCGACGGCGCAGAACACCGCGACCGCGCCGTCGAGGACGCGGAGCGAGCGCTCGACCTCGGCGGTGAAGTCCACGTGTCCGGGCGTGTCGATGATGTTGATCGCGGTGGTCGTCCCAGAAGCAGGTCGTCGCGGCGGAGGTGATCGTGATGCCGCGCTCCTGCTCCTGGACCATCCAGTCCATGGCGGCCGTGCCGTCGTGCACCTCGCCCAGCTTGTGGGTGATGCCCGTGTAGAAGAGGATGCGCTCGGTGGTCGTGGTCTTACCGGCATCGATGTGGGCCATGATGCCGATGTTCCGAGTCCTCTCCAGAGCTGCCTGGCGCGCCATTTCAAAGATCCATGCGCCCCCGGGGTGAACCGGGTCGCGTTGTCGGCTCACCTCTTAGCCGGTCAAGAGTCGTAGCTAAGTTCAGAGTCCCTACCATCGATAGTGCGCGAAGGCCTTGTTGGCCTCCGCCATCTTGTGCGTGTCTTCCTTCTTCTTGAACGCCCCGCCGCGGAGCGCGGACGCGTCCAGGATCTCGTTCGCGAGCTTCTCGCGCATCGACTTCTCCGAGCGCTCGCGCGAGTACGAGATCAGCCAGCGGACGCCCAGCGCGGTGCGCCGCTCGGGCCTGCACCTCGATCGGGACCTGGTAGTTCGAGCCGCCCACGCGCCGCGACTTCACCTCGAGGAGCGGCTTCACGTTGTCGACGGCCTTGCGGAAGATCTTGACCGGATCGTCCTTGGCCCGCTCCTGAACGAGCTGCATCGGCGCCGTAGAAGATCGACTCGGCGGTCGACTTCTTGCCGTCGTACATCAGGCAGTTGATGAAGCGCGTGACCAGCGGGGACTGGTACACCGGATCCGGAAGGACCTCGCGCTTCGGAACGTTTCCTCGACGGGGCATCGCGCTTCTCCCTTAGGTCTTCGGCCGCTTGGCGCCGTACTTCGAGCGGCTCTGGCGACGGCCCTCCACGCCCATCGCGTCGAGCGTTCCGCGAATGACGTGGTAGCGAACGCCGGGCAGGTCCTTCACGCGGCCTCCGCGGATCATGACGATCGAGTGCTCCTGCAGGTTGTGGCCGACGCCCGGGATGTAGGTCGTGACCTCGATGCCGTTGGTCAGGCGGACGCGCGCGACCTTGCGGAGCGCCGAGTTCGGCTTCTTCGGCGTCGAGGTGTACACGCGGACGCACACGCCGCGCTTCTGCGGGCAGCGCACGAGCGCCGGACTCTTGGTGCGCGAGCGCTGCGCTTCGCGGCCGCCGCGGATCAACTGGCTGACTGTCGGCACGAACCACTCCTCACCCGGAAAACCGGGCGAAAAACTCAGGGATACTAACAGAACCCGAGATCGCGGTCAAGACCGCCTCCCCGAGCCGGCCACGCTCATGCGGTCTTCCCCGGCTCCTGCTGCTCCGGTCGCCTCGGCCGCCGCGGCCCGGAGCATCTCCGCGAAACGGTCGGTGTCCAAATCGACCTCCGGCTCGACGATCTCCTCGCCCATCTCCTCTTCCATCGGCGGCGGGCCGTCCGCGGGGATCTGGATCCCCGAGTAGATGCCCATCCCGGTTCCCGCCGGGATCAGGCGCCCCATGATGACGTTCTCCTTGAGTCCCCGGAGACGGTCCGACCTTCCCCGAGATCGAGGCTTCGGTGAGCACGCGGGTCGTCTCCTGGAAGCTGGCCGCCGAGATGAACGAGTCGGTCGACAGCGAGGCCTTGGTGATGCCCAGAAGCAGCGGACGGCCCCGGGCCGGAGCGCCGCCGGCCGCGAGCACGCGCTCGTTCTCCTCGACGAACCGGAAGCGGTCGACCTGCTCGTCCACGATGAACTCGGTGTCGCCGACGTCCTCGACCTTGATCCAGCGCATCATCTGGCGAATGATCGTCTCGATGTGCTTGTCGTTGATGTTGACGCCCTGGAGGCGGTAGACCTCCTGGATCCCGTCGAGCAGGTACTTCTGCAGCTCGCGCTCGCCCAGGATCTCGAGGATCTTGTGCGGATCCTTCGGGCCGTCGGTGAACGCGTCGCCGGCGCGGACGCGCTCCCCTTCCTGCACGTTGACGTGCAGGCCCTTCGGGACCGCGTACTCGCGCTCTTCGCCGTCGTCGGTCCGGATGATGATCTTCCGGGATCCCTTGACGATCTCGCCGTAGTGCACGGTGCCGTCGACCTCGGCCATGACGGCCGGGTCCTTGGGGTGCCGCGCCTCGAACAGGTCGACGACGCGCGGGAGACCGCCCGTGATGTCCTTCGTCTTCGGTCGTCGCGCGCGGGATCTTCGAGAGCACGTCGCCCTCCCGGAACCGGCTCGCCGTCCCGCACCATGATGATCGCGTGGAGCGGCATCGAGGATCTTCCGCAGCGCGTGCCCTTCGGCGATCGAGCACGAGCAGCTGCGGGTGCTTCTTTTCGTCCTGCGACTGCACGATGACCTGACGCGAGAAGCCGGTGACCTCGTCGACCTCTTCCTGCATCGTGACGCCGGCCTCGATGTCCTGGAACTTCACGGTTCCGGGACGTCGGTCAGGATCGCGTAGGTGTACGGATCCCACTCGGCGAGCTTCGTGCCGCCCTCGACCGCGTCGCCGTCCCTGACCTCGAGCACCGCGCCGTAGACGACCGTGTAGCGCTCCGCGCTCGCGGCCGTCGCGGTCGTGGATCACGAGCGAGCCGTTGCGGTTGATCGCGACCGGCTTGCCGTTCCGGTTCACGACCGACTTGATGTTCTGGTAGCGGACCGTCCCGGCGTTGCGGCACTCGATCGACGATTGCTCGTCGATGCGCGCCGTGCCGCCGATGTGGAAGGTCCGCATCGTCAGCTGCGTTCCCGGCTCGCCGATCGATTGCGCGGCGATGACGCCCACGGCCTCGCCCAGCTCGACGAGCCGGCCCGTCGCCAGGTTTCGCCCGTAGCAACGGATGCAGACGCCGCGCTTCCACTCGCAGGTCAGCACCGAGCGGATCCGGACGCTCTCGATGCCGGCGTCCTGACCGCGGTGGCCAGGTCCTCGTCGACCAGGTCGTTCCGGTCGACGATGATCTCGCCGGTCAACGGGTCCTTGACGTCCTCCAAGGCGACGCGGCCGACGATGCGGTCGCGCAGCTCCTCGATGATCTCGCCGCCCTGCTCGATCCGCGTGACCTCGATCCCTTCGATCGTCCCGCAGTCCTCCTCGGAGATGATCACGTCCTGCGAGACGTCGACGAGGCGCCGGGTGAGGTAGCCCGAGTTCGCGGTCTTGAGCGCCGTGTCCGCCGAGGCCCTTGCGGGCGCCGTGCGTCGAGATGAAGTACTGGAGCACGTTCAGCCCTTCCCGGAAGTTCGCGGTGATGGGCGTCTCGATGATCTCGCCCGAGGGCTTGGCCATCAGTCCGCGCATTCCGGCGAGCTGCCGCATCTGCTGCTTGCTGCCCCGCGCGCCCGAGTCCGCCATCATGAGGATCGGGTTGAACTCGCGGCGCTCGCGCTCGATGCGGTTCATCTCGCGGAACATCGCCTCCGACACCCGCTCGGTCGCGTCGGACCAGATCGCGATGACCTTGTTGTAGCGCTCGCCGTTCGTGATGACGCCGTCCAGGTACTGCTGCTCGACGTCGATCTGGTCGGCGCGGGCCTTGTCGACGACCGTCGGCCTTCTCCGGCGGAACGACCATGTCGTCGACGCCGATCGAGATGCCCGCGCGCGTGGCGTAGCGTGAACCCGAGGTCCTTCAGGGCGTCCACGAGCTCGACCGTGCGGTCGTTGCCGTGCCGCAGGTAGCAGTAGTGAACCAGCGACTGCAGCCCCTTCTTCTTGAGCAGCCCGTTCAAGTACGGGATGTCCGCGGGCATGTGGTCGTTGAAGATCACGCGGCCGACCGTGGTGATGAGGCGGTAGTTCTCGACCGTCTGCTCGGGCGCGCGCGCGACGTTCTCGCGATCCTTCGGCGGAAGCGTCGTCAGGTCGATGAGCCGCCCGGAGTAGCGGAGGACGATGCGCGAGAGCGTCTCGACCTCGCCGGACTGGTAGGCGATCAGGACCTCGTTGGTCGAGGAGAACGCGCGGCCCTCGCCCTTGCGCGCCCGGGCGCTCCTGCGTGAGGTAGTAGCAGCCGAGCACGATGTCTTGGCTCGGGTTGACGATCGGGAGGCCGTTCGCCGGGCTGAGCACGTTCTGCGTGCTCATCATGAGGACCTGCGCCTCGATCTGCGCCTTCGCCGACAACGGCACGTGCACCGCCATCTGGTCGCCGTCGAAATCCGCGTTGAACGCGGTGCAGACGAGCGGGTGGATCTTGATCGCCTTCCCTCGACGAGCACCGGCTGGAACGCCTGGATGCCGAGGCGGTGGAGCGTCGGGGCGCGGTTCAGGAGCACCGGGTGGTTCTGGATGACCTCTTCGAGGTAGTCCCACACCTCGGGACGCTCGAGCTCGACCATCTCCTTCGCGGCCTTGATCGTCGAGACGAGCCCCTCGCGCTCGAGCTTGTTGTAGATGAACGGCTTGAACAGCTCGAGCGCCATCTTCTTGGGCAGCCCGCACTGGTTGAGCTTGAGCTCCGGCCCGACGACGATCACCGAGCGGCCGGAGTAGTCGACGCGCTTGCCGAGCAGGTTCTGGCGGAAGCGCCCCTGCTTGCCCTTGAGCGTGTCGGAAAGCGACTTGAGCGGCCGGTTGTTGCTGCCGCGCAGGACGCGTCCGCGGCGGCCGTTGTCGAACAGCGCGTCGACGGCCTCCTGGAGCATCCGCTTCTCGTTCCGGACGATCACGTCCGGCGCCTTGAGGTCGAGCAGCTTCTTCAGCCGGTTGTTGCGGTTGATGACGCGGCGGTAGAGGTCGTTCAGGTCGGACGTCGCGAAGCGGCCTCCGTCCAGCGGAACGAGCGGCCGCAGCTCCGGCGGAATGACCGGGATGACGTCCAGGATCATCCACTCGGGACGGTTGCCGCTCTTGCGGAACGCGTCGACGACCTTGAGGCGCTTGGCGTACTTCAGGCGCTTCTGCATCGACGTCTCGTTCCGCATCTTCTCGCGCATCTCGCGGGCGAGCTGGTCCACGTCGAGGCGCGCCAGCAGCTCCTTGATCGCCTCGGCGCCCATCCCGGCGGTGAACTGGTCGGGGTACTGGTCGACCAGCTCGCGGTACTGCTCCTCGCGTCAGGCTCTGGCGCTCTTCGAGCGTCGGCACGTCGCCCGGATCGATGACGCAGTACGCCTCGAAGTAGAGGATGCGCTCGAGCTCGCGGAGCGGCATGTCGAGCAGGTGCCCGATGCGCGAGGGCAGCCCCTTGAAGAACCAGACGTGGCTCACCGGCGACTCGCCAGCTCGATGTGCCCCATGCGCTCGCGGCGGACCTTGCTCTGCGTGACCTCGACGCCGCACTTGTCGCAGACGACGCCGCGGTGCTTCATGCGCTTGAACTTGCCGCAGAGGCACTCCCAGTCGGTGACCGGGCCGAAGATCTTCGCGCAGAACAGCCCGTCGCGCTCCGGCTTGAAGGTCCGGTAGTTGATGGTCTCCGGCTTCGTCACTTCGCCGTAGGACCACGAACGGATCTTCTCCGGCGACGCCAGAGAGATCCGGATCGCGTTGAAGTCGTTGATGGTCTTCGCCTTGTCGAACAGGAACGAGGGTTTGCTCACCGTACCTCCGTCCGCGTCAGATCATCGAGGGGCCGCGAGCGTCGGCACGATCGCTCAGCAGCTCGACATCGAGGCAGAGGCTCTGCAGCTCGCGGACCAATACGTTGAAGGACTCCGGCAGTCCGGGCTCGGGCGTCGGCTCTCCCTTGACGAGCGCTTCGTAGATCTTGGTGCGGCCGTAGACGTCGTCGGACTTGACGGTCAGGAGCTCCTGAAGGATGTGCGCCGCGCCGTACGCCTCGAGCGCCCAGACCTCCATCTCGCCGAACCGCTGGCCGCCGAACTGGGCCTTGCCGCCGAGCGGCTGCTGCGTGATGAGCGAGTACGGCCCGATCGACCGCGCGTGGATCTTGTCGTCCACCAGGTGCGAGAGCTTCGAGCAGGTAGATGTAGCCGACCGTCACGAGCTGTTCGAACGGCTCTCCGAGCTTGCCGTCGGAGAGCTGGATCTTGCCGGACGACGGCAGCCCGGCGACGCGGAGCTGCGTCTTGATGTCGGACTCCAGCGCGCCGTCGAACACGGGCGACGCGAAGGTGACGCCCTCGGCCAGCGCCGCGCCCGAACTCGAGGATGGCCTCGTCGTCGGCCGCATCGACCGCCTCGCGCAGCGGCCCCGGCGGCAGCATGTCTTGCAAGCCGGCCTCTGATCGCCGACGCCGCGGCGCCCGGCTCGCCCTCCAGCTGCTCCTTGATCCACGAGGCGTGAACGGACGCCGCCCATCCGAGGTGGGTCTCGAGGATTTGACCGACGTTCATGCGCGACGGCACGCCCAAGGGGTTGAGCACCACCTCGACGGGTGTTCCGTCCGGCATGCAGGGCATGTCCTCTTCCGGGAGGATCCTCGCGATGACGCCCTTGTTGCCGTGGCGTCCCGCCATCTTGTCGCCGACGGAGAGCTTTCGCTTCATGGCCACGTAGACCGTGACCATCTTGATGACGCCGGGTGCCAGCTCGTCGCCCTTCTGAAGCGTCGCGATCTTGTCCTCGTTGAGCTTCTTGAGGATCTGAATGCGCTTCTTGGTGCGCTCCTCGATGCGGCGCATCTCGGCGAGCTTCTTCTGGTTGGTCGTCGCGATCTCGCAGCGGTGCAGGTCTTCGGTGGAGATCTCCGCCATCACCTCGCGCGACGAGCTGCACGCCCGGCCGGCGAGGATCTCTTGCTTGGATTGCTTCGCCTTGAGCGGGTTCGCGAGGGTCTCCCCTTCGAGGAGCTCGATGAGGCGCTTTCGGTCCTCCTCGCGGAGAATCCGGATCTGATCCTCGAGGTCCTTGTTCATGCGGTCGATGTCGGCCTGCTCGATCTCCAGGGCGCGGGAGTCCTTCTCGACGCCCTTGCGGCAGAAGATCTTGACGTCGACGACCGTTCCTTCGATCCCCGGCGGCGTGGTCAGCGAGGCGTCGCGAACGTCGCCGGACTTCTCCCCGAAGATCGCGCGAAGCAGCTTCTCTTCGGGGTGAGCTGCGTCTCGCCCTTCGGCGTGACCTTCCCGACGAGGATGTCGCCCGGCTTCACGTGGGCGCCGATCCGGATGACGCCCGGATTCGTCGAGGTCCTTCAGGAACTCCTCGGCGACGTTCGGGATGTCCCGCGTGATCTCTTCCGGGACCGAGCTTGGTGTCGCGCGCTTCGATCTCGAACTCTTCGATGTGGATCGACGTGAACGAATCCTCGCGGACGAGTTTTTCCGAGACCAGGATGGCGTCCTCGAAGTTGTAGCCGCGCCACGGCATGAAGGCGACGAGCACGTTGCGGCCGAGCGCCAGCTCGCCCCGCTCCGTGCACGGCCCGTCGGCCATGACCTGACCCCTTCGCGACGCGCTGCCCGCGTGCGGACGATCGGCCGCTGGTTGATGCAGGTGTTCTGGTTCGAGCGCTTGAACTTCGTGAGCGAGTAGATGTCCGCGCCGAAGTCTTCCGCGTCCCTCCGGCACCGACCCGCACGATGATGCGCTGGCTGTCGACGAGATCGACGATCCCCGCGCGCTTGCAGATCGACGACCGACCCGGAGTCCTTCGCCGTCACCGCCTCCATGCCGGTCCCGACGAAGGGCGCCTTCGGGCGAAGCAGCGGGACGGCCTGCCGCTGCATGTTCGATCCCATCAGCGCGCGGTTCGCGTCGTCGTTTTCGAGGAACGGGATCAGCGACGCCGCGACCGGACACGAGCTGCTTCGGCGAGACGTCGATGTAGGCGACCTCGTTGCGCGGGACGAGCTTGAACTCCCCCGCCTTCCGGGCGTTGACGCGGTCCTGCGCGAAGCGTCAGGTCGGGGTTCAGCTTGGCGTTCGCCTGCGCGACGACCGACCGGTCTTCTTCCCACGCGGTCAGGTAGAAGGAGTGCGGCTCCGCCTCGGGCGGGGTCTTCCCGGCCTTCTTGAGCCGGCGCGATCTCCTTGCGCGAACTCGTCGTCCTGCACGACGTCGTGCAGCTTGTACGGACCGTCGGCGGTGCGGACGACGCGGACGTAGTCCACGACCTTTCCGGACTCGACCTTGCGGTACGGGCGACTCGATGAAGCCGTACTCGTTGATGCGCGCGAAGCAGGACAAGCGACGAGATCAGGCCGATGTTCGGCCCTTCCGGCGTCTCGATCGGGCAGATCCGGCCGTAGTGCGTCGGGTGGACGTCCCGGACCTCGAAACCCGCGCGCTCCCGCGAAAGGTCCGCCCGGCCCGAGCGCCGAGAGACGGCGCTTGTGCGTCACCTCGGAGAGCGGGTTCGTCTGGTCCATGAACTGCGAGAGCTGCGAGCTTCCGAAGAACTCCTGGATCGCCGCCATCACCGGCTTGGCGTTGATCAGGTCGTTCGGCATGGCGGTCGTCATTTCTTGGTAGACCGACATCTTTTCCTTGATCGCGCGCTCCATGCGGACGAGGCCGATCCGGAACTGGTTCTCGAGGAGCTC
>ERZ1370068.214-contig-10192_pt1 | contig 45942 bp, 82 predicted proteins | sample MGYA00561227_ERZ1370068 | MGnify/ENA primary metagenome ERZ1370068 (study PRJEB38410, sample SAMEA6850437) | metagenome | study: Metagenomic assessment of the ecological functions of the soil: analysis of the soil microbiota associated with the... | reverse complement strand
TTGTACTTCGTTCAGTTACGTATTGCTCGACCGCCGGCCGGAACCCGGGTTGATGTCGAGGATCGCCGTCCGCACTTCAAGGCTTGGTCACCCATCGCCACCAGTTCTTCGTAGCTGCCCACGCCAACGCAGCGACGCTGGAGAGACGCCTCGACCATTAACACGAACAGTTCGCGAAGATCCTCGTCATCTTCCACGAACAGAACGTACTGGTTCCGATCAGCGACTCAGAACAGGTCGTCAGGGGAATCATTGGGCGAGCCCGAGAGTCAGGTGGCGGAGAAAGGACAGGCGCCTGCATGTTGACAAAGTGGACGGCAAGACCGGCGCCAGACACCGGTCCGATCTGATCAGCCTAGAGCGGCGCAGGGATCCCGCTCCGACCCCACGGTATTTCGTGATTGGCGAGGCGCGCCGATGAGGAGGCGAGCTCTTCGGCGTGATCTCCGCCGGAATCGTTACGTAATCCGCACAACGGTAGCCGCGTTGCTCGAGCCATGTCAACGGCTCGCATTACATCTCTAGGTCAACACGTCAGCGGTTTTGCTTTCCGCCGCGCGCATCACTTCGCGGCAGCCTTGATTCGCTCGACGTCCTTCTCGTTATCACAGATGTTCTCAATGAACTCCGTGTCGGGCAGAGCTTGAACCATAGCGGCTTACTCGTCCAGGTCTTCAGTGAAGGTCTTCGGATCATCGACCGTGACCCGCAGCTCCAGCGAGCCAAAGTTCGGGCGCCGGAATCGTTCCGTGAGGTGAAGGGTTTCGGTGGTGAGTACTGCCGCGCCTGCGCCCAGCGTACAGCGCGCTCGTTCAGCCACTTTCGTCTCGATCACAAACTCGTCCTGCTCCCATCTCCCGATCGAATAGCCCATCCACGCCGGTTGCATGTCCTCAGGGAATCCTCCCATCCGTGAACACCTGCTGGAAGTGGAGAAACTCCTCAAAGAGGACGAGCGTGAGGCCGGGGGAATGCACGATTTTGAATGGCGTCGGCACCAGCAGACCGTCAACGACGCTGTGCGGGAGGCAGTATGCGGACGCTGAAAGGTCTCCTCGCTGCCGCCGTTCATCGACGGCGGCTGCCGCGGCTGGCCGCAGCGGGAGGGGACGATCCGTCTGCGGGGACCAGCGTCATGACCCGGTCTTCACCGAGCGTTTGCCCTTCAGGTGATCTCGATGGGTCGGTGCGAGCGGGATCCTCATACCAGATGCCCGAGAAGTCGATCTTGCCGTCGCGCGGGCGGAGGGCCGGGGCGTTCAGGGTTAGGGTGTGCCGTCTTTCGTGCGCGGGGTGTTCGGGAGCCTAATCGAGACCCATTGCGCCTGTAGGGGCCGCAGTCGCACAGAGTACCGCCGCTCCAACGAGAAGGATCTGTCGCAGCACTGGTTCCTCTGCTCCCGAGATGCGGGAGGAAAACGGTTGGCCTACGCGTGGCAAACGCCGACACCATAGTTTGCTGCACCCGCTTCCGATCAGAGTCGGAAATAACGATTCGACGTGTTGCACAACCAGAGCGTAGCCGAAACGCTTTCACGATTCGTGTTGCTGGCGGGTGCAGCATCACCTGCTACTTCCGCTCGAAGGTGCGCTTGAGAGACACAAGCAGGAGACCCAGGATGGGAGCCGACGCAGCAGTCGTTCGGCAACATCAGGCCGGTGTTGGTCACGGGCAGCTGGAAGAACGCGGCGACGCTCCGTCCGAGAGCGGTTGCCACGTCGACCTGACCGGGCGAGGGCACTCGTTGGAGCCGCAAGGCGGCAAAGGCGAGGATGAGAATGGCGCCCCACGAGAACAGGCGCCGATGGCTCTCACCGTGCAACGCGACGTGGCTCGCCAGGCGCCAACAACGAAAGATTGCGGGCGACACCACCGCCATGTCCCGCGCGTGGCTCCGACGTCGAGCCGCTGCATCTCCATTTCACCGACAAAGAAATCGCCGGCCTCGGCGGCGAAGGTGACAGACGAGAAATCCGTTCTGCCCATGAAGGTCGCATCCGCAAAGGCGGCTTTCGCGATTGAAATCTGGGCGTCGGTAAATGCCGTCCAATTGTCAAACGACGCCGCATTGAACCGCGCCGGTCCGTTGAAGACGGTCTTATTGAACACAGCCCCGCGAATTCCGAGTCGCCGCCACCTTGAAACTTCGCCGCCCAGAAGGAAGCCTCGGCCCCGAACCTGCACGACGTGAAGTTGGCGCAGCCTGACATAGCCTTCGGCACCCCTTGAACGTCGAACCAAAGAAATCGACATCGGCCTGGAACTCGTGCATTCAGAGAAATCGACGCCGGAGCTCGAATACGATGCGATTCTCGAAGACGACGGGCTTCGTGAAGACGCCGACCACATCGCGCATGCGCAGGTTTGGCGGAAACACGAACCCGCTCAGGTCGATGACCGGTGCCTGCGCATCCGCCGCGAGCCGCTCGATTTCATGGCGGAGACCTGCTCGCGAATAGTCGCTGCTGTTCCTGGTCTCTGCTTCCATGGTGAAACAGGCAGCGACCTCCGGTTTGAATGGACCGCCTGCCGCACTCCGACCCTTTCCCGCGCGTCCACTCGTGACAGCGATCGAGAGACACTTTGCGTTCACTCGCTCCGGAACTTCGACCTCGCTGGTGTTCCTCATCGAGCGGCGCCACGAAGGCGGTCCATCGCCGCGACATCTTCGATCGCGTCTGGACCGACGTGGTCGTCTCCGACAGCGCCCTGAGCCAGGCGATTCGCACGATCCGCCGGACGCTCGGCCACGTGCGTCACTGACGCGACGGGAAGATCCCTCGAGGGCGATGATGCACCTCAACCCGAGAAACGGCTGCATGTTCTCGTGCGCCGCGCCTCCGCCAGTCGCCATCGTTGTCCCCGATCCGCCGCCGGTGGTCCCAGGCTCGGTCATCGCGCTCCCGGCCGCGAGCGACACGTTCGCGGGGCCCCGTTGTAGATGTTGGTCGTCTTGCCGTCGTCCTTGTTGCCCTTGCCCTTGCCGTTGCCGTTTCCGCTCGCCGCCCGCGGCGGCCGCCAGCACGTTGCCCTGCGGGCTCGCGGTCGTCGCGTCGGCGCTGCTGGCCTTCACGTCCACGTTCAGCGCGGGGATGGAATGCGTGTGCGACGAGATGGCGTGCTCGTGCGATGGCATTTCGGCAGGCGTCAGCGTATGCGTTTCCTGTCCACCGACTTCGCCGAGCTCGCGGTTCGACAGTCCCGGACCCTGTCCGATGTGGAGCGACACGCGCCCCCGCATGTCCGGCAAGGCGAACGTCGTCCGGCCGTCGCCACCGAAGGTCGTGCCCAGCAGCGAGAACAGCGCCGTGTTCTGCGCAATCGACATGAGCTGACCGTCGCAGTCCGCCCATCCCCGCGGCGCGAGAATTGCATGCGGAACCCACTTGATCTCTCCCAGCAGCGGTTCCTGCGCGCCGGCGTGCGATGCCAACCCAAGCAAGAGTGCAATGACCAGCGGACACACGGACCGCAGCCTGATCCTCGTCAAGTCTCCTCGAACGCATCTGGCCTCCTTGGTGATCGTGGTTGGGGGAGTCGACCGTGAGTGTTTCATGACGACCGAATGTTTTCCATCCGGAAACGCCCGGACTATCCTGACGCGGTGCCCCGCTACCGGTTCGGCGACTTCACGCTCTCGCCCCGCCGCCGAATCCTGATCTGCGCCGGCGAGGAGCGGCCGCTCATCCCACGATATTTCGACCTGCTGGTGTTCCTGATCGAGCGGCGCCACGAAGCGGTCCATCGCCGGGACATCTTCGATCGCGTCTGGAACGACGTCATCGTCTCCGACAGCGCCCTCAGCCAGGCAATCCGCACCATCCGCCGCACGCTCGGAGACGACCCGCGCGAGCCGCGCTTCATCCGCACGGTGTCGCGCCACGGCTACCGCTTCGTCTTTTCCGACGTCGTCGAGGAAGAAGACGACGGCATGTGGCCGTCGGCACAGGCCGCGGTCGAACCGACGACGGCCCCGCAGGCCGTCGCGGATCCTTTCGAGCCGCTGCTGCAGCGGGTGACCAGCGTCGCGACCACGGCGGACGAAGAGGAAGAGCAGCGCGAAGCCGCCGAGCTGCTGCATGCGCTCGGAACCGCGGAAGCGCTGCGACGCCTCGACCGGCGTCCGCGCCACGCGAACGCTCGCGCGCTGCTGCGCGATACGCGGTGGGATACGGCGGATGCGGGCCCGGTGCCGATCCTCGGCCAGCCCGCTCCCTTCGCGGTTGCCACCGCGCTCGTCGGCCTGCGGCTGCGCCGCGCCGGACGCATCGTCGCCACTCGCTGGGCAGGGGCGTCAATCGGCGGCGGGCTTGCCGGTGTTGTTGCCGGGGCCATCGGCGGCCTGATACTCGCGGCCGCGCCAGGCAGCGCCGCTCCTCTCGATGTCGCCGCCGTGCTCGCCGTCATCGGAGGGGCGTGCGGCGCCGTCGGCGGGGCCGGCGTCGGTGCGGGACTCTCGGCTGCCGGAGCCGCTGCGCGGTCGCAGCGGACACTGTCTCCTGATCGCCGGCGGTGCTCTGGCGGCGGACTCGCAGGCGCCGTGGCGCAGTGGCTCGGCCGATGGAGTCTCGCCGCGCTCGTCGGGCTGCGCGTGCCGATTGGCGGTACGGTGGAGGGTCTCGTCATCGGCGCCGCGGCGGGCCTGGCCTACGCCGTCGCGACCTCTCGCGCCGAGGGCGGTGTTGCCGCGCCTCGCGGACGCCGGCGCTGGGGCGTCGCCCTGCTCGTCGCTGCCGCCTGCGGCCTGGGCGCGCTGGGCCTGTCGGCTGCGGCATACCCGCTGGTCGGCGGCACGATCCACCTGATCGCGCAGGCGTCGAAGGCTCGGAGGTGACCCTGGCGCCGATTGCCGCGCTCATCGGTGAACCCGATTTCCGGTCCGGCGACACGCGCCGTGATTGGGATAGGCGAGGGCGCCATCTTCGGCCTCGGGCTGGCGCTCCGGCCTTACGCCGGCGACCGTAATTGATTCAGGAATTTACCAATTGACGAATTGACGAATTGACGAATTTCTTTGAGCGATTCGTAAATTGGACAATTCGTAAATTCGTAAATCCCATTCACCGAGATCTCACCTAACGCTCACGTCGCGCTCAAGACTCGGGCGCGCGGTCCGCCGATGCTTTCGGTCGGAGGACATCGATGGAAACGCTCGCGCTCACCTCGACCTGTTCGCACGCCAGAATCGGGCTCACCACCAGCAAGCCGACCGAGTTCATCGACCTGACGGCACGCATCCAGGCGCTCGTCGCCGACTCAGGCGTCGACGTCGGCTTCGTCAATATCCAGACGCTCCACACCACCACCGCGATCGTCGTCAACGAGGGAGAGCCGCTCCTGCTGGGCGACTTCACGGCCTTGCTCGAGCGGGCGGCGCCGCGCGACCGACGATACCGGCACGACGACTCTGATCGCGCGCACGGTGAACATCACCGCGGAAGAGCGCGTCAATGGCCACGCCCACTGCCGGGCGCTGCTGCTTCCTTCGTCCGCGTGCCTGAACATCAGCGCCGGGACGCTGATGCTCGGCACGTGGCAACGGGTGTTTCTCGTGGAGCTGGACGGCCCACGCGTCCGCCATGTCTCGATCCTGATCGCCGGCGAAGGCCGGCGATGAAGGTCAAGATGATCAGGAAGAAGTTCGAGCCGTGCTGGGACTTCGTCATCCGCGCCGAGCGCGCGGGCATGATGCTGCCCGTGCTCGAGACGGTTCTGACCGAGTGCGGCAAGTGCGGCGCACGTGCCACCAGGACCGTCGTTGATCGTCACGATATGTTGGGAGCGTCAGCGGAACACGGCGGTAGATTCGGCGCGCAGGCGGGCATTGGGGAGCGGCGGTCACCTGCACCCAGGCAGCGAGGAACGCGCAACCGCAATGCATACCCTGCTCGCCCTCTTCATGATGACGCTGCCGATCGCCGCCTCCGCGCAGCACGCCAAGGCCTCCGTGCGTTGAACACGAACTGACGGTCACGGCGCAAGTCCACGACTACTGGCACCTGTCGGGCGAGTCGCTGGCGACGGCGAGCGAGATCGTCAGCCGGTTGTATGACCGGATCGGCGTGACGATCGAATGTGCACCGGCGCTGAAGAAGGACCTGCGCCACCCGGGCGCCGTGGCGGGCGCGCGCCATCAGGCGCTCGCATCGCGCAGATGACGGTCATCGATATCTGACGCCGGAGATGGCCATTCGCGCACACTTCCAGGAGGGCGTGCTTGGTCTGGCGGCGGTGCCTGAAGACGGCATGGGCAGGATTGCGTACGTCGTCTACGACCGCGTGCAGCGCGCCGCCGCCGGAAGTGGTGCGGACGAGGTGAGGCTGATGGGATCGGTGATGGCGCACTGAGATCAGTCATCTGCTTCTCGGCCGCGGCTCGCATGCGGACGCGGGGCTGATGAAAGATCGCTTGAATCATTTCGAGGTGCGCCAGCTTGCGGAGATGAGGCTCGAGTTCTCGAGCCCCAGGCGGATCAGATTCGCCGCACGATTGAAAACGACTTCGCGCACGACTGCCGCGATGGCGCACGAACGGACACTGAGTTCCGTCGACGCGTGCGTTGCCGCCCTGCCCCACTGAAGCTCGATCGTTCGATCGCGATCCCAGCTCTGCGTCGGAAACAGTCTGACGGGTAACACCTTCTAATCATCTCCCGTCCCCTGGACGAAGCATGGTCTGCGCTGCGGCTGGCGCGTAATGTCACGTGTGGGGGAGGGGATATGAGACGCAGGACATTGGCCGACAGGAGACTTGTATTCACGGCGGTGGCGGTGCTGTTCGCGATTCGTGTGCGCGGGCAGCATTCGCACGGCAACGCTTTCGGCGCAACTTCTTCCGCCGCTCGGGGCTCCCACGATCCAGGTGTCCGGGCGGGGCCGCCGGAGCCGGCGCGCCGCTTGGCGGCTTGACGCCGGGCCAGCAGCAGTTCTTCGTTGCGGGAAGGGAGGAGTTCGAGGAGGAGGAGACCGTGCCCGACGGCCTCGGCCCGCGCTTCAACCTCGATTCATGCTGGAGGGTGTCACTCCCAGCCCGCGATCGGGGGAACCAGCCCGAAGATCAATCCGGAAGTCGCGAAGGCGACAGAGGCGAGCGCGCGGAACGACGTACCCGTTCTTCGTCACGCCATGCATGGCCCGGCGCGCGAGGCGCGATTCAAGTTCCAGGCAGACGGCGTCACGCGTGACGGTGGTGTGCACAACCTGTTCGTGATTACCGGGCGCAGCGATGCGCCAATCTACTGCCAGATTACGCAGGAGGACTTCGACGCACAGGCGGCTCGCAACAACCTGATCTTCCGCATCCCCACGCCGACGTTCGGAGCGGGGCTGATGGAAGCCATTCCGGACAACACCATCTGCAGGCGGGCTCTGGATTGAACGTGCCGATCAAGCAGTCTCTCGGCATCTACGGCCGCGTCTCGCGCGTCCCGATCGGCAACAACACCACGGTCAATCGCAACGGCAACGACGGCACGATTGCGCGCTTCGGCTGGAAGGCACAGAACAAGTCGCTGCTGCTCTTCTCGGGCGAGGCCTACAACGTGGAGATGGGCATTTCCAGCGAGCTCTTCCAGTCCGAACGCGAGGAGAACGCGGCGTGCCAGGCCGCCCCTGTCGCCAACAACGTCGCGGACCTCGATGCGCCGGACCCCGTTGACGCCACGAATGCCATCGAGGAGTTTTCCGACTTCATGCGCTTCCTCGCGCCACCCACGCCGTCGACGACCGAGCCGGGCGGTTATGCCTCCATTACCTCGGGCCGCACCCTGTTCGGCAACCGTCGGATGCGCGCATTGCCATACGCCAACGATGACGACAGGCAACTCCCCGGTCGCCGCGCTGCGCATACAAGAACGCGAACCTGTTCTCGGATATCGCCCTCCACAAGATGGGGCCCGGCCTCGCCGACTGACATCGTCCAGGGCGCAGGCTGAGCCGGACGAATTCCGGACGGCGCCTCTGTGGGGGCTCGGACAAGCGGATCTTCTTCCTCCACGACGGGAGGACGACCGGATCTCCTGCAGGCGATCCACGAGCATCGGAGCGCCGGCAATTGGGCAGTTCGGTCGCTTCCGAGGCCAATCAGGTCATCAACCTCTTCGACGCGCTCGCGGGGTCGCAGCAGCAGGACATCCTGAACTTCCTTCGTTCGCTGTGAGGAGACGCGGCGGCGTGAAGCGGGGATGCGATGCGCGGATTACGATTCCGTTGTGACGTCCTCAATCCGCCGCCGGGCCAGCCCTGACCGCAACGGGCATGTTCTCTGCACAATTTTCACGACCATGGAAGAGCGGACGCCGCCGCTCTTCCATGTCTGCGTGATAGAAGAGGGTCTCGCATCGGACGTTGGTTGCGAGCTCAGGACACTTGTGAACGAGGGTGCGTCAGCGGGCCGAATCCTGATTGCCGACGGACATCCGATCTCCGGGATGGGCTCAGGCGGCTCCTCGAAACCGAGGCCGACTTCGACGTGATCGGCGACGCCGGCGACGTGGCCGGCACCCTGCAACTGGTCCGGCAGCTCGACCCGGACGTACTCCTGCTCGATGTGGGGATGACACACGTGGGGCGCTCCGATGTCCTGCGCGCCCTTGCGGCAGTCGCCAGGCTGCCGCGGACGATCTGCTCGCGGACCGCATCGCGCAGAGAGCTCATCACGGTCCTGCGCCTCGGCGTTCGCGGCGTCGATCCTTCGAGAAGCCACGACAAAGCTCCTCTGCGACGGCATCCAGCTCGGTTCTTCGCCAATCGATGCGCGCGCCGGACCGACCAGGTCCGCGACACAAAGGTGCGCGCGATGGTCGGGTCCGCGGATGCGGCCATCACCAGCCGTAACCTCTTCCGCCTGACTCGCCGCCAGCTCGACATCGTCGCCGCGGTTGCCATTGGCGAGACCAACAAGGGAAGTCGCGCGGCACTTTTCCATCAGCGAGGAGACCGTCGACGGCACCTGTCGAGCATCTTCGATACAAGCTTGGGTGTTGCGGCTGGAGCTGGCGATCTTTGCGCTCAACCACGGTCACTCATCGACCACGACGCGTCGTGAGCAGGCCCCTGGGCGTTGGGCGTTGGGGGAGCTGGATTACTGTCGTCGTGCTAACCGGCGCGTGGCTTGAGAGCTGGCGGGCGGACGCGGAATCGCCTGGCCGACGGTCAGCCGCTCCGCACGGCGTTCCCGACAGGGAGCCTGGCCGCCCGGGTCGCCCGCTCACCGCGCCGCCTGCGTGGCCGTTGCCGCATTGGCGGCTTCACGCGATCCGCCGCCGCCTCCCGTTCGCGATCACCATGCCGTTGAGGAACGGCTGGAACGCCGGCTTCGGCGCTGCCGTCCGCGTGCAGCAGTCCCCCAGTAACGCTCCGCCTCACGGTGATAGTTCAAGAAGGTGTCGAACTTCGGATCGTCGGCGAGCATGCGCCACATCATCCCTGCACGCCGGCCGCGCGATACGTCCATGCGCGCGCAGATCCGCGGACCGCGCCGCCCTGGTCGCTGGTATGAGCTACGACGGCTCGGGGCACGACGAGAACGCGAAGTCGGTGGTGACGATCACCGGCTTGTCTGAAGACTTTCTGGTAATTGCGCGCCGCCTGCAGCAGCATGTCCGCCCTGACCGGCAGGTCGTGGCGTCGCGCACCGACGATTGCAGCGCCATCGCGCCGAGGAGATCGTGCAGCTTCGCCGCCACCGCGCGGTCGTCGCAGAAGTTCTTCCAGCATTTCTGGTCCCGCGCGCTGCCGAACCTCGATCGCGACCTGAGATTGCGCATGTGCGGCGCGTTGATCTGGTCGACGAGGTAGCCGTCGAACGGTTCGCAGGCGCCCATCCCGCCCTGGCTGAACTCGCCCTCCACGACCACGATCGCCGGCGATCCGGAACTCCATGACGCTGACGATCAGGTCCGCCAGCTCGCAAGTTGGTCATCCGGGCATCTAGGTGGCCTTTGTCCTTGTGCACCTTCTCGTAGCGATCGTAAACGGTGCAGCTGTTCTCGACGCACGACGGGCTGATGTCGTCGCCCCAGCACCACCACTGGACGACGGGCACGACGCCGTCCGGGCTTTCGCCGTCTCTGAGCTGCTCCCTGATACCGCCCCACCCGCATTTTTTCCGGCTGGTTCCACGCGCTTTCGGCCCAGATGCGCTGCCGTGCAGCTGCGACGGGCATCCCGGAGCTGCCGCGCCTGCTTCACGGACGCCACGTCGAAGCCGAACTTCAGCGGCGGCGGGCTCGATGCTTTTCGCGCCAGGCGCCACGAGCATCGAGCACGCGGCGGTGTAGAGCGCGAGCCGGATCTCGTCGCCGACGCGGCGGCACGCCGCGCGGCGTCTGTCTCGACGTCGATCGCCGCCAGCGTGCCGACGATCGCCGGGCAAACGAAAACATGGAGATGGCCTCGGTTCACATTTTGTCCCGCTGCTTAGGTGTGGAAACGGCCGTGCCCGGCCGGCACTCAGCCTAGCAAACTGGATGAAGCTGGAGCGCGAGCTCGGGCAGAACGCCGCGTCCGCTATACTGCGGCTGACCTCTCTCAACCACCCACGATGAGACGATCCTTCCGGTTTCTCCCCAGGTGTCGTCGCGGCCCCTTGTTACAACGAAGTGACCGCCATCGAACGGTTCCTGTCGACGCTTCGAGCCAAGCTTCCGGACACCGCGTGGATCCCTGACGGGTGCTACCGGGATCGTCAGACATCGTGACGATGGCAGCACGGACGGAACGCTCGAGATCCTGAACCAGCTTGCCGCGACGGATGCGCCGAGGTGTATCGCTGTCGCGCAATTTCGGACATCAGATTGCCCTCAGCGCCGGATTGACGGCACGGAGACGCCATTCTGCTGACTGGACCTGATCTCCAGGCATCCTCGGAAGCGGCGCGGTGCCATGGTGCCAGGAGGAGCGCCTGGGGCGGACGCGATTTGGGCGGTCGCTGCTGAACTACATCAGACGCGTCGCTGTTCAAGAGATGGTCAGGAGGATGAACTTATGCGCTCATCAACGCCGCGTCGGGTATCCCGATCATGCGGCGGGGCGCCGCTGATTTCTGTTCGCTGTCGGCGCGCGCGCACGCGTATCTCTGCGCCATGCCGGAACGCCACCGCTTTCTCTCCGCGTACACGATTTCGTGGATCGGCCCGGAGCGCGGCTGTCGTCGCATACGATCGCCGTTCGCCAGGGCGGCGAATCGGAAACACACACCGCCTGCCAGATGGCCGGACTCGCCATGGACGCGATTGTGTCGTTCTCCGCGACGCCGATGAAAATGGCGACCCGCCTCGGTGCCGCCGCCGCCGTGGCCGGTGGCGTACCTGCTGTTCGGCGCTGTGGAGATACCTGGCGGTGGGGACCTGGAACGCGGCTGGGGTCGCTCATCGGCGCGGTCCTCATTCTCCGGAGAGGCATCCAGCTGCTGTTCCTCGGCCTCATGGGCGAGCATCTCGTGCGGCTGTTCGACGAAGCGAAACGGCGGCCGCTCTATCTGTTCAAGCAGACGCCGGCGATCAAAGCCGCCAGGTGCAACGATGACGCTGCGGAAGCGACTGACATTCGCCGCACAGTGCATCGTATCGATTGGCCTCCTGGTCCTGTTGTTTCGTAGTCTCGATCTGGCGCGCTGCGCGCGCTGTTCGCCGCGATGCCGCTCTGGTTCTACCTGACGTCGCTGTCGGTCGTCGTCGGCGGTCAGGCGCTGTATGCGTGGCGCTGGAAGCAGATTCTCGCCGCGATCGGGCGTCTGCGTGACGGTCGGCACCGCCGTGCGGCAGGCATTTCATCGGAATCTTCCTGAACAATTTCTTCCCTCGACCGTCGGCGGCGACATGGCGAAGGTCTACTACCTCGGGCGGCAGCACGGTACCGGCCCATCGCCGCGTCCATCGTTCTCGATCGGCTGTTGAGCATCGGCTTGCTGGCGGTGCTGGCGACGACGATGCACTGGATTGCGCCCGACCCGTCGCCCCGGTTCGCCCTGACGCGCGCGGTGGTCACGGCGATTGCCGTGTGTCTGATCGCGGGACTGGTGCTCGCGGCCCGGGACGGCGGCTTCCGCAGCGGTTGTCGCGCTTTGGCGAGGCTGGCCGTCGGCCTGGCCGAAGGCGCGCAGCGCTTCCGCTACGACATGGCGCGCGGCCAGCCGGCCCCGGGTCGTCGTGCAGTCCGCGGCGGTCGTGGCGACGTACTTCTTGCGTGCTGACCGCCGTTTACCGCTCGTTCCTGTTGATCAACACCAGCGCGCACCCGGCGTATCTGACCCTGCTCACCGCGGTGACCACCGCATCGCTGCTCAGCAACATCCCGTGTTCTGTCAACGGGCTGGGACTGCGCGAACAGCTCCACGCCATCCTGTTGCAGCCGCTCGGCGTCCCTCGCGAAGCCGCGGTGGCTATCTCGCTGCTCATCTTCGCGCACCTGCTCGTCTCGAGCCTGCTTGGGCTGTTGTTCTGGCTCCAGCTTCCTGAAGACGCTGAAATCCCAAATCCCAAATCCCGAACCCCAAATCCCAGCGAAGTCTGAGTCCCATAACGGGAAATCCGAATTCACAAGTCTCCAATCCTCGAAGCCCCAAATCATCAAGCGAAATCCGAGTCCCATGTCGGACTCGAAACGCATCTGACTGGCGGGTTGGGATTTTGTTGGGATGGGTTTGATCTGGGGTTCGATCGCATGCGGTGCAGGAGCGCGTGTCCGGCGCGTGCCGTTCGTATAGCTCTGCCGCGCGGTCGACTCGGTAATCGCTTACCGCAGCGTCTATCTCGTTGCCGTTGGAGGTCGACGCGCGGCTCGGCCCAGTCGTCGTCACGCGTGGGTAACGCGCGGGAGCGCTGTCGAGTAACGGCTGTGGTGTGCGGGGTGGGATGGACATCACTGGAACCGTGCCGCGTCGGCTTGTTGCGGCCACATAGTGGAAACGGCGAAGAGCATCGTGATTCCGATGCCACGCGGCCCAGACTCGTTCAACCGTCATGCTTGCTGTCCCCAATGGCACAGCAGCAAGCGAAGTGCCACCAGTGGCATATCCGTTGCGATGTTCCATGACGGCTCCCATATGGACCTTCAGCAACAGATCACCGAAGCGCGCGAGCGTCTCTCGCACATCCAGCGAGCTCATCCCAACGCGATTCGTGCCGCAATGGTGATCTCCGCGATGTTCACGCTCCTCGTCTTCCGGGGCGTCGATCTGGCTCGCGTATGACGTCCTACCACGATCTTCCGAGCGCCGCGCAGATGCGCGACATCGGCTCGCGATGGCGCAGGCCACGGCGCTGTACGACAAGGACGACCGGCCGGCGTTCACGATCTTCCAGGAGCAGCGCGATCGAGACGCCGCTGTCGGACGATTTCGCCGAACCTGCTGCGCGCGATCATCTCGATCGAGGATCAGCGCTTCTACGATCACGGCGGCGTCGATGTCGATCCGCGTGTTCGCCGCGGTGCTCAACAACCTCCGCGTGCATCGCGCGGCGCAGGGCGGCAGCACGCTGACGCAGCAGCTCGCGCGCCAGAGCTTCCTTACGTCCGACAAGACGCTGCGGCGCAAGCTGAAGGAGGCCGTGCTGGCGTGGCGCCTCGAGCGCGAGTTCACCAAGGATCAGATCCTCGAGCTCTATCTGAACAAGGTGTATTTCGGCGACGGCCTGTATGGCGTCGAGGCGGCCTCGCTCGGCTTCTTCGGCAAGCACGCGCGCGATCTCGACGTCGAGGAAGCGGCGCTGCTCGCCGGTCTCGTGAAGTCGCCATCCACCTACGCGCCGACGATCAACCTCGATCGCGCGCTCGCGCGCCGCAACGTCGTGCTCAGGCGATGCTCGACAGCGACGCGATCGATCGCGCGACGTACGAGCAGCGCGTCTGCGCAGCCGGCCGCGCCTCGTCGATGCCCTGCGCTCCGAAGAGGCGGCTACGGCCAGCATTCAAGGAAGAAGTCCGCAAGCAGCTCGTGCAGCGCTTCGGCTGGGACCGCGTCTATCAGGGCGGCTTGAAGGTCTACACGACGCATTGACCTGGACATGCAGAAGGCGGCCGAAGCGGAGGTCGCGCCGCTCGATCGCGGAAATCGAGCAGCGGCAGCTGAAACGGCGCAGCGCCGGTGGAATCCGGTTCCGATCCGCTGCAGGCGGCCCTCGTCGCCATGGATCCGATGACCGGCGAAGTACGCGCGATGGTCGGAGGCCGCAGCTTCGATCAGAGCCGCTTCAACCGCGCGACGCAGGCGCGCCGCCAGGCGGGCTCGGCGTTCAAGCCGTTTGTCTATGCCGCGGCGATCGAGCAGGGATTCACGGCGGCCACGCATCATCACCGGCCTCGACACTCCGATCGCGACGCTCGAGGGCAGCTGGGTGCCCGGACGACCACGGCGGCAGCGACGCGATGACCATGCGCGCGGCGCTCAGGATGTCGAGCAACCGCGCGGCCGTGCAGCTGCTGCAGCAGATCGGGATCCCGACGGCGGTCCGCTACGCGCAGCGTCTCGGCATCAGCAACATGCCGGCGGTGCCGTCGCTGGCGCTCGGATCCGGAGAGGTCTCGCTGGTCGCGATGACCTCCGCGTACTCGGCGTTTGCGAACCAGGGGATGGTGACGCCGCCTTCGCTCATCCGGCGCGTGGACGATGCATCGGGGCAGGTGCTCTATGATCGTCAACGCGCAGGAGCGCGCGATCAGCGAGTCGACCGCGTTCATCATGGCGTCGATGATGAGCGGACGTGATCGACGCCGGGACCGCGTGGCAGGCGCGCGCGCGTCGGCTTCACGCTGCCCGCCGCCGGCAAGACCGGCACGACCAACGACTACCGCGACGCGTGGTTCGTCGGCTTCACGCCGCACCTCGTCGCCGGCGTGTGGATCGGCTACGACCATGCCGCGGACGATCATCGCCAACGGCTATGCCGGCGAGCTCGCGGTGCCGCTGTGGGGACGCTTCATGGCCGCGGCCACCCGCGGCGACAAGCCGGATCGCTTCAGGATGCCGGCGACCGTCGTCCGGTCACGGTCTGCCGCCTGAGCGGCAAGCTGCCGACCGACGGATGCCGCGGCTCGATCGTGTTCGGCCGCGATGGCCAGCCGACCGATCGGTCGATGGTCTACACCGAGTACTTCGTGCGCGGTACCGAGCCGAACGACTTCTGCCCGCTGCATTCGCGGTCTACGCGACGCGGTGGCGACCTCTGGCGGTGACGGCCGCACGGCCGGTTGCCGCGACGTCCGGTAACGCGCTCCCGTCGTCGCTGATCCCCGTGGACCACCTCCACGTGCCCACGCCGGCGCGGGTGGACACCGCCTCGGCGATGGCACACCGCCGGCCGTCGCTCCAGCGACCGCCGCACCCGACACGTCTTCGGCGCCCGCGCCGAGGAAACGCGGATTCTGGGGACGGGTGTTCAGGCGCTGAGATAATACGATCGTGCCGTTCCGCACGATTGCCGGCCATTCGCGACTGCTCTCGCTGCTCTCGCGCGTCATCGCTCGCGACGCGATGCCCCCTGCCGTCCTGATGGCCGGCCCCGCGGGCGTCGGCAAGCGTCGCACCGCGATGGCGGTGGCGCAGGCGATGAACTGCCTGCAACCGCGAACGTCCGCCGAGTTCGAGCGCGACGCGTGCGGCGAGTGCGGCTCCTGCCGGCGCATCGCGCGCGGCGTGCATCCGGACATCATCGTGGTCGAGCCGGGCGATTCGGGCTCGATCAAGATCGAACAGCTGCGCGACGTGATCGATCGCTCGCAGTACCCGGCCGTTTGAAGGGCAAGCGGCGCGTCGTCATCATCGACGAAGCGGATGCGGCAGGCGCCGGATGCGCAGAGCGCGTTGCTCAAGACGCTCGAGGAGCCGCCGTCGGCGTCCACGTTCATCCTCGTGTCGTCGATGCCCGACGCGCTGCTGCCGACCGTGCTGTCGCGCTGCCCGCGTCTTCGCTTCGGACCGCTGACGCCCGCTGGTGGCGCGCGTGCTGATGCGGGATCACGGCTACTCCGAACAGGACGCGCGCGCGCGGCTGCGCGACGCGGACGGGAGCATCGGCCGCGCGCTCGAATCGCAATCGGAGGACCTGACCGAGGCGCGTGAAGCGGCGCAGCGCATCCTCCAGGAAACGGCACGCAACACCGATCCGGTCAAGCGGATCCATCTCGCTCGCAACCTCACGGACGGCAAAGGCACCCCCGCCGAGGAGCGCAATCGTCTCGCCGTCCAGCTGCGCTCGCTCGGGTCGCTGCTCCGGGACGTCGGCATCATCGCCAGCGGTGCGGACCGCGTGCATGCTCGCCAACGCGGATCTCGAGGCGCAGCTCGAGAAGCTCTCCTCGTCGTTCGATGCGGAGCGCAGCGTGCGCGCGCATGCGGCGGTCGATCGGGCGCTCGCGGCGCTCGAGTACGCAACGCCAGCCCGAAAGTCGTCGCGGACTGGCTGCTCCTGGAACTGTGAAACCGCTCGTTGCGATCACCGCCGGCGATCCCGCCGGCATCGGTCCCGAGATTGCGCGAAAGGCGGCGGACGATCCTCGCGTGCGCGCCGTGTGCGAGCCCGTGCATCTATGGCCCTCCTGACGGGTCGCGCTTTCGAGCCGGGCGTGCTGTCCGCGGACGCCGGCCGCGCGGCCTACGACGCGATCTGCGCCGCGGTCGGGATGCCATGGCAGGGCGCGGTCGCTGCGATTGCGACCGCGCCGGTCAACAAGCTGGGATTCTCACGCGCCGGGTCTGCCGTGGAAAGGGCACACGGACCTGCTGGCGCATCTCACGCGCTCGCCGCGCGTCGCGCGATGATGTTCTGGTCCGAGCCGCTCAAGGTCGTCCTCGCGACCGTGCACGTCCCGCTCGCCGATGTGCCGCGGCTGCTCACCCGCGACGCTGCTCGGCGACATCATCGAGCTGACCGCGCGCGAGCTGCCGCGCTTCGGCATCGCGCGCCCGCGGCTCGCGCTCGCCGGGCCTCAACCCGCACGCCGGCGAGGAAGGCCTTCTCGGATCGGAAGAGACCGACGTCCTGCGGCCGGCCGTCGAGGCATGCGCGCGCTCGCGTGGCACCGTCATCGACGGCCCGTTTCCCGGCGACACGATCTTCGGACGCGCCACGCGCGGCGAATTCGACGCCGTCATTGCCTGCTACCACGACCAGGGACTGATTCCGGTGAAGCTGCTCGCCTTCGGCCGCGCGGTCAACGTGACGCTCGGCCTGCCCATCGTCCGGACGTCGGTCGATCACGGCACGGCGTTCGACATCGCGGGCAAGGGACGTTGCGGACCCGTCGAGCATGGTCGAAGCGGTCCTGCTCGCGGCCCGACTGTCGAAGCCGCACGGCCAGCGCTCGGCGCCGTAGACGCGGGCCGGCTTCAGGTCGCGGCGAACCGCAATCGTCACCTCCGATCCCTCCCGGATCGGGAAGTGGCCGGCCGCGACATATTCCTGCTGCAGGTAACGGTCCACCTCGCCAGTCGTGTCCGCGAATTCCTTTCGTCGCGTCTCGTTGATGAGGACGATCGGAAGGCGCTGCCCCCGCATGCGTGCCAGCATCCGATCCTGGTCGTGTGGTGTCGCGAACGCATCCGGCGGCAGGAACAGGGCGTGCCCCGCGCCGAACCGGCGCTTCGCGAAGAAGTAATATTCGGGCGCCGCCCACGTCAGCAGGCACCGCGTCATCCGGGCTCGTGCAAGCGTTGAGATACCGGATCGCCTCGGGCAATTCGCCCGCCGGCCAGAAACGTTCCCATGGCCACCGGGTGCCCGTGTCCTTCACGCCTTCGATGGTCCGCTTCATCGTGTCGAGACCGTCAGCGACGCGCGTGTCCCTGAGCCGCTCGGTCAGGCCGCCAAGCTGCCAGATGCTTGCAATGCTGACCGCACCGATCGCGATCGCGATCACGAACGCGACCACGCCATGCCGGCGGCTTTCGACGACGGCCCAGACGCCGACGATCGCCAGCAGCGCCGCGACGTCCTGGATGCGCGAGACGATCGGATGCCGCAACACGACGACCAGCATCGGATCCAGCATCGCCAGCGCCGCGCGCGATCGCGGGCCGGCGTGATGTGGACTTCACGAGCAGCACCAGCGCAACGACCGCCGCGAGGTGCGCGACGTAGAAGAGCAGGACGGCTGAATCGTCAGCGCTCCACGCGCCGAAACCGGCCGGGTTGTCGAGGAACGGAAACGCGGCGGCGGCGCGAGAAACCTCTGGTGCGCCTCGCCGCGTGCGAATTCGACCGCTTCGTGGAAGTGCTCGCGTCAGCCCCTCCGTCCACTGCACGAAGACGACGTAGGGAATCAGCGACGACGATCACGGCAGCCGCATACCAGCCGACCGCCCGCGCGAGCTCGGCTCGATTCTCCCAGTGCATCCATATGAGCGCCGCGCCGCAACCGGCGGCGGCGTGCGTAGACGCCGAGATCGTGCCGCAACAGCACGGCGACCGCCGTCCAGATCGCCATCAGCACCAGCGGCACGCGGCCCGGTCGCCGCACGTACCGCTGAATCAGCAGCAGTGCGACCGCGGGGACGAGAATCTTCGGATACGAGTAGAGGCGGGGATACAGCGCGACTTCGACGAATGCGCCGGCGAGGCCCGCGGCCATCGATCCGGTCAGGTCGCTGATGACGAGGAACGTTACGGCTGCCGCGAGCGCCAGCATCAGGCAGCACATGACGGCTCTCACTGAACGGACCGGACGAGATCGTCTGCGACGAGCGCGGACAGGGCGTAGGTCAACGGCATTCCGGGATCTACGAAGTCTCGGCCCGGCATCTCGCCGAACAGCAGTTGCTGCGCCCACGCCAGGTGCATGTAGTGGTCGTTCGGCAGATCGCGCACGTTGATGAGGCGGAAACCGAATGCGAGGACGAAGATCGCCGCAGCGATGCTCCAGGGCCTCGTCCAGAACCTCGCCGGAGGGGTCACTTCTGTGTTCCGATCCACGGGCAGGCGATACCGGCGCAATCGACGTCCGGCGAGTCGCCCAGCAACTCGCGAACGCCCGAATCGCGCCGGATCTGCTCGTAGCAGCGCAGGACACGCATCTCTTGTCCGTCGATGTTCGCGCCATTGGCCAGCAGCATGCGCAGTGCGTCGGCGCGCTGCGCGCCGACGGCCGCTTCGACCGGCCTGACGTCGACGTCGTAATCGGACGTCAAGAGTCCCGCACGCACGCGTGACGGCTGATTCGGATCCGCGCCAAGCCGAATCAGACGGAGCGCCTCCGCGTTGTTGCGCGTCGCGACCGCTTCGGAGAGCGTCACCTCGTCAGGCGGCCACAGTCCCGCGCCACGCAGTGCGCCCATGATCCACCAGCCGCTGAGCGCGGCAAACGCGATACACGGAAGCATCAGCGCTGCCGTCAGGAGCTTCATTCGACCCAATACCGATCGGCCCACCGAGGCATGAACGAAGGGCTGGCGACGCGGCGCACGATGGCTTCGTCTCGAATCCGCCGCGTGAGCGCAAGCTCCCGCGGATCGGTCGGCCAGTCGCCGGGTTTGTCTTCGCGAAGCACTTCAACCCAGTCGTTGCGGACCTTGAAGGCGTCGTATCGCAGCACGTAATGGACGCCGGCGGCACGGAACATCCACAGCGCCGCGGTCGTCGCCAGCAACAGCGCCATTATCGACGCAAACGGCGGGGCCGCGCCGCGGAAGCGACTCCACGAGCGCGGCGACCGCGATGAACACGGCAATGGCGTAACAGAGACCGCCGGGGCTGATGATCTCGTCCTTGATGTGCGCCACCGTCAGCGCGGCGTTGGCAACCATCACCCCGCACACGGCGACAAACAGCCGATTGCGATCCGACCAGGCGGCGCGCCCGCCCCGGAGATGCGTCGCCCCGTACCCAGACCAGCAGCGCGGTCGTCGCGACGGACGAAACCAGGTTGATGGCGAGGATCGGATGGACGACATCGTCGCGCCACGCCAGCGCGAGGCTGTAACACCCTGCCGCGGTTCGGAAAAGAGCAGCGACGCGAGTCCGCCGGCGACGTTGTAGGCCATGAAGCCGGCCGGATGATCGCCGAAGCGCTGCACCAGCTCTTCGGGCGAATAGAAGGTCGCGCCGAAGCCGCTGCCATGGCCGCCAATGCCCGGCGTGGCGATGTCGAGCGCGTGTCGCATCACCAGGTAGGCGGCGATCAGGACCGTCGTCGACATGACGGTGGCGCGCGTGATGCCGCGCATCCCGACAACCGCGCAGCAGATCACGGTGACCCAGACGATCGCTCCCGACTCGATGACCGACAGCGCGAACGCCAGCAACGCGCAGATGACCGGCGCGACGTAGGGTCGCGGTGGCCGCTGGGCGAGCACGAGCACCGCAAGCACGCAGATGCCGACCTCGGCGTAGTGGTTCACGGGAAACGCTTCCTGCAGCATCGCGACGAACGTGTGAATGCCGATGAAGACGGGAAACGCAACGCTGAACGCCGCGAGGTCTACCCAGGTGCGGACATCGGCGGCCAGGACGAACAGCGACACGAGCAGCACCAGCAGCAGGACGTGCACGCTGCGGAACACGGTGTTGCACGTCAGTCCGCCGGCCTCGGCGACGCCCAGCAGCCACCGTGCCTGCAGGTATCGCATCGGGCGGAATGTCGTCGGCGAAAATCTGGCGCTGTCCAGGGAGCAGCTGCGTGGTCGTCGCGTAGCTTCGCGCTGATCACGATCGGCTCGAGGCTGTCGGAGACCTGGATGGGAATCTGGAACACGCTGTCGGCGAACGGGAGCGTGATGAGCGCCGCGAGCAGCCAGGCGATGGCCCGGGGCTTCATGGCTGTCGAACGTTCCTGCGCCACCACGCGATGGACGCGACGAGCCCGGCGGCTGCGATGAATATCCGCACGCGCCAGATGTCGATGAGCATCGCGTCGCTCATCGTGACGGCGCTCACGCGCGCCGCGTGAAACCGAATACGCGGGAACCAGTCGGCGAAGTAACTGGCGTCGGTCACCTTGCGCCACGGATGCTGCGTCAGGATCGTCACGACGCCTGCCAGGAGCGAGGGGACGAGCAGCGGCGCTCTTTGAAGGCGAGCCCAGCCGGCGATCGCGATCAGCCAGAACGGGATCAGAAACGCAATCATCGGCGGCACCTCGAGCCCCGCCGTGCCGATGAACACCAACGGCGGCACGAGCAGCGCCCACAAGGCGGGGCGGTCGCGGAGCGTGTCCTGAATCGAGCGGGGACGCGACCACAGCAGGATGGTGAGTCCGCCGAGTGTCGTGAGCAGGAACTACGCGCACCGAACAGGATGAACGCGAACTCCGTCCAGAGCACCGCATCGGACCGCACGCGCGAGAAGCGGAGCAAATCGAGGAGACCTGCCGGCCCTCCGCGCGCCCAGACCTGGACGAGCAGCCAGATCAACAGCTCCTGGCAGCATCGCGGCCACGAGGACACCGCGGCGTTGCTTGGCCTGCCAGTTCCTCGCCAGGCCGTAGAGAGGCGCCATGATGCCGACGGGTGATGCCAGCGTCGCGCCCACCTGCGTCGCCGCCATCAGGAGCCATCCGCCCGCCTGTCCCGAGCGAGCGACGCGAGTCGAGGGGGACTCGATCGCCGCGACAGCAAGCGTCGTCATCGCGACGCCAAGGAGTACGGCTGCGCCGGCGCGAACGCGGTGATTGCCGTCGGCAGCCCCAGGACGCCGAGCGTCAACACCGCGCATACACCTTGATGGCACGGCAGGCGCCCCGCGGCATCGAGGAATCCGGCACGCCGCGTACGCCAGCACGAGAACGGCGAGCAAACCCACGATGACGAAGCTGGTCTCGACGGATCCGGTGACGGCGTACGCCACCGCCGCTGCCAGCGGGAAGGCAGGCCGCGACGCGGTTGCCCACCGTTCCACCCTGCAACGTCGTGAGCCGTGATCATCGCGGCGTAGATCGGGCCCTCGGGTCCGAGCCCGCCGTTCACCGAGGTGCGTCCTGAATACGCGCCGAGGCCGACGTAGATGAGGGCGACAGCCATCACGAGGAGCACGTTGGTCAGACGTCGGTTCACGGGCGAGTCGCCTCCGCGGAGCAGGTCTTGAGTGTCGTTTCGACGTCGGCGTCACGATCGGGCGCGTCCGCGCTGGTGGCGCCGACATCCGCCAGTACCTGCGGCAGCCGCAGGCGTGCGAAGCAGGTGGTGACGCGCGGAATCCCCGTGCGTCGCGCCGGATCGCTGCAGAAGCCGCACGAGCTCGGGGCGTCGTCCGAGGATCGCCGCGTCGATCGGCGTCAACTCGAGGCCATCGTGATCCAGAAACCCTTCGCGCACGCGCTGCCGGGCGTTCGGATCCTGCCCTCGTCGATGAGCTGCAGCGCCCTGGCCGCATGTCCCAGCGCGGCGGCCTCGGACACGGTATCGCCCTCCGGACGCGCGAGGGCGTGAAACCGAGCGCCTCGGCGACCACGTACGCAGCGATGAGAACGAAGCCCGCGAGCGGAGGTGCGGCCATCCGTGCGGCAGGACCGGTCGCCATCATTGTGTCAGGTCGAACAGCCGCTCCATCGAGCCGAGCGATACCTGCGGAGCCGGGGCGGACGCCTCACGGCGTCGTCGAGCAACTGCCGCTTGATGGCGGTCTGGTCCGCGTTCAGGGAGACGTCGGTCCGCTGCTCGCGTGCCCAGTCGTCGTAGCATGCCCACTCGTCGCGGACGCTGGACGCGCGCGCGCGCAGGCTGTCGTGGATGCCGATGAATTTGACGGTCCACCCGATTGAAATCAGCAGGAGGAGAGCCGGCGCCACGGCAAGACTCGGCGCGACGCGCGGTGAATGGGCGTCGGCCGTGGCGAGGTGGCGCAGCACGGCGTACGCCGCCGCGGCGTAGAACATGCCCGCGGGACTCAGTGATCACGTCCTTTTCGTATCCCGCCGCAAACAGGGCATTGGCAGGAAGCACGATGAGGAACATCACCACGAACCGGTCGGTGTCGTCGCGACGCTGCCTGTGCGCCACGACGACAGCCGTGACATCGCGTATCGGCCAATCACGAGCGTCGTCGCCGTAGTCGTCACGACGTTGACGACCTGCCACGGTTCCGGGAGGCCCTCGGTGAGGTTTCGCGTGAATGCCCACACACCACCGCGTGGTTCCGCGAAGAGCACACAGCTGATCGCGCTGACCACGTTAGCACAGGTAGAAGGCGATCGGATTGCCGCCGAAACGGCTCTCGAGCTCGTCGGGATTGAGCACGCGAAATCCGAAACCGGCGCTCCGTTCATCCAGGCCGGGCGCCGCGCCTCCGATCACCACGAACCGGCCGATGAAATAGACGGCGACGCACGCGGTCAGCGCGATGAGCGCCTTCCGGGAAATTCCGCGGTATCCAACCACGTACGCCGCGATGAAGACGACCCAGATCAGCAGGCCGCTTTCGATCGTCAACATCGCGAACGCCAGGAGCGCGACAGCGGCAACATCGACGAACGGTCGCGGACGCGCCTGCGCCAGGTTCACGGCCGCCGCGCAGCAGATCAGGATCGTGAGGAAATGATTAATCGGCAGCCCTTCGACCACGGCGCCCGCAAACGTGTGGAGGCCGACGAGGATCGCGAGTGCGAGGGGCAGCGCGGCGAGGTCCGCGCGGGTGCGGACGTGAAGCATTCGCACAAACAGCAGGAGCAGGACGATGAGCTCCAGGGCCTGGAATCCGCGGAACGCGAGGTAGTAGTCACCGGCCGAGAGCTCGTAGACGATCTTGATCAACCCGCGGCGAAACGGCCGGAAATAGGCGCCGTTGTAGAACTCCGCGGTGACGACGTCGCCAAGCGACCGGCCCTGGACCGCGGTGAACTCGGTGAACGAGTCACTGAGCTGCACGGGGATGTCGAGGAGGAACACGGCCATCAGCACACCGGCGGCGAGCGCGCACGCGTGCGCGAGCGGCGCCGTCCGATCGGCGCCCGTCCGGGGCTCGTCGCTCACCATCGTGCGCTCATCCTACCGTGCTTTGCACGGCAGGTTCGTGGCCCGATCGACGGGCGATGACGCCTGCTCGCGCGGAAGCCAGACCCGCAGCCGCGCATCAATCGATCTCGACCGCGTGCTCCTCGAAGCCGTGTGCGCGGATCCACTGATCGATGTCGGGCCACGCCCGTGCGAACATCTGCGGTCCGTCCAGCACGACGACGGCGCCGACACGCTCACGATTCAGCCGTGCGATGGCGCGCGCGACGTCGCGCGGGTCTTCGTAGTAGCCCGGAATCCACGCCGCCAGACCGGAGGCAAACGGTCGATGCGCCAGCACCGCAATCTCGGGGCCGAAGCCGCCGACCAGGATGCGGTCGACCGGCGAGGTGCAACGTGCGAGGTAGTCGATCACCGGCGCAAGCATCGGCCGGGGCTGAATCTCCGGCGACGCGTGTCGAAGCCGTTCCGTGACTTGCACGGCGCGGCCCGCGAGCGCACCCGGCGACATGCACCGTCCACGCGTGGAGCGCGCGAGGCCCGGCCGCCAGCAGTAAGACAGCCACGAGGACCAGGAGCGCGCCTGCGTTGATGGCGCGCCGCGACAGCGTCAGCCCCGCAATCGCGGCGGCGACAATCGCGGTCGGCGCCGTGACATCCGGCACGCGCGACGCCAGCACGTCGCGGAGGAACACGAGGTCCATCGAGAGCACCAGGACCGCCGCGACGGCCAGCTTCGTCGTCGGCGGCGTCACGCTGCGCCGCCAGGCAATCACGATTGCCGCCAGGGGAATCGCTGCGAGCGGATAGAACAACGGCGGCGGCAGGCCGCCCGCGGTCCTTTGACGCTCCATGTCGACGCGAACCGCAATGCCGTGCCGAAGCTATCGGCGAGTCCTCGTTCCACTGGGCGTAGGCCAGCCACGGCGCGATGAAGAGGCATACCAGCGCCAGGTACAGCCCGATTCGGGTGGCGGCCTCCCGGCGCTGTCCCGGTGCACGATTGCCAGCAGCACCAGGTTCGACACCGCCACATACGCCACGTAGTCGTGACGCAGCAGGAATGCGACGGCCGTCCATGCCGCAATGCCACACAATCGCTTTCGATCCGGAACGTCCACGTACGACCATGCGAACGCCATCGCGACGACCGGCACGAGCATTTCGTGGTGTTGCACAGCCTCGGGTACACGACAGCCGCAACGGCCGCCGCGACCAGCCCCACGACGGCGGTGCCGCTCGCGCGCCGGGCGAGGAGGTAGGTGAGTCCCGCCGTGATGCCGAACAGCACGAGCGAGACGATGACGTTCACGAAGATGGTGGCGCTGAACATAGCGGCTGCCGCCGCCGACATCAGATAGGCGAGCGGCATCCCCGGATCTTCGAAGTCGCGCACCGGCCAGTCGCCGTAGAGCACCTGGTGCGCGCGTGCCAGCATGACGAAATGGTCGTTCTCGATTGCGCCCGTCGCCAGCATACGTAGGGCGAACGCGGCCGCGCCGACGAGTGCGGCGGCCACGGCGGGCGGTATGCGCCACCGCACCATGCGCTATGCGGCCACCGCGGTCACGGCGGTCACGTCTCCGAGATTCAGGGTGACGCGCGCACGCCTCGCGAGGCGCAGCGGCAGCGCGGCGGTGCTGGCGGCTCGCAGCAAGAGGCTGTCGCGGGCCAGATCGCGCAGACGGCGCTCGATATACGAGACGCGTACCTGCGGCCGATCGTCCGGCGCTCGACGACGCGGAAGCCGCACTCGGCCAGCAGTCTCGTGAGATTCGCAGGGGAGAAGAGCGACACGTGCTCGAGCAGGTCGATGTAATACCAGTGCGATCCGAGCAGCCGCGCCACGGGGGCGGACGTATCGGGCGTCGTGATGAAGAGGTGTCCGCCGGGCGTCAGGTAGCGGTGGCACCGCTGCAGTGCGTCGTCGCGGGTCCTCCAGGTGCTCGGATCACGTCGAACAGCGTCACCGCCGCGAAACGGCCCTGGCATGCGAGCATCTCCTCCCTGATCGATCCGGTCTCCAGGTGCACCCCCAGGTGTTCTCGTCCCCACGCCACGACCGCGGCGCTGGGCTCGATGCCGACCGCATCGTATTGTTGCTGCGCTTCACGCAGGAAGTGCCCGGAAATTCGCGCCCACGTCGAGCAGCGCGCGGCCAGTCGGAACGAAGCGCGCGACCCATGCCAGCTCGGCGCGCGCCGCTTCCGTCGTCACCTCGTCGCGGTAGTAGTCCCGCTGCGCGTCGTTGAAGAAGACCGGCTCGTCGCCCTCGTAGATGGACTGTCCGGCGGCGGTTCGCGCGACGCCCTGCGGCACCCACGCAAACCCGCAGCGTCCCGCAGCGGAGCAGTTGCCGCTGCTGGTTCTGCGTCCAGATACTGCCCCCACCCCGCCACAGATCGAGCACCGATCGCGCTCGCGACCGTGGTCAGGACACATGCGTGGCAGCAGGGCGAACCCGCCTGCGATCGGCGACGACGAGGAACGCGCAGACGAGCATCCCGCCCAGGCTGAGCGCCATCCCTTGCGCGCTGCGTGTTCGAGATCAGCTGAACTCGACGAGGTGCTCGCCGGGCGGCACCTCGATGCCCATCAACGCGAGGTCCGCGCGCCGGGCCGCCACCGGGCTGCCGTTGTCGATGCGTGCACGCCAGCCGGGGTAGTCCTGTTAACGCTGACGACGAGGAAGCCGCCGCCGGTCGGAGACGCGCACGCGTATTCGGCCATCGTCGATCGCCTCTACCGCCGCGTTCGACGCTCCAGGCTGAAACGGACCGGCGGCACCACCTTCCGCCGGATCGACGAGCGCGGTCACGCGCGGATCGAATGCGACGCCGCGTGGAAGCTGCGATCGGCGGATCGCCTCGACCGCGTCGGCGTCGCTCACGGGCGTCGCTTCCGGAAACGATCCACGCCCAGGCATCGCGCGAAGATTCTCGAAGAGTGTGTAGGAGTTTCCGCCCCGGGATTCTCATCGGCACCCCGGTCGGTGAACCGCGAGGTGGAGAACCTGCCGGACCTCGCGCCACCGCGAGGTGTCGCGCAGCCACAACCCGGGCGCGCTCTGCGGATGCGACACGCCCGCCTCGTCGATCAACGTCAGCCGATCGACGGTGATCCATCCGTTGGTGCCCGGCGCGTCGAGAACGATGCGTCCACCCGCACGGCGTGCGGCAACGAAAACTTCGTGACGAACCGCAACCCGCCGGCGGCGGGATCGTCGAACGCGGACGCGGGCACGTGGTGCCGTCCGCGAGCGGCGATGGATGGATCCCTGAGGCCGGTCTCGGCTGTCTCATGTCCCGCGCGAAAGGGCTGCTCGCATGTCCCGCCTTCGCCGTCCATCACGCGCAGCCGCATCACTTCCGTGTCCTGCGGGATGTCTTCAGAGCAGCGGAGATGCGTGACGACGGCAATGGCGGCGACAGCGACGTCGGGTGGCATCGGAATGAACGCGGACCGCGGATAGTCATGGCCGCAGTCGGGCCGGCCGACCGGCATTCCGAGCTCGCTGACGGCCCAGCTCACGCCGTTGCGGTCGAAAGTGGGCGGCCTCGGCGACGTCGGCCGGCTGCACCAGGAGGTAGCGCACCGCGAGCATGTCGAGCGCGACGTCCGGCGGCGCGATGGCGGCTGGGCGCACCGATCCGTTCGTGCCCATCGTCGCGAGATCCGAATAGCGTTGCAGCAGCATCGGTCCGTATCCGCCGGCAATGGGAATCCGCCAGAGGCGCGCAAACGCCGCGGGAATGACCTCGTCTCGTTGAGTGCCGCCGATGGCGAGCGCGCGCTGGTGCAGCGGCTGGAGCTCCCGGCCGATCTCCCGGGCATGCACGTCCGGATCGGCGGCGACCTCGGGCATCGAGATGGGCACGAGACCCATCGCCGACACGGGATAGGAAGCGAATAGAGGTCGTCAGCGACCAGGATCGCCATCATGATCGCGGCGAGCAGCGTCGCGCGGCGGCCGCTCGCGGCGGCAAACGCCGCGGCAATCGTCAGCGCCGCGATTCCAAGCTGGACCCAGATACCGCTGTTCCAGAGCGGCAGATGCACGGGGAGGTCGCGACGGACTTCATACGCGAACGCGCCCGGCGCGGCGGCCTGCACGACCGCGCCGCAGACGACGAGCAGGGAGCAGCGCAATGGCGGCGCCGCGCACGCGTGAGGCGCCGATCTCCCCGCGCTGCAGTGCCGCAATCGCATAGCCGGCCAGGAACGATGCCCCGAACGCCGCGAGAAAGAGGTGGCGCGCGCCGACGCGGAACTTCTGGTACAGCGGGATGACGGCGTAGATCACCTGCGTCACAGCAATACGTAACCTGAACGAAGTACAACGAGTGACTCTAGTCCTCCGAGTCTGGTGCGTACCATCGGAGAAGCTAACGAAATATTGAAATGTTCTGTCATGTATTGGTGACGGCGGGCCGGAAGTTGGGCCGTTTAATGCATCTCGACCGAGATAACTAAAAATGGAGAGTCCGGTCACTGAACGGCCGTTCAATGCGGTGGGCCCGTTACGTTTGCGCGCAATCCACCAGTCCCCTTGCTTGATCCAAGGCCGAATCCGTAGGCGAAGATAATCAAGTATGTCCAGGTGCCACTGGGAAAACCACAACAAAGTTCCCAGCTCCCGAAAAGGAATAAGCTCCAAACGCGTAATCAATGGAGACGATGCGTGGTATTCGACGAACGTGCAGGGGAAACTACCTGAACCGAATGACCCTTGGTCAATAATTGTGAAAGGAGTGGAGTCGTCCAACATGAAGTACCAGCCACGCCGTTGCTGGTGCTAAACGTGTAGAGAATCGAGTTGGCAAAGAGGGAAGCGGAAAACCCGGAATGTGATGATCAGAACCAAAAGAAAACGAACTGCAAAGTCGTCGCATTTCTCTCATCCTTTCCTATTCGCTGTAGTTGTCTCAAAGCCAACCGTCTGTCGTTACTGATTTGCTTAACCTGCGAGGTGACCTTTTTATTGAATCCCACGGAGGGATCGCGATAAAGAATACTCTTCCGGGTTCACGCGTTGTCGCCTCATTCTCGCTGTCAGGCACGGCCTGCAGGAATGCGGCTCATATTCAAGTGATTTCTTCGATCTCACTGGATGTTCAGTACATCGTGCTCATCGATACCCCAACTTTGAACAGCGGAACTAATGATCCTGTGAACCAAGTTGGAAAGTGACCCGCCAAAATGCGCATAAATCGAAAAAAGAGGCAGCGCTAGCTCAAGCTATCCATTCCTCTAATGCGCCTGAGACGAGTCGAACGTCCGACCTTTGGTTTCGAGACCAACGCTCTATCCAGCTGAGCTACAGGCGCGCGCTCTAAACTTGTAGCACAAAAAAGAATCACTGCGGAGAGCCAGACGAGGCTTTGCTCGATATGAGGTTGTTCCGGGACTGATGCGAATGCATGCGGCCCAGTGGTTCGGCTGGATCTCTCGCAGCGCGGGTTCTGGTTTGCCGGCATTCGGGAACGGCCCAGGGACAGCGCGTATGAAAGCGGCAACCTTTGGGAGGATTGATCGGCGACGGTACGTCGCCTTCGAGTACGAGTCGCCGCCGGTGTGGCTTCCACTCTCGGATTCGGAACAGGAACTGCCGACATCAGCGCCTTCGTGTAACGGCATCAGCGGATTGTCGATAGATGGCCTTCGCATCGGCGATTTCCACGAGCTTGTCCGAGATACATCACGGCGACGCGGTCGGACACGTGGCGAATGGCGCGCAGATCGTGCGAAACAAAAAGGTAAGTCAGGTTTCGCTCGCGCCGGAGTCGTTCCATCAGGTTCATGATTTGCGCCTGGATCGAAACATCGAGCGCGGAGATCGGTTCGTCGGCCACGATGAAGTCCGGATTGGCCGCCAGCGCGCGCGCAATCCCGATTCTCTGCTGCTGTCCGCCGGAGAATTCGTGCGGATACCGCCGGACAAACCGCGTGCTCAAGCCCGACGGTCTCCATCAATTCCCGGATCCGGCCGTCGCGTTCTGCCACCTTTATATAAGCGAGAAGGTATCCAGCGGTTCGGACAGGATCTGCGCCACCGTCATCCGCGGATCGAGTGACGCATAGGGATCCTGAAAGATCATCTGAAGATGACGGCGCTGCTTCCGCATTTCCGAATGCGACAGGTGCGCGAGATCCTGACCGCGAAAAACACGGAGCCGCTCGTGATTTCGGTCAGCCGCAGAATCGCGCGGCCCAGCGTCGTCTTTGCCGCAACCGGATTCGCCCACCAGCCCCACGGTCTCTCCCGGCTGAATATCCAGGCTGACGCCGTCGACGGCCTGCACCAGATTGACCGACGCCGTTTGAAATGAACTTTCAGATCACGAATGGAGATGAGCGGCTTCGCCATAAACCTCCTTCGCGAAGTGGCAGAGCGATTCGTGTCCCGGCGCGACCTGCACCATCGGCGGGAATTCCCGTCGGCAGATGTCGCTGACCTTGTCGCATCGCGGGAGCAAACGGACATCCCGGTGGCAGGTTCGCGGGATCCGGCGGCAGTCCCGAATCTGGTACAACTCGCCGCGCGCGTACTTTCCGAAGTAGGATCCGGCACCGACATCAGCAGGCCTTTCGTATACGGGTTCGCCGGGACGCTCAAAAGATCGTATGGCGGATGCACGCTCGAACACTTTCCCCGCATACATCACGATGATGGAGTCGGCCATTCCAGCCACCACGCCCAGATCGTGCGTGATCAGAATCACGCTGGTCTTGAATTTCCTGTTTTGATCTTCTTGATCAGCTCCAGAATCTGGGCCTGAATGGTCACATCCAGGGCCGTCGTTGGCTCATCGGCGATCAGCAGTTCGCGGCCGGCACGACAACGCCATCGCAATCATCACGCGCTGGCGCATGCCTCCGGAAAACTCGTGGGGATAGCTATCGATTCTCGCTAGCGGCATCCGGAATGCCGACGAAGCTGCAGCATATTCACCGCATGTTCCCGGGCCTGTTTTGACGAGTGGCCCATGTGGAGTTCGGTCACTTCCATCAACTGCCGCGAGATGCGCATGAACGGATTGAGCGAACTCATCGGATCCTGAAACATCATGCCGATTCGCTTGCCGCGAACTTGCGCGAATCTCCTCGTCGGGAAGTTTCAGCAGATCCTTGCCGCCGAACAGCACCTCGCCGGAAACGATGCGGCCCGGCGGAGACGGGAATCAATCGCATGATCGACAGGTTCGTCACGGACTTTCCCGGACCCGATTCGCCGACGATGCCCAGCGTCTTGCCGCGCTCGAGATCGAAGCTCACGTCGTCGACGGCGCTGACGACACCGTCATCCGTATCGAAGTAGGTTCGAAGATTGCGACACGGAGAGCAGGCTCATGATCTTCTTCGTTTGCGGATCCAGCGCGTCACGCAGTCCGTCGCCGATGAAGTTCAGCGAGAACAGAGCGTCAGCGCCATCGTCACGCCGGGAAAGATCAGCTGCCAGGGAAACACGGCGATGTTCTGAATTCCTTCGCGATGCGAGGCTGCCCCATGAAGCCAGCGGCGCCTGAACGCCCGAGCCCGAGAAACGACAGGAAGGCTTCGAGCAGCATGACGGCCGGCACTTCCAGCGTTGCATAAACGATCACGGGACCGAGCGTGTTGGGACCAGATGCCGCAGGATGATCTTCCATTTCGGCACGCCCGTCGCCCTGGCGGCCAGAATGAATTCCTGGTTCTTGAGCGAGATCACCTGTCCGCGAACAATGCGCGCCATCGTCAGCCACGAGACGGCGCCCAGCGCAATGAACAGCAGGAACAGCTGGCCCAGCGCAGTGTGCCGGCCGAAAAGCGCGAGCAACACGATGACGACCATCATGTAGGGAATCGCGAACAGGATGTCGACGATGCGCATCATCAATTCGTCGAGCTTGCCGCCGGCGTAGCCGGCAGTCGCGCCGTAGGCGACGCCGATCACCAGCGAAACGATCGTCGAAATGATTCCCACCATCAGCGAAATGCGTCCGCCCAGAAGCACGCGGTGCCAGCATGTCGCGGCCTTCGTTGTCGGTGCCCATGGGGTGCATCCATGACGGGCAAAAGGATTTCACGAGATTCGAATCTGCCGGAATGTAGTCGTACGTGATAGCCCGTCGCGCGGAAAATCAATGCCGGTCCAACGATGGCCGCGAGCGCAATGATGGCGACCACCACCGATTCCGCAAACACGGCCAGGCGATTGCGTACCAGACCGCCGCATGGCCTGATGAAACAGTGAGTGCTCCGGCAATGATCTCCGGCTGTACTCAATACCGTATCCTCGGATCAATGAAGGCGTATGCGACGTCGACGAGCAGATTGCAAACCAGAATCGTAATCGAGATAAATGCCACGATGCCAAGGATCAGGGGCTCGTCGCGATTCAGATTCGCATTGATGAAGTAGGTGCCGAGGCCGGGCAGAACAAAAATCCGTTCGACGACGACGGTGCCGGTGATGAGTCCAGCCAGCGCCGGTCCGGTAAGCGACACAACGGGAATGATCCTCCGCGGAACGCGTGCTTCAAAACGATGGCGGTTTCCGACAATCCCTTGGCGCGTGCCGTGCGGATGTAATCGGATCGCAGAACTTCCAGCATTCCGGAACGCGTCAGGCGCGCGATGTACGCCATGTAGATGACCGAAAGCGTCAGCACCGGAAGCACGGCGCTGCGCGTGGCGAATCCGTCCCATCGCGCCGGTGGAAACCAGTACAGCGTCAGCGAAAAAACAGAACGAGGATGGGTCCCAGCAACGAACGTCGGTACGGAGATGCCGAGCATCGACAGCGTCATCGACGTGTAGTCCCATTTCGAGTTGTGCCGGACGGCCGCAAACAAACCCGACGTGATTCCAACCAGCAGCGACAGCGAGTAGGCCATCAGCCCGACCATCGCCGAAACCGGGAACGCGCGCAACAGAATCGGTGTTCACCGACTGGCCTTCATACTTCAGCGACGTTCCGAAGTCGAGACGCGCCGTGTTGGCAGATCATGCTTCCCGTACTGCACGTACCAGGTTTGTCGAGTCCGTACTTCGCCCGGAGGTTCTGTTCGATTGCCGGAGGCAGCGCCTCTTTCTCCCGTGTAGAAACTGCCCGGTGCAAGACGGATCAATCCCCACGTGAGCGAAACCACGACGAGCACCATGGGAATGGTTGAGAGCAGTCGGCGGATGACGAAGCGCAGCATCAGGGTTTCGGCTCCGGCGCGGGGTTCCCATTTTGAGGGATCGTGTTCGATGTAGACGAACTTCCAGGCGTAAGAGCGATCCCGGGTTCGCATACATTCCTTTAACGTAGGGCTTCTTCACCCAGTCTGTGGACGTTACCCAGATGGGAATTACGCGTCGGAGTCCAGCAGTTGCTGCTCGGCTTCGCCCAATTTCCGGAATCGCTCAGCAGGGATCGTGCGTGCGGTTGGCGTCGTCGAGCTTGTCGACGTAGCTTCTTTCCCACCATCCGGTTCCGTTGTTGCCCGTTGGCGTCTGAAACAGGCTCAGGAACGTGACGGATCCATGTAGTCGCCGAACCAGCCGGAACGAGAGAGTCCCTTGATACTCCAGCTTGTTTCGCGAAGTGAAAAAGGTCCGCGTCTCCATGTTTTTCAGCGGCACGGTAAGTCCTGAGGTTCTGCTTCCACTGGGACTGAAGCAGTTCGGCAACCTGGCGATACGGGTCCGTGTTGTTGTAGGTGTATTCGACCTTGTCGATCGGGAATTTTGAGGGATCGAAGTTTCCAGCCGCATCGCGATAGCCGGCTTCCGCGCAGCAGTTGTTTTGGCGCGCTTCGGATCGAACGAATCGCCTTTCATTCGGATAGCCCGGATAAATGCCTTGCGGTATGAAAGCGCTGAGCGGCTTCGCCACTCGCCGGAACCGCGCGAGTGCGTCCCGATCGAGCGAGAGGCTGAACGCCTTGCGCACCCGGATATCGTTCATCGGAGGACGTGTCGTGTTGATCTGGATGTAGAAGTTGCCTTCTTCGGGCGCGTCCATGTAGTCCTTGAGCGGGCGGATGAAGTCGATCCATGGCAGCGGCACACAATGATTTTCCAGCGCGTCGACGGCACCGGCCTTTGTAGAGGTTCATCATCGTGGTCGTGTCCTCGGCCGGATAGAAACGGATTTCTTCGAGCCGCACGTGTCGCTGCATCCCAGCACATGGGATCTTTCACACGCGACGATGCGGTCGTAGGGAACCCATTGCGTCAGATGAAACGGCCCGCTCGTCACGATGTTCTTTGGCAGCACCCAGTTCGCGTTCTCCATACTTCTCGATGGCTTTGCGATGGACCACCATAAAGAACTGATGCGCCATCATGCCGAGAAAGTAGGGCGAGGGCTGCGTCAGCGTGTAGCGCACTGTGAGAGGGATCCAGCGCTTCGACGCCAACATCTTCGGCCCGGATCGGAACGAATTCCTTGCCGGGTTCGGGCTTTGCGTCGCGCGGCACAAATCGGCGGGTGTGGGTTGCCGGATCGAGATCGAAAGCGCCGGTGGCCTTGTTGCGAACGAACGAACCGGCGGAGTTATATCCTTCCGCATTGAGAATGGGATAGGCGATATACGCATATTCCGCAGCGAATTTCGAGGTCCAGGCCGCGGCGCAGCGACCAGACGAAATCCTCCGCGGTGATGGGATCGCCGTTGGAAAACCGGACGTTTTTCCGAAGGTGGAATGTGAATTCGGGTGAAGTTGTCGTTGATGTCCCATTTATCCGCAATGCCGGGGAATGGGCCCATCGTTTTCGGATCATAGATGACAAGGCCTTCAAACAACGCCGATGTAGATGCGCGCTTCGGACAAGTACCGGTTCCGCATCTGCGGGTCCAGGGACTGCGGTTCCGGTCCGCGTGATGTATCGCAGCGTTTGTCCCGGCAGGCGGATCGGTCTTCCCGAAATATCCGGAATCGCGCGGCGGTCGGGGCGCAGCCCTGCAGTGCTAGCAGCTGCCATCATGACTGTGATGCCGATGATTGCCGGATTTCACGGCCCCGAAGTTAGCACAGAAAAGGTCTGACAGGTCTGGCTCCCTTAAAAACAGGGCCAGACCCGTCAGACCTTTTCTCACCCAAGCGGAGAGCCGAACTGGAAGCATGATAGCCGTTGTTGTCGTAGATGGCAAACTCACGCATTCCGTAGTGGAAGTCTTCCATCGGATAGCCGACCTTGACGACTGTCTTTGAGGCTGGCCCAGAGCGCGGCCGCGTCATCGACGTTGAAAGTAGAACGACCCCGTGTAGGCAGGGCGCAGTCGAATGGCATGCATGGCCGTTGGGCGCGGCCACCATCAGTTCGACGGAATCCCGGCTGAGAGAAGCCCAGCCGTATTCGGCCTCGCTCAGCGAATCGCAATCGGAAGCCGAGACGTGTTCGTATAGAAGTCGATCGTGGCGCTGAAGGTCCTTCGTGCGCAGCATGGGCCGCAGCGATTCGAAACTTGAACGGCTTTCAATCGTTGTCCTTCCTTCTTGGTGCGGGAATCGTTACTTTGTATGCCGTTCTGAACAAGGAGCGGAATGCAGTGGCTTTTTACGATCGGGAAATCGACGTGATGATCGATGAAGCGGCGCTTCAGTCGAAGGTGCGCGGAGCTTGGGGCGCAGATCACGCGCGACTACGCCGGCAGGGAACTCACGCTTGGTCGGCGTTCTGAAGGGATCGATCTTCTTCCTCAGCGATCTGGCGCGCGCCATCGACCTGCCGGTGCGTATCGAGTTGATGGGCGTGTCGTCTTACCTGGACGGTAACGAGACGACAGGTGAGGTTCGCATCACGCACGACGTGACGACGCCTATGGGCGGCAGACACCTTCTTCTTGTCGAAGACATCGTCGACACCGGACTCACCATGCAGTTCCTGCTCGATAATCTGCAGGCCGCGACAGCCGGCTTCGCTGAAAGTGTGTCGTGCCTGCTGGAGAAGCCGGCTCGAACGAAGTGCGTAAGGTGACGATCGACTACAAAGGGTTCGTCATCGAGGATCGATTCGTCGTCGGGTACGGGCTGGACTACTCGGAGAAGTATCGGAATCTGCCGTTTGTTGGGGGTGAATTCGAGGCGTGCTGAAAATATTCGATGGGACAGGCTCCGAAATCGTTGCGCCGATGATCCCGCAGGACTGGAAATTACGGCTACCGATCTTCGGCTCACAGTCCCTACATTCTTCAGAAATTTTCTTCAGTGCGCCCGGAGGGATTCGGAACCCCCGGCCCACGGATTCGAAGTCCGACGCTCTATCCAGCTGAGCTACGGGCGCGGTCCAGCGATTGTAGCAGAGCTTGTGATACCTTAATCGTTTGAATTCAAGACCACTGGAGCAGCCTTAATGCGAAACGTCGTCATCATAGGATCCGGTCCTGCGGGTTTGACCGCAGCCATCTACAGCGCCCGCGCCAATCTTCTGCCGCTCATGCTCGAAGGCAAGGAACCGGGCGGACAGCTGACATTGACCACCCTCGTCGAGAACTATCCCGGCTTTGCCGGATGGCATCATGGGCCCGCAGCTGATGGAAGACATGCGCAAAGCAGGCGCAGCGGTTTGGAACCGAAGTTGTCAGCGACTTCGTTCACAAGGTCGATTTGAAGCAAACGCCTTTCCAGGTGTACTACGGCGACAAGGAAGTCGAGACCAAAGACGGTCATCATCTCCACGGGTTCGTCGGCGAAGCTGATCGGCATTGAGTCCGAGACTCAAGCTTGATGGGGCACGGCGTTTCCACCTGCGCCACCTGCGACGGATTCTTCTTCCGGGGAAAGAAGATTGCAGTTGTCGGTGGCGGCGATTCCGCCATGGAAGAAGCCACATTCCTGACGAAGTTCGCCACCGGAAGTGAATCTGCTTCATCGCAGCGAAACGTTCCGGGCTTCGAAAATCATGCGTGGATCGCGCCAGGAGCAATCCGAAGATCAAGTTCCACATGAATACCGTTGTCGACGAAGTGGTGGGATCTCCGGCAACCGGAGTCACCGGGCTTGAAGCTGCGCGATGTCAAGAGCAGCAAGACATCCGACGATGGACGTCGATGGGATTTTCATCGCGATCGGTCACAATCCGAACACGGACATCTTTAAAGGCCAGATCGATCTGGACGAGCGCGGTTACATCAAGACCCAGGCCAACTCGACTCGAACCAATATCCCCGGCGTTTTTGCCTGCGGCGATGTCCAGGATCCCGATTTTCCGCCAGGCGGTCACCGCTGCCGGCACGGGCTGCATGTCTGCGCATCGAAGCGGAGCGCTGGCTGGAACACTGACGCGTGATAGAAATGGAAGAACGGCTCTTTACCCTCGAAGAAGCGTCTCGCCTCCTTCCCAGAATTCGAACAATTCTGGAGGAAGTCACCGGGAATGGCGGCGCGTCCGGCGAGTTGAATCCGGAAATCCAGAAGGTTCGGGATAAGGCGCCGCTGGACGGCTTCACGCCCTACGGCGTGCAGTATGTCGAGGCGGTTTCGCACCTCATGTTCCTTCTCCATCAGATCAAGGAAATGGGCGTTCATTTGAAGGATGCCGACAAGGGACTTTGCGACTTCCCGTACATGCGGCGTGGACGCATCGTCTATCTCTGCTGGCACCTCGGTGAGGAATCGATCGGTTACTGGCACGACATCGAAACCGGCTTCTGACGGCCGCGAACCGCTCGACGACACCGACAAGTAACGGCAAGTGATGACAACCAACTGCAAATCGTAATGAAAATGTCCGGACAAAATTCTCGATTTCCGGCATGGGCTGCCTGACGGCGATCGGTGTGACTGCCGGGGAGCGGGCGGTGAAGCAGCAGCTTTCCATCGATCTCGAGTTTCCGATCGACGGCGGCAGTCCGGCCACTACGGACTCTATCGAGGATGCCGTGGACTACGACACGGTCGCCCGGACGGTGGCGGAAGTTTGCTCGCAGTCGGGAGTTCCATTTGATCGAGACGGTGGCCGAGCAAATCGCCGGTCGAGTGCTGGAAGAGTTCCCAATTTCACAGGTTCGAGTGCTGGTCCGAAAGATTTCGCCCGATAGCGGCGCCGCGCGTGGACTACGTGTCTAGTCGAGATTGTTCGGCCTGTAAGCCTATAAAAGAATTAGGACTTGTGCTAACAATTCTGTTGAAGATTCAAAGCCGGTTCGCTATCCTGAACGCCGTTTACTGTCACACTGGCATTCTTCCCAGATTCGGGAGGGGCGGCCACTCTCCCATTTAAATATAAGGAGGCTTCATTGTCTGACTTGAGTCAAGCAGCGTTCGAAACACCCAATGCCGACTATACGGTTCGCAACAAGGCCAAAGCCCCACTGGGAAAGCGCCTGACAAAATATGTCGATGCCGCCATCTGTTCATGCCGCCGGCGTCGCGTTCTGACACCGTTCAGTACTTCAACCGGTTCAACCCGGCCCTTCCGTTCACACCGAAGTGGACGGAGAAACCCTGCTGAAGTCCTGGCAGAAGACCAAACCCACCCTGGGCTGGCCGCGCCAGACCGATTCGCTCTGCCCGGAGTGCGTCAAGGAAGCGCGGGAAGCGATTATCGGAGGTGCAGCAGGAATGGACGAAGCTCCTCCACGAGAAAGTCGGTGAAGTGAAGGCCGAGATCATCGAGCGCGATGGTCAGGTCTGGATGGTCAAGGATTGTCCCCAGCACGGGCTGCACCGAAGACCTCATGGCCATCGACGTCAAGTTCCTGGAGTGGATCGAGAAGAACTTCCCGGCCGCGATATCCCGCCCACAACGACGAAGGTCTCCACAACCACGGTACCAGCACCATCAAGCACGGACGCGGCTCGGTTCTGACCGTCGACCTGACGAACCGCTGCAACATGATGTGCGATCCCTGCTTCATGGACGCCAACCAGGTGGGTTACGTCCACGAGCTGCATGGGAAGACGTGCAAAGAGATCATGGACAACGCCATCGGCATCAAGCCGCGGCGCCAGATGTCCATTCAGTTCTCCGGTGGCGAGCCGACCATGTCGCCCTTACTTCTGCGATGCCGTTGCTCTATGCCCGCAAGCTGGGCTACTCCAGCGTGCAGGCGGCAACCAACGGCATCGAATTCGCCAAGAGCAAGGAATTCTCGAAGAAGGCTGCAGCAGCCGGCCTTCGTTATGCCTACCTCCAGTTCGACGGTATCGGCAACGACGCGAACAGCCATCGCCAGATCGGCAACCTGTTCGACGTGAAATTGAAGGCCATCGACAACCTGCATGAGGCCGGCGTCGAGATCATCCTCGTCGTCACGCTGGTCAACGGCGTGAATAACGACCAGGTGGGTTCGATCATCCGGTTCGCCATGGACAATCCGAAGAAGATCGCGTTCATCGCGTTCCAGCCGGTGTCGTTTACGGGCCGCGATGAAGACATCACCCCGGAACGCCGTCTGCGTCAGCGATACACGTTGTCGCATCTGGCCAACGACGTGAAGAGCCAGGTCGGAATCACCGAGCCGACGCGCGACTGGTTCCCGCTTTCCCTGATGGGCGCATTCGCCGATTTCGCGGACCTGGTCCACGGACCGGGCGCCGACTGGGGCCAGGTGCAGCTGCGGCTGCCATCCGAATTGCGGCGTCGGCACCGCAATGATGATCAACAAGGAGACGAAGGAATTTGCTCCGGTTCCTCAGTTCCTGAACATTCCGGGCCTCGTGTCCGATATGCAGCAAGATCACGGACTCCGGCCGCGGCAAGTGGTTCTCCAACGCCATGATGGGTCTGGCACTCCTCAAGAACTACAACCCGTTCGGTGGCCCGCCAAGCCTGACGCTGATGGACATCATGAAGAAGTTCGACAAGTCCTTCGGCCTGAGCGGCAAGAGCTACGGCAAGGTGAGCGGCGATCGCACCGTTGAAGATGTCGAGAAGCGCCGGCAGGATCCGTGGAACTTCCTGTTCATCGCAGGAATGTGGTTCCAGGATCTGTTCAACTACGATTTCCGCCGCACGGAAATGTGCATCATTCCGTATGCGACGCAGCTGGGTGAAATTTCATTCTGCGCGTACAACACCGGGCATCGGCTGGCGGAAGATCATCGAGAACATGTACAAGACCGCCAGCGTCCAGGAATGGAACAAGAAGTACGGCAAGCACGGCGTATACGCCGGCGGCCATGATGTTCCGCTGACCGACTTCCAGCACAATTTGATTCTGAATTCCAAGGATACGGCCCGCGTTCGTGAACATGCGGACGTGCCGGAGACGGCGGCGGAAGAAGAGAGAATGAAGTCGTGCGGCACAGCGCGAAGCCGAGAAGATGAAGCGAATGATGGACGAGCTCACGTACGGAAAGAACCTCGGTTCGACCGAAGCGGGTCAGCTCGTGAAGATCGAATTGGCGAAGCGCAAGGCCGAGGAAGTCGTCAACAACTAGTTCGGATCGAGTCTGAAAAGGCCGCACTGATTCAAATCAGGCGGCCCTTTTTGTTTATGAGTAAATCTCCCGAATGGGAAAGTGGGCTGAAGCGACCGATTCAACGAAATTTAAAATTGAACTGAGCAGACGAGTTCCTGGATCTGACACTTTAGATTTCGCATTGGAAATGCAGGAATGTCGATCTCGAATCGTCCAATTTCACGATCTGTGAATGCTCCCTAAATCCCCGAGCGCCTTGCGTCCGGCCTCGAAATCCGCTGCGGCGACCAGGCCGGTTCCCACACCACTTCAACTCTCGGCTCCGGAAAACCCGCGTCGGCTGAGCTTCACTTTGATGTCCTCTCCGATCTGGACATGAGACGGGCACGCGCGGAGACGTCATGGTGATCTTCACGTGCGACGTTGTCGGGATTCACCTTCACGTCATAGATCAGCCCGAGGTCCACAATGTTCAGCGGAATCTCCGGATCGAAGCACTCTTTCAGGACTTCGTAGGCGAGATCTTCCTGCGTCATGGTGGCCAGACGCGGATCGCGAGCCTTCTCCGCCAGCGCTTCAGCGACGGTTAATTCCATGCGTTTTGAAGATTCCCTCAAACACCCTGGTGTTCTGGGATTGTTCTTCAACAGACACCGATCTTGTGACCCGGGCCTGCTTTTTGATTGCAAGTACCACTGCCACAATGGCAAGAATAACAACGACAATTAGAACGGTATTGACCATTGAGATGATTTTCGGCTTGATCCTGGATCACTTCAAGGTGAATTTCCAAATCCTGTCGAAATAGTTTCAATATATTTTGTTATAATGCCTCGTCTCGCTAACAGCCGCATAAGGGGTTCAAGAGATTATGGCTTCTGCCTCCGTGAAAGTACTAGACCAGCCTGCCGTTGAAGTTGTGACAGGGACATACCGGGTCGCGACGACCGTTTCGCCAAGGTTCAGACCGAGAAACGAGAAGAGCTCTACAATCTGACGCAGTTGGTTCGGGATTTTGTGAAATCGTCCGGCGTTACGGGCTGGATCCGTGATCGTCTCGTCGATGCACACAACCTGCGCTATCCTTATTAATGAATGGCAGGACGCGCTGGTTCACGACGTGAAGGCTTATATTCAGGGTTTGACGGATGCGGGATACCTATTACCGCCACAACGATCCTGCAATTGTCGGATTGCGATCGCCACAATGCCGGATTCACATCTGCGATCCCTGATTCTGGGCATGACACTGACGTTCCAGATCGCTGACGGGGAAATCGTGCTGGGCGAGTGGCAGAGCATCATCATGGCGGGAGCTGGACGGACCTCGGGAGCGCACCATCCGGCTTCAGGCGATGGGCGTCGCCCGCACCTAAGCGATCCAATAAGGCCTCAAGGGAGGAAAAATCATGGCGATTACATTGACAAAGAAAGCAGAAGAGAAAGTTCGGGAGATCTTGTCGGATCAGCCCGAGCCCTATGCCGGACTGCGCATCCAGGTCGTGGAGGCGGCTGCTCCGGTTTCTCCTATCGCATGGGTTTCGACAAAGCTTTCAACGATCAGAGCGACGCCGTTTTTGAGTTCGAAGGCCTGAAGGTTTTCATCGACAAGGCCAGCCTGCTCTACATGGATGGATCCGAGGTGGATTACGTCGATGGCCTGCACGGCGCCGGATTCAAGTTCAACAATCCGAACACCACCGGAAGTTGCGGCTGCGGAAGTTCGTTTAGCGTTTAAAATCACAACATCGAATCTAACGGGGGAGCTGATAATCGCTGAGAGGATCCGGGGCGACGGACTGGCCCGGCGGACGACCCCATGAACCTGATTCGGGTAATTCCGACGTAGGGAGGCACCACGACCACATTTCCCAGCAAGCCCGCGCGTCTGGGCTGGCGGCAAACTTCACCCCTCCGATTCGAGTTCCATTTCGCGAGATCGCGCTTCAAGACAAGTCCGCAATTTCCGCGTCTACGACACGCAGGGTCCATGGGGCGATCCGGATGTCACGTGCGATGTGCGCATGGGACTGTCCCCCTTCGTGAATCCTGGATCTCGATCGCAACGACACTGTCGAATACGAAGGCCGCCGCATCCGTCCCGAAGACAACGGCTATCTCGAGCGACGAAGCACGCCGAGCAGCAACCACCGGGCGCAACGAACTCGAGATTTTCCCCGGCGTCCGCCGAAGGCCTCGAAAGGCAAAACCTGGCGGCAATGTTTCGCAGATGCATTACGCGCGCAAGGGCGTCATCACTCCGGAAATGGAGTTCGTCGCCATCCGCGAGAATCTTGGCCGTGAGCGGGCAGCGCGAGGCCGCGACGAGCGAACGTTCGAACCTGCGCTTCCAGCACAAAGGCGAATCCTTCGGCGCCAGCATTCCCGAGATCATTACTCCCGAATTCGTTCGCGACGAAGTCGGCGCGAGGCCGCGCGATCATTCCCGCCAACATCAATCATCTCGAACTGGAGCCGATGGCCATCGGCCGGAACTTCCTGGTCAAGATCAACTCCAACATCGGCAACAGCGCCATCTCGAGTTCCATTGAAGAAGAAGTCGAGAAGATGCGCTGGAGCATCGCCTGGGGCGCCGACACCGTCATGGATCTGTCGACCGGCAAGAACATCCACGAGACGCGCGAATGGATTCTGCGGAACTCTCCGGTGCCGATTGGAACCGTGCCGATCTATCAGGCGCTGGAAAAATGCGGAGGCCGTCCGGAAGATCTCACCTGGGAAATTTATCGCGACACGTTGATCGAGCAGGCCGAGCAGGGCGTCGACTACTTCACGATTCATGCCGGCGTTCTGTCTGCGCTACATCCCGATGACGGTCAAACGGCGCACGGGAATTGTCAGCCGCGGCGGATCGATCCTGGCGAAATGGTGTCTGGCGCATCATCAGGAGAATTTCCTCGTACACGCACTTCGAAGAGATCTGCGAGATCATGCGCGCCTACGACGTGTCGTTCAGCCTGGGCGATGGGCTGCGTCCGGGATCCATCGCGGATGCGAACGACGACGCGCAGTTCGGTGAACTTCAGACGCTGGGCGAACTCGACGACGATCGCGTGGAAGCACGACGTTCAGGTGATGATCGAAGGTCCCGGTCACGTGCCCGATGCACATGATCAAGGAGAACATGGATCTTCAGCTGAAGCTCACGCACGAAGCGCCGTTCTATACGCTTGGCCCGCTGACCACCGACATCGCTCCGGGCTACGATCACATCACCAGCGCCATCGGCGCGGCCATGATCGGCTGGTTTGGCACGGCGATGCTCTGTTACGTCACGCCGAAGGAACATCTCGGCCTGCCCAATGCGAAGGACGTCAAAGACGGCGTCATTGCCTACAAGATCGCGGCGCACGCGGCGGATCTGGCGAAGGGACATCCGGGCGCCCAGGAACGCGATAACGCGCTTGAGCAAGGCCCGCTTCGAATTCCGCTGGGAAGATCAGTTCAACCTCAGCCTGGATCCGACAACCGCCAAAGATTTCCACGACGAGACCCTGCCTGCAGGATGGCGCAAAGTCCGCGCACTTCTGCAGCATGTGCGGTCCTCAGTTCTGTTCCATGAAGATCACCGAAGAAGTGAAGGAAGCCATGGATGAGAAGAGCGGGAATTCTCAAGACCGGTGCCGAAATTCCACCAGCGTTGGGCACAGCTTGGAAAATCGGCGGAAAATCGGGGGACGGGGGAATTTCGGGGACGGGGGTGGAATTCGGCGTGGAAAATTTGGGATACGAGCCGGGTTTCTTCACGCCGAATTCCCACCGTCTCCCTCGAATTCCCCGTCCCCCCGATTTTCCCGCCGATTTTTCCTGAACTCGACTTTGACCTCGTACTGACTTCTGAAGGAAGATCAGCGCCGCAAGCGGGCGTTGTTCAATGCGCATTCGTTCACCCCACTACGTTGGAAATGGCGGCTATTCTCAGCACGGGCTGCAACAAACAAGAACCCCAAAGGTGTTTGCATACAAGGTGAGTTCCACTTTTGAGAAGTCATGGCTTCCATGGTCATGCCCAGCGCCGATATATTGTGGAATGCCGTGTCCACTCGATAACGGCCAAGGGCACCGTCGAAAAGGCGCCGCCAAAGACGGAGCAGGACTGGAAAGACGTCCGAGGCCGCAAGGCGATAACGCTTCTCGAAGCCAGCGCGATCTGATCCTGATTCCCGGGCGTCATGTGGCATCCCCGGCGCGAAACCGCCCAGGACCCGAAGGTACAACTGACGCCGGAACAGATTGATGCCCTCATCACCAAAGATCCGGGATTCCTGGGCAAAGATGGCTAACGCCTTGCACGATTCCGTTCTGCCTGCATTGAAGGCCATTGATGCCAAAAACACAATGGCGCTGTCGGATGCCGGTGAGGCCATCGACAAGGCGTGCGAAAACTGTCATTTGAAATACTGGTATCCGAATGATGCCAAGAAGAACTAGCTGAGCAGATTCACACCTGAGCGGGTTTGGGACCGTATTGAATGGTGATGGGTTCGGTTTGTTGTGGCGCTCAATGTCGTCGTCGCCGGTTCGTCATTGCAGGCGACCATTCCCGACTGTTTGGCATACGTTCCATGGTACTGATTCACTCTGGACACAACGACCTGATATAGCTGCCCTCGCCACGGGCTTTCCATCGTTATCCAGTCCATTCCAGACGATCTTGTAGGTTCCGGGGGAGGCGTGTGGCCCGCGTTACCTTGTAGATCAGAGCTTCTGATCCGCCTGTAATGATCCAAAACTGGATAGTTCCGGCTTCTGTATTTCTCCTTGTTTCCCAGAGGACGATGGCTCGAACTCGCTTTTCCGGAGCTGTCTTCAACCCATGCTGCAAGGTAAGGAGCATCTCCCCCGGCGGAACAGGCTTAACGTCACCCCGATGGATACTTCATATCCTGTCGGCCAGTTTGCCGTTACGGCCTGCCGAATCGGTTTGAATCGCCCAATCCTGCAAACCGGAACTGCGTGCATCACGGTGCCGTGACGGTCGATGCGAAGAGCTTCCGCACCAGGCGTTTGCTCAACAAGATTCAACCCTTCCTCAGGGTCCGCAATGCAGAGCGTTGCCGCCAGGGCATTCGCCGTTACCGAATCGGATGCGGCTGCAGTCGCACTTGCGGCATGCAGGTTCGCGTCGCTTCTGGCTCCCGCCTTTCCGTGGGTCGACCAGGTGTCCGCCCCGTGCGTAACTTCCGCTTGCTGCGATCGAGGTGCTGCCGCGACGAAGAACAATGTGAGTTTCAGGGGATCTGCATTATCATGCGACCTTGCCGGATTGGCGATTCCCACTCATTCGCGGTGTCCCCAAACGACGATGTCGCCACCGATATTCAGAAGCAGACCCTCGATGCCCGGCACGGCCTGACGCGCGGCGGCCGCCGCGGTTTCCGATGATGTAGGCCTTCCGAGTGCATCCACATTCAGCGGGCTGCTTTTTCCGTGCGGCCGTACGGACAAACACCGCCCGATCGATTCTCCCATGTCTTGTACAAGTCGAACACTTCTGCAAGTTCGCGGGACGGCTGAAAATTTTCATAACGATCGAACTGGCTGATTTCGCTTTCCGGGGTTGCGCGTATTCAGAATCCCGGAAAGGCGCTGGATCTCTTCAAGGATTTCCAGCATGCGCCGCCTGCTGTGCAATATCTTTCAGGAGTGGCTGGCCTGCGACGTCCAAATGGCCATAATACGTAACTGAACGTAAAGTGGCTACC
>ERZ1370068.570-contig-1052_pt1 | contig 45943 bp, 75 predicted proteins | sample MGYA00561227_ERZ1370068 | MGnify/ENA primary metagenome ERZ1370068 (study PRJEB38410, sample SAMEA6850437) | metagenome | study: Metagenomic assessment of the ecological functions of the soil: analysis of the soil microbiota associated with the... | reverse complement strand
AGTGGTTCAAACCCAGGAGGATCTCACGCCCCACGGACGCGTGCGCAACATGGATCTCGATGGCATCGACGTCGCTGTGCTGTCACCGAACTCACCGGCCCTCGATATCTCTTTGGTTCGTGGATGATCCGGAGTTGGCAGCAGCGTATGCGCGCGCCCAGAATAATTACATGAACACCTATGCATCACAGCAACCCGGCCGCCTCATGTGGGCGGGGGTCATTCCGCTGCAAGATCCCGATGAGGCGATCAAAGAACTCCGCCGCTCCAAGGAAATGGGGAGGCAAGGCACTCAACGTAAAAGCCAACGCCGATTCCAGGCAAAGAATGGTGGGACCCATACTTTGACCCGATCTTCGACGAGCTTGAAAGAACTAACACTCCGATCATCTTTCACGATACCAAGACAGGCTCCATGGGCCAGGAGCGGTTCGCTGACAACTTTTCTTCTCCCACATGGTGGGCCGCACTATCGAGAGCATGGTTTGTTTGATGATCTATCTTTGCGGCGGCGTCATGGAAAAACATCCCGATCTAAAGATTATCTGCCTCGAAACCGAGCCTCGCAAATGCCCTGGTGGTTGTCACGAATGGATGAGCATTGGGAGAAATTGCCCCATCTGGTACCGTGGCAACAGCGCCGGCCGTCGGATATTTTCAACCAGAGCGTTTATGTGGGCTGCGAACCCTTCGAAGACGGTCTCTTCGAATGGGCGGTGGAATATCTCGGCGGCGACCGCCTGGTATTGGCCACGGACTCGCCGCATTGGGATTCGTCGCAGCCCGGACAAGTAACTGGACCGATCTCGAAAAGCACGAAGATCTCCCCGGAGAACAAGCGCAAGGTGCTCGGCGAGAATGCGATCAGCTTATTGCGTTTGGGTCCTTGACAAGGTCGAGCGGCGGTCAAAGGAGACTTTATGGTTAAACTGTTAACCGGTCTATTCGTCCCTCTGGCTCTCTTTCTTGTTCCCCAGAATTCCTGGTCCGCCGCGGCAGGCAAACAGGTGGTGATCGCCTACGCGGCGATGAATGCGCGAGTCGCACCCCCTCTGGGTTGCGCGCGACCGGAGATTTTTTGCCAAGTACGGTGTGACGGCGGACACAATTTTTGTCCGTGGCGCCCCGACCTTGGTAGCTGGCGATGCAGGCCAATGAAATCGATGTCGGCTACACCGGCGGAACCGCCGTGGTCGGAGCGGTGGCCAACGGCGCCGATCTAAAAGTGCTTGCCGCCTTTACCAATCGCGTAACTTACGATTTGATGGTCAAACCGGGGATCAAAACCCCCGAGGATTTGCGCAGCAGTAAAAGTTCGGTATTCAAAGCATAGGCGGCACTGTCTGGATGGGGGCGATTCTGGCGTGCTGGAACATCTCAACCTCGACCCTGAACGTGATAAGATCGCCATCCTAGCTGTGGGTGATCAGAACATATTATCGCAAGCGCTGGAAGCCGGCACCATCGATGCGACGGTGTTGGACGGCGTCCAAGGCCGGCGCTTGGCCGCTTTGGGATTTCCGACCCTAGTGGACCTCAATAAATACAATCTGCCGATCATTGAGTTCGGTTTGTCATGCGGGAGCCCAATATTCAGAAGAACCCCCAGCTGGCGGAAAACTTGCTTTAAGCGCGGTCATCGAAGGCGCTGCGTTTTCGCTGTCGGTCCAGCAAAAGCCTAACACGCTAAAAATTTTGCAGAAGTACTTGAAGGTCGGCGAACGGGAAGCCGAGGAGGGTTATCGCGACCTGGTGAACGGCACGGATAAGAAGCCTTACCCGGCGGCGGCAGGTGTTACGAATGTTGTTCGGTTAATGAAAAGAAGCAATCCCAAAGTCGAAAAAGTGAAGCCGGAGCAGCTCATCGACGATCGGATACTGAAGAAGATCGACCAAAGCGGTTTTATCGACGAAGTACTGGCGAAGTACGGGGTGAAATGATCAAGCCGCTGAAGAGCCGCGCCGGCTGTCGCTGCCGAACCCGTTCGCCTCGTCACCAGCGTGCAGTAAGAGTACTCAGCTCGCTGCGTGCGAAGATTCAGCGCGCTCTTCGCCTCTGCGACTCATGAACAGACGCACTAGAAAGTCAATCAGACCATTCGACTATAGAGACTCGAGGAGGGACTTTGAGGGATGTATATCGATGGTGATACCCATTATTGGCCGCTACGTTTCATCGACAAAGTGTCCCATCCTGGCAAAGGGTATGTGGAAGTTACACCAGACAAGGGCGACCTCATTCGTTTCGGTGAGCTGGTGCCGGGAAAGGTGGCGACCTACTACCGGGACGGCAAGAAGATCCACTCTTTCAAAGAGGGTCGTTGGAGTCCGAGCTGCGGGCCGAATTCATGAAGAAGGACGGTTTCGATGTTCAGGTTTTGATTCCCGACAACCGGATGCTGATCTATGAACTCGATGCCGAGCTCGGGCGGCAACTGGCACGCGCATACAACGAGACCACTGCCGAAGATAAATATCAGCGGCGATGAGTCGTTTCCATCGGTTGCGCCTGGATCTATCTTCCGGACATTGAAGAATCGATCCGTGAATTACGCAGAGCCGTCAAGCGATCTCGGTATGAAAGCGGTCAAGTTCAGCGGTGGCTGGGCGGACGGGGATCTCGACAATGAAGTATTGTGGCCGCTCTACGAAGAGATCGCCGCAGGCTTGATATTCCGATCTTGGTCCATCCGGGAGCGAGAGTTTTTGAAGCGCAGCATAGTCATCCCTGGCTCGTGGGCGCAGAAGCGTTACCAAGGATTTCCGCATTTTCCCACGGCGCTCGGATTTCCATTGACCTACATGGTGAGCGCGGCGCGGCTGATTTTCAGCGGCGTATTGGATCGATTCCCGACCTTAAAGTTCGCCTTCTTCGAGGGTGGCATCGGCTGGGTTCCCTGGCTAATGCACACACTGAACGCGCACACGCCCAGCGAAGCGGGAATCTCGACTGCGGTCAAACAGTTTTTCGACGGCAAACAAAAATCAAAAGAGCACCCGAGCGAATACTTCAATCAGTTCTATATCGCCGCTCGTCTCTTGGGAAACCTACTTGCCCGAAACGATCAAGGGCTGGCCGAATCACAACATCATCATCGGCAGCGACTTTGATCACGGCGACGCAGTGGCAACCTGGCTCCAAAACGGTCCAGACCATCAAGTCTATGCCTGGATTGTCTGAAGAGGATCGAGAAAGAGTGTTGGGTGGTAATGCCATGCGGTTGTTTTCGGCTTGAACGGTAACGGGAGTGCCGCGCATTGAGGAAATTTTCGAGGGGATGGACCGCAGCCTACCTTCTGCATGCTCGGCGGCAGTCTGACTCCAGGTCCCGGCCGCCTTCGCGCAATCGCCGGCGGATGCGAAACCAGGAGGCGCAACCGGATTCCTTGATCCGGGCGCAAAATGCGGGATTGTCGATCACGACTTTCACATTCAGCCAACCCTGTGGACGGAATTGTGTAGTAGACCAGCAAACATGACTGAGAGAAGCGCTGGCAACCGCGCCACGCTGATCGTGCGTCTCGTCCCCGCGCTACCGGTCATCGCCCTGATTGCGCGTGGCGTGCGCGGCCTCCGCGCGTCTCGGGCTCGCGCTCAACCGGTGCTCGGCTTTATGGGCTTCACCGCGTTCTTTATGCTTGCCATTGACCGTCGACCTCCAGGGCACCGGCGATTCGGAGTGGCATCATCAGACGGACGAATTGGCGATCTACCTCCCAGCACTCGATCTCCCGGAAACGCCGTCCGCGGTGGGCGGATAGGCAAGTCCAGGCGCTCCCGGTGGGATCCGAAACGCGCTATGTGAACCTAAGCATTGCATGCTCACGCTGAAGACCAAGCGAGACGCTTCATTGAGCGACCGCCGAGCCGATAACCGTGAACGAACTCCGCTGGATGCTGCTAGGGCAAAACTTTCGAGAGTGGAAGCTACTTGCGCGGAGGAGCCTCGACCACCTCCCTGGTTAAGCGCGGCGACTGGAAAGTCATGGCGGTCACCCGCACCCGGTGTGGACGGAAGAAACCGCGCGCGGTCAAGTCGCTTTTCGTTACGAGGCCCCATGCCCAAGCCTTCATCGGCGATGAGCTCTTCGAGGAGAAACACCTCGAGGGCACAATCCTGCGCCTTTTGGGTGTGAACGTTGTAGCCCTGCATCGCCTGGCGTCGAAGTCGATCCTTGAAGACAGCAGCGGTGTGGAAGAAAACGGGGTCGGATCGTCACAGCAGAGAACATCCAATGAAAAATCAAAACTCATAGCCTCAAGGTTTTTGCTCCCGTAGAACTCTGACTCCATTTGTAGACCTTATACAATTCGGAGGTGAATGATGCTTTGAATCTCGGTGCATTGCTGGTAATCGGAGCATGCGACACTTAGCTCATTTCTGCGGCGTCTAGATCGCCCGCGGTTCTGAGAACTCAAACAACAGACAGAGTTGCAGAGAATTCTGCTCAGCTGAAGCCTATCTTACGTCGTGATCGATCTATCCTGCCTTACGATGCATGGAAAGTGATTGCCAGCAAGTCTCTTCGCATTTCCGATCGTGAATTGCAGATTATCCAAGGCAGTTTTCGATGATCGGAAAGAATTCGCAACCAATCGCGGATGAACTGGAAGATCTCACATGCACACCGTTCACACCTCATTTGGAACGTCTGTATCGAAAGCTCGGTGTCAGTAGCCGCGTAGCACTTGTTCTTTATATCTTGTCTGAGTATCTTTCCTCGTTACCGCCTACTCTCTAGCCATTTCTCGTTTGCTTCGCCGTCGTATTTTTGCGGACTGCCTTAGCCTGTCGCTAACGGCTGTGATTGCCAAAACCTCACAGGAACAGCCCTAGGAGAATTCCAAGGGTGACATTAATGGTGTCCATCAGAGGGAGGAAATGGCCTCAAGTATCTACTTTTGTATACACCCCTGCGTTCTAAAGGATACATGTGGCTCTCTCGTTGAGGGATCGCTTGGAGTCCCCGTAAAATTCCTTGAGTGAATCCGCGTGTCGTCAGAACTGAGTGCTGATCCTGTGCCAGCTGGCATCCTGCTTGCGCTAGTCAACAAACAACGATTTGACGAGAGTTAGCGGTGGGACGGATCGTCCGAGGACAAGAAAAACACGTTTCTGCGAGTAACTTGACTCCATTTGTAAACCTTAGATAAGATCCGCACCATCACGAGGAAATGATGTCTTTAAATCTGGATGCATTGCTGGTGACCGAGCATGCAACGATCGGCTCATTTCCCGAGTCGTAGCCCGCACGTAAATCTGAGAACCAAAACAAACGGCAGAGTTTCAGAGAATTCTGCTAAGCTGAAGCCTATCTTAAACCGCAATCGATCTATCGTTCCTCACGACGCATGGAAAGTAATCGCCAAGGCTCTTAGCATTTCCGATCGTGAATTGCAGATCATCCAAGGAGTTTTCGATGATCAGAAAGAATTCGCAATCGCGCAGGAACTTACGATCTCTGTGCACACCGTCCACACCCATTTGGAGCGGCTGTATCGGAGCTCGGTGTCAGCAGCCGTGTAACACTTGTTCTTTACATTTTGTCTGAGTATCTTTCCTCGTTTCCGGCTACTTTCTAACTACTTTTCTTTTCGCTGTCCGCTTTTGCGGACAGAGGGCATTATACGATTAACGTGGCAATACCTTGACTACAAAGTGCGATTCCAGAATATTTGCGCTTACCCGTAGCCGGACGCGCCGGCGCCCGCGTGGGATGCGGTGAACGAAGGAACCGCCGCATCGCGCTCGGGAAAAAGCTTATACGAGAGATACTAGGGTCGTGTGAAAAATCTCGGTAGACGTCGATCGGACGGGTTAGTTGGCATTCCCCGTCATAGCGATCGATTCGAAAACCAGGGCAATTTGCATGTCGACCAGGAGGTCCCTACTGCTTTCAACGAAGAAGCATTTGCTCGGTCAATTATCTCGCGTTGTTTTTACTGCCGACTATATCTGTATGTATACACTGGCGCGTTCTAAAGGATACTGCTTTTTCTCCCTTTAAGCGGCATTTAGACTCCGCGGTGGAAAAAATTTGTTCTTGAATTTATTCATTGTCGAACTTTAGCGTTGTTCTTCGGGCTGGCATTTGACTTGCGTCTTCAACTTAGTCACGTGGAGGAACAGTTGGCCGTCGGCGGGATCCACGGGGTGCCGAGCGAATCGAAAATTCATCATAGGGTTTGCATCGCCCTACTACGCACAACTCGAACGCGCTCACGAGAACAAAGGCGCAGGTGGTTTCTACGACGACCTTGTGAACCATAAGGGCTGGCTAGATGCGCCGCTAGGCGCGCTTGGTAGGTACACGACAATCAAAACCATTAAGTCGAAGGAGGATCTCAAATGGCTATAAACGAAAATGTTGCTGGGCAAAATAGTGTTGAGCTATCACAGGAACAGCGACAGGGGAGAATTCCGCTGGCGTACTCGGCAAGGTGACACGAACGGCATCCAGGCGGAAGGCGGCGCCAACGGGCTGTTCGCGAATGGAAAAAGCTGGTGCGGTGTGGTGGGTCTCAGTCAAAGCACGACGGGTGGATTTGGTGTCTACGGCGAGGAATACCGCGGGGGCACCGGGTAGTTGGTAAGAGCAAAAGCTGGCACGCCGTTGCAGGATTACAGCGAAAGTACTACGCGGTGGATTTGGTGTCTATGGAGAAGCCGTTGGCACGGGTGTCGCAGGCGTCAGCAAGACCTGGATGGGTGTGTACGGCGAAACCCAAAGCACAACCGGAGGTGCTGGAGTCTGCGGGAAAGGAAAACTCGCAGGATTGTTCCAAGGAGACGTAGTCGTCACGGGCGACATTCAGCTCACCAATGCTGGCTGCGCCGAGCATTTCAATATCGGTGCTGGCGTAACCGTCGAGCCGGGGACGGTCATGGTCGTTGGTGAAGATGGTGCGCTCTTTCCAGTCAACATGCCTACGACAAGCGAGTCGCAGGCGTCGGTCTCGGGCGCCGGCAATTACAAACCCGGCATCGTGCTCGACAAGCAGGAATCCAGCAATACGCGCAAACCCATTGCATTGCTCGGAAAGTCTACTGCAAAGTTGACGCGCATTTGGCGCTATCGGCGGTGGGCGATCTGCTGACCACCTCTCCGACGCCAGGGCATGCGATGAAGGCGGATGATCCGCTCAGAGCATTTGGCACAGTGATTGGGAAGGCACTCCGTCCATGGCGGAAGGTCAAGGACTGATTCCCTATACTGATTGCCTTGCAGTAACAATTCTTGGATTAATGGAGAACTGTTATGACTAGCGTCCGTGATTCCTTGGGTGTAAGTGGGACGATCAGTCGAGCATCAAACAATTGGCACACCAGCGCAATGCGTCGTTCCCGCTGTCGCTGCGCAACTTCGTCGGCGCCCTGCCACCGGGGCGTATTCTCAAGAAAGTGGTTTCGCTGGATTTCTTGCAGCGCAAATTCGATGTCTTCATCAACGAGCGCTCGCGCCCGCTATTTCCAAGTTCGCCTGGATAGCAAGGAAAAAGTTCGGACAGAGCACCTTGACCGTGGCGATGGATGATCCCAGGGATATGACCACGATCATCCCAAAGTGCTGAAGGAGCTGGCGGGGTCCGGGTGAGCGTTTGAGCTTCGATGTAGGTATAGGCCCAGTGGCCGTGACCTACTATTATTACTTCCAAGATGTAAACAGTGACGGCCTGGCGCTCGATGTCGTCAGCGGGCCATCACCGAAGATCCACATCAGGATCCACTTTGAAAGTGACGGCCCAATTGAGATGAAGGTCGATGGACATACTGGCCACGATATCGATTTCGCATGGATTCAGAATCGACCTGAATTTCGGGTTCGGCGTGCATAACGGCTTGATCGACCTCGTCGGTTTTGTGGACACGTTTAACCCAAAGGATCTGAATCTGGATCGGCTTCAAACAATTCATCGATACCGATGTCAGCGTGAATGGGACGATATACCCGATGGTGTCGTTGCCAACAGAGTCCAGGACACGATCAACAGAAAGATATTCGAGGCGCTTAACACGCCCGACTAACCGCGATGCGCTCAACAAGATGGTGACGCGCTGGCTGGTGGGTGGCGACTTCTATGTGACCAGGCGGTCTCACTGCGACGCTCAATCCGCTGAGCATCGACTACATCATACCGCCGGGCCAGCTCGAACCTCTTTCCCGAGAATCCGCAGCCGCCGCTCGATCCCGGCCTATCTTTCCAACATCGACCACATCGTGGTGCTCATGATGGAGAACTGCTCCTTCGACCACATGCCTCGGCTATTTGAGCAAGGAGGCCGGCAGCGATGGCAAAGTGCGCACGGATATTCGATGGTCTGCGCGGCGGTGAGACAAATCGTTACAAGAGCCAAGATTACCCCTCCTTCTTGCTCCCCGACACGCACTTCGACCAGAGTCCACCACACGGTCACGATCCCGTAGCGAATCAGATCGACGGCGGCAAGATGGACGGCTTTGTAGCGGCATTTGCCAGACAGCGACGATCAAGGTGGTGGATGTGATCCAGGCAAGGTCATGGGCTATCACAATGCGGCCCACGTTCCGGTGTACGATGCATTGGCGCGCGAATTTCTGATCTGCCAGCGCTGGTTCGCTGCGCACCCGGGGCCGACGTTTTGCAATCGCTTTTACACATTGACCGGCCGGCTCAACCGCGATTCAAATGGCAACTTCGAGTTCGACAATTTCAGCGGAAACGATTTCCAAGCCGGTCGCGACCAAGACGAATTTTCGATCATCTGTCCGATCGTGCTGTCTCTTGGCACTTCTATGAGCACCGCTACTGCTCTTTGCGCTTGTATGAGCGCTACACGACAGACGACAGCTATATCGTCGATGCGAATGATCCCGTGAAGGGGTTCTTCGCCAGTGCGGAGGCGGGAACATTACCGTCCGTGTCGTTCATCGATCCGAACTTCATCGACGAGCCGAGATGGTCAAGACAATGACGACGGAGCGCCCTCCGATATTGCAGCAGGGCAGAACTTGATAGGAAGGGTGGTGGATGCTGTGGTGCACAGCCCGAAATGGAACAAGACACTGCTCCTCATCACCTACGATGAGCACGGGGGCTTCTACGAACATGTGAATCCGCTGGATTCGCGTTTCCGGACAAAGCAAAGCCGGTGTCAGGCATCGACCATTACGGTGTGCGTGTGCCTGCGTTCGTTGTTTCTCCGTGGGTTGATCAAGGCGAGGTAAGTGATGTGTGTTCGACCACACGTCAATCGCCAAGACCATCGCCTCGACGCTTCATGAGTGCCAATCCACCGGATATGGGGGAGCGCATGGCCGCAGCAAACGATCTGTCGATGGTACTTCGATCGACTCGCGGCAGCAGACACAGCCGAGCATTGCGGTGCCGCCTGCACCGGCACGAAACGCAGCCCTCGCCAGGAAAGCAGCCCCATCGCCGGACAGCAACGACTTCAAGGAGGTGTTGCAAAGTCATGCTCCCGTTACCCGATTCGCAAATAGGACCGTAGGGAAGTCTGTATCGAAAGCTCAGTGTCAGCAGCCGAGTAGCACTGGTTGTGTACATTTTGGTCTGAATATTTCTCTTCGTTACCATCCCACTCTCTAGCCCCCATTTCTATCTTGGCCGCGATTTTATCTGCCATGCCATCTGTCAAACCGCTGGAGTCGCCTGTCTGTCAGCTACGAAGCCGACACCCGAATAACTGGACTTGAGGCTGTTTTAGAAAAGGATTAACCGTAGGTCTCCCGCGTTAGGAGTCCGGGATGGCGGCGATCGCCCGGAAATCTTCGCCGGTACGCGACTGGGTCTCACGTGAAAGGAGAACTCGATGGGAAATCCGCGCTTCGTCTTCGCTATTGTGGGGATCTATCTCTTAGGATTAGGCGTTCTCATCGGAATGCTGATCGATCACATTGAGTTCGATGAATCCGGGCGTTCTCTGACGCAGCTTGACGAAGACACGCATAGGGTCCACGAGCGGCTATGGCGATCGAACGGTAAGCCCTGTGGAGCATAACGGCACGCCGTAACGACTCTTCGATTGGGCTGCGTCTTGCACCGGGGCTTTTTTCCTTCCGGGCGGGGATTATCTGCCAAACCGCTTGATCTCAGGGTGGTGTCAGCTGGAGCTGACACCCCAACAGCTGACTCTTGATACCTCCTTAGAGAGGATTAACTGTTCCTCGTGTTGCCAGTTTGGCGTGACTGGGCAGCTATCTTGAGGGAGTAGGGACATCCGGCCGCCCGAGACGGCCAACTTGGACCCTGACCCTCTGTCTCGGCGGGGGTCAAAGATTAGGAGGATTAGACAATGGCTACAATTCCTAACCGCTCACTAATTCGTGGCAGTGGCGCACCCCTTGCACGAGGCGGCGCATGTCCGCTATCCGGAGATTGGTAACCCACCCAGCGGGCCGGGCAGCTGAGCTTTGTATCGCATCGAGACTAACCGCTAAGGTGGCGTCGCTGGTTGTCAATCACGTATGTAAGATTCGGAAACGCGGCTCCAACGGTGCCAGAACGTCCCGCCTTTATTTATCCGAAAGCACGCCCCGCGCGCTTGATCTCTCTGCGGTGAATTATCAATCGTCTTGAAGGAAGAACGAAGATATTTCAATCACTGGCAAGCAGATTTCACTCAAAGCATCGAGGATCTTGTTCTAAGGGGACAGAAGATTCTGCAGAGATTGAGTTGTAGGCGGGTTTTGAAACCCGCCCCTACCTTCTACCTGTCTTTGCCGGTATGACGAGGGGAAGAGCAGCGAATTGTTTGCAACTTCTGAGACAGAACACGAGCGGTTCGCAGGATAGCTCGATTGACAAAACCGGGAGCTTTGGATAAATCTTTTGCATAAACTTTTCATAATTTCTGCGGGAGGAATGAATGCCCAAGAGTCTCAGAACATTTATAGAAGATTGCCAGCGCGAGCTGCCCGGTGAAGTGATTCACATTACCAAAGAGGTAAATCCGGCCAATTACGATGTCACCGCAATCATTAAACACCTCGGCGCACAGAAGAAGTTTCCGATTATCATCTTCGATAAGCCACTGAATCTGAATGGCAAAGTCGGTCCCATCAAACTGACGATGAACTGCGAGATCTCGCAGGGAAAGACGCAGATTGCTTTGGGAATGCCGCGAATTCGTCCCGGCCGGAAATGGCCGAGAGATGCCTTGAAATGGAAGAGCATCGCGTGCCGCCAACTATCGTCAGCAAGAAGGAGGCTCCGGTCAAGGAAAACACTATGGTGGGAAAAGACGTTGATCTTTATCAGATTCCCATTATGCGTCACCACGAGATGGATGGCGGACCCTATATTGTTCTCTCGACGATTACCAAAGACAAAAATCCGGAATCTATAACTGTTCGTATCATCGCATGGAGGTGAAATCGAAAAATATGACGGCGCTCTACGCTTCCCCGCGCCATCTTTGGAAAATTTATCGCGATTATGAGTCCCGTAATGAAGAAATGCCCGTCGCGACTGTTCTCGGCCACCATCCGGCTTTCCACATGGGCGCATGCTACAGCGGACCGTTTGAAGTGAGTGAATACGACGTCATCGGCGGTTATCTGGGAGAGCCACTGCGATTAATACCGTCGGAAACCTTCGGCGATGATCTGCTCGATTCCGCGGACGCCGAAATCGTTATCGAGGGTGTACTGATTCCGAACAAACGGGTGGTCGAAGGGCCGTTCGGCGAAGCTCCTGGCTATCTTGGACCGCAGCGCTATACCACCTGCGCGGAGTACCAGGTGAAGGCGATCAATTATCGTAACGGCGCCATGTATCAGTCGGTCATCACGCCGGAAGGCGATAAGCCCTGGATGGACCTGCCGCGCGAGGGCGCCTATCTGCGCCGCTGCCGCGAAGCCGTGCCCGGCGTTACCGCCGTTTGTAAGCAGGGCCGTCACGCTCATTACAACGTTTTTATTTCGATGAAGAAAATGTCGGAAGGCGATCCGGCCCGCGCCGCCGCTGCCGCGCTCACGTTCGATCACACGAAGAACGTATTCGTCTTCGACGAAGATATCGACGTGTTCAATCCGACCGATATTCTGTGGGCGTTTGCTACTCGCGTGCAGCCCCACCTTCAGGTGAATATTCTCAAGCCGTTGTTCCGTGGTAACTTTCTGGATCCGTCACTGGTCGATGAGATCAAGACTTCCGGTATGATTGTCGACGCGACTCGGCCGCTTGACAGGCCCTTTTCGCCGGTTTCCAAGTGTCCGGACGAAGCGATGGCGCGGATCAAGCTGGAAGACTATGTGCCGGGCGAAGTGTTGCAGCATATTCCGATGGACCGCACGACCTATTGGGCGTAGACGGCCTCAAGACATGAATCGTAATTAATACCAGGAGGAAAAATGGGTCAGGCTGTAGAGATCACTTGTCCAACGTGCAAGAAAATCTTTGTCGTGAACCCCCACATGCTGGGCTCCGGCATGGATTTTCATTGTCCATTCTGCAATCTATATTTTCCCGAGAAAGACAGTCCGAAGATTCGGAAGTAGCGCCGCCGGCCACGGCCGCTCGGGTGCCGTGGCCTTCAAATCCTAGCTTCAACTGATGATGAAAACAACGCAGAGTTATACCGTTGCCGGCACAAATGCGCATCGGGTCGACGGTGTGGAAAAAGTCACCGGCAAAGCGGTTTACACCGGCGACATTCAACTCCCAGGGATGGCCTACGCCAAGATCCTCCGGAGCCCGGTTCCCCACGCTCGCCTCATCAAAGTCGATGCGTCGAAGGCGCAGGAGCTGACCGGGGTCATCGCCACGCTTACCCGCGACGATATCAAGGAGTTCGCCTACAAATACGGCGCAACTTACAAAGATCAATCTATCGTCGCCGTGGAGAAAGTAAGATATGTCGGCGATCCCGTGGCGGCGGTGCTTGCGGAAGATCCCGCACTGGCGGAACACGCCTTGGACCTAATCGAAGTCGAATACGAAGAGTTGCCCAAGGTTACGAATATTGAAGAAGCTGACGGCGCCCGGTGCTATCCAGGTTCATGAGGGCGGCGTGGCGCGCGCGGAATTGCGCGGCTCGGTTTATGGCGCGCCGGAAAGATTCAGGGGACGAATATTTGTTATTACCTCGGCGTTCGGTAACGGGCGATATCGATAAAGGCTTCGCGGAATCAGATCTGGTTTTCGAAGACACGTTTCGCTTTCAAAAGGTCCAGCACTATTCGCTCGAAGCGCACATCAACATCGCCTACTACGATGGCGAGAAACTCACCATGTGGTCTTCATGCCAGGATCCTTTACGTTACGTGACCACCTGTCGGGAATTTTTCACCTGCCGCTTAGCCGGGTGCGTGTCATCGTTCCTTATGTAGGCGGAGGTTACGGCGGCAAGCTTTACGTTAAAGGCGAGCCCATTGCGGCCGCCTTGTCCTGGAAGACGCGCCGGCCGGTAAAGCTCTCGTTTTCCGTCAATGAAAGCTTCAAAACGGTAACTCGCCACCCCGCCCGGGTGATGATCAAGACCGGCGTCACAAAAGACGGCTCATTGGTGGCCCGGGAATGCCAGATCTACCTGGACACCGGGGCCTACGCCGATGCCGGACCACGCGTCACGCAAAAAGCGGGGTATCGTTCATTGGGGCCGTACAAGATACCCTACGCCAAAGTCGAAGCCCATGGCGTTTACACCAATACCGTTCCAGCGGGTGCCTTCCGCGGGTTTCGGCGCGCTGCAGGTCACCTGGGCCTATGAATCTCAAATGGATATGATCGCCGACCGGCTCGGCATCGATCGCTTGGAGATGCGCCTGAAGAATTTGCTCAAGAAGGGCGATCTCTACACCGCCGGAGATACACCCGTCGATTGCGACCTCCAGGAAGGCCTCCTTAAAGTCGCTGACGCCATTCAATGGAAAAACAAGATCACCGAGCCGAACCGGGCGAAGGGCCTTAGCTGTTGTATGAAGGATGCCGGCGGAACCTATAAAGTCGCTGGCGCGACAGTGAAGATGTCCTCCGACGGCAGCGTGGTTCTTCTAACCGGCACGGTGGAAATCGGCCAGGGACCGCGGACCGCGCTGAGCCAGGTGGTGGCGGAAGAGCTATCCATGCGCCTGGATCAGATTACCGTGGCGCAGCTCGATACCGATGTCACGCCCTACGATATTTCCACCAGCGCTAGCAGTTCGATGGTGGTCATGGGCACAGCTGTGCAGCGAGCGGCGCAGGACGCAAAAAGCAATTACTGCAGTGCGCCGCCAAAGTGCTGAAACAAAAAGTTGATCACCTCGTGCTCCACGAAGGAAAAGTTCATTTAGGCGAGGACGAAGGCATTCCTTATGGTAAAGTAATTGTAGATTTCTTTGGTAGTAAAGCCGGAGAAATCATTGGAAAAGGGCTATACAAAGATAAGACCAGCAAAAGGCTATTTTGGGATCGACGACAACGTTTTGGGAGGTCGGCTGGGGTGGCGTAGAAGTTGAAGTGGATCCGGAAACGGGCGTGATTCGTCTGCTGAACTACGTTTCAGCGGCGGATGCGGGGAAAGCTATTAACCCGGATCAGTGCATCGGTCAGGATGAGGGTGCCGTAATGTTTGGGATTGGCCATACCTTGATGGAGGAAATGGTTTACGAAGATGGCCAGCTATTGAATCCTAATCTCGTTGATTATCGGGTACCTACATTTCAAGATCTACCGGAACACTTGCATACAATATTGATCGAGAACGGCAACGGGCCGGGCCCGTTCGGTTCGAAAGGGCTTGGCGAAGGCGGGCTGCTTCCCGTGGCATCAGCCGTGGCCAATGCGGTGTCGAGAGCGATTGGCGTAAGAATTCAAACCCTTCCGTTGACGCCACCTAATGTTTGGCGGGCAATTCAGGCAAAGCGTGCTCGCGAAATCGCCTGAACTCTTTTCGCATTCACAAAGTCAATACTGCGTTGCAGCGACTACAGGTGGCCAGCTTCGGGTCGGCCTTCATCGCAGCTGTCGCCGTAGCGACCGCGTCGGAGGGCTCGTTAAAGCGGACAGTCGTCTCGTGCAACGTATTGCCGCATTCTTCGCAAATCCAGATGAAACGATCCTGCTCCTTCGATTGGCGTGTTCTTTCGACAACAAAGGTCCAGGACCCATCGGCGCGCCGCGGCGAATGGGGAACATTGGCTGGCAAGAGAAACAAATCCCCTGCCTTCAAAAGAGCGAGTTCGGCTTTGTTCTCTTTCCCAAGGTAGTGGAGATTGAGTTCGCCCTCGAGTTGGTAAAAGATCTCATCGCCGGGGTTGATGTGAAAATCTTTACGCCGGTTAGGACCCCGGGTAACAAAGGCGATGAAGTCAGAATCCTCCCAGATGACTCTGCGCTGGCCCCAGTTGCCGCGGTTTTCATCGATCCACTGTTGAAGGTTGAAACCCTTGAGGTGAGGGAACATAGTACCTCCTTGCTTGTCGAAGGCAGTATAGGATCACCGTAAAACTCAAATCAAGGTAATAATTCCTTAGCGAATTGCATGTTGTCTCGCGCACGAACGAAAAGGCGGGCCGATCTCCATGTGATCGGCCTCATTTCCGATACCCACGGTCTGATTAGACCCGAGGCCCTCGAAGCGCTCAGGGCGTGGATCTCATCATCCACGCCGGCGACATCGGCAAGCGGGAGGTCATTGACGCGCTGCAAGACATCGCTCCAGTCCTGGCCATTAAAGGCAATAACGACATCGGAGGTTGGGCCCACCGTTTTCCGGAAACCAAGTTGGTGAAGTCCGGCAACACCAGATTGTTTGTCATTCACGACGTTAACGAGCTGGGTTGCGACCCAGTTGCACGCGACTATCAAGTCGTCGTCAGCGGCCATTCCCACAAGCCGTCGGTCTCGACACGCGACGGAGTTCTCTTCGTGAATCCCGGAAGTGCGGGACCGAGACGATTCAAACTGCCCATCGCGGTTGGAAAACTATTCATCGAAGACAACCAAGTGAACGCTGCGATTATCGAATTGCCCGTATAAGGCAGTGACTCATTTTGGCGAACCGCAGCCGGTTAAACTAGAACCGGACAAAGAAAGATTCTTCGCTCTGCTCAGAATGACATTTGACTGGTTGTCATCCTGAACGGAAGTGAAGGATCTAAGTCGGGATGAGTCACTACCTCCGTATGCAATCCCAATTGACTTTCACTGCCGCTCACGCTACAAAAGATTATTCCTTTTAACTCGATCCTGTGAGATCGGAAAAGGTTTCATGACGAAAGTAATCCTAATATATTGTACTCGACGAGACTCTCTCGGATCCCCGAGGGGTCTTTTTTGGCTATGAGTCAAGAGAAGCAGATTTTGTTAGGGCAAGAGGAACTGGGGAGAACCTTAAGCCGGATGGCTCATGAGGTCGTGGAGAAAACGACGAACCCCGACGAGTTGGTGCTCATCGGCATTCGCTCCCGCGGCGTGCATCTTGCGCGGCGCATGGCTCGAAAGATTGAAGCCCTTGCCAAGACAAATCTTTCCGTCGGAGTCATCGACATCAGCCAGTATCGAGATGACCGAGCGCATGACGTAAGCTCTGCAGCCGTTATCCCTTTTGAAGTTCCGGTTTCTGTAGACGATAAAACCGTTGTGCTGGTGGACGACGTAATCTTTCGCGGCCGCACGATTCGCGCAGCCATGGAAGCCGTCGGTCGACTGGGACAGCCAAAGCGGATACTGGTCGCTGTCCTGATAGATCGCGGCGCCCGGGAGCTGCCTATTCGAGCGGATATCGTGGGCAAAAATATTGAGGCCGGTGAAGATGAAAGAGTTAATGTGATGCTTGAAGAATCTGATGGGATTGACCAAGTTGCCTTGGTTCCCTGGCAAATGAAGTCCCCGGCGTAAGTGATCAAAACTATGTCCCGGCGGAACCTGATATCGATTGCTGATCTGAGCAATGACGAGATCGAGCAGATCTTCGATTTAGCTGATGCCGCGGCCAAGCTCAGCAGCGACAAGGTGGCAGATGGTCGCATTATGGCTACGCTCTTTTACGAACCCAGCACCCGCACCCGCCTTTCCTTCGAGTCGGCCATGCAGCGCCTTGGCGGCTCGGTCATCAGCTGTTCGGATATGAGAGCTTCATCGACCGCCAAAGGGGAAACGGTTGCCGACACCGCCCGGGTCGTTGCGAGTTACGCTGACGTGCTGGTGGTACGCCATTACTGGGACGGGGCGGTTCAGGCGATGGCCGAGTACGCCGATGTTCCCATGATCAATGCCGGCGACGGCGCGCACGAGCACCCGACCCAGACCCTCTGCGACCTGTACACCTTGAAAAAGGAAAAGGGCGCACTGAAGGGCCTGACGGTCGTCATCTGCGGCGATCTCAAAAACGGCAGAACGATCCATTCGCTTGTTTGCGCGCTGGCTCGCTTCGAGGCGAATATAGTGACGCTTGCGGCCAACGGCATGGAGCTGCCGCAATACGTGCTCGAACGCCTGGAGCGGGAGTACGGCTATTCATTGGCGCCGGTGGCCTCCGATGATCTGAGCGCCGTGGTGACCGAGACCGACGCGCTTTATTTGACGCCCAAACAGCCTCATCAGTTGGCGCTTTTTACTGAAGTCGATTTAGCCGTTCAGAGCCAGTTGAGCTCAATGGTCTCGGGTTTGCGCTATGACGCGTTTTACATGACGCGCAAGCAAAAGGAGCGTATGAAGGACGGGACAACCGGCGGCAGCTATCCGACCATCGGTGCCGGCTTTCTTCGCGAACAACGGTTCAAGGATACGGTCGTCATGCATCCGCTCCCCGGGTGGATGAGCTTTCCCCGGAGGTCGATAAAGACCGCAGGGGAATCTACTTCAAACAAGCGGCCTACGGCGTGCCCGGTACGGATGGCGCTGCTGAAATTTCTTTTGACCAAGCGCGAAGGCAAATCGCTATCAGGCAAAAGAAGCAGGGCGCCGCTATGAGAGCCCCGAACGTTTGGGCCCGCAATGCGCCAACATAAATTGCATCACGCTCACGGAACCCAGCTCCACGCGCAGGCGATTTGATATTCTTTTCTCCGGGGCCGGCGGGGCCCTGATCCTGCGCTGCATTTATTGCGATCATCGTTTCAGGGTGCAGCTCGTCGGCCATGTGAAGTCAAGCGTTATTGTTCCTACGACACTGGGTTGGCCGACACGGTCAAGGAATGGTTAAAGAAAGAAGAGCTGGCGATCTTCAATTCCATTAAAGAAGCAGAAGAATTGGGGTACGAACCGTATAAAAGCGGTCCGCAGAGAACCGTGATGGATGAGAACGAAATCCAATCAGCGGTGGAAGAAATCAGTCGGCAGATCGCACGGGACCACAACGATCTCGATCGACTGCTCATACTCGGGATTCGCACCAAGGGCTCCTTGCTCGCGCAACGGATTGCCGCGGAGTTGGAGCACCAACAGAAGCGCAAACCAGAGGTTGGCGAGATCGAGATTTACGGTTCCGGCGACGAGCTTCGGAGAATCTCGCCCAACGATCCCGAAGCGGGTCCGATGAACCTCAGGGACCGGACGATCATTTTGGTTGACGATGTCATCTACACCGGGAGAACCGTCAAGAACGCGCTCACGATTATTTTCAGGTCGGGCCGACCGCAATCGGTGCGCCTGGCTGTGTTGATCGACCGCGGCCACAGAGAGGTGCCGGTGCGACCGAATTATGTCGGCAAAGAACATCCCGAGCTCGGAACGAGAGCGGGTGCGAGTGAAATTGCGTGAGGCGGAGCACGACGAAAAGGATAAGGTCGTGATCTATTCGATCATCAGCCCGACTGAAACGGTAGAATGGAAAGCCTGATGACAAGGAAAACCGCCATCCTCGCGCTCGCCGATGGCCGGTATTACCAGGGGCTTTCCTTTGGAGCCGAAGGCGAGGCGGTGGGCGAGGTGGTTTTCAATACCAGCATGACCGGCTACCAGGAAATTCTCACGGACCCTTCTTACGAAGGTCAACTCGTTGCGATGACGTATCCGCAGATCGGTAACGTCGGCGTGAATGCGGAGGATGTCGAATCAGGCAACCGTTCATGAAAGGGTTCATCGTTAAAGAGTATACGTTCCAACCCAGCAACTGGCGCTCTAACGAGCCGCTCCATGAATACATGAAGCGCCATGGAATCGTGGGTATCGAAGGGATCGACACGCGCTCCTTGGTGCGTCACCTGCGCGATCACGGCTCGCAAGAGGCGATCATTTCCACATCCGAGAGTGATCCTAATGCTCTCGTCGCCAAAGCAAAAGCGTCGCCCGGACTTGTCGGCCGCGATCTGGTGCGCAACGTGACCTGTGCGAACCCCTATGACTGGAATGAAGGGATGTGGGATCTGGAGAAGGGTTACAAAAAGCGCGACGTCGTCACGAAAGGGAAAGGTAAGAAAGCCGGTTCCTTTCGTGCTCCCGGCTTTTTGTCGTGGCCTATGATTATGGGATTAAATTCAACATTCTCCGCAACCTGGCCGAGTCGGGCTGTCAGGTGAGAGTAGTTCCGGCTGCGATGCCTGCCGAAGAGGTGTTGGCAATGAATCCCGACGGCATTTTTCTTTCCAACGGCCCCGGCGATCCTGATGCCGTTCCCTACGCCAAAGAGAACGTCCAGAAGTTGATCGGCAAAAAGCCGATTTTCGGCATATGCCTCGGTCATCAGATCATGGGGCTCGCTCTGGGCGGCAAGACCTATAAACTCAAGTTCGGTCACCATGGCGGCAATCAGCCCGTGATGGACCTGACGACGCGAAAAGTAGAGATCACGGCACAGAACCACGGCTTCGCGGTGGACGCCGATTCTCTCAAAGGCGCGGCGCAGGTGACGCACCTCAATCTTAACGACAATACGGTGGAGGGTTTAGCGCACCGGGAGCTGCCGATTTTTCCGTGCAGTATCATCCCGAATCCTCGCCCGGCCCGCACGACGCCAATTACCTGTTTCGTCGCTTCATGGATTTGATGGCTAAGCACCGCGTCTAACAGCAACCCATGCCCAAACGCACCGACATCAAATCCATTCTTCTCATCGGTTCCGGGCCAATCATTATCGGCCAGGCTTGCGAGTTCGATTACTCGGGCACTCAGGCACTGAAAGCGCTCAAGGAAGAGGGTTATCGAGTCATTCTGGTCAATTCGAATCCCGCAACCATCATGACCGACCCGGTTTCGCCGATCGGACGTATATCGAGCCGATCACCACCGATATCGTCGAGAAGATTATTCAGAAGGAACGCCCCGATGTGCTGCTGCCGACACTTGGCGGGCAGACGGCGCTCAACCTTGCCATCGACCTGGCGGAGCGTGGCATTCTCGAGCGCTACGGCGTCGAGATGATCGGCGCGAAACTGGAGTCGATCAAGAAGGCGGAAGATCGGGATCTTTTAAAGAGTGCCATGCGCAAAGCCGGCTTGGATCTTCCTCGCAGCGGATACGCGCGCAGCATGCGCGACGCCATGCGCATTCAGAAGCGGCTTAATTTTCCGGTTATCATCCGGGCCTCGCGCACACTGGGCGGCAGCGGTGGTAATTTTGCCTTTGGGCCTGAAGATTTCAAAGACGTTGTCCAGGCGGGTCTCAGCATCTCACCGGTGCACGAAGTCTTGATCGAAGAGTCTGTCCTCGGCTGGAAGGAGTTCGAGCTGGAGGTGATGCGCGATCACAAAGACAACGTGGTGATCATCTGCTCCATCGAAAATTTCGATCCCATGGGCGTTCACACCGGCGACTCCATCACCGTTGCGCCGGCGCAAACGCTGACCGACAAAGAATATCAGATCATGCGCGATGCCGCTCTGCGGGTGATCCGCGAAATCGGTGTCGATACCGGCGGATCGAACATCCAGTTTGCGGTCAACCCCAAAGACGGCCGTATGGTGGTCATCGAGATGAACCCGCGCGTCTCCCGCAGCTCGGCGCTGGCCAGCAAAGCCACCGGATTTCCCATCGCCAAGATCGCCGCAAAGCTGGCGGTGGGATACACCCTGGATGAAATCCCCAATGACATTACGCGTGAGACGCCCGCCTGCTTCGAGCCGACCATCGATTACGTGGTCGTCAAAGTGCCCCGCTTTACTTTCGAAAAGTTTCCCCAGGCCAAGGATCTTTTGACGCCACAGATGAAGTCCGTCGGCGAGGCCATGGCCATCGGCCGAACTTTCAAAGAATCATTGCAAAAGGCGATGCGTTCCCTTGAGATCGGCTCCTATGGGTTCGAGTCGAAATTGAACCCTTTGGCGGACGGTCGAGACGAAGCCGTGCCGAATCGTCCGCGGGAAACTGCAAGAACCCTAATGCTCAGCGCCTTTGGTATATCGGTGACGCCTTTCGCGTGGGAATGACCACCGAGGAGATTTATCAACTCTCCGGCATCGACCCTTGGTTCCTCGAGAAGATCCGCGAGATTGTCGCGGCGGAGAACGATATTCAAGCTTGCCGTGGCAACGTGGAAGAGCTGAGCCGTGAGCTCTTGCAATCCTGGAAGCAAATGGGTTTCGCCGATTTTCGTCTTGCTATGCTTACGAACAGCACCGAAGGAGAGATCCGGAAACTGCGCAAGGAAAAGGGGTCGAGGCGGTGTTCTGCTCCGTGGATACCTGCGGCGCCGAGTTCGCCGCCTTCACACCCTATCTCTATTCGACCTACGAAGGGGAAGACGAATCCAAACCGACCGAGCGAAAGAAGATCATGATCCTGGGCGGCGGCCCTAATCGCATCGGTCAAGGGATTGAGTTCGACTACTGCTGCGTGCATGCGGCCTTCGCCCTCAAAGAAGAAGGTTATGAAACCATCATGGTCAACTGCAATCCTGAAACCGTCAGCACGGATTACGATACCTCGGACAAGCTTTATTTCGAGCCTCTGACCATGGAAGAGGTCCTGAACATCGTGGAGCGGGAAAATCCCGACGGGGTGATTGTTCAGTTCGGCGGCCAAACACCCTTGAAGCTCGCGCTCGCCTTTGGAGCGGGCGGGAGTAAAGATCATCGGAACTTCGCCCGACAACATCGATTTGGCTGAAGATCGAGAAAGGTTTGCGGAACTGCTGCACCGACTTGGCATCAAACAACCGGAGAATGGCATCGCTCGATCCTATGAAGAGGCTTTCAAGATCGCCGAGCGTTTGGGCTATCCAATCCTGGTTCGGCCATCCTATGTGCTCGGCGGCCGAGCCATGGAGATCGTCTACGACCGGGATGCCCTCCGGCACTACATGACTCACGCTGTTTCAGCTTCGCCGGAACATCCGGTGTTGATCGACAAATTCCTTGACGACGCCATAGAATTGGACGTTGACGCACTGGCTGATGGCGAAGAGGTAGTGATCGGCGGCATCATGGAACATATCGAACGCGCCGGCGTTCATTCTGGGGACAGCGCCTGCAGCCTGCCGCCAAAATCCATCAGCCGGGAAGTCCAGGACGAAATTCGCCGTCATACGATATCGCTGGCGAAAGCCCTGAATGTTTGCGGTCTGATGAACATTCAGTTTGCCGTGCAGGGAACCAACGTCTTCGTTCTTGAGGTCAACCCGCGAGCATCGCGCACGGTTCCTTTTGTCAGCAAAGCGATTGGCGTACCGCTGGCAAAACTGGCCGCTCGTATCATGGTCGGCAGAAAACTCAGAGATCTCGGCTTCAGGGCCGAGGTGCTCCCGAAGCATATTTCGGTAAAGAAGCGGTTTTCCCATTCAACAAATTTCCCGGCGTTGATACTCTGTTGGGCCCGGAGATGAAATCGACGGGAGAAGTCATGGGCATTGATGTCTCCTTTGGCTTGGCCTTCGCAAAAGCGCAGTTGGGCAGCGGTATGCGTCTGCCGAACAGCGGCAAGGTTTTTATCAGCGTGAGGGACGAAGATAAGGCAGCCGTAACCGCAGCGGCGGAGAAACTTCACCGCGCGGGGTTTCAAATCGTAGCGACGCGAGGAACGGCTGCCCATTTTGCCGCGCGGGGAATTCCCGCGGAAATTGCCAACAAGGTACAGGAAGGCAGTCCGCACATAGCGGATCAGATCAAGAAAGGCGAGATTGCCATGGTGATCAACACTCCCACGGATGCTTATTCCCAAGCGGATTCCTATTATCTCCGTCGCTGTGCCTTGGATTACCAGGTTCCTTATTTCACTACTGTCGCTGGCGCGGACGCGGCTGCTGAAGGGATCGACTTTCTGAAACAGAACGAATTCGATGTGCGAGCCCTTCAGGATTATGGCGCGGCATCCCAGCCGTAGCGGATTTCATGAATCCGTCGAATCAGACGTCTGCCGAACCGACCCGTACCGGACCCAAACAAAAGACCTTCCATCAGAGAATCGCTTCGCGTTTTGCAAACGCCGCTTCGATTCCTCAAGGGCGTTGGTCCCAAACGCGCCGAGGAACTAGAAAAGTTCGGCCTGAAATCGGTCGAAGATCTGCTTTATCATCTGCCTTTCCGCTACGACGACCGGCGGCAAATTAAGAAAATCTCTGATGCAGCGATTGGGCGAGACGAGACTTTCGTCGGAGAGATTCGTGGGCTCCAGAAAAATACAATCCTCGCCGGCGAGCGCAGCTCTTGTCGGTTCTCTGATAGACGATACCGGGAGCTTGGGCTTGCTCTGGTATCGCGCGCCGGCATACCTGAGCAATAGTTTAGCGCAGGGACAACGGCTTCTTGTGCACGGTAAAGTGGAACCGGGGCTCAACGGACAAAAGCGGATCGTCCATCCCGAGTTCGAGGTACTGGAGGGCGATGGCGAGGAGCCGTTGCAGAAGATACTGCCGGTTTACGTTCATCCCGCCGCAGTATCGTTGTCTTTGCTTCGAAATTGGGTAGACCAAGCGCTGTCCCAGTATGCACGTTTTCTGCCGAGTTACTTTGCCGGTGCCGACCAAACAACGCCAAAGATCTTATGGCTTTGGCCGAAGCGTTGGCGCAACTGCACGAGCCGTGGCACAACGGCCGATCTTCCTGCGTTGAACAGTTTCTCTTCTCCTGCGCATCGCTCGGTGGTCTTCGACGAGCTTTTCTATCTGCAACTCGGTTTGGGTCTGAGGAAGCAGAGGCAGAGCCGCGGAAGAGGGCGTACCTTTCGGACCTGCGCGCCAAAGGCTGACGGCCGAGGATGAGAGAGTTATTGCCGTTTAAATTAACCGGCGCGCAGGAGCGAGTACTGCGCGAGATCGATCAGAATATAAGCTCAGCGCAGGCGATGCAGCGGCTCGTCCAGGGCGATGTCGGTTCAGGCAAAACGATAGTGGCGTGGTTGGCTTCCTTGCGAGTCATTGAGAATGGCTACCAGGTGGTCTGGATGGCGCCCGACTGAGCTATTGGCTGAGCAGCATTTCCGCAATGTAAGTCGTTACGCCGACGCATTGGGCATCAAAGCCGCGCTGCTGACCGGATCCCTAGCCGCCAAAGAAAGGAAGGCAACGTTGGAACGGGATCGCGAGCGGCCAAATTCAGTTTGTCGTCGGAACCCATGCTCTCATTCAGGAGGGAGTCTCGGTACCGAAATTGGGGCTCGGAGTCATCGACGAACAGCATCGCTTCGGCGTGGTGCAACGGCTATCCCTCCAGCGGTTGTTATGCTGCCGACTCGGGCACCGCTCCCATAGGGAAGCAGCCACACATGCTGCTCATGAGCGCAACGCCAATCCCGCGCAGTTTAGCCATGGTTCTTTATGGCGACATGGAGGTATCCTTTTTAGATGAAATGCCGCCTGGACGTTTGCCGATTCAAACTAAAGTCTATTACGAGCAAGGCCGTCGGTCGGTTTACCAATTGGTCATCAAAGAACTGCGGGCGGGGCGTCAAGCCTTTATCGTCTATCCTCTGGTTGAGGCCTCTGAAGAGCTCGCTCAGGTCCGAGATGCGACGCAAATGGCGGAAAAAATGCGGCAAGGCGTGTTCAAAGAGTTCGGCGTCGGTCTTGTGCATGGCAAAATGTCCACGGCGGAGCGGGACGACGTCATGCGCTCCTTCAGAGACGGCGCCATCGGCGTACTCGTCGCCACCACTGTCATCGAGGTCGGCATCGATATTCCTAATGCCACGGTGATGGTCATCGAGCACGCCGGAGCGCTTCGGCCTCTCACAGTTGCATCAGCTTCGGGGCCGAGTGGGGCGAGGAAGTGCGGCAGGATACTGTTTGCTGATCAATCGCGCGCCGCGCAATCCGCTGGCGGAGAAGAGACTCCGTGTCATGGAGCGACAGCACGACGGTTTCAAGATCGCTGAAGCTGATCTTGCCATGCGCGGGCCGGGTGAATTCTTAGGTACGCGCCAATCCGGTTTAGAGATTTCCGTCTGGCTAATCTCGTCCGCGATGCCAAGATTTTGATGGAAGCGCGCAATGAAGCCCAAGCCTGGCTTGAGAAGGATCCCGAGCTGAGCAGCTTGGAATCGTCAGAGCTGCGAGAAGTCTTGCTGCATCGTTGGGGCCAGCGACTGCAACTGGGAGCGGTTGGCTAGTGTCCTGAACTAATCAGTTGGCAAGAAAATCATGACGAGCCGTGATCGACTCAATGGCATACCCGCGAAAGCGGCCGTATACAGTAAGTTTTTGATTGTTCCTGAACTTCGCGCGCGGTCAGCAGCTGAGCTATCGCCAGCTCTGCCCTGAATGACCTGCCTCAAGCTCATCCTAACGGCTCTCGTGGATCTCGAACATACATCCGGCTAGGGATTGTTTTGACTGGATTTTCTCAAAGTTGCACCCTTCGCTACCATCGCTTATAAAAGTAGTTTAGAATGCACTGCTTAGAGAGCATGAGGTAGAATTTCGTGGAATTTCAACGAATCAAACGGCTGCCTCCCTATGTCTTCAGCATCATCGACGGCATGAAAATGGAGGCGCGTCGTCGGGGCGAAGACATCGTCGATTTCGGTATGGGTAATCCGGATCTGCCGACGCCCCGCACGTTGTCGCCAAGCTGGTCGAAGCGGCAAGCAAACCGCAAAATCATCGCTACTCCGTCTCGAGAGGCATTTACAAGCTCCGTGTTGCGATCTGCGATTGGTACAAGCGGCGCTATCAGGTGAGCCTTGATCCCGATAGTGAGGCGATCGTCACCATTGGCGCCAAAGAAGGGTTGTCGCATTTGGCGTGGGCGATTGTGGACCCCGGAGACGTTGTGCTGTGTCCCAGCCCGACGTATCCGATCCATCAATTTGCCATGATCTTGGCGGGCGGCGATCTTCGTTGTATTCCGCTCACTAGCAGCGAGGGGTTTTTGGCCACCTCGAAGAGGCGGTGAAACAGACCTGGCCGAAGCCCAAACTGCTTATCATCAGTTTTCCTCATAATCCAACCACGGAAGTGGTGGAGCTGGATTTCTTCGAGCGCATCGTCAAGTTCGCACAGGAAAATGAGCTGATCGTCATTCACGACTTGGCGTATGCCGATCTGACCTTCGACGGCTACCAGGCGCCGAGCTTTCTTCAGGTTCCGGCGCTAAAGAAATCGGCGTCGAATTTTTTCGCTGTCGAAAAGTTACAACATGCCGGGCTGGCGAGTCGGGTTTGCGGTGGGTAATCGGGATATTATCCACGCCCTGGCGCGAATCAAGAGTTACCTTGACTATGGGATTTTTCAGCCGATCCAGATCGCTGCGATTCACGCCTTGAATGGGCCCCAAGACTGCGTCGAGGGATCCGGCTGATGTACCAAAAGCGCAGGGATTCGTTAGTTGATAGTCTTGACCGGGCAGGTTGGAAAATAGCGAAACCAAAGGGCACCATGTTTGTGTGGGCGGAAATCCCGGAGCCGGCGAAGAAGATGGGCTCTGTAGAATTTTCCAAGTTCTTGCTTCAGGAAGCTAAGGTGGCAGTGTCTCCTGGTATCGGATTCGGCCAGTACGGCGACGATCACGTCCGCTTTGTCTTTGATCGAAAACGAACACCGTACCAAGCAGGCGGTACGCAATATCCGCCGCGCGTTAGGCAAGCTGCTCGACTGAACGATTTCACAGTTCGAGAATTCCTCATAAGAAGTTTTAGCGACGACTCGGTTTCATCATGGCATCGGCAAAGGCGCGGCACAAAGTCGGTCTCGGTCTGCTCGGTTCTGGAGTGGTCGGCGAGGCGATTCAGGACATCGTCTTTAATAACCTTAAGGGGCAGGTGGGGAGCGATCTGCAGTTAGAGATCCGCAAGATCTACACCCGGAGACCGAAAGAAAAAAGTGGTTTTCCAGCCGCCCGTCCTTCTTCACAGCGAAAGCGGAGGAGGTCATCGACGATCCGGGCGTGGACATCGTTGTTGAGGTCCTCGGATTTCAGAACGAGGCGGAGCTGCCTACCTTTCGGGACTACATCCTGGGAGCCTTCGAGAAGGGAAAGTCGGTGGTCACCTCCGACAAGGCGGTGCTGGCCAGATTCAGCAAGGAGTTATGGGCGGCGGCTAAAAACATGGCAGGCAACTGCGATTCGAGGCCTGCGTCGGCGGCGGCATCCCAATCATACGGTCGCTGACTGAAAGCTTCGCGGTTGAAGAACCCGAAGCCATCTTTGGTATCGTCAACGGCACCTGCAACTACATCCTTTCGCAAATGGAGAAAAGCGGTAAGCCCTATGCCGACGCGCTCAAAGAAGCACAGCAGAAGGGCTACGCCGAAACTAATCCAACGGCGGATGTTAGCGGCAGCGACGCAGAAGCCAAACTGGTTGCTTTTAAGCGCCGTCGCCTTTGGCCTACAGCTCCCACCCGGAACAACCTGGCGCAAAGGGATCGAAGATATTCATGCGGTGGATTTTCGTTATGCTGGCAGGACCGGTTCGAGCACCATCAAGCACCTCGCCGTGGCCAAACGGACCGGTCAGGCTGTGGAGGTTTTCGTCTCTCCAGCTTTGTAGCGCGCGACAATTTTCTTGCCGGAATCGACGGCGCCACTAACGCCATTTGCTTCAAGGCCAAGAAAAGCGGCGGGTCGCGCGTCGAGCGCGATTGCGACTATGTTCTGGTCGGTCCCGGCGCGGGGGCGGGCCCACCGCTGTCGCCGTGCTCGGAGACGTCTGCGAGCTGGCGCACGGAGAGGGCCGGTTCGCCGGACTACCGAGTCTAGTGCCGGAGGGCGTTCTAAGAGTTCAACCGGCGGAAGAGATCACGGGCTCTTTCTATGTCCGCTTTATTGTGAAAGATCGCGCCGGAATCGTCGGCGACATCGGCCAGACCTTCGGCCGCTTGGCGGTAAATATTTCCGAAATCTGGCAACCCGACATACCGAAGAAGAGTTGCGTAGCCTTGACCCAGAGCTATAAGCTTAAAGAAAACCCGAAGGAGATTTTACCCTTCGTTATCACCTTAGAACACGCGACTCTGCGCCAGGTACGCTGAGGCCCTGGACTCTATTCGCAATCGGGATTATATCCTTGTCGATCCCGTTTGGTTTCCAATCTGGGGAACGAAGTGAGGCGTGGCGCCCTCGCGCCGTTCAGTTCCGAGTTTCGGGTTCAACGTAAACTTCGAACCCGAAAACTTAAACCGAGAGCGAAGAAGAAAACTTTCTAGCGTAGGTTTACTACCAGTGAAGTACATTATCCTTCAAGGCGACGGTATGGCCGATTATCCGTTGGATGTTTTAGGCGGGAAGACCCCACTGGAAGCCGCCAACACGCCCAACATGGATTAGCTGCGCTGCGCGCGGCGTATTTGGCCTCGCGCACGTGATACCTAAGGGATTTCCGCCTGGCAGCGATGTTGGCAACATGAGTATCATGGGTTACGATCCAGCGGTCTATCATACCGGTCGCTCACCGCTCGAAGCAGCCAGCATGGGAGTCTCACTAGGACCCAAGGACATCGCTTTCGCTGCAACTTGGTCACTCTGGCGGCGACGGCAGCAATACCTTCATGGAGGATTTCACCTCCGGGCATATATCTACGGAAGAGGCTGCCGCGATTATCCATGACATTGCGCGAGAACTGGGCGAGAACAGGATCGAGTTCTTTCCCGGTGTCAGCTATCGCCATCTGATGGTATGGCGGGACGGTAAAGAGAAAATGACAACCACCCCGCCACACGACATCACAGACCAGAAGATTGCATCCTACATGCCGAGCGGCGACGGTGCCGAAGTGTTGCGCGAGCTGATGGAGGCTTCGCTCCCAATTCTCGCCGATCATCTTGTCAACAAGAAACGGGTGACAGAAGGTCACCGGCCCGCCACTTCCATCTGGCTTTGGGGCAGGGAGGGCGCCGGCGCTACCGTCTTTGGCGGAGAGGTTCGGCATTCGCGGCGGAGTGATTTCCGCAGTCGACATCATACATGGGCTGGGCGTTTACGCTGGCCTCGAACGCATCTTTGTGCCAGGTATCACGGGTTTCTTCGACACCAACTATAGAGGCAAGGGTGAGTATGGCGTAAACTCTCTGGAGAAAAATGATTTTGTTTTCATCCACGTCGAAGCCATTGACGAAGCCGGTCACATGGGCGATGTTGAGAAGAAAATTCAGGCCATCGAGGACTTCGACGAAAAAGTCGTCGGCACCGTGCTTAGGAGAATGGCCCATAGAAAAGACTGGCGCGTTCTGTTGATGCCGGATCACCCGACCTCTATCGCGCTGAAAACCCATGTCTCGGATCCGGTGCCCTTTGTTCTCTATTCGGCGGCAGAACCTCGCAATAATAGCAATATGGGCTACAACGAAAAGGATGCTGCCAAAACCGGCATAGTAGCAAAGCAAGCCTTCAAATTGATGGAGGCGCTGATCGAAGGGAGGCCAACGTGGACCGAAACCTAGCCTTAGAAGCTATTCGCGTTACTGAGGCAGCGGCACTGAACTGCGCCCGGCTAACAGGGCGTGGCGACGAAAAGGCTGCGGACCAGGCAGCAGTCGATGCGATGCGCCGCGCTTCAACGCGCTCACGATCGATGGAACAATCGTCATAGGCGAAGGCGAGCGAGATGAAGCGCCGATGCTCTATATCGGTGAAAAGGTCGGTGCCGGGGACCGAAGGTGGATATCGCTCTGGATCCGCTGGAAGGAACGACGATCTGCGCCAATGGCGCTCCCAACGCCTCGCTGTCATCGCCATGGCCGAACATGGAAACTTTCTCCATAGTCCAGATACCTACATGGACAAGATCGCCGTCGGCCCGGCGGGAAAAGGCGTTGTCGATCTCGACAAAACCCCGACACAAAATCTCAACGCGCTTGCCGAAGCGAAGAAGTGCAAGGTCGAGGACCTAACGGTAATTATTCTTTATCGCCCGCGCCACGAAGCGCTCATCAAAGAGGTCCGGGAAGCTGGCGCGCGCATTCGCTTGATCGGCGACGGCGATGTGTCTGCAGCCATAGCGACAACGAAACCCGAGACCGGTATCGATCTCTTGATGGGAATTGGCGGAGCCCCCGAAGGAGTCCTGGCCGCTGCTGCGCTTCGCTGTGTGGGGGGACATGCAGGGTCGTCTTAAACCGAGAAACGACGGAGAAATCGAGCGGGCCAAGAAGATGGGAATCAAGGACATCAACAAGAAGTTTTCCATCGAAGAGCTAGCGGCGGGCGATGTGATGTTTGCGGCAACCGGCGTCACAGACGGCGACTACCTGCAAGGCGTTCACTTTTTCCCGGGCGGCGCGACGACGCAGTCGGTGGTCATGCGCTCGAGCACCCGCACCATCCGTATCATTAACGCCACCCACTACTTCGAACACAAACCTAATTACTGATACCGCGACAGAGCATCTCGCCTCTCGACGGTATCGCTTTACTCCTGATCTCTAACCCTCTCCCGTCGCGGGAGAGGGAAGGGTGAGGGTAAAAATAGCAAAGACGCTGAGTAATCATTCACAGCAAATCGTCGACCGAAGTGGCTAAGAAGAAAAAAGAGGAAAATAGGCTGGCTCGGTAAATGTCTTCTCCTTATCGGCACTCCGATCATTATCTGGTTTCTCGCTTTTCTTATCTGGTTTTACTGGAATGGCCTCGCCAAGGTCTTCACGGCGAACACCGGAAAAACCCAACCCCCGCCCAAGGCGACGCGGCAGGCCGAGCCGCCAGCAAAAAAGTCCGCCGACGAGAAAAATTCTTGATGAGGACCGCGAGAAGTTGGATGAGATTCTAAATAAGAAGGGTGGGTAAACTCTATGGAACGTCATTGGTATCCGAGCACGGAGCCGTGTCCGTCCGCGCTCGGACGAATCGCCAATTCTTACTTCAGATGCTTGGCGAAGAACTCGGTGGTGCGGTCCCAGGCCAGCTTGGCGCACTGAGCATTATAGGTCGCACCTGTTTCGTTGCCGAAGGCGTGGCCGGCGTCATACCAGTAGGACTCAAATGGGCACCTTGCCTTCTTTCAGCTTAGCTTCCAGAGCTCGCGCTCCGTCGGGAGTAAAGGAGGCGTCCTTTCCGCGAGATGAAGTTGAAGTGGCACGGTGATGGTCTTGACATCGCCGGCTTGCTCGGGTGGAAAACCATACCAAGAAGAACACGCGTTCACTTCTTTAACATAGAGCGCCGCCAGCACGGTTAACGCTCCGCCCATGCAAAAGCCTACGACGCCGACTTTCGCGCTGGATTGTTTGAGATATTGAGCCGCTCCGCGAACATCCTGAGTCGCCGCGTCGCCGAAATTCAGGTTGGTCATCAGTGTGCTTGGCCTCGGCGGCGTCGAGGGCAAGCTTGCCCTTGTAGAGGTCGGGAACCAACGCGCGGTAGCCGAGGGCTGCGAGCCGTTCTGCCACGCCTTTGATCTGATCGTTCAGACCCCACCATTCCTGGATGACAACCACACCCGGGGCCTTATCATCCGCCCGCCGGGCTGGCGAGATAGCCGTTACAATCTTTTGCCGTCAGGCCGCTTGAAAGTCACCGTCTGTCCCATAGTTATCCTCCGTTACTAAGATTTAGAGCTTACATTGGTTACCTATGCAAAGGCGAATGTGAAGTCAATATTCGCGGACGTATTTTCTCTGGGGTTCTCCAAATACCGCCGACCGCTTAGTTTAACATGAACTTAATCGGTTCTTATCAAGGATGGGCCCAACGAGTGTTTTAGTCTGATCTCGAGCGAGAGCCGAGCGCGTTCGAGTCGATCAGTTTTACTCCAAATATGACTTTCGCAAAGCTACATCATGGAATTAACGTCTCCAGCGGTATAAAATTGAAATGCTATGCAGTCGGTATACGTAGGCGGCGTTGGTATGACCAAGTTCGGCAAAGATCCCAGGCCCATCGTTGAGATCTTTTGCCAGGCGGGTCAAGAAGCGCTTGCTGCCTCCCAGGCAGAGCGAGTGGAGGCTATCTATATCGGCTCCATGAACCCCGAAGAATTTACCGGCGAAAGCAACATCGCCTCACAAATTGCCGAGGCGCTGGGCTTGACCGGTATTCCAGCTCTGCGAATCGAGACCGCCTCTTCAGCCGGAGCCGCAGCTCTTCAAGCCGGCTTTCAAGCCATTGCTTCCGGATACTATCGCCGGGTCTTGGTCCTGGGCGGAGAGAAGATGACGCATCTCAGCACCAGCGCCACCACGCGCATCCTGGCAGAGGTCATAGACAGGCAGGAACGCCAGTGCGGCGCGACCATGCCGGCGCTGGCGGCGATGATTACCGAGAAGTACCGGCAAAAATTTCGCCTCTCTCAGTCCCGTTTGGAAAACATGCTTTGCAGCGTGGCATTGAAGAATCATCTCAACGGTTCACGCAATTCTTTGGCCCAGTTTCAAAAAGCGATCACCCGGGATGCCTACCTGGCGAGCAAATTTGTCGCCACACCGCTGCGCCTTTACGATTGCGCGCCGATCACGGATGGGGCGGCAGCCCTGGTCCTCACGAGCGAGAAGACCGACGTGCGGTTGGCGGGAATAGGGCAGGGAACAGGACCCTTGAGCCTACGGGAAAGAGACATTTTTACCTCCTTTCCGGCGACACGGATCGCTGCAGCCCGAGCTTACCAGATGGCAGAGACCTCACCCCAGGGCATTGACTTTGCCGAGGTCCACGACGCTTTCACTCCCTTCGAAATTATCACTAGCGAGGATTTGGGATTCTTTCCTCCAGGCAAGGGAGGCGAAGCGGCGGTGGAAGGAAAAACCGCTCTCGAAGGGCCATTGCCGATTAACCCTTCGGGTGGCTTGAAAGCTCGCGGGCATCCGGTGGGCGCGAGCGGATTGGCGCAAGTGGTAGAAGTAACAAAAAGGCTCCGAGGGCAAACGCGAGCCAAGCGCGAGTTCAAGCGCGGCCTAGCCCAGAGCACCGGTGGTCTGGGAACCAATAATTTTGTCACCATCCTGGAGCGTACGGACTCACGCGCGGTTCAAAGTCCGGCACCGCCTTTCTTGCCACCAATGTCCCCGGCGGTTCCGAAAAAGGCATCTTCGCCGGCAGCCATGAGCGATGAAGGCGAAATCGAGACGTTTACGATTCTCTACGTGACACCGGACGGCTTTCTTCCACCTGTTGCCTTGGCGTTGATTCGGGATCGCAACGGCCGCCTGCTTATGGCGCAGGGAGAGGACAACGTACAGCTAAAAATCGGCCGCGAGGTCTATCTCAGGCGGATGGACGAGGTTTACCTATTTACGGTCAAGAGCCAGCTTCAGAAGGTACAGGAATCCTTAAAGCGACTCCTGCGGCGCGGAGCCGCGTCGCCCTCTAAAGAAGAGAGTCCTGCGGAGAAGAAGTTATGATCGGTGGTGGCCCGCGTCGAGCGGAAAAAATTCAAGTCCTTGACCAAACTCCTGACCGAGAAGCTCAGGGAAGCGATCGTCGGCGGCAAATTTGCTCCGGGCGAGAGACTTGCGGAAGAAACGCTCAGCACCTCGCTGCATGTTAGCCGAGTAGCGCTACGGGAAGCGCTGCGTTTGCTAGAAACGGAAGGGTACGTAACATTCTTGCCTAACAATGAAGTGGCAGTTAGCAAGCCCACACGCGAGGAGGTTCAAGATTACTACATGATTGCGAGCGCGTTGGAAGGCTTGGCGGCGCGGCTAGCCGTTGAGAACGCTCAACCGGAAGAGATCGCCCATTTGAGAGAACTGCACCAGCTTCTCAAAGAAGCCTGTCAGAAACGGGACCTGACGCGCTACTTCGACGTCGAACAGCAACTTTCATCGCTTCATCGCTGAAATAGCCCGCAACGAACGCCTTTACCGGCTCATCGATCAGTTGCGCCAAGAGATTCAAAAGACGCGAATTCTCTCGCTCCATTTGCCGCAACGGCTCGACTATTCCATGCGCGAGCATGACCAGATCATGGACGCCTTCCTTAAGAAAAACTCGCAGCTGGCCGAGAGCACGATGGTCCGTCATTTGAACAATCAAATGGAAATGTTGCGCAAAGCGCTCGACCAAAAGGGTTAAAAACGCGTGCCTCGTTACCGGCCCCGTGATTCCTTCTTAGGACCGTATTCTTTGAGGACGCTCTCCAGCGACTCGAAGTCAGCCAGAGTTCGGAGCGAAGCGAAGGTTGGAAATATCATCGGCAGTTTATCCTTGGCGAAAAGCTCCAGGGCGCGATCCGGTGTAAGCCAAAGGCTATGGGTCACTTCCGGCGAGGTTGGCAGGGGAGTCTGAACTTTCGGCAAGGGTGCGAGAAAGAAACGCGTATCGAAGCGAATCGAAATCTCTTCCGGCGTTTGCCAATGAGAGAAATAGGCCAGGCGGGAGGCGTCACAGCAGTCTTTCGCTCTCGAGCAGAGATCGGAAGTTCAAGGTCTCTTTGAGCAAAGCAGCGTGCTTGTCAGCCAGATTACTCCTGTTCTCGCCGCCCAGGGTTGTCCCAAAGAATTAACCGCGAGTAGGATTCCCGCCTCTTCGAAGAGCTCTCGAATACCGGCAATCCATAGTCCTAAAGCTTGTGGCGGCGAAAATTGAGCGCCAACGATTTTCCGCGCCTCGACGGGTGATAAACCGTGGCAAAGCCGCAACATCGCCGGCGAACAATCGTCTTTCGCAGGGCGCCACCGGGGAAGCAGTACATGCCGCCGAGAAACGCCATTTCATCGGGACGGCGGGTGAGAAATACTTCGAAGCCGTTCGATTCCGCGGGGCGGAGCAGAATCACGGTGGCCGCCAGTTTCGATTTATGTTGTCCCTTCATCGGACATTCAGCACGAGGGCTTCGCCAAAGGCTCCTCGGCAAGGTGTCCCGGGGCAGTTGAAAGTGTAAAGGCGCTGGTCGAGTTGGTCATGAAAAATAATCGTCGAAGAAACGGTACCGGCGACGTCTCCATGAACACAAATAGCGTCCCTAGGGTCATTGGAACCGTTACCCAACGTGTGATCGCCGAGCACCTTGCGCAACGAACGCACCCACACCGATTTGTCGCTGCAGTTCGATCGCAACTTTTCGAAGACTTGGGCGAACTGCATGTGGGCTCGATCGACTTTTTCAGATCGTACGGCGAACTCGGCGGCGCTGCTGTAGACGTGCAATCCTTCATCGAGTTTATGGGTCTTGATCTGTCGCCGGACATTGTATGCGATCCACGCCTCGCTCGGATCGACAAAAACAATGGTAAACGGTTGATAGGCTTCTTCATGCCGGTTTACGAATGCATGGGCGTCCGCGGCGGATTTGAGTCTGAGGAGATCCAGACAGAGGAGACCACGAGAGCGTGTCTGGGTGAGTGGATCCGGCTCGACTGCTCGACCGGCGATTGAGAATGCCTACCAGGAGCCCGTGCTCATTGACTCTAGCCAAGTACCGCCCGCCAAGAGATCCTTCCCGGCAAGAATGTTGGGTTCTGTAGACCATAGGCCCGGGGGTGCGGACGGGCGGTCGTAATGCTCATCGCGGTTCGCCGCGACGATCACCGGGTAGCGGTCAACCATGCGAAAGTAAAGCGCTAACGTGCACACACCTACCGTTTACAGAAAGCGCAAAGGTTCTGCAAACCTGCTTTCCAAGGGCTGATTGTCGTCAAAGAGTGTTTATGTTAGCTTCGAATTCTTGGAAAGGGAACTATGTTTCAGTCAGTGGATGATGTTGTCGCGGGCTTGGGCAGCCAAAGTTACATTTGCAATAAGAATGTTGCTACGGTGGTCTATCTCGGAACCCGATTGCAAAAGCCAATTCTGGTTGAGGGACCGGCCGGCGTCGGCAAAACCGAGTTGGGTAAGGTGTTGGCGAGCGCCCTGGGGATGGAGCTGATCAGGCTCCAGTGCTATGAAGGGCTCGATGAAGCCAAGTCGCTCTATGAGTGGGAATACGCCAAGCAACTTCTCTACACGCAGATCCTTAAAGATAAAATCGGCGAAGTCCTGCAGGGTACGCAAACCTTACAGGAAGCCGTCGAATGCATAGCCAAACAAGATGGGGTCTTCTTCTCCGATCGCTTTTTGCTGCCGCGGCCGCTGCTGAAGGCGCTCCTCGCAGACCAGCCCGCGGTTTTGTTGATTGACGAAGTGGACAAGTCCGACGCCGAGTTCGAAGCCTTTCTGTTGGAAGTCCTCAGTGACTTTCAAATCACGGTTCCTGAGATTGGCACGTTGAAAGCGAAGCACATTCCTCTAGTCGTGTTGACCAGCAACAACAGCCGCGAAATGTCCGATGCTTTAAAAGCGGCGCTGCCTTCATCTCTATTTGGATTTTCCCGACTCCGATAGGGAGATGGCGATCATCAAGTTGAAAGTCCCGGGCGTCGGAGATCAGCTCGCCCGAGAAGTGGTTCAGCTCCTGCATCGAGTGCGCAAGCTGGACTTGAAGAAAACGCCAAGTATCAGCGAGACCTTGGACTGGGTCAAGGCGCTGACCTTGCTCAATATCAAACAGTTGGATAGCGAGCTCGCTGAGCAGACTCTTTCGACGCTTATGAAGTACGAAGCCGATATTCGTAAAGCGCACCAGGAACTCAAAGCTTACCTTGCCGAACGGAAAGCCCGCCAGGGACCGATCGCGGGCGATAGCGACAAAGATCACCTGCATTAGGGTTCGGAATCCACGGCTTCACCGATGGAAGATCGCATTGTCGAATTCGCAAACGTTCTGCGGCGCAACGGCGTTCGTGTGTCGCTGTCGGAGAACATGGATGCTTTTCGGGCCCTCGGCCTTGTCGGCGTCCGAGACCCGCACTTGTTTCGTAACGCTCTGCGCACGACCCTGGTTAAGCGTGCGAGTGATGTTAAGCCTTTCGAAGAGCTGTTTGACTTTTTCTTCCTGGGGATCGGGGAAGCCATCGACGCGCTGGATAGACGAATCATGGAAGAGCTGGGGCTCACTCCGCAACAGTTCCAACACATGCTCGAGCAGATCCAGCGGCTATTAAAGAATATGGAAGGGGATCTGTCTGAGTTAACTCGAGCGCTGCTCACCGGCAACCATAGCGAATTGGAACGTCTGCTTCGAGAGGCGGCAAGTCAGGAAGCCGAAGCCGGCTCACTTGACAGTTTCCGGCTGACACCTTACACACGGATGGCCGGCCGGCTACAGCTGGATCGAGTCCGTACCGAGGTGGAAGGGTTCAAAGCCATGCTCCAAATGCTGGCTGAGGGCGGCGAAGATTTACAAAACGTGATGCGCTACCTGGATGAACGGATGCGGGATCTCAACCGTCTGCTGCGCGAGCTTATTCAACAAGAGCAAAGAAAGCGCGGCGTGGAGCCATCCGATTACAGCCAGCGCAGCTCTTTCGCCGACAAGAGTTTTTCGTTTTACACCGAAGATGACATAAGGCGTATGAACGAAGCCGTGGCTCGTTTGGCACAGCGGCTGAAGAATCGGCTCTCTGTCCGACGCAAGAAGGCCGCGCGCGGGCGCTTCAATGTTAAGGCGACTCTGCGAACCAACATGCAATACGGCGGCGTGCCGTTTCACATCGAGCTCGACCGGCGCAAGAAGACCAAACCGCAAGTAATGATCCTGTGTGACATTTCAGACTCCGTGTTGAACGCCTCCCGCTTTATGTTGCAGTTCGTCTATTCGGTGCAGGATCTCTACGCCAAGGTTCGCAGTTTTGTTTTTGTCAGCGATATCGGCGAGGTGACGAAACTTTTCGAAGAGCACGAGATCCATCGCGCCGTAGAAACAGCGCTCAAAGGCGAAGTAATCGACGTTTTTTCGCACTCCAATTTCGGCCGGGCGTTTGAATTGTTTTTCAAGAACTATTTTGCAGCGCTCACCACTAAGACAACCGTGTTGATCATCGGCGATGGGCGAAACAACTACAATCGCCCCAACGAGTGGGTGTTGAGGGAAATACAACAGAAGGCCAAACAACTCATTTGGCTGAACCCCGAGAGCCGCATGACATGGGGCGTAGGCGACAGCGAAATGCCGCGCTATGTGCCTTATTGTGATGTCGCCGAGGAATGCCGTAACATCAATCAGCTCTCTAAAGTCGTCGATCTGATCGTGCCATGAAGAAACTTTATCTGCAGACCTACGGTTGCCAGATGAACCAGTATGACTCCGAGCGCATTGCGCAGCTCATGGGCCGTATGGATTACGAAAGCACGGATCGCATCGAGACCGCGGATTTGGTTATCCTTAACACCTGCAGCGTGCGCGATAGAGCGGAGCAAAAGTCTACAGCGCGCTCGGGAGATGGAAGGAACTAAAAAAACAGCGGGAAGGGGTCATTATCGGCGTGGGTGGCTGCGTTGCGCAGCAAGAGGGTGCGAACCTGTTAAAACGCTTGCCGCACCTCGATCTTGTTTTCGGCACGCACAATATTCACAAACTCCCACAAATGGTCGAACAGGTTCAGGTGTCCCGCAGTCGCCCGGTAGAAACCGCTTTCTATCGCGAGCCGTCCTACATGGAAGACCCGCAGAGTCGAACAGAAGTGCAGGGCGCCAAAGCCTTCGTTACGATCATGCAGGGATGCAATAAAGTCTGTAGCTTCTGTATCGTGCCCTACGTTCGTGGCCGCGAAGTAAGTCGTCCGAGCGCTAGGATCGTTGCCGAGATTGAATCACTGGTTCGCCAAGGCGTACAGGAAGTCATGCTGTTGGGGCAAAATGTCAATTCTTACGGCAAGACATCGCCCGGCGAAATCAGCTTTGCCGAGCTTCTTGGTCGAGTCAATCAGATTGACGGCCTACAGCGCATCCGCTTCACGACGTCGCATCCCCAGGATCTCTCGCCGGAACTAATCGAAGCGTTCGCCACTCTGGATAAACTGTGCGAGCATCTGCATTTGCCCGTGCAGTCCGGTGCGGATTCGGTCTTATCCCGGATGCGCCGTGGTTACACGCGTGATGAATATCTCGGCAGGATTGATCGGCTGCGGAAACGTTGTGCGAACGTTGCGCTCAGCACGGATATTATCGTCGGTTTTCCTGGAGAAACGGATGCGGAATTTGCCAATACTCTAGAAATGCTCAGACAACTAGAGTATGATGAAATCTTCTCGTTCATGTATTCACCGCGACCGCAAACGGTGTCTGCAAAAATATATGACGACGATAGTCGCTGACGCGATCAAGAAAGCGCGTCTACAGGAAGTGCAAAGCTTGCAAAGGGAAATAGCGTTAAGGAAAAACCGAGCGAGCATTGGCAACGTTGAGGAAATTTTGGTAGAGGGAAACTCGCGACTCAAGAACGGACAGATTATGGGCCGTACACGGACTAATCGGATTGTAAATTTAACTGGAGATGAGACTCTAGTCGGATCTTTGTTACCCGTTCGGATTATTGGGGCGACTGCCAATTCGCTAATCGGGGAAGAGCTGACAGCAGAACATGTTTCTGACTTCCGGTCAGAAGGAGAAATGGCATGACCAAACGGGAAGATACTATTCAGATGTCCGTCGGCGGCTTGACCCTGGACCCGGTAACCAAGACACCTATCGTCATCCTCAAGGACACAGACAATAAGCTGAACTTGCCGATTTGGATCGGCCTTCTCGAAGCCACGGCCATGGCAACCGAAATTGAAGGCATCAAGATGGCCCGACCCATGACTCACGACTTGCTGAAAAATATTCTTGGCGAAGTAGGCTGCTCCGTTGAGTCGGTGGAAATTACCGAACTAAAGGAAAACACCTATTACGCTCTGGTTCACATCAACATCGGAGGGCGAGAGCTAGTCGTCGATTCGCGCCCCAGCGATGCCATCGCGCTTGCTTTGCGGACCAAGAGCCCAATCTATGTTGCCAAGGCGGTTTTGGAAGCCTCCAGCGTCCTACAGCAAGGCGAAGAGGCCAAAGAAGCCGCCGTGGAAAATGTTTCTAACGTTTCGAAAGAAAAATGGGCCGAGATTCTTGAAAAGATGGCCCCGGAAGACTTCAAGTATAAGCAATAGTTTCTTACCGCGCGATTGTTTCTCCGACTGTTTCTTGACTCGATACATTTCGCGATTCCTCAAAGCGCATGGCCACGACTAGCAGGCGACTTAGTCGCAAAGAACTCCGCCAACCGGATTGGTTTCAAACGGTTACCGAAAACGCCTTCGAGTTTTATCAAAGGCAGCGTGTTGCAGTCTATCTGGGGATTGCGGTCGTCATCTTGCTGCTTCTCGGTATCTGGGGCTGGGGAGTTTTCAAAGAGCGCCAAGACTCGATGGCGGCGCAAGAGTTCGGCCAAGCCATGACTCAGTACCATGCCGGAAGATATCGCGACGCCATTGCGGGCTTGGAAAAGGTTCAAACCCATCGATGGTCGCGGTACGCCAATTTGGCTCATCTCTACGAAGCGAATAGCTACCTTGCGTTGAACGATTTCACTAAGGCAACGACCGCGGCCCAGCGATTTATCGTGGGGACCGATCAAAACTCCTTGATGCGTCAAATCGGTTTACTAACGTTGGCCGACATCGAAGAGCGGCAATCTCAGTGCAAAGAAGCGATTAAGAATTACGGAGAAGCAGGAAGAATAAAGGCTGCGTTTAGTGAGAGAGCTTTTCTCGGTGAGGCTCGCTGTGCTGTTCAAATGGGCGACGTTAAAGGAGGCATCGCGGCTTATCGACAATTGCTAAAAGAGCAGCCCGAAACGCCACTAGCAAGCTATGTTAGGTTTCAAATCAGCGAGCTGGAATCGAAGATTGCTGCTCAGCCGGTCGGAAAATGAGACGTAGAGACAACGTCTGATAAGGATATAGCCTTGTCACTCTAGAGTGTTTTTTTCCGCTAAGGCGAGCCATGCCAAGCCATGAAAATCTTGTCAAATTCCGCATGATTAGAGGTTCAGCAATAGAGGTGCCAGTCATATGCGCTTTGTGTAAGTTTACATAAGTTAAGTAAGGGTAGTGGATGACCGGCCTGGCAGACCCCTTCCCAAAATCGCAGGTCTCCTCCAGTCCGCACCGATGCGCAATTCGTAAAGCCTCCTTTTTAAACTAATTAGTCGATTAAGGAATCATGATCTTCAAGGTGCAAAAATGTCCCATTAAAACTTGTAGATCTTACTCCCCTGACATTGAAAGGTCCACGAGCGCGGGACTGTGGGTAGTGATCTGGCCCGAATTAAAAACTTGATCGCCCCGCAGGGTTTGAACTCAAATTGCGCTGAAGCGTCGTTCAGTTCAATCCTGCGGTTATGCGAATGTGCTATGCAGGTATATTGGCAAATATACTGACCACGTATATTGGAATAGACGCTAACGCAATTTGGTTGGTCGGCAGGCCCAGATGAGTAAGGATTCTGACAATCACCGGCGGATCTTCGATGGCGGCGATGATCTTTAAGCTGCCGCCGCAGTTCGGGCAGTGGTCGATGTCGATATCGAAGACCCGTTTGAGCAGCCTGGCCCAACTCATGCGCGCCGGCGCACCCTGCGCTTGCGCGTGATCGCATGCGGGCTCGGTTGTTTGCTCTACCGGCTATCCGAAAGGATTTCTCTACGCTATATACTGCTGGCTGAGAGATTGTGACAAACCCCAGGCATTCCGCCCTGTTTGCCCTCTTCAAGGCTTCCCGGGCTGGGGAGCCACCGATCCTGTTCAAAACGTTTCTAGCGAGTTCTTTGAATGAAGTCTTCGGGTCCTTACTTGCCAAGTCTTCAACTTTGGGTCTCAGCACAATCACTCTAAGCTGTGCCACCGAGTCAAGGGCGACCTTCCTCACATTGGGATCTTTGTCTCCCAACAGCATTGACAGGAGAGGAATGGCATTAGCATCGGTATGAGACCGAGTCCCAGTGCGGCGGCGACGCGAACCGTCGTGTGACGGCTGCCAGTTGCTACTGCAGTACATCAAGATAGCTGACCTTCTTATTAGACCGGCCAAATACGCCGCTCTCGATGCCAGACTGATCATCACTGCCAGCAAGTTGGGCGAGGACCGGTAATGCATCTTGCCTCGAGCCTTGCCGCTTCGCCATAGTTTGGCTCGTCTGGATCGATCGCAGCGCGTACCTCTTCCATTGTAACAGGCATAGATAACTCCCTTAACATCTTGCGGTAAGTCGCCCGCATAGTATTGCACTCCGCTGCAGTGAGGGCCCAGGAAGTTCGTTGTATTACCCAAAGCCACCGGTCATCAGGCGATTGAACTGGCGCGGATTACTGGAGTGGCCAGGATCATCGACATGCAGGAGCCCTAGCACGTGACCAATCTCGTGGCCAAGTGTCCACTGAGAAAGAAACTTGTGACGACTGCTCCAGGATTGCTCTGGTTGGAAAATGTCGCACAGCCACTGAGTGGTGGATTTGTGGCGAGGACAAAATAGACGACCACCTCATTGGCCTGCACAAAGTTGCGGTTCTGGAAGAGCTGTTGTTGAGCCGGAGTTATAGAGCTACCGTTACATGTACCAACGTTAAGCGTGTTCAGCGCCGGGAGGCTCAGCGTTCTCGGTCGTCGCCTGCACCAACCGTAAGCCAGCTACAGCATAGACCTGATTCGCGGAAGTGAACATCTGGTTGATGTTAACATTGGGATTCGTCAGAATCTTCACGTGTACGCGAATGCACTGGCGGAGTCATCACCCAGAAGTCGCTGCCCGCGGTGCCGCCGACATCTGGCGCTACCGCGATCTCATCCCGTCCGTCGCCGTCGAAGTCCCCTTACTACAGCGAACTTTGCCTCAAAATCCAACCCGCTGCAATCGAAGTCAGCCTCCATCGGGTGATCAGGTTGTCCATTGGCTCGAGAACTTGTGAGAAGTGGCCCCATGTTCCAGTGCCGGGCGTTGTTTGTGTACCAGGAGATGGATCGAACCGAACGACCCAAAAATCGTTCCCACGAGTACGGGCGTAAGAGCCGCAACCGCAATCGAGGTGGGCCAATCGTCCAGAGCTCCCTGAGGTCGGTCGAAGTCCCCTACTACAGCGAACTTTGCCCCAAATCCAACCCGCTGCAATCGAAGTCAGCCCATTGCGTGCCTGGGAATCTGAGAGATAGATGGACCCAATCCCCCGTAGCTGGTTTGTACTTCATCACCCAGAGTCGTTACCCGCGGTGCCGCCGTGATCTGGCGCTACCGCGATCTCATCCAGTCTGTCGCCGTCGAAGTCCCCTGCTACTTCACAGCGAACTTGCCCCAAAATCCAACCCGCTGCAATCGAAGTCAGCCTCCATTGCGGCCTGAATCTTGAGATAGATGGACCAATCCCCAGTAGCTGGCTTTGTACTTCATCACCCAGAAGTCGTTACCCGCGGTGCCGCCGCGATCTGGCGCTACCGCGATCTCATCCAGTCCTCGTCGCCGTCGAAGTCCCCTACTACAGCAACCTCAGTCTCCCAAAATTCAACCCGCTGCAATCGCAGTGTCAGCCTCCATCGGGTGCCTGGAATCTGAGATAGATGGCCTTAACCCCCCGAGAAGCCGGTTTGTACTTCATCACCTGGTGAAGCAAATGTTACCCGCGTGCCGCCGCGATCCGCGCTACCGCGATTCATCCAGTCCGTCGCCGTCGAAGTCCCCTTACTACAGCGAATCCTTGCTCCCAAAATTCAACCCGCTGCAATCGAAGTCAGCCTCCATCGGGTGCTTCCGGGAATCGGAATTAGATGGAACCAAGTCTGAGCAGCCGGATTGTACTTCATCACCCAGTCGTTACCTGCGTGCCGCCGCGACTGGCGCTACCGCGATCTCATCCAGTCCGTCGCCGTCGTGAAGTCCCCTTACTACAGCGAACTTCGCCCCAAAATTCAACCCGCTGCAATCGAAGTCAGCCTCCATTGGGTGCCCGTGTGGAATTGATATGGACCCAGGTCTGAGTAGCTGGTTTGTACTTCATCACCCAGAAGGTCGTTACCCGCGGTGCCGCCGCGATCTGGAAAGCGCTACCGCGATCTCATCCAGTCCGTCGCCGTCGAAGTCCCCTACTACAGCGAACTTTGCCCCAAAATTCAACCCGCGCTGTAATCGAAGTCAGCCTCCATTGGTGCCTGGAATCGGAGTTAGATGCAACCAAGACATATTTCGCTGATCCTTTCAGATACGTATTCTCGGTCAAAATGAACACCTATTCTGGCAAGAAGAAATGAATGTCTATTCTGATGCCCTGAACGCGCGGCATGAACGACGCCTGTCTTGGCGCTCATCTCCGTAAGTAGGTTCTCTCACAGGAATTCTTCACCCTGTCTTTGCCGCTGGGAGCGTGTTCACGCGAAACCAGGAATCGGTATTCGCGGAAATCAGGAATCCGTGTTCAACAATACCAGAATATATGCATTCAGAGATCGCCAACTTTCCTGCGGCAGGCGCGCGCGTGATCACCTATAATTTCCAAACCCCTAGTAAAACTAGAACCTATTGCGGTAGGTGTTCCCCTGTAATATGTGAAAACGATCATTCGCCTCTTAGAAATGCTTGTTTTATGGTGTTTTTTCTAAGGCTTAAAGGACCATTACTTGCAGGGACGCTACTATATTTTCGTATAGATAGACAATAGCTCCACTGATTGTTCCAGACAATCGGTGAGTCGTTGGGGCGAAGTGAGGCCGGAGACTCGGTCTGGTGAAAGAGCTGCCCCTGAAAGTGTACTGGTGAGGCGCGAGGTAGGCCGCCAGACGCCAGGCTTGACTGAGAGACTCTTATGGTGAGTGCACGCGAAGTGGCTCTAACTTACGTGTTGGCTCCTGACTCGGAATACTCTCCTGCATAGCCAGGACAGCGATGTTCTGGATGAGCTTAGAGTCGTAAAGGAACGAAGCAGGAGAGCTAAGGTTTGCTCCACAACGCTTGCCGGAGGCTGGGCAACGTATAAGAAACAAACAACCCTTCGACGGAAGCCATATATCGCCAGCCTTGACGCCGCTATCAACGAGAATGGCACTCCTTGCTCGATACTACGACCGCAAGCGCTGCCAAGCGTTATCCGCATCAAAGCCGAATTCCACGGGAAAGCGCTCGAACGCGCGACGAAACGCCTACGACGGCTAATCTGCAGCAATTTTTAAGAGTCTTTGCTGAGTTGATAGAACGCGTGCATGCGGCGGTACGACGTGTACACGGATTGAGAATTGTACGTGTACGATACGGCATTCCGGCTCGGTGGCCATTTGGAAACTCCTACCCAGTCAGGTATATCTCCATGCCGGCACCAGGCAGGGGCTCGGGCGCCCGGTCTCAATCACCGCCTGCCTCTGTCTCCAGCACCTACCGATCCTCCTTCAACGACTGAAACCATGAAATTGAAGATGTGCTGTGCATTTATAAAGATTGGCCGAGGAGTGCTGCCAATGACGATGGGAATAATCTCGACGATTGCCGCGAGCGAATGCAGTCGCTTCTCTCCACGAATGCCGCGACGGCACGAATCGTACCAGGGTCTGATCCCGATTTCATCCGAGTCAAATCCCTCGTATTCGGGGTTCGTGCGCATAACTATTGAGTGAACAGATCTCGTATATTGGGTATCCACCAATAATCAATGCGCAACTTACCCCTGAAATCAAAGGGTTGTCAATTTGTTCATGTCGCCGGTATATCCAATATCCCTGGTCTCGTATATTCAATATACCAGCACGAAACGTCCTTCCCTCCGCAGGATTGAATTGAACGACGCAACAGTCGCGTCTTGTAGGATGAAGTCGTAGGAGAAATCAGTTCAATCCCGGCATCGTCTCGCGGTTACTTTGATCACCCGATCCGCGGCGCCCCCTCTTCATACGCCGCCCAAGCCAGCCGAAGCAACATTGGGATTTTTTAGCAATACGTAACTGAACGAAGTACAC
>ERZ1370068.11154-contig-9794_pt1 | contig 45960 bp, 49 predicted proteins | sample MGYA00561227_ERZ1370068 | MGnify/ENA primary metagenome ERZ1370068 (study PRJEB38410, sample SAMEA6850437) | metagenome | study: Metagenomic assessment of the ecological functions of the soil: analysis of the soil microbiota associated with the... | reverse complement strand
ATGACAGCGCTTCGTTCAGTTACGTATTGCTGGCGCCGACGCCGGTGGCGCGGAACTCAGGGCGCTCGATGTTCGCGCGGTGCTCGGGCGAGCTCAGCCAGGCGGCCGACCACCGCCTGCGCGGTCGCGTAGCCCGGTCGCGATGTTCTCGCCCCACATCGCTGCGCGGGTAGCCGCAGGCGGCGATGCGCTCGTCGGCGGTGCGCGCGTCCGGCGGGCGGGGTCGTCGTGGTCCAGGTAGCGCGTGGCGGCCATGTTGCGCGCCTTCCACGTGGCCGCCGCGGTCAGCGTGGGGGAGACGACGAGCGCGCGTCGAGCCCGAGCTGCGCGCGGTGGGCGTTGACCAGCGCCACGACCTGCGCGGCGAGGTCGGCGCGGTCGGCCGGCCAGCTGGCGGCCGGGACGCAGTCGCCCGCGGCGGCTGGCGCGCGGCAGGGGCGCAGGCTGACGGCGGCCGCGCTGAGGCAGCGCGGCGAGCAGTGGTGATCGAGCGGCGGGCCAAGCGTGGGGCGTGGACCGTGAGGCGCGCGAACGTATCGGCGCCCTGGTACCCTCGCTTGACGCCTATGCGATGCGCGGTGCAAACGCGCCGTCGACGGCGGGCTCCTGCGCGACAGATGGATTGCAGCGCCCTGGCGCGCGCCGCTACGCCGTCGCTGCCAGGGGGCCCACGCCGGGCCGGTCCTGCTCGATGTGCGTGTCGGCGTGGTAGCTCGAGCGCACGAGCGGCCCGGCGGCGATGTGGTCGAAGCCCAGCGCGTAGGCGGCCGCGCTCGAGCGCCTTGAACTCGTCGGGATGCCAGTAGCGCACGACCGGCAGGTGGCTGCTCGGTCGGGCGCAGGTACTGGCCGACGGTGAGGACCTGGACGTCGTGCTCGCGCAGCGTCGCCGAACGCCTCGACCATCTCGTCGTGCGTCTCGCCGAGGCCGACCATGAGGCCCGACTTCGTGACGACCTCGTCGCCGCCCATCGCCTTGGCGTTGCGCAGCACGCGCAGCGAGCGCTCCCAGCGCGAGCCGCGGCGCGCGACCGGGTACAGGCGCGGGACGACCTCGACGTTGTGGTTGAAGACGTCGGGGCGCTCGGCGATGACCTTGGCCAGCGGCATCTCCTGGCCGCGGAAGTCGGGCGTGAGGACCTCGACCTTGCAGTCGCGGCGCCTGGCGGCGGATCTGGCGGATGACGCCGACGAAGGCGGCCGCGCCGTAGTCGGGCAGGTCGTCGCGGTCGACGCTCGTGATGACCGCGTGGCGCAGGCCCATCCGCGCGACGCTGCGCGCGACGCGCGCGCGGCTCCAGCGGGTCGTTCCAGGTCGGCTTGCCGGTCTTGACGTTGCAGAAGCCGCAGCGGCGCGTGCAGGTGTCGCCGAGGATCATGAAGGTGGCCGTGCCGCGCTCCCAGCACTCGCCGATGTTCGGGCAGGCCGCCTCCTGGCAGACCGTGTGCAGGTTCTCGGCCTCGATCGTCGCGCGTGCAGCTCGCGGTAGCGCGCGCTGCCGGGCGCCGGGACCTTGAACCACGGCGGCTTGCGGTCGCGGAGCGGCAGCACGTCGCTCGCCCAGCACCTTGCAGCACGTCCATCCCGCCGGGATTGGCCCGCGATCGCGTCTTGTGCTCGCGCGTGCTCACGGCCTCGGACGATACAACTCGTGGCGCCGTGCTCCCTGCCTGCCGCGCCGCCGCCGCCGCCGATCGTCCGCCACTACATCCCGTATCCCGGCGCGGCGCAAGCGCGAGATGCGCGCCTACGCGCGCCGCCACTACGGCATCGACGACTACCGGCCTGCGCGATCCCGAAGGTCGATCGTCGAGCACGTCGCCGTGGCCGGCTCGACCAGCGCCGGTCTTCGCCACCTTCGCGCCCGACGTCCCCGACGCCCGAGCTCCACGAGCTGCCCAACGTGTGCTCGCACTTCGTCGTGGGCGCCGACGGCACGCGTCGTGCAGATGGTCCCGCTGTCGCTCATGTGCCGGCACACCGTCGGCCTGAACTACACGGCGATCGGCATCGAGCACGTCGGCTTCCGCGACGGCGACGTGCTGCGGCGACGCGCGCCAGCTGCGCGCCTCGCTGCGCCTCACGCGCTGGCTGCGCTGCCGCTACGGCGATCGCGCTCGAGGACGTCATCGGCCACAACGAGTCGCTCACCTCGCCCTACCACCGCGAGCGCGTCGCGGCCCTGCGCCACCAGACCCACGGCGACTGGGTCGCACGCGTCGATGGTCGCGCTACCGCGCGCGGCTGCGGCGCGCTGCCGTGCCCGTCGGTAGCATCGCGGGCCATGGAGACCGGCACGTCGCGCACCGCCCTCGACCCCGACGGCGCGAGCGCTTCGTCTCGCTGCGCCGCGCGCTCGGGGTGACGAGCTTCGGGATCAACCAGCTCGTGCTGCGAGCCCCGCCAGCGCGGGCGCATCCATCGCCACCAGCCGCCAGGAGGAGGTCTACCTCGTGCTCGAGGGACGCTGACGCTGGTCGTCGAGGGCGAGGAGCAGGCCGTCGAGCGCGGCGAGCTGGTGCGCGTCGCGCCGGAGGTCCGCCGCCAGCTCGTCAACCGCGGGCCCGAGCGGCTCGTGATGGTGGCGCTGGGCGGCGACGGCGAGCACGCGGGCCGCGACGGCGAGGCGTTCACCGACTGGGACGACACGCGGCGGCGCGCCGCCGCAGGAGATCCCGCTGCCCGACGACCTGCCGGACTGAGGTCACGCGGCCGGCGGCTGGGTGCAGCCCGAAGGGCGAGGCCCTGGTCGTCGCGGCACGGCTTGAAGCGCCCGATGGCGCGCCTGGGACTCCTCGTCGCCCTCGACGTCCGCCTCCTCCACGACGCGCCGCCGAGCTCGACGACGCGCGTCTATCGCCGCTCGATGTCGTCCACGGCGAAGAAGACGGCACGGGCGACGCCGCCGTCGCCGCCGTGGATCCCGCCGCGCCCCTCGGGCGTGAAGATCATGTAGCCGTTGCCCGAGGGCCCCGGCTCGAAGCGCCACCCGAACACGCCCTCGTAGAACGTCACGCCCGCGCTCGGCGTCGTCCGCGCCGATCCCGAAGGCAGGCTCATGCGCCGGACGCTGCGCCTCGTGGCCGCGCGCGTCTTGGACGAATGCGACCGCCGCATCGCCTGGCGTCGCTTCGGCTCGGTCAGCCTGCGATCGGCCTGGGCCGAAGCGGCGTGGCGCGGACCAAAGCTGGCGCTCTCGGGCCATCGGGGTCGGAGTCCCTTCGAGCTCGCCGCAGCCGGTGTCGGTGGGCAGGTCCGCGTCGACCATGGCAGGCGCCGTCCGCGGCGAAGGTTGCGAGCCCGACGACCTGGAAGTTGACCAGCCGCGGAAGTCGGCGCGCGCGAGCTCGCCCTCGACGCGGGCGCCCGGCCGCCGCCGCCCGCCAGGATCGACCGGCGTCCGGAGCGCTCTCGCCGCGGGAGATCTCAGTGCCGTGGGCTCGAGCTCGTCGACCTCCGCCCCCGCTTCCAGGCACGCCGCGGAACGCGGAAGCCGCGGCGCCGCGAACGCAGGACCGTTGCGTGATGACGACGGCCCGTGGCCCTGCGCCCGGGAGCGCCGGAGCGGCGCGTCGTTGCCGACGGCGCTGCAGGACGCTCGCCGCCAGGGGCACGTGAGGTCGCAGCGGGTTCTTCGGGATCGCCCAGGTGACGACACCGCCCGCCTGGCACGTCGCGCGAACGGCGCTCCGAGCGCGACGGAGCAGCTCGACGGCGCCGTTGCGCCGCCGTTCGGCGGCCGACGGACCTCAGCGCGACCAGCGGACGACGAGAAGCCGGGTGCGTCACCGTTGACCGCCGGCGCGGCGGGGTTCCGCCCGGCGGGCACCGGCGCGGCGCCGACCGCCGCCTCCAGCCGCGCCGCCGAGACCAGGCGCTGGCGGCGGCCGAAGGCCTCGGCGAAGCGGAAGGCCATGCGCTTGCGGAAGCAGCGCAGGTGGTCGCCGTGTGCCGAGCCTCGCGGTGACCGAGGTCATGCGCACGTCGGGCAGGCCGCACGGCACGACCCACTCGAACGGCTGCAGGTCGTTGTCGACGTTGACCGCGAAGCCGTGCGTCGTCACGCTCGCGCGAGCGGTGCACGCCGATCGAGGCGATCTTGCGCTCGGCGGTCCAGACGCCGATGAAGTCGCGGCCGTCGCCGGAGCGCCCGCGCGGCGCGGGACGCCCTCGTCGGCGCAGCGCGGCCACGATCGCCTGCTTCCATCGTGCGCACGTAGGCCATGACGGTCGGACACGCGCATGATCGGGTAGCCGACGAGCTGGCCGGGGCCGTGGTAGGTGAGCTGGCCGCCGCGGTCGGTCGTCGACGACGTCGATGCCCTGCATCCGGTACCAGTCCTCGCCCATCGCGAGCTCGCCCGGTGCCGAGCGCCGGCCGCGTGTGTAGACGGGCGGGTGCTCGAGCAGCAGCAGCGTGTCGGGGATCGCGTCGGCCTGGCGCGCGGCGCGCACGCGCTCCTGCAGCGCCCACGCCCCCGCGGTACTCCACGACGCCGAGGTTCACCGTCCACAGCTCGCCTGCCATCGCCCCATGATGGCACCATCGCCGCCATGCCCAAACGACGCTGGTCATCACCAGCTGTCGGCCCTGCGACGCGGTAGCGCATCCTCTATGATGCCTTCCAGAGCCCGACCCGGCCTCGCCGCCCGCGACGGCGAGACCGCGCGCATCTTCACCTTCGAGGGGGCCGGGCACGACATCGACGTGGGCGCCGAGCCTCGACGCCGTCGATCCCGACTGGTCCCAGCACGTCGAGGTCGCCACGCAGGTCTGACTCCTGGACGATCGCGCATGAACTCGCGCGACACTGGCCGGCGGACAGTCATCGCTCGGGCGCTCTTCACTACTGTGGCATGAGCCGCCTCGTCCAGTACCTGACCTTCGCGACCGCCCTCGGCTGCGGCCTTTCGGCCGGGCGTCTTCTTCGCCTTCGCCTCCTTCGTCATGCCCGCCCTCGACCGCCTGGCCCCGGCGCAGAGCATCCGCGCGATGAACTCGATCAACAAGCTCGCGGTCACGCCCGTGTTCATGACGGCGCTGTTCGGCACCGCGCTCGCCTGCGCGGTCCTCGGCGTGTGGTCCGTGCGTCATCGTGGGGCGAGCGACTCGGCCGCGCTCGTGCTCGCCGGCTGCGCGCTCTTTCCTCGCTCGGCGCCATCGTGGTGACGCGTGGCGGCCAACGTCCGCTCAACGACGGCGCTGATGACCGCCGACCCCGAGGGCGCCGGCGCGGCCGGCGCGCTGGAGCAGCTACCTCGCCGACTGGACGCCGTGGAACCACGTGCGCGCCGTCACGACGCATCGCCGCCTCCGGCTGCTCGATCGCCGCGCTGCGCTGTCAGCGCTTGATCGCGTAGCTCCCGAGGCCGTCGTCGAGCAGCGCGCAGCGCCTCCTCGGCGCGGGCGCGGACCTCGGCCGCCAGCTTCGGATGGCGCGCGCCCTCGACGACCCGGCGCCGCGCGTGGTGCACGATCGCGCTCGGTGCACGCCCATCATCGCGTTGGCCGCGACCCACGGCCTGACGGTCGGCGGCGTCGGCCCCCGTCTCCTCGGCGAGCAGAGCGGCCAGCGAGGCGGTGTAGCCGGCGAAGATCTGCTGCTCGCGGGCCAGTAGGGCGGGACTCTTGGCTGATCATGCGCGTCAGCGGCGCAGGCTCCTCGCGGGCCTGGGGGTCGTGCTTGGCCAGCGGCCCGCGCTCGGCGAGGATGAAGCGGCCGAAGGCGGCGAGCGCCGGCTCGCCGGGCTCGCGCTCGCGGATCGTCGCGCAGCAGCTCGTCCTCGAAGGACTGAAGCCGCCAGTAGACGAGGTCCTCCTTGGTGGGGAAGTAGTTGAACACCGTCTGCTCGGACACCTCGGCCGGCCCGGGCGATCTCCGCCACCGTGACGCGCTCGAAGCCGCGCTCGCCGAAGAGCCGCCGCGCGGTCTCGGCGATGAGCTGGCGCGTCTGCTGCTTCTTGCGCTCCGCGCAGGCCCGGCTGCGGCGACTCGACCGTGCTCATGGGCGAGAAGTGCAGCAGCACAAAAGATGGTTGCGCACAAATTCTAGGGCTGCTATAAGTTTGGTGGCAGCACGAGTCAACTGTCGAAGGAGGCCGACATCGAGCCTGGCAACACGCAGCAACCCAGACACCCGCGATCCCCGCGAGCGAGCCGGCATCCCGACGTGGCGGTGCCCTTCGCGGCCATCGTCCTCGCGATGCTGCCCGCGGTCCTTGACCAGACGATCCTGGCCACGGCGCTGCCTCGTCATCGCCGGCGATCCTCGGCAGCCTCAGCGACGTCTCGTGGGTCGTGACCGCCTACGTCGTCGCCGGCCGCGGCGTCCACCCCGATGTGGGGCAAGCTCGGCGACCGCCTCGGGCGCAAGCTGCTGCTCGAGGTCGCGCTGTTCCGTCTTCGTCGCCTCGTCCGGCGCTGTGCGGCGCGGCGCAGGACATCACGCAGCTCATCGTGCTGCGCGCAGTCCAGGGTGGCGGCCGCCGGCGGCCTGATGACGCTGGCGATGGCCACCGTCGGCGACCTCGTCGCCCCGCGCGAGCGCGGGCGCTACCAGGGCTACATCGCGGCGACCTTCGCCGTGGCGCACCATCGTCGGCCCGCTGCATCGGCGGCGTCCTCCGTCGACCACGCGCAGCTGGCGCTGGGTCTTCCTCGTCAACCTGCCGATCGGCGTCGCCGCCTCGCCGGCCTGCACCTGCGCGCTGCCGGCGCCGGACGCCGCGGGCTGATCTGGCACTCGCTACGTCGCGGGCGCGGCGCTGCTGGCCGGCGCGACGAGCGCTCCTGCATGCTGACCTGCATCTGGCGGCGGCAGCCGGTACGCGTGGGACTCGGCCGCAGATCCTCGCGCCTGGCCGCCGCGACGGTCGTCCTGTCCGGCGCGCTGCTCGCGCGCGAGCGCCGCGCCGCCGACCCGATCGTCCCCTTCCACCTGCTGCGCACGGGCTCGGTGGCCATCGCGAGCGCCACGCTGTTCCTTGGGACCGCGGCGCTGTTCTCGGTCACCGTCTTCGTGCCGCTGTTCCTGGAGATCGACGACGGGCGCGAGCCGACCGAGGCCGGGCTCCTGCTGGTACCGGCCATGCTCGGCATCGCGGTGTCGCACGACGCTGTCCGGGCGCGCCATCGCGCGCACGGGGCGCTACAAGCGCTTCCCGATCGCGGGCCTGGCGCTGATGACCGCTGGCGCTCGCTCCTGCCTGGCCGCGTTCGCCGGCGACCCCTCGCAGGTCGCCACCGGCGTCGCTCTCGCCGTCGTTCGGCCTGGGCTTCGGCATGGTCACGCAGGTCCTGATCGTGGCCGTCCAGGATACAGCGTCGAGCGCCGCGAGCTCGGCGTCGCGACCGCCACGACCGGCTTCTTCCGGCGCGCTCGGCGGCGCCGTCGGGCGCCGCCGTCCTCGGCGCGGTGTTCGCCGCGCAGGCCGGCGCGCGCGCCACGGAGGGCGTCGCGCACGCGTGGTGCGCGCCGACGTCATCGACGGCGTCCAGGCCGTGTTCCTGGTCGCCGCCCGCGCTCTGCCGCGCTGGCGCTGCTCGTCGTGCTGCGCCTGCCCGAGCTGCCGCTGCAGACCGCCAACCGCAAGTCCTGAGGAGGACCAGATGGCTTCCGCCTTCACCACCGCCGTCGCGCTGCGCGGCGAGCAGACCGAGGGCGCGCTCTCCGTGGTCGAGAACACCCTGCCCCGGCCCGCTGGGACGGCCCGCCGCTGCACCACCACGCGTTCGACGAGACGTTCTACGTTGCTCGACGGCGAGCTCACGTTCCAGCTCGGCGACGAGCTCTTCACCGCCGGGCCGGGGGCGCTGGCCTTCGCCGCCCGGCGGCGTCGCCGCACACGCTCGCCAACCTCGGCGACGCGCCTGCGCGCTACGTGCTGCTCTGCACGCCGGCCGGCTTCGAGAGCTACTTCGCCCGCCTCGCCGCCGAGGCCGCGGGCGAGGACCGCCGCCCGTGGGCGCTGGCGCCGACGCCGCCGGTCACGACAATCGGCGGGCAGATCGGCCGAGCGCGGCGACGTCGCCGTCGGCGACGCCGATCGCCCCCGCCGGCGGCCGGCTTCAACGTCGTCGTGCGCGGCGAGCAGAACGGTGGGCGGAGTCGCGGTGACTGGAAACCGCGTGCCGGCCGGTGCGATTCGCGGGCCGCCGCCTGCACCCACCACGACGTTCGACGAGCTGTTCTACGTCCTGGAGGGCGAGCTCACCTTCCAGCTCGAGCGACCGAGCTCGTCACGCAGCGCGCGGGCGAGCTCGTCTTCGTCCCCGCGCGGCGTCGCGCACGCCTTCGCCAATCGCGGCGATGCGCCGCGCGCACGCTGATCGTCTGCACGCCCGCCGGCTTCGAGCGCCACTTCGCGCGCAGGGCCGCCGAGAGCAGGCGGGCGTCGATCGCGCCCGCCTGGGCCATGCAGCCCGTACCGTCCGTCACGAAGGTCGGGCCGCCGGTCGGTGGGTGAGCTGACGAGCGCTTCGTCGCCCCCCGCGGTCTAACTCCGCCGCCACACACCACGAAGACCGGAGAGTTTCGAGATGGCCAAGCATCGTCGTATCGCAGTTCGTTTCGTGTGGATGGCGTGATCGAGGACCGGGTGGGTCGGAGAAGTGGGACCGCGGCGGCTGGGCGTTCAAGTACGAGCGCGCGGCCCCGAGGGCGACCAGTTCAGCTCGACGAGGTCATGGCGTCCGACGCCCTGCTGCTCGGCCGCGTGACCTACGGGGCGCTTCGCCGAGGCGTGGCCGTCGCGCGTCAGGCGACTTCGCCGACAAGTTCAACGGCATGCGCAAGTACGTCGTCTCGACCTCGATGGACGACGCAGAGTGGAACAACTCGGTTGTGGTCAAGCCCGACGACCTCGTCGACACGGTCTCGAAGCTCCGGCAGGAGCCCGGGCGACGTCCTCGTCAACGGCAGCGCCCAGCTGGTGCAGGCTCTGCGCGCGAATGACCTCGTCGACGAGTACCGCCTGATGGTCTTCCCGACCGTGCTGGGCGGCGGCAAGCGCCTGTTCGCCGACGACGGCGCCGCGACCGCCTGCGGCTGATGGATGCCAAGCCGGCGGGCGAGACCCTGATCCTCGTCTACGAGCCCGTCAGGTGATCGAGCTCACGGCGATCGGGCAGGTCGAGTCGATCTGACCGACCCGGCGTCGGCGCCCAAGCAGGGTCGCGAAGGGGCGACGCCTGGCTGGACGCGCATGAGCGGGGCCGATCTCGACGCCGTGGCCAGGGCCGTCTTCGCGGGCAACCGCCAAGCATGGTCCTCCGGACGGCCGACGCGGACGGGCGGCCGTGGACGTACGCCGGTCTGGACGCCCGCGAGGGCTACGAGAGCTCTACTGGTCTCCTCGCCGCAGGCGCGGCACTCGCGCAACATCGCAGCACGCCCGCAGATCAGCATCGTCGTCTTCGACTCGCAGGTGCCGGTCGGCTCCGCCGCGGCCGTCCACATGCAGGCGACGGCGCAGGAGGTCACGGGCGCCGAGCTCGATCGCGGGATGGCGGTGTTCGCGGGCGAGGCGCGGCGCAGGGCCTGCGCCCGTGGACCCTCGCCGACGTCACCGCGCCGGCCTAAGCACCGGCTCTACCGCGCCACCGTGACCGAGCACTGGGTGCTCGGTCCGCGGGATGAGCGGCTGCCCGGTGACGCCCGCCTAAAGGCTCTCGAGCCGGCGCTTGACGGCCGCCAGGAACTGCGCCGCCAGCGCGCCGTCGAGCGCGCGGTGGTCCCACGACAGGCCGAGGCACGGTCATCGGGCGGATGGCGATCGAGTCGTTGCCATCCTCGTCGGTGACCACGACCGGGCGCTTGACCACCGCCTCGAGGTCGAGGATCGCGACCTGCGGCTGGTTGATCACCGGCGTCGCCATCGATCGAGCCGTAACTGGCCGGGGTTGGTGATGGTGAACGTGCCGCCGCGGACGTCGTCGGGGCGCAGCTGTGCGCGAGCGCGCCGCGCGGGCGAGCTCGCTTGATGCCTTCGGACAGCCCCTCGGCCGACGAGGTCCTGCGCGTCGTGGATGACCGGGACGATCAGGCCGTCCTCGCCCAGCGACACCGCGATGCCGAGGTTGACGTCGCGTGTGGACGGTGTGCTGGTCGCCCTCCGAGCCAGCGCGTTGAGCGCCGGGTACTCGCGCAGCGCGTCGATCGTCGCGCGCGCGACGATAGGGCAGCGCGGTGCAGGCCGGCCTGCTCGCGGGCGCCGCTCGATCGCGCGACATGTCGGCCTCGATCCATCGTCGTGCACGTGCGCCGCGGTCTCGAGCGAGGCGCTTCATGTGCTCGCCGATCGAGCTGGCGCATGCGCGACAGCGGCTGCGGCCGGCGGGCGGCTGGCAGGCGCCGGCTGGCAGCGGCGGCAGCAGGCGCCGGCGCGGCGCGCGGCGTTGCGGCGGGCGCCGGCTCGGGCCCGGGGTCGGGCCTGTACGGCGACTCGATGTGCAGCGGCGGCTCCTCGACCGCCGCGCCGCGCGGCTCTCGACGAACGCGAGCACGTCCTGCTTGCGCACGCGCCCGCCGCGCCCGGTGCCCTCGCACCTGGTCGAGGTCGACGTCGTGCTCGGCCGCGATGCGCATGCACGACGGGCGAGTAGCGCCGCGCGCCGCGCGCGGCGCGCTGCGCGCGGGGCGTCGTCCGGCGTCGCGATCGGCCGGCGCCGGGAGAGGGCGTCGCGGTCGCCTCGCCGGGCGTCTCGCCGGTGGCCGCGGCGGCCTCGCTCGTCGGCGGCGCGCCGTTCTGCTCGGAGGCGTGCGCCTGGCCGGGCTTGGCGTCGGTCGCCAGGCGCGCGAGCACGACGCCGACGTCGACCGTCGTGCCGACCTCGACGACGATCTCGGCCACGCGCCCGGCGGCCGGCGACGGCGACCTCGGTGTCGATCTTGTCGGTCGAGATGTCGACGATGCGCCTCCTCGTACTCGACCCAGTCGCCGACCTGCTTGCGCCACTCGACGATCGTGCCCTCGGAGACCGAGACGCCCATCTGGGGCATGACCACGTCGATGAGCGTCTGTGCGTCAGTACTCGAGGAGCTCACGAGCGGCCTCCTTCACGCGGTCGACGCTCGGCAGCAACGCCTGCTCGAGCGGGGGCGAGAACGGGATCGGCACGTCGGGCGTGGCGACGCGGCGCGACCGGGCCGTCGAGGTCCTCGAACGCCCTTCTCGGCGATGACCGCCGCCACCTGTGCGCCGGCGGCGCAGGTCTCGTTGGCCTCGTCGACGATCAGCACCTTCGACGTCTTGCGCACGCTGGCGAGGATCGCCTCCTCGTCGAGCGGCACGAGCGAGCGCAGGTCGAGCACCTCGACCGAGGCGCCGTCGATGTCCTCGGTCGCCTCGAGCGCCGTGTGGACCATCGCGCCGTAGGCGATGACCGTCAGGTCGGTGCCCTCGCGCGCGATGCGCGCCGTGAACGGCGTCTCGTACAGTGCCGTCGGGCACCTCGCCCTTGACGCGCCGGTAGAGGTGCTTGTGCTCGAGGTAGACGACCGGGTTGTGGTCGCGGATGGCGGAGATCAGCAGGCCCTTGGCGTCCTCGGCGGTCGACGGCGCGACGACCTTCAGCCCGGGCGAGTGCATGAACCACGCCTCGGGGTTCTGCGAGTGGAACGGGCCGCCGGAGAAGCCGCCGCCGCTGGGCAGGCGCACGGTGATGTTCACCGGCAGGCCCTGGCGGTAGTACATCTTGCCCGCGACGTTGACGAGCTGGTCGAAGCCGCACGAGATGAAGTCGGCGAACTGCATCTCGGCGATCGGCCGCATGCCCGACGACGGCGGCGCCGATCGGCGGTGCCGATGATCGCCGACTCGGCCAGCGGCGTGTCCATCGACGCGGCTGCGGGCCGAACTCGTCGATGAAGCCGTCGGTGACCTTGAAGGCGCCGCCGAAGACGCCGATGTCCTCGCCCATCACGAAGCACGCGCTCGTCGTGGCGCATCTCCTGGCGCATCGCGTCGGAGATCGCCTGCAGGTAGGTCATCGTCGGCCATCAGGCGCGCGCCCCGCGAAGCCGCTCCAGGGCGCGTTGCCGTCGCCGAGCAGGAGCTCGTCCTCGCCGTCGTGGAAGAGCCGGTCGGTGGCGCTGTCGCGGGTCGGGCATCGGCATGGCGCAGCGCCTCCCGCGTGCCCTCGTCGATCGCCTCCTTGACCTCGTCGCGCAGCGTCGCCGTGTCGACGCCCAGCCTCGCGCACGCGCGCCTCCTGGCGGTCGATCGGGTCCTTCTTGCGCCACTCCTCGACCTGCTCCTTGGGCACGTACTTCATGTCGTCGTGCGCGGCGTGGCCGTGCATGCGCATCGTCACGGCCTCGAGCAGCGTCGGCCCGCTCGCCGGCGATCGCGCGCTCGCGCGCTGGCGCGTGGCCTCGAACATCGCCTCGACGTCGTTGCCGTCGACGGTCACGCCCGGGAAGCCGTAGGCGGCGGCGCGCTCGACGGGGTCGACGGCGAACTGGCTCGCCGTCGGCGTCGAGTAGGCGTACTGGTTGTTCTCGAGGACGAAGATGACCGGCAGCCGCTGCACGCCGGCCCAGTTCATGGCCTCGTGGAAGTCGCCGCGCGACGGTCGAGCCGTCGCCGAACCAGGTGATCGCGCAGCGCTTCTCGCCGCGCAGCTTGAAGGCCATCGCCATGCCGGTGGCGACCAGCATCATGTCGGGCAGCATCGAGACCATCCCGACGCAGCCCAGGCGGTAGTCGCCGAAGTGGACGTTGCCGTCGCGCCCGCCGGTGATGCCGCCCTCGCGGCCCATGTACTGGCCGAGGATGCGCGCGGGCGTCACGCCGCGCACGAGGTGCGCCGCCGAGGTCGCGGTGCAGGATGCAGCAGGCGGTCCTGCGCGCTCATCGCGAACGTCGAGCCGACCGACACGGCCTCCTGGCCGAAGCCGTCGTAGAACGAGCCGGGCACCTTGCCCTGGCGGTACAGGTTCATCGCGCGCTCCTCGATGCCCGCGCATGAGGAGCATGTAGCGCAGGAGCGCGACGCGATCGTCGAGCGTCAGGTGCTCGGATACTTCGCCCGGCGCATCGGCGCGCGCGGTCTTGGTTGCCATCAGGCCTGCTGTTCCCTTCGTGGTCGGGGGCCCGCGCGGGATCGCCGCGCGTAGGGCCCGAGCCTCGCACCCGTGGCCGGGATCTCCGGACCGCGCGGGGCGCCTCTCACTCCAGGCTCAGCAGGGTAGCTGACCCCTACCCTTCGAGGATGGGCGAGGCCTCTGGCAGACCCGTCTGCGCTGGCGCCTGCGCGGCGCGATGCTGTGGCCGGCGTTCGCGGCCGCCGTCGTCGTGCAGGCCGTCCTGCTCGAGGCGCTGCCGGTGACGGGCGACGACGGGCCGGGGCTCTTCGCCGCGTTCCTGCTCGGCGGGCTTCCTCGAACCTCTGCCTCGTGGCGGTGGCCGCGCCGCTGGCGGGGCGCTGGCTGCGCCGGCGCCGGCCGGGATCCCGACGGTGATCGCCACCGACCGTGCGGGCGCGGCGGTGCTCGCCGCGGCGTGTGCGCTCGGTCGCGCTCCTGGGCCTGCTGCACCACTCCGACCGTGCGCGCCGCCCGCGACGACCTCAGCGCGCAGGCCGCCCAGGCGCGGCAGCTTCGTCCTCAGCCACGCCCCGCGTGAGTTCCAGGCCAACGCCGACCACCTCGAACACCGTCAAGCACGGCGACGGCAGCTCTACCGCACGTGCGTCCGCCGGGCCGGACCCCGCCTGCGCCTTCTGCGTCTTCGTGGACACCGACCGGTCGCCGCCGGCCGTCACCCGCGATCCCGACCAGCGCCCGAACGCGGCGGTGGCGCGGTCGGGGCGGTAGGCAGTCGGTCCGCGCGCGCTTGCGGCGCTGCGCGGCGCTTAAGAAGGCATCACCGAGGGAGCGGACCCGGGGCGGCGCGGCCGCTCACGGTCGTCCTCCGGCGGCGAGCTGCCGGAAGGATGGCTCGGTGTAGTGGGGCCTCCTCGGCCCCAAAAGTCACGCGCCACGGCGGTCGATTAGTGCTCGCATGGGACACCAATCGCCACCACGCTAAGCGCCGAAGCGGCCCGGCCCGGGCGCCGCGGGGGGCCTCTTTCCCTCGGTGATGCTGTAAGCGCCCGCACGCGGAGCCAACGCCCGCGGAGACCGAGCTACAGTCGCGTAGTCGCCCGCGCCCAGGAAGTGCAGCGACACGTAGGGCTCGTCGCCCACGACCCACGAGTCGTGGCCGGGGGCGACGTAGAACAGCTCGCCGGGCTCCATGACGCGCTCCTCGCCGTCGTCCATGCAGGACGGCGGCGCGGGCCGAGACGACGAGGCCGACGTGCTCGACCTGACAGCGGGAGTCGGGATCGCCGCCGACGTGCCGCGACCAGCGCCAGCCCGGCTCGTAGGTCGCGCGCCCGACGACCATCCCGCCGATGCGCACGAGCTCGAAGCGGCCGCGCGCTCGAACTCGCGCACCTCGTCGGGCGACTCGAACGCCCGCAGGTCGATGCGGGTGGCTTGGGGGTGGGTGGGCGGGCATCCTCGCTAGAGCGCCAGCGAGATCGGCTGCTCGAGCAGCGCCCTGATCCGCGCCAGGAACTCCGCGGCGTCGGCGCCGTAGAGGATCCGGTGGTCGCAGACCAGCGTGATGCGTCATGATGTTGCGCGCGACGACCTCGCCGTCGCGCACCACCGCGCGCGGCTCCATCTTGCCGACGGCCAGGATCGCGGCCTGCGGCGGGTTGATCACGGCGCTGAACTCGGTGACGCCGAACATGCCGAGGTTCGAGATCGGTGAACGTCCCGCCCGACAGCTCGGGCGGCGTACACTGGCGTTCGCGCGCTCGGCTGCAGCGCTGCGCGAGTCGCGCGCGATCTCGCCCAGCGACTTCGGTCGGCGTCGAACACGGTCGGGACCGACGAGCGCGTCCTGGGCGGCCACGCGCGACGCCTGATGTTGACGCGCGAGTAGAGCTCGAAGTGGCCGTCGCTTGTAGGACCCGTTGGCGCCGCGGGAACTCGCGCAGCGCGAGCGCGGCGGCCTTGACCACCATGTCGTTGTAGGACGGCACCGCTCCGCTGAGCGTCTCGGCCGCGGCCTTGAGCTGCCCGCGCAGCGCGACCGGCGCCTCCATGTCGACGTCGGTGGCGATCGTGAACTCGGGCACCGTGGTCTTGACTCGGCCATGCGCCGCGCGATCACCTGCTGGGTGCGCGAGAGCTCCTGGACGCTGACGTCGCCCTGGCCGTACTGGTCTCGGCTGATGCCGGCGGGCGCCGGCGGATGTGCGGCTGCCGCGGCCGACCTGCCTGCGGCTCGGCGCGGCGGGCGCCCGGCGGGAGCGCCTGCGGCGCAGGGCACGCGCCGGCGCGGGCGGGCGCGGGCGCCGTGCCGGAGGCCGCGGCCTCGACGTCGGCCTTCACGATCCGCCCGCCCGGGCCCGGTGCCCTGCAGGGCGCAGAGGTCGATGCCCTGCTCGCGCGCGATCCGCCGCGCGACCGGCGACGCTCTGGCGCGCGCCGCCGTTGCCTCCGACGAGGGCGCCGCGGGCGCGGGCGGCGGCGTGCGCGCCGCGGCCGGCGGCTCGGCTGTGGCGGCCGGCGCGGCCGCCGGTGGCGCCTCTGCTCGGCGCGCCGTTGCCCGACGCCTCCGCCTGCTGGCGCCGGCCGGCGCGCGCGCCGTCGCCGGCCGCGGCCGCCGCCGCGCGCCGATGCGCGCGATGACCTCGCCGATCGGCAGCGTATGTCGCCCTCGTTGGGCGACGATCGACAGCGTGCCGGCGCTGTGTCGGCCTCGTAGGTCATCGTGGCCTTGTCGGTCTCGATCTCGACGAGCTCGTCGCCGCGGGCGACCTCGTCGCCCTCGGCCTTGAGCCACTTGAGGATCGTGCCCTCCTCCATCGAGTCGGAAAGGCGCGGCATGACGACGTCGGGCATGCCACGGATGCTACCCACGAGCCGACGGCGGCGCGTGGCGGGCGCTAGTTCGACGCGGCGAGCAGAGCGTGGCAGGTCGTCGGCCGGCATCGGCCGCGCGAAGAGGAAGCCCTGCCCGACGTCGCAGCCCAGCGCCAGCACTGCGCGGCGCTGCTCGTCGTCCTCGATGCCCTCGGCCACCGTGCGCAGGCCGAGCGCGTGGCGCGAGCGAGACGATCGCGCCGGCGATCGACGAGCCGTGCCCGTCGCCCAGCCCGGCGACGAACGAGCGGTCGACCTTGATGACGTCGAGCGGAAGCGGCGCAGGTGCGCGAGCGACGAGTAGCCGGTCCCGAAGTCGTCCATGGCCAGCGCGCACGCCGAGCGTCCTTCAGCGCGCGCAGGATCGCCGCGCCCGGTCTCCATGATCGCGCTTCGGTGATCTCGACCACCAACGAGCCTGGCTCGAGCCCGTTGTCGTCGAGGGCGGCCCGCACCTGGCCGACGAAGTCCGGCTGCTGGAGCTGGCGCGCGCGAGACGTTGACCGACGACCTGCAGGGTCGACATGCCGGTCTCGTCGATGATCCGGCCGCAGCGTGGCGCACGCCTCGCGCAGCGACCCAGGCGCCGATGGGGACGATCAGCCCCGTCTCCTCGGCCAGCGGGATGAACGACCCGGCGGCACGAGGCCGCGCTCGGGATGCTCCCAGCGCACGAGCGCCTCGAAGCCCTCGATGCGCGCATCGGCCGAGCGAGATCGAGCGGCTGGCAGTGCAGGCGCAGCTCGTCGCGCTCGATGCCGCGGCGCAGCGCGGCCTCCAGCGCCAGGCGGTCGTGCACGTCCTGGCGCATCGCCTCGTCGAAGAGCTCGATTCGCCTGGCCGCGGTCCTTGGCGCGGTACATCGCGGCGTCGGCGTCGCGGATGAGGTCCTCGGGACCTCGAAGCCGTCGCGCGAGAGGGCGATGCCGATGCTGGCCTGTGCAGGAAGGCCTCGCCGTCCTGCACGACGAAGCGGCTCGGCGAAGGTGTCCAGCAGGCGCTGGGCGATCGTCCGCGGCGTCCTCGCCGTCGTCGATGTCCTCGCACAGCAGCGTCAGCTCGTCGCCGCCGAAGCGCGCGAGCGTGTCGGCGGGGCGCAGGGCGCGAGCTCAGCCGCATGGCCACGTCGACCAGCAGCGCGGTCGCCGGCCTCGTGGCCCGAGCGAGTCGTTGACGACCTTGAAGCGGTCGAGGTCGAGGAAGAGCGACGGCGACGCGCCGCGCTCGCGCCGGCGCGAGCGGCGCAGCGCCTGGCCGAGGCGGTCGAGGAACAGCGTGCGGTTCGGCAGCCCGGTGAGCCCGTCGTGCAGCGCGCGGTGAGCGAGCTCGAGCTCGGCGTTCTTGCGCTCGGAGATGTCGCGCCGAGACGCACACCATCTCCAGGGCTTCTCGCCGCCGGGGCGCGCACGGCGCGGAAGGTCGTCTCCAGCCACACGATCGAGCCGTCGCGGCGCCGGGCGCGGTAGGCGGCGGTGCGCGGCGCTCCTCGCGCAGCGCCCCGACCCAGTTGCGCTCGATGATCTCCATGTCGTCGGGGTGGTCCATGCCCAGCTGCCTGGGCGTCCGGCCGATCATCGCAGTCGGAGTGCCCAGCCGAGCATCGCCTGCGAGACCGGCGACGCGTAGAGGAACGTGCCGTCCACGGTGTGGCGCGAGAGGAAGTCGGTCGAGTGCTCGGCGAGCATGCGGTACTCGGCCTCGCGCGCGGCCAGCGCCATCCGCGCCGTGACCTCGACGGTGACGTCCTCGATGGTGCCGACGAGGCCGGGTCGGCTCGCCCGGGCCCTTGAGACCGGGGCCAGTGGATGCGCGCCCAGCGGTCGATGCCGGCCACCACGCGCACGTCGAGCGAGGCGCGTACGCCCAGGGCGCGCGCGCCTGGCGGAACTCGGCCGACGAGGCGGTCGCGGTCCTCGGCGGGGACGCGCTCCAGCCACGGTGCGCCGTCGAGGACCTCGCCGGGCATGTCGAAGATCTCGCGCAGACGCTCGTTCGCGTAGGCCAGGCGGCCGTCCTCGCCGATCGGCGAAGACGCCGACGGGCGACGCCGCCGACGAGCGAGCGGAAGCGCTCCTCGCTCTGGGCCAGCGCCTGCTCGGCGGCGCGGCGCTCGCCGATGTCGGCCATCTGCGAGAGGAAGTACTGGGGCCCGCCGTCGGCGTTGCGCACGACGCTCGACGTCGAGCGCGACCCACGCCTTCGCTGCCGTCGGCGCGCAGGTAGCGCTTCTCGGCGCTGTACGTGTGCAGCTCGCCGGCGGCGAGCGCGCGCATCGCCTGGCGGCGGTCGTTCTCGTGGTGGGCGGGGTGGGTGACGTCGCTGCACCGCGACGCCCGCCAGCTCGCCGCGGCTCGCGGCCCAGCATCCGCGCCAGCGAGCTGGTTGACGCGCACGAAGCGCCCGTCGGTGCCGGTGATGGCCATGCCGATGCCGGCGTCCTCGAAGGCGCGCTGGAAGCGCTCCTCGGCGTCGCGCAGCGCCGTGGTCTCCTGGTAGGTCGCCGATGCGCACGCCGAGCTCGTGGTCGACGCCGACGCTGCCCAGGCACCAGCGCCAGCCGGTCTCGGGCGACCCGAAGCGCAGCGCGAACTCGAGCCCATCGCGCTCTGCCGGCCACGAGCTCCTGCCAGCCCGGCCCGGCGGTGGCGCGGTCCTCGGGATGGACGAAGTCGCCGGCCGAGCGCGCCGATCAGCTCCTCGAGGGGAGGCCGACACGGCGCTCCGAGCGCGGCGTTGGCGAAGAGGAGGATGCCCTCGAGGTCGGTGACGAGCGCGATGTCCGGCGTCAGCTCGAGGACCCGCCGGGCGGTGAGCCGCCGAAGCAGGGCAGGGTCGGTGTGGCGTGGGCCGGGCACACCGTGATCATCGGCTTTCCATGCCGGCTATTGAGCGCCGGCGCGAAGCTCTGGACGCCCGCGATCTAAAGGTCGCGGAAGGTGGCGAGCACGGCCTCGACGACCTGCGGCTCGTGCGGGAAGGCGATCTGCTCGAGGTTCTTGGCGTAGGGCATCGGCACGTCGGCGCCGGTGACGCGGCCGACGGGCGCGTCGAGGTCGTCGAAGGCCTGCTCCTGGACGAGCGCGGCGAGGTTGGCGCCGACGCCGCCGTGCGGCCAGCCCTCCTCGACGATCACGCAGCGGTTGGTCTTGCGCACGGAGGCGAGGATCGTGTCGAGGTCGAGCGGGCGCAGGGTCCGCGGGTCGATGACCTCGGCCTCGATGTCGTGCTCCTCGGAGAGGATCTCGGCCGCCTTCTCGGCCGTCGAGGCCATGCGCGAGATGCCGACGATCGTCACGTCGGAGCCCTCGCGCCGGATGGCGGCCTCGCCGAAGTTGACGAGGTGCTCGTCGTCCTCGGGGACCTCGCCGCGCTGGCCGTAGAGGTACTCGTGCTCGATGAAGATCGACGGGGTTGTCGTCGCGGATGGCGGCCTTGAGCAGGCCCTTGGCGTCGGCCGGCGTCGAGGGCACGGCGACGAGCAGGCCGGGCACGTGCAGGAAGAGCGCCTCGAAGCAGTGCGAGTGCGTGGGGCCGAGCTGGTGGCCCGCGCCCTGGGGCATGCGCACGACGAGCGGCACGCTGACCTGGCCGCCGAACATGTAGCGGATGTGGGCGGCGTGATTGACGATCTGGTCGAACGCGAGCAGCGAGAAGTTGATCGTCATCAGCTCGACCACCGGGCGCAGCCCGGTCATCGCCGCGCCGACGCCCATGCCGACGATCGTGTTCTCGGAGATCGGCGTGTCGCGCACGCGCTTCTCGCCGAACTCCTCCGAGCAGCCTGGCGGTCACCTTGAAGGCGCCGTTGAAGACGCCGATGTCCTCGCCCATGAGCATGACGCGCTCGTCGCGCAGCATCTCCTCGCGCAGCGCCTCGTTGAAGCGCCTCGCGGTAGCGCAGCACGCGCGTGCCGGTCGACTGCTGGGGCTGTGCGGTGGCGGCCATGCTCAGGTGTCCTCTCCGGCCTCGACGGCTGCGTCATCTGCTGCGGGACGTCGCCGGTCTCGCTCGTCCTGCCGTCGGAGTTGGAGCTCGAGTGCTGCTCGGCGAGCTCGCGCTCGTCCTCGCCCTTGTGCACGCCGGCCGAGCGCTCGTCGACCGAGTACCAGCCGTGCACCTGGCCGCCGAGGACGTAGACGTCGTCGTAGAGCGACTCGGGCGGCGGCATGTCCGACTCGTCGGCGAAGGCCACCGCCTCGTCGACCCGCGCGACCGCCTGCCTCGTCGAAGCTGCTCGCGCTCGTCGGCGGTGACGATCTTCTCGGCCTCAGGCGGTCGCCCCACTGCAGGATCGGGTCGCGCTTGCGCCACTCCTCGACCTGCTCCTTGGTGCGGTACTCCTCGGGGTCGGCCATCGAGTGGCCGCGGAAGCGGTAGGTGATCGCCTCGACCAGCACCGGACGGCGCTCCTCGCGCGCGATGCGCAGCGCCTCCTGGGTGACGTGGTAGGTGTCGAGCACGTCCATGCCGTCGCACTCCATGCCCGGCACGCCGAAGCCCTCGCCCTTGACCTGCAGGTCGGTCACCGCCGAGTGGCGCTCGAGCGCGGTGCCCATGCCGAACTGGTTGTTGGTGACCATGAAGACCACCGGCAGCTTCCACAGCGCGGCGAGGTTCATCGTCTCGCCGAAGGTGCCCTGGTTGGACGCGCCGTCGCCGAAGGTGCACAGCGTCGCGTCCTCGGTGCCCAGGTAGTCGGAGGCGAGGCCGAAGCCGGCGGCGATCGGCAGGTTGCCGCCGACGATCCCGTAGCCGCCCATGAAGCGCTTCTCGAGGTCGAACATGTGCATCGACCCGCCGCGGCCGCTCGAGACGCCGTCGACGCGGCCGAAGAGCTCGGCCATGACGCCGTTGGGATCGGTGCCGCGCACGAGCGCGTGGCCGTGCGAGCGGTAGGTCGAGATCAGGTAGTCGTCGTCGCGCATCGCGCGCGCCGAGCCGACGATCGTCGCCTCCTCGCCGATCGCGAGGTGCAGGAAGCCGCCGACCTTGGCCTTGGCGTACATCTCGCCCGCGCGCTCCTCGAAGCGGCGGATGAGCATCATCGTCTGCAGCCACTCGCGGGCTACGTCGGGCTCGGGAAGGGGGTGTTCGGCCATCGCGTGCAGGACGTTAGCGCAGGGTCGCCGAGCGTCCCGCCGCGGTTCGACGCTCGGCTCACGCCGATGCGGCGGTGGCGACCAGGCGCCGCTGGCTCGTAGACGTGCGCTGGGCTTGACGCGTGCGCACGACCAGCGCTCCGGTCGCGCGCTCAGCTCGCCGACCACGTGCTGCAGGCGCGCGGGCTCCACGAGGTTCCCGTAGGCCCTCTTGCCGAAGTCGAGGCTGTGCGGCGTACGACGACGAGCTCCACCGCGCCATCGCGCAGCCAGAAGTCGAGCATGCGCACGCACGGGACGTAGCTCGTGTCGGTCAGCGGCTGGAGAGGTGGTGATCGTGCGCCGAGCGGCGACTCCGGGTCGACGCGCAGGCGATCGACGACCCACGCGAGCTGGTCGCCCGCTGCCGGCGTTCAGTCGAACAGGCGCACGGCATAGCTCTGGCGTAGCCCAGCTCCGCGACGTCGCTGTGGTCGAAGAAGTCGCGTGCATCCAGTCCAGCCACTGCGGGTCGCCCAGGCGCGCGATGACCTCGTCGTCGGGCGAGGGCTCGACACGTCGAGTGAGCCGAGCGCTCAGCGCGCGCCTGCCGTCGTAGGTCGCGACGCGCCGTCCTCGAGGATCGCGCGCGAGACGCCCAGCCAGCCCTCGCCTAGCGTCGGCGCTTCGATGACCACGATGCCCGGATGCTGAGCGCTGCTAGCGCAGGTCCGCGTCGCCCTCGAACGAGGCCCAGCGCTCGAAGAACTCCCGCGCGTCCATCGTCTCGAGGTCGGCGCGCAGCATCGTCGACGACGCGCTTGGCGTCGCGCGGGCAGCAGGTCCCAGTAGCAGGACGGTCTCGCCCTCGTCGACGTCGATGATCTCCGACGTGGTCGACGCGCTCGGGCGCCGCGCAGACCGCCGGTGCGCGGCCGCCGCGGCGCACGACGCAGGCGATAGCGCGCCTTGGCGCGCATCAGGCGCCGACCACGCGCTCGCCGTCCCACACGGCCGGCACGTCGCGCACGCCGAGCGACGCGATCGCGCGCGCGCCGTCGCGGCGTCGAGCGCCTGCGCGCACGCCGCGCAGCTCGGCGCGCCTTGAGCACCGCGGCCGGATGCATCTCGCACGCCGCCGCGGCGATCACGACGTTGTCGGGCTCGGCCAGCGAGCGCCCGCCCGCGAAGGCCTGGCGGTAGGCCGCCAGCGCGAAGGCCACCGTGCGCCCGATCTGCTTGGCGTAGGTCGCGACGCGCATCGCGAAGAGGCTGTCGAACGGGAACGGATCGGGCCAGCGCAGCGGCTGCAGGCCCTGCTCGCGCCGCGCGCGCGCTCGATCTGCGCGCAGGGCGATGTCGCGCTCCTCGGCGCAGCGGAACGCGCCCAGCTCTCGGCGCCGAGCAGCTCGCGCGCGAGCACCGGGACCCACTCGCACGCCCGGGTGGTCGTGCAGCGCGCTCGGCGGCGACGTAGCGCCGTCGGCGAGGCGAGGTCGAAGAAGAAGGCGGGGCGGCTCAGCCGTGGATGAGCCAGCCATCCGCCGCGCGCGCCGCCTCCATGACCGCCTCGCTCAGCGTCGGGTGGCCGTGGATGATGCGCGCGACCTCGGGATAGCCGCCCTCGAGCAGCTTGGCGTTGACGAGCTCCTGGATGAGCTCGGTCGCCTTCGAGCCGACGATGTGGCCGCCGAGCAGCTCGCCGTAGCGCTTGTCGCCGACGATCTTGATCAGGCCGCTGCGGTCGCCGTAGACCGTGCCGGCGCCGACGGCGCCGTACTGGACCTTGCCGACGGCGACGTCGTGGCCGGCCTCGCGCGCCTGCTCCTCGGTCAGCCCGAAGGAGGCGACGTTGGGCGTGCAGAACGTCGCGCGCGGGACGTCGATGTACTCGATCGGGTGCGTCTCGAGGCCGGCCGCGTCCTCGACGGCGATGATGCCCTCGTCGGAGGCCTTGTGGGCGAGCGCCGGGCCCGGGACGAGGTCGCCGATCGCCTAGACGCCCTCGGCGCTCGTGCGCAGCGCGCCGTCGACCTCGATCAGCCCGTCGCTCGCCGAGCTTGACGCCGGCCTCGTCGAGTCCGAGCGCCCTCGACGTCGGGCCCGCGGCCGGCGGCGATGACCAGCTCAGTCGGCCTCGCCGGTCTCGTCGCCGAAGGAGAAGCGTGCAGCTCGTCGTCGTGGCGTCTCGACGTTCTCGACCAGCGTGCCGGTGTGGACCTTGATGCCCTGCTTCTTGAAGCCGCGCTCGGCGAGCTTGGAGATGTCGGCGTCCTCGGTCGGCAGCACGCGGTCGAGCGCCTCGAAGAGCTGCACCTCGACGCCGAGGCGCGCGTAGGCGCGACGCGATCTCGGTGCCCGACGCGCCGGCGCCGACGACGACCATCGTCTCGGGCAGCTCGCCGAGCGCCCACGCCTCCTCGGTGCCGATCACGCGGCCGCCGAACTGTCGTGCCGGGATCGGCTTGCGACCGAGCCGGTGGCGAGCACGATGCACTTCGAGACGTCGATCTCGTCGCCGTCCTGCTCGAGCCGACGCGCACGCTGCCGCGCCGGTGAGCGCGCCGTGGCCCTCGAGGTAGTCGATCTTGTTCTTCTTGAACAGGCCCGCTGACGCCGCCGGTCAGGGTCGTGACGACCTTCTCGCGGCGCTCGCACGACCGCGGCGAAGTCGACCTCGCGGGCCGGCGACCTTGATGCCGAACTCGTCGGCGTCGTCGCACCTCGTCGAGCACGTCGGCCGACGCGCAGCACGGCCTTGGCGGGGATGCAGGCGTAGTTCAGGCAGCGCCCGCCGACCGCGTCCTTCTCGATCACGGCGGTCTTCATCCCGAGCTGGGCGGCGCGGATCGCGGCGACGTAGCCGCCCGGGCCCGGAGCCGATGACGACGCAGTCGTACTGGGAGTCAGCCATAGAGCGCCTGAATCTAACGAACGCGCTGCGGGAGCTCTGGAGCCTGCCCATCACGCGGATGAGCTTCCAGAACAGCCAGCCGGCCGGCACCGAGGATCGCGACGCAGACGGACCACGGCGAGCACGTTGGAGGCGCGCAGCAGGAAGAGCGCAGAAGATGCACGACGATGATCGCGAGCAGCGCCTCGAAGCCGAGCACGGCCCAGTAGCGCCGTGCCACATGCCCCAGGCGGCGACGCAGCATGAGCGCGCGCAGAAGCAGCGACGCCGAGCGCCGGGCTCTTCGCCGACGTCGAGGCCGGTCGATCACGCCACGAGGTTGGCAGTCAGCGCGCGGCGAGCGCGGCCGCGATGACGGCACGGCCGCTCGCCGGGTGCAGCGGCGCGAGCTGGGCGCGGACCGCGGCGTTGCGCCCTCGGCGCGCGCGTAGCCGCGGCGCATGCGATCCGGCGGAGCGGCCTGGCGCAGCGGCGCCGCTGCGACGCGGCGGCCCGGCGCCGGGCGCCGCTTGCGGCTGCGCCTGCCACGCCGCGCCCCCGTTCAGTGCGCGGCGCGCAGCGCGCGCGCCGCCTCGGGGTCGTCGGCGTCGGCGAGCGCGCGCGCATCGACGACGATCCGCCGCGCGCCGGCCTTGACCACGCGCGCCGACCGTGCCGGCGTCGAGGCCGCCGATGGCGAACCACGGGACGCCGACGTGGGCGGCGGCGTAGCGCGATCGGCTCGACGCCGATCGCCGGGCGGCCCTCCTTGGTCGGCGTCGCGTGGACCGGGCCGACGGCGATGTAGTCCGCGCCGCTCGCGGCGCCGGCCTGGGCCTGCTGCATCGAGTGCGTCGAGAGCCCGACGATGCGCGTCGTCGCCGACGAGCTTGCGCGCGCGGCGACCGGCGTGTCGTCCTGGCCGACGTGCACGCCGTCGGCGCCGCTCGCCGCGGCGAGGTCGGGGCGGTCGTTGACGATGAAGAGCGCGCCGGCGGCGCGCGGCAGCGCTCGCGCGCGCTCGCGGCGGCGGCCGAGCAGCTCGTCGTCGGAGGCGTCCTTGTCGCGCAGCTGGAAGAGGTCGACGCCGCCGGCCAGCGCGCCGTCGAGCGCGCGCGCATCCCGCCGCGGTCGGCGACGAAGTACAGGCGGGCGTCGCGCGCAGGCGCGCGCTCGGCGGTCCACAGCCCACAGTCTCGCAAGCCGTCGCGCGCTACCATCGGTGGTCAACGGGAGCCCGTTTCGTCGGGCTGAGAGGGCGGCACCGCGGCCGCCGACCGTCAGGAGCTGATCCGGGTCATGCCGGCGAAGCGAGGAGACAGACGATCCCACCGAGACAGCCTGACAGCTACGACGTAGCGATCGTCGGCGGCGGCATCATCGGCCTCGCCGTCGCGTGGCGCGCGCGCGCAGCGCGGGCTGTCGGTGCTCGTGCTCGACCGCGGCGAGCTCGGCGGCGGGACCTCGCGCGTCGCCGCGGGCATGCTCGCGCCGGTCGGCCGAGGCCGACGCCGGCGAGCGCTGGCGCTGCTCGAGCTCGGCCTGCAGAGCGCGCGGGCGCTGGGCCGGACGTTCGCCGCGCGAGCTCGCCGGAGGTCAGCGGCGTCGACGTCGGCTACCGCCCGTGCGGCACGCTCGATGCTCGCCCGCGATCGCGACGAGGCCGAGGCGCTCGAGCGCGAGCGCGACCTGCGCGAGCGCTTCGGGCTGCACGTGCGAGCGCTGCTGCCCAGCGCGGCGCGGCGGCTCGAGCCTGGCGCTGGCGCCCCGACGCTGCGCAGCGCCCTGCACCTGCCCGACGACCACGCCGTCGATCCGCGCCTGGTGTGCGCGGCGCTCGCGCGCGCCGCCGAGCTGCGCCGGCGCCGCGCTGCGCGCACGCGGCGTCGAGGTCGACGGACCTGGCGGCGCTGCCCGCCGAGCAGGTCGTGGTCGCCGCCGGGCCGTGGTCGGGCGCGCTTCGGCGACGGGCGCGCGTGCGCCCGGTCAAGGGCCAGTCGCTGCGCCTGCGCGACCCGCGCGGCCCCGGCCTGCTCGAGCGCGTCGTGCGCTGCGGCAGCCGAGCCCGGCTACCTCGTCCCGCGCGGCGACGGGCGCTACGTGCTCGGCGCGACGCATGGAGGAGCGCGGCTTCGACACCGCGGTCACCGCCGGCGGCGTGCTACGACCTGCTGCGCGACGCCGCGCGAGCTCGTGCCCGGCGTGCTCGAGCTCGAGGTCGAGGAGCGATCGCCGGCCTGCGTCCCGGCACGCCCGACAACGCCGCCGATCGATCGGCCGCTCGCCGAGCGACCGCGGGCTCGTGTGGGCCACCGGGCACTACCGCAACGGCGTGCTGCTGGCGCCGGTCACCGCCGACCTCGTCGTCGCGCGAGCTGGCGGCGAGCCGACCGATGCGACGCCTTCAGACCCGCGCGCTTCGCGGGAGGTCGCGCGCATCGTGATCGTCCTCAACGGCGAGCCGCGCGAGCGCGACGGCGCGACGATCGTCGAGCTGCTGGCCGACCTCGGCGTCGAGGCGCGCGCGCGCGGTGTCGCCGTCGCCGTCAACGGCGAGATCGTCCCGCGGGCCGAGTGGCCGCCCACCGCGTCGACGCGGGCGACCGCGTCGAGGCCCTGTCCGCCATGCAGGGAGGCTGACGATGAGCACCGAGCAGATACCGATCACCGACACGCCGTTCGAGATCGCCGGGCCGCACGCTGCGCTCGCGCCTGATCCTGGGCACCGGCGGGCTTCCGCGCGCTCGAGACGCTGGCCGAGCGCGATCGCGCGCCACGCGCGCCGAGCTCGTCACCGATCGCGCTGCGGCGCATCGATCCCGGCGACGCGCGGCTCGCTCGTCGACGTGCTCGAGCGACTGCGGCGTCGAGCTGCTGCCCAACACGGCCGGCTGCTTCACGGCCCGCGACGCGGTGCTCACCGCGCAGCTGGCCCGCGAGGCGTTCGAGACCGACTGGGTCAAGCTCGAGGTGATCGGCGACGAGCGCACGCTGCTGCCCGACGCGCCCGAGCTGCTGCGAGGCGGCCGAGACGCTGGTCGACGACGGCTTCACGGTGCCTGCCCTACACCAACGACGACCCGATCCTCGCGCGCCGGCTGGAGGACGTCGGCTGCGCGGCGGTGATGCCGCTCGGCTCGCCGATCGGCTCGGGCATGGGCATCCGCAACCCGTACAACATCGCGCTGATCGTCGAGCGGCGCCGGCGTGCCGGTGATCCTCGACGCCGGCGTCGGCACCGCGTCGCGACGCGGCGCTGGCGATGGAGCTCGGCTGCGACGGCGTGCTGTGCGCGAGCGCGATCGCCCGCGCGCAGGACCCGGTCGCGATGGCGCACGCGATCCGCGCCGCGCGTCGAGGCCGGCCGGCTGCGCCCGCGGCGCCGGGCGCATCCCGCGGCGCCTGCACGCCGAGGCCTCGCTCGCCCGAGGCGGGCATGGCGGACCTGACGCCGCCGGTGCGAGTGAGTCGACGCGAGCCTGATCGATCGCTGGCAGGCCGCGTGGGTCGGGCGCGACCGCGCGGCCTTCGCGCCGCTGTGCGCGCCCGACGTCCACTACGAGGACCCGCTGTGCGGCGAGCCGCTCGAGGGCCCCGACGCGCTCGCCGACCACGCCGCGCGCCTGTGGGCCGCTTTCCCGACGCGCGCATCGAGCGCACCGGGCGAGCGCCTGACCGACGGGCGCTTCGTCGCCGCGCCGTGCAAGCTGCTCGGCACCCATCGCGGCGACGCTCGAGGGGCTGCGCGCCCACCGGGCGCTTCGTCGTCGTGCACCTGCGTCGTCCTACTGCGAGCTCGACCCCGACCGCGAGCGCCTGGCTGGCGCGTGCGCGCCTTCTTCGACGCCCTACGACGCCGCCGTCCAGCTTGGCGTGCTGCCAGCGCGCGGCACGCTCGGCGAGCGCGCGCTGCTCATGCTGCGCGGCTTCGGCTGCGCGGTGCAGCCGCCCAGGCGCGCAATCACGGCTACTCGGTCACCGTCAGCGTCGCGCCATCCCCGGGTGGATGCGTGCACACGTACTTGATCGTGCCCGCCTTGGTCGGGTGAACGCGAGACCGTGCCGCTGCCGAAGTTGTCGACTTGAAGTCCGCTCGCCGCCAGTCGGCGGTGACGTTGTGATCGGTCGAGTCGTCGTTGGTCCACGTGACCTTCTGACCGACCTTGACCGTGACGTCGCCTTGGGGTCGAACGGCGATGTTCTGCCATCTTGACCGGTACGCACGCCGCCGCCCGGACGACGCAGGCCGCGGCCGTGACGGTCGACGCGCCGGAGCTCGACCCGCTGCTGGTTGAGCTGCCGTTCGAGCGCGCCGCAGCCGGCGGCGGCCAGCGCCACGACCGGCAGAGCGCATGCAGGATTCGTCTCATGTTCATCACGACGCCTCCTCGCGGTCGTTCCTTCCCTAGGCAACCTCCACGACGCACCGGGCGGTGGTCGGACAGCGGGCCGCGATCCAGCGTCCGCGCCGGCGCGGCCACGTCAGCCAGTCGCACGAGGACGTGGTCGACGCTGACTGGCCGCCGCGATTACGATAGCCGGCGCGCCGGAGCGCGCGGTGTTGAGGTCGCCGCCCAGCACGACGTCGGCGCGCCGGCCGACCAGCGCGATCGCGGTCGTCGGCGGCCAGCGAGGTCGGCCTGCGCGCGTGGCCTCGGAGTGCGCCTGGGCGTGCAGGTTGCAGACCCACCAGCCGTCGCGCCAGGCGCACGCCGTGCACCACGCGCCGCTCGGGCCACGTGCCGCAGCGTGCGCACGCGGTGCTCGGCCACCTCGCCGCGCACGAGGATCGCGTTGGCGCCGCCGCCCCAGGACTTGATCGAGGTCGGCGCCGGCGCCGCCCGAGCGCGCGGAGCAGGCAGCAGCCAGTTGCGCGAGGTCAGCGCCGTGCGCGCGCTCGCGCCGGCGCGCGCGGCCGAGCTCGGCGGCCACCACGGCGGCACCTCCTGCAGCAGCGCGACGTCCCACTCCCAGCCGGCGAGCGCGCGCGGCGAACTCGGCCGCTGCAGCGAGCGCCCGGCGCGTCGGGCACCGAGCGGCCGTGGAAGAGGTTCCAGGTCAGCACGCAGCATCGCGACCGTATCCTCCCGCGCCTTGCCGCGCCACTTCCTCACCGGCGCCGAGCTGAGCGCCGACGAGCTGCTGCGCTGCTCGACCGCGCCGCTCGAGCTCAAGGCGGCGCCGCGCTCGTCGCGCGCTCGACGACCGCGATCGTCGCGCTCGTCTGTTCGAGAAGCCGTCGACGCGCACGCGGGTGTCGTTCGAGGCCGGCATCGTCGAGCTCGGCGGCCACCCGATGGTCCTGCGCGCCGACGAGCTGCAGCTCTCGCGCGGCGAGTCGGTCAGGGACACGGCGCTCGTGCTCTCGCGCCACGTCGACGCCGATCGGCGTGCGCACCGGCGCCCGACGCGCTGCTCGAGGAGCTCGCCGACCGACGGCGACGATCCCGGTCTTCAACATGCTCACCGCGGGCCATCACCCGTGCCAGGCGCTCGCCGACCTGCTGACGCTGCGCGAGGCGCTTCGGCGCGCTCGACGGGCTGAAGCTCGCCTACGTCGGCGACGGCAACAACGTCGCGCGCGCTCGCTGGTCGTCCTCGGCGGCCTGGCGGGCGTCGAGGTCGTGGTCCTCGCCGCCCGGCTACGAGCTCGCGACGGGCGTCGGAGAGCGGCTCGACCGATCCGGCCGCAGGCGGTCGCGGCGCGCACGCCGTCTACGCCGACGTCTGGGTCTCGATGGGCGATCGAGGCGACGGCCGCGCGCGCCGCGCCGCGCTCGCGCCCTACCGGCTCGACGACGCCCTGCTCGACCGCGCCGCACGCTGACGCCATCGCCCTGCACTGCCTGCCCGCCCACCCGGGCGAGGAGATCACGGCCGAGGTGCTCTACGGCGCCGCGCCAGCGCATCTGGGACCAGGCCGAGAACCGCCGCCACGCACAGAAGGCGCTGCTCGAATGGCTGCTCGCTACGACCGCATAGGGCGGACCCACACCGCGACGCGCGGGACCGACCCGCGCATCGCGGCCGTGCATCTGGGAGGCGCTGGGCGACGCGCGCACGGTCGTGAACGTCGGTGCCGGCGACCGGCAGCTACGAGACGCCCGACCGCGAGGTGACCGCGGTCGAGCCGTCGGCGCGGTGATGATCGCCCAGCGCCCGCCGGGTGCCGCCCGGCGGTCAGGCGACGCCGAGCCGCTGCCCTCTCGCCGACGCGAGCTTCGACGCCGCGATGGCGATCATCACGCTGCACCACTGGAGCGACTGGCGCGGGGCTGCGCGGAGCTGCGGCGCGTCGCGCGCGACAGCGTCGTCGTCTTCTCCTGGGACCCGGCCGTGTCGAGAGCATCAAATGTGGCTCCCGAGTACTTCGACCGCAGTACATGCAGGACGTCGAGGCTTCCCGTCGCTGGCCGACCAGGCGGGCGCCCTGGGCGCTCCAGGTGGAGTCGTGCCGGTCCCGTCGGACTGCCGCGACGGCTTCTTCAGCGTCACTGGCGCCGGCCTGGTCTACCTCGACCAGCCCGTCAGGGCAGGCATCTCGACTGGCCAAGCGCAGCGAAGACGAGCATTCGCGCGGCTCGCCCGCCTGCGAGCCGATCTCGACAGCGGTGCCTGAGCGCGCCGCCACGCCGACCTGCTCGAGCGCGACGAGCTCGACCTCGGCTACCGCCTGCTCATCCTGGGCCGCCCCTGAGCACTACGCTGGGGGCATGGACGCTCCACGAAGACCCGCGTCGAGCGCGGCGACGAGCTCGAGCTGACGGTCGACTCGCCTCGCCTACGGCGGCGACGGCGTCGCGCGGCCGCGACGGCTACGTCGTGTTCGTCGCGCGACGCCGTCCCCGGCGACCGCGTCCGCGCGCGCGGTCGGCAAGCGCAAGCAGCGCCTACGCCGAGGCGCGCACGGTCGAGCGTGCTCGAGCCCGTCGCCCGAGCGCATCGCCGGCGGTCGCCGACCATCCGGGCGCGCCGTGGCAGGTGCTGCCCTACGAGCGCCAGCTCGAGGTCAAGGCCGAGCAGGTCGCACGACGCGCTGCGCGCGGATCGGCGAGCCTCGAGGACTTCGAGCTCGAGCCGATCGTGCCCGGCCGTCGAGCAGTGGCGCTACCGCAACAAGCTCGAGTACTCGTTCGGCGACCGACGACGACGGCGCGCTCGTCTGCGGCTTCCACGCGCGCCGGCTCGTGGGAGCGGATCGACGCCGATCGACGACTGCCTGCTCGCCTCCGAGCGCGGCAACGCGGCCGCGCGCACGCGGCGCTCGCGCTGGTGCCGCGACGCACGGCCTGCGCGCCTACGACCGCCGCGCGCAGACCGGCCTGCTGCGCAACCTCGTCGTCCGCGAGGGCCGGCGCACCGGCGCAGCTGCAGGTCCGGCTCGTCACCTCGCGACGAGGCTGGCCGCATCGACCGACGCGCTCGCCGCGGCGGTCGGCGCCGGCAGCGTCGTCTGGACGCGGGCGCCGGCGTCGGCGAGACCACCGCCGGCGGACGCCGAGGTCGCTGCACGGCACGCGAGGCCATCGACGAGGAGCTGCGGCGGCCTGCGCGCTTCCGCGATCTGCGCCGACGCCTTCTTCCAGACCAACACCGAGATGGCCGAGCGCCTCTACGCGCTCGCGGCCGAGTACGCCGGCGCTGACGGGCTGCGAGCGCGTCTACGACCTCTTCTGCGGCATCGGGACGATCGGGCTGACGCTCGCGCCGCGCGCCGGCGAGGTGTGGGGCCTCGAGATCGTCGAGGAGGCGATCGCCGACGCGATCGCCAACGCGCGCGCGCAACGAGATCGACAACGCGCGCTTCTTCGCCGGCGACGTGCGCCTGGCGCTGCGCGCGCTGGTCGAGCAGGCCGGCGCGGCCCGACGTCGTCGTCGTCGACCCGCCGCGCGCCGGCCTGTCGCAGAAGGTCGTGCGGCGGGTCATCGAGGCGCGCGCCGAAGCGGATCGTCTACGTCTCCTGCAACCCGACGACGCTCGCGCCGAACGCCGCGCAGCTCGTCGAGGCCGGCTACGCGCTGCGCACGCGTGCGCCCGGTCGACATGTTCCCGCAGACGCCGCACATCGAGTGCGTGTCGCGCTGCTCGAGCGCGCCTTCGACCTCGCACCCGATCGCCACGCGATCCTGGCCATCCGGCCGGTGTAAGATGATCGGGCATCTGCAATGTCGCGATGCGCGGGCAGGCCGGACACGTTCTCTCCTGGCTGCCGGCCTATCGGCCTGCGCGGCCCGCTCCGTCCTCCCCGCCGGCAGGCGCGGCGGACTGGCTTCCCGCTCGCGTCGGCTGGTGGCCGATGAACGAAGGCTCCGGGCAGGTCATCCTGGCAGACTGGGTCCGGGCACTGGCAACAAACGGCACGCCGGGCAACTCCGGCCGGCCCCGACGATCAGGACCCGGCCTGGATCCGCGGGTCGTCGCAGACTCCGCTGCGCTGAGCTTCGGCGGCAAACGACATGGTGCGGATCCCGGACTCCAACGAGTCTCGAGCCCGCCAACGTCACGGTCGCGGCCTGGATCCGGCGGTGACAACGAGCTCGCCCGGCCAGTACACAGGTACGTGGTCGGCAAGGGCGCCAACGGCTGCTGGGCAGCGGCTCGTACGGGCCGCATACACACCTGACAACGGCGGACTTGGCCTTCTACATCGGCGACGGGTCGCAGAACTTCGTCGCCAGCGCCCGAGGCGCCGAGCGTCGATCTGGCGACGTGGCACCACGCCGCGGGCACCTTCGACGGCACGACGGTGCGCCTCTTCATCGACGGCGTCGAGGTCGGCTCGGGCACGCCCCCTCGAGCACGTGCCCATCGCGTACAACCCGCCCGACGGCGGCGGGCGTCATCGGCAGCTACGGCGGCACCTGCGACCTGTTCTTCGTCGGCGACGCCGACGGCGCGCGAGTCTGGTCGCGCGCGCCGCTTCGGTGGCCGACATCGCCGGCGCGTCCTCAAGGCCCCGTTCTCGACCAGCCGCTGACCTTCGCCGAGCGAGCTGCCACCGAGCCGGCGTGCCTTCCCGCGGTCAGCTGCCGAGCTGCGCCGCCCAGGGGGCGTCGCCCAGCATGAATGCTGCCCTCGACGCGCTCGAGCAACGCCCAGCAGCTCGGTGACGCGGCACACCGGCAGGCGCTCCTCGTCGACCCTCGACTGACGCCAGGCGCAATGACGCCGGGAAGCACCACGTGGTCGCCGGGCCGCACCGGCATCTGCACGCCGGCGCCTCCCGCCAGTCTGCCACGCCCTGGGCCGATGGCCAGGACAGATGCCGTGCTGCGGCAGCGGCGGCTCGTGCGAGCCGGCGGGAACGACCAGACCCGGACTGGCGCATCCGGTCGGGCTCGAGCTCCTTGATCACCACGCGATCGAACAGCGGGCGCAGCTGATGGCGGGCCATCCTCCAAGAGTAAGAGGCGTGTCCACTCGTCCTCGCCCGAACCGCTGCTGTCACCCCCGTGTGCGGGGGTAAACTCTGTCCGCGTCGTGGCCAGCGCTCCGGATCGCCCGGGACCGCGCGCCGCGGATGCGCGACGTTGCCGAGCGCGCGGGCGTGGGCATCGGCACCGTCTCCCGCGCGTGCTTCTCAGCGACTTTCGGCCGGAGTGGCCGAGCGCCACCTGGCCCAGGCGTGCGGGCCGTGATCGGACCCAGGCTCGGCTACCGCCCCAGCGCGACCGCGCGTGCAACCTGTCCCTCGACGCAGACTTACCCAGGCGCTGGGCGTGGATCGCCCCGTTCTTCACGAGCCCGTCGGTGGTCGAGCGCCTGCGCGGCATCGATGACGTCGTCAGGCGCAGCGCTTACGACCTGACCTCCTCTTCAACATCGGGTAGACGCGCTGGACCAGGCGCCGCGCGGCGTCTTGCGGCGCTTCGCGCGCCGCGACCGCGTCGGCGGGGTGATCGTCATCTCGCCGCCGCGGCGGCCGGCCGAGTGAGCGCGCGGCTGCACCGCGACGGCGTGCCGACCGTCCTGGCCGACGTCGCGCACGCGCTGGTGCCCCAACGCTGGCCACCGACGACGTCGCCGGCGGGCGCGATGGGCCGCGGCCTCACCTGCTCGCTGCCGGCCACCGCGACATCGCCTTCGTGGGCGACGTCGAGAACAACCCGTTCGCCCGCTGCCTCGCCTGCCAGCGGCGCCTTGCGAGGCATGCGCGAGGTGATGAGCGAGGCGGGGGATTCGCGCTGCCCGCGCGCTGCTCCGGCCGCGGCCCGTACGGCCGGGAGACCGCTCCTGGGCTCACGCGCGAGCTGCTGGCGCTGCGCCGGCGGCCCTGCAGCCATCTTCGCTTTCGCGGCCTCCGACGTGCAGGCCTTCGGCGTGCTCGTGCGGCCGCCCGTGCCGGCTCTCCGCGCCGGGCGACCTTCGTCCGTCAATCGGCCTCGACGACATCGAGCTCGCGGCGGCCATCGGACTCACAGACGGTGCGCCAGCCGCTGCGCGGGAGTCCGGCCTGGCGCTGCGCACCTTCCTGCTGGCGGCGCTCGACGCCGAGGGGAATGTCTTCTGCGGACGCGCGCCGCCGCTGGCACTACCGGCGCTCGTGAAGTGGTGGTGCGCCGTACGGTTTCGCAACCACTGACGTAATTCGACACGCGACGCCTTGACAGGCGCCGTTGGGACGATAGCCTGGAACCGGTTCCACAGTTTCGCGGCCGACGGGGAGGAGCGTCGCCGGCGGCGAAGGAGAGGTGCGGGTCACGCGAACCACCACCCCCATCCGATCCGGCGTGGGCACGGTCGAGGTCACGAGACCTGCTGCGCCGATACGCTCTCGCACGCGCGCGAGCTCGTCGCCGCGCATGCGGCCGATCATGCGGCCTGGCCCGTCGCTACCGCCACACGGGCTACGTCGAGGACCTCGAGCAGGCGGCCGCGCTGGGCCTGACGAAGGCGCGCTGGAACGCTTCGATCCCGCCTTCGGTACCGGACTTCCTGCGCTGCCGACCGACGATGATGGCGAGATGCGCCGCTGGCTGCGCGACCACACCTGGGCCGGTGCGCCCGCCGCGCGAGGTGGCCCGAGACGTGGCTGCGAGCTGCTCTCGGCGACCGAAGCGCCTGAGCGCGACCCTCGGCCACGCGCCCACCACCTCCGGACCTCGCCGAGCACCTCGACCTCTCCGATCGAGCGCGTGATCGCCGCGCCCAGGACGCGCCGCGGCCGCTGGGCGCTGTCGCTCGACGCCCCGGCCCATGCCGACGCCGAGGACCGGCACCGTCGGCGATCAGCTCGGGGCCGGAGGACGAGGGCTGCGCCAGCACCTTCGACCGCGCATGGCTCGACGAGCTCTCGACCCTGCTCGAGCCGCTCGAGCGCGACGTCATGCGGCTGTACTTCGCCGGCGACCTGTCCCAGCGCGAGATCGCCCGCCGCATGGGCATGTCGCAGATGAAGGTTGCCGGGTGCTGCGCCGCGGCGTCGAGCGCCTGCGCGACGCCGACCAGGCCGCCGCGGCCTAGTCGCCCGTCGGCTCGGAGGCGCCGCCGCCGCGCTGGCGCGCCAGCCAGTCGTTCGAGCTGCTGGCCGACCTCGCCGATCGACATGCAGAGCCCGCCTGCTGGAAGGCGTCGGACACGCGCTTGGCGTAGTGCTCCTGCGCGGCGTCGGCCTCGTCGCGCAGCGGCGGCTCGTGGCCGCGGCGGATGTAGTCGCCCGAGACGATCCGGTCGTACCCGCCCTCGCGCACCCATTCGAGCAGCAGCCGCACGCGGCGCACGGGCATCGGGTGCGTCAGGCCCATGTCGCGCCATCAGCCGCGTGAGCTTCTCGAGGCCCTTGCCGCCCTCGCCTGTAGTACCATCGCCTGCGCGACGAAGGCGTCGAGGCTGAGGTCCGCGGAGGCCTCGCCGGCCGAGATGACCATCAGCGCGCGGCAGACGGCCATCGGGTCGCGGGTGACGCAGCGCGGCGGCACGGTCGCAGCTGAGCTCGGCGCCGCGGAACCACTCGAGCAGCGCGAGCTGGATGGCCAGCAGGGGCAGCCCGGCGAGCAGCGGCGGCCGGACGCCGGTGGCGACGCGCACCAGGATGAGCATCGCCGTCTGGTAGACGACGTGGCCGGAGTGCACGTGCGCGGCCTCGTGCGCCAGCACGGCCCGGCGCCCGTCGTCGTCGAGGATCCGCACGAGCTCGGAGTTCACGACCACGACCGGCCGGTCGACGCCTGATGGTCGCAGCGTTGGCGGGGAACGGGTACGTCGCATGTAGAGGTCGGGCACGTCCTCGAGGTCGAGGCGCGTTGAAGCATCTGGCGGTGCAGGACCCAGATGTGCGGCAGCTGCTCCTGCGGCCCAGGCGCACCAGACGAGCCCGAGCGCTGCGGCGCGCAGGCGCGCTCGTAGCCCAGGCGATGAGCCTGCGCACCACCTCGTCGAGGTAGGGGACCTTGTGCAGCGCGGCGCGTCGCGGCGCGGTCGGCGGGTGCTGATAGGCCCGCGGCGAGATGCCCTCGAGCTTCCATGCGTCGACGGGGAGACCCATGCCAGTCAGGGTACCCGTGGGCGACGCCGCGCCTAGACTCCGCGTCCATGCGCGCCGCCACCATCCGCGACGGCGAGGTCGTCGTGGCCGAGCACCTGACCCCGAGCCGGGGTCGCGGCGAGGTACTCGTCCGCGTCCGCGCGGCCGGGCTCAACGGGCGCCGACATCCACCAGCGCGCGGGGCACTACCCGGCGCCGCCCGGATCGCCGCAGGACATCCCGGCTCGAAGCTCGCCGGCGAGGTCGCGGCCCGCGAGGCCCGGGGCCGAGCGCTTCGCCGAGGGCGACCACGTGATGGCCATCGTCGGCGGCGGCGGGCAGGCCGAGCTGGCCACCGTGCACGAGCGCCAGCTCATGCCCATCCCCGACGGCCTGAGCTTCGCCGAGGCCGGCGGCGTGCCGAGGTCTTCACCACCGCCCACGACGCCTCTTCACGCAGGCCGGCCTGCGTCCGGGCGAGCGCCTGCTCGTGCAGGGCGCAGCCGGGCGGGGTCGGGCACGGCCGGCGGTGCAGCTCGGCGCGCACGGCCGGCGCCCACGTCACCGCCAGCGTGCGCAGCGCCGACCTGCGCGACGAGGGGTGGCCGGCCTCGGCGCCCACGAGGTGATCGAACCCGAGGGCTTGCCGAGCACGGCCCGTTCGACGTGGTCTGGTCGGCGGCTCCCAGCCTGTCCGGCGACCTGCAGGCGCCTCGCCACCAGCGGGCGCATCGTCGTCATCGGCATCGGGGGCGGCGCGAAGGCCGAGCTCAACCTCGGCGCGATGATGGCCGGCGGGCGACGGTGCGCGCCTCGACGCTGCGCCCGCGGCCCGCTGGAGGAGAAGGCGCTCACCGCGCGCGCCATGGAGCGCCATGTCCTCCGCCGCTCTTCCAGAGCGCGGGGTGCTGCGGTGCCGGTCGCCCGCCACCTATCCGCTCGACGCTGTCGCCGACGCCTACGAGCGCTTCACGGCCGGCGCCAAGATTGGGCAGATCGTGCTGGAGATGGCGTGAACGCCGCCGAGCGCCTGTGGCGCGGGCTCGCCCGCCACGACTGGGAGGCGGTGCGCGGCCCAGTTCCACCCGTCGGCCGTGATCGAGCGCGCCGGCGACGGCGCGCAGCTCGGCGTGGACGATTACATCGCCGCCGCACCGCTGTCGCCGACGCGGCCGCGGCGAGGAGGGACGAGATCGAGGTGCTGCGCTCGGTGGTCGACGGCGAAGGCCGCGGTCATCGAGGCCCGCGTGGGCGAGCGAGCGCTGCGCGGGCATCTACGACCTGCACGACGGCAGGATCGCCGGCGCCGTCGAGTACTGGGCTTAGGCTAGACGTCCTCTTCCAGCGTCCTCGTCGGAGACCGCACCTGCCCTGCGCGTGCACCGTGCACAGCGCAGGCGCCGGCCTCCAGCACCTGCGACTCGGCCCGATCAGCTTGGCCCCACCTCCTCGCAGCGATCGCCCACCTGCTCAAGGGTCTTCTCCTCGAGGTCCATGAGTCGCACGTTACTCGTCTGCGCGACGCGACCAGTGCCGCCAGGCGGTCGACGTTGGGGACCAGATAGCCCGCTGCCATGAGGCGATCGTCGGCAGCTGGGTGTCGAGCAGGACCTCCGAAGCGACGGCAGCCAGGAGGCCCAGGAGCATGCCGACCTCGGCGGCGCGCTCGCGCAGCCCCAGGCGCCGCGCGTAGGCCGCGAAGGCGCCGAGGAAGAGTGACGTCGGTGGCGCTGAGCCGGGCGCGCAGCGAGCCCCGTGCCCAGTCGGGGAGGTCGAGGAGTGAGCACGTCGCCGGGCGGAGGTCGACAGCGTGAAGCCGCCGCGCCGCCCCCGACGGCCTGGGCGATGTCGATGGCGGCGAGGAAGAGCGGCAGGGCGACGGCCAGCGCCGGCGCGTCGAAGACGACGGCGAAGGCGATGCCCAGGCAGCAGAGCAGGATGCACCTCGAACGGGGTGGCGGCGGCCGCGACGTCGTTGGCGTCCAGGGCCGCGACGAGCAGCCCCGCGCCGAGCACGGCGGGAAGAGCGTGAACGGCGAGTCGGCCATCGCCGCCATCCCCGCCACGATGGCCACCACGAAGGTCAGCCCGACCGCGGACGCCACCAGCGCCGGAGCTCCGGCAGGTGTAGCTGCGGGAAGCTCCTGGAGCGACGAGGAAGTAGGCGAGGGCGGCGCCGACAACGGCTAGTAGGGCGGCAGGTCCTCGTACCACTCGCCCAGCACCCTGAAGGCCGACCAGAACGCGCGCTTGGCGGCCTCCTCGTCGAGGGCGTCGTCGATGTTCGGCACGTACGAGCGCCTCGCATCGACGGCGTGCAGGCGCTGGATCGACGCCCAGCTCGGGTCGATCGGTCCGCGCCAGCGGCACGTCGAGGTCGTTGAGCGACGTCGAGCGCGTCCTCGCCCATCACCACGACGATCTTCGGCTGCCACGATCGCCAGCTCCTCGAGCAGCGCGCGATGCACGCCGGGTCGCGCCAGCGACGGGTCGGCCACCGGGCACTTCACGCACAGCGTCCCGTAGACGGCCAGCGGGTCGATGCCCAGCCGCTTGAGCGACTTCATCAGCGCCGTGCCGCTGCGGCCGTAGAAGGCGACGCCCTCCTCGACCTCCGCGGGCGGCGGGCGCGTACTTCGAGCAGGAAGACGTCGGCCTGCGGGTGGCCGGAGCCGAGGACCGGCATCAGGTTGCCGCGCGGGCAGTGCTCGCAGCTCTGCAGCTCGCGCGTGAAGGTGTTGAGCTCGCGGATGGCGCGCTCGAGGTACTTCTCGCGGATCTCGTCGTCGGTCGCGGGCATGGCGTCCTGCGGGGTTCGACGCGTCCGCCGGTTCGTCCTTGCGCCTGCATCACGGCCTTGCGCGATCGCGCGGCGCACCCGGCGCTTCGCGCCGGCGTCGCTCGCGCGCGCCCGGCGGCGTGGCCTTCGTCTCGCAGGAACTTCAGCGCCTGCACGTAGAGCAGGCGACGACGGCTTGCGTGATGATCTCGGCGCGTCGCGCAGCGCCTCGAGGAACTCCTCGCGGCCCGTCGAAGTCGGGCATGCGGATGCGCACCGAGCCGAGGCCCTGGGCGACGTGGGCGTCCGAGCCCGCGCCGCCACGATGCGGTACTTGGCGGCGAAGCGCCGCGCCTCCTCGTTGAACGAGCCGATCGCCATCGCGCGGGTTGTAGACCTCGATCGCGTCGACGTCGTCGACGACGTCGAGCAGGTGCTCGTAGTCGGGCACGGCGTGCATGCGGTCGAACGGGTGCGGCACGTAGACGACGCCGCCCTGGCGGCTGGATCTCGGCGATCGTCTCGGCCAGCGTCAGCCCGCGCGGGATCTTCTCCTCGATGAACAGGCCGATGACCTCGCCCTGGTCGGCGGTCTTGACCTCCTCGCCGACGATCACCTTGACGCCGTACTCGGCCGCCTTCGCCGCGCGCCTCGAGCGCGCCCGAGACCTCGTTGTGGTCGGTCACCGCGATCGCGCCGAGGCCCTGACGTCGCGCGCGGTGGCCAGCAGCACCTCGACCGGCGTCGCGCAGTCGTGCGCAGTGGTCGGTGTGCATGTGCAGGTCGACGTCGATCAGCTGCGCCGGCGCTGCAGACGCGCGGCGCGATCTGCGGCGTTGCCGCGTGCGCGTGGCGGCGCGCGGCCAGCGTGCGGCGTAGAGCGTCCTCGAGCTCGTCGGCCACGCGCGCTCCAGCGAGCCGCGCGCACGCGCCGCCGCGCGCAGGCGCTCGCGCAGGTCGCGCGTCGGCGATCAGCCGCTCGCAGCTGCGCGGCGAGCGTCTCGACGTCGTTGGGCTCGAAGAGCAGCGCCGGCTCGCCGTCGCTCAGCACCTCACTCGTAGACGGCCAGGCGCGACGGCGACCGGCACGGCACCGGCCGCCGGGCGCGGACGATGAGCCCGGGCGCCGGGGCGACGCCGTCGGAGGCCGCGACGAGCGACGTCGGCGCCCGCCAGCGCCTCGTCGTCGCGCGTCGTCGGCGAAGCGCGATCGCGCTCGAGCAGGTCGTGCGCGCAGCGGCGTCGAGGAGGAGCGGCCCGCGCTGCGGCGTGCACGACCGCCGTCCCAGCGCAGCGCCGGGTCCGAGACGGCGCAGCGCGCGCAGGAAGAGCCGCAGGGCGCTGCGCTCCTCCTGCTCGACGAAGGCGATGCGCACCGGGCGCCGTCCTCGCGCTCGGCGGCGCGCCAGCGGGCTCGGCGCCGGGCGCGCACGATCGGTACTCGCCGGGAAGAAGCGCCGCAGCAGGTCGGCGCGTCGCCTCGTAGGTCGCAGTGCGCGCGTCGAGCCGCCCGAAGACCAGCTGCACGACGCTTGCGCGCGACCTGGTGGCGACGACCCGCTCGGTCGGCGCGTGGAAGCGTGCCGACGTTGAGCGCGCGCGAGTGGCGCAGCGCCGCGCTGGCCACGCTGGGCGCGAACGGCTCGTGCACGTGGCAGAGGTCCAGCGCCGCGCGCCTCGAGAAGGTCGGAGATCGTGCGCGCGACGTCGATCGGCAGCGCCGGCCTGCGCATCGGCGTGCGCCGCGGCGCGGGCGGCAGCGCCTCGCCCACGGCCGAGCAGGCGCACCTCCGCCGGAGGCGGGCTCGATGGCGGCGTTGCGTACGCGCGGCGCGACTCGCGCACCAGCGCGCGGGACGCGACGGCGCCACGACGACGACCCGATGGCCGCGCAGCGCGAGCTCGTCGGACACGCGCGCGACGAACGTGTTGACGTCGTGACGGTCCTCCCAAGGATAGGGGTGACCTGGGCGATGGACAGCGGCTCAGGCACCGCGGGCAGAATAGTCCTGTGGGCCCGCGCTACCGCCGGCGCTGGGCGAACGCCGCGAGCGCGGCCGGCGCGTCGGGTCCGTCGAAGAGCTCGATGCAGGCGCTCCTCGCGCTCCATGGCGGCGTCGAGCAGGTCGCCGAAGCGGTCGTTGACATCGCCTTGGTGCGCGCGACGGCCGCGCGGCGAGACGTCGTCGAAGCCCGCGGCCCAGTCCGCGACGCGCGCGTCGAAGATCGGCGGCCGCGACGACCTCGTTGACGAAGCGGTGGCGCTCGGCCCACGCGACGTCGCGCAGGGCGCCGGTGAGCAGCAGCTCGCGCGCCGCGAGTCTCGCCCATGGTCGAGGGCATGGAAGCTGCGAGCCGGCGTTGGTGTAGGTCAGCCCGATGCCGACCTCGGGCGTGCCGAAGCGCGCGCGGTCGGTGGCGATGCGCAGGTCGCAGCTGGCCGCGAACTCCAGGGCGCCGCCGATGCAGACCCCGTCGATGGCCGCGAGCACCGGCACCGGCGCGGCGCAGCGTGGCGCTCGTCACGCGCTGGAAGGCCTGACGGTGGCCGCCCACGACTCGGGGGTGGCGCTCGATGGCCGAGAACAGGTCGTCGCCGGCCGAGAAGTGCTCGCCGGCGCCGCGGGCGACCACGCAGCGCTACGGCCTCGTCGGCCCCCGGCGGCCTCGATGGCGTCGGCGATCGCCTCGATCGTGTCGCGCGTCGGCAGGCGTTGCGGTTGGCCTGGCGGTCCCACGTCACCGCGCGCCGACCCGTCAGCTTCATGCGCTCACCGGTCGACTGATCATGGCTCAGCTCCTCTCCGCGCGCCGTGCGGTACACGACGCGCGTCTTCTGTCTCGCCCACCGGCAGCGTCCCCGGCGCCACCGCCCGTACCTCGAAGCGCGCGCCCAGCTCGGTGCGCAGCGCGTGCGGCCGCGCCTCGATCCACGTTCGCGCCGTCTCGACGAACACGCGCAGCGGCGGGACGATCGGGTCGCCGTCGGGCCACCACCGCGTAGCGCCCCAGCCCGTCGAACGCGCCTGAGCGCGGCGCCGATCGCGCCGGGTGGACGTTGACCGCCTGACGCGCAGCATGTCGTCGACGCGGCCTTCGATGCGGATCCGCGTGCCCGTCGGCCGCACAGCGCACGGTGACGTCCACACGCGCCGAGGTCGCCCGAGCGATAGCGCAGCAGCGGCGAGCAGCCCGCGGCGCAGGTGGTCCAGCACGAGCTCGCCGTAGGCGTCGTCCTCGAGCGCGAGGGCGGCGCGCCCGTCTCCGGGGCGTCGACGAGCTGAGGATCGCCGCAGCCGCCGCGTGGGTCAGGTGCAGCCCTTGGCGCGCTCGCACTCGCCGGCCATGGTCGACCACACGTCGCTCATCCCGAAGCCGTCGGCCACCGGGGCGCCCCAGGTCGCCTGGTTGATCTGCGCGCGCACCGCGCCCAGGCCGGCGCCCGGCTCGCCCGCCGTGACGATGTGGCGCAGGCCGAGCGCGCCGGGTCGAGTGCCTGCGCGCCGCCCGGCCAGCGTGCGCCGCGGAACGACAGCGTGCCGTAGATCGCCGTGAGCCCCAGCGCGGGCGGATGAGGTCGAGCAGGCGCGCCGACTAGCCGACGCCCACGGGCACGACGGTCGCGCCGGAGGCCTCGAGCGCCATGTGGTCGGCGATACCGCCGGCGTAGAGCGTAGTTCAGGCAGTGCGCGATGACGTCGCTGTCGCGCACGCCCGCGATGGCGAAGGCGGCGCCGCCGATCGGCGGAGTTGGCCTCGTGGTCGGCGCGCGTCAGAGGCCGATGGCCACTGGATCCCCCGTCGTCCCCGACGTGACGTGCAGGCGCACGAGGGCCTCGGGCGCGCGCGCCGAGGTGCTCGCCGAAGCGGCGGCCGCGCGGCCTGCGAGAGGCGCGCAGCTGCGCCTTGGTCAGCAGCGGGACATCTTCGAGCCACCGCGCGCCGGCCAGCCGCTCGCGGTAGAAGGCGAGCTGCGCTCCAGGTAGGCGCGCTGGGCTCGCAGCGCCGCGGCATCGGCGCCACGCCCGCTAGCCGACCGGCAGCGCGACGGGCCGCCCGATGGGCCGCCGCCAGCCGCCGCTCCGCGCCTCGTCCGCACGCGTGGCGCAGTGAAAGCGGCGCGTGCGGTATGAGCGAGGACATGCTTCAGCAAACGCAGCACGCGCACGCGACCGCAACCAGCCCGCAGACGCAGACAGACGGGCCGCCCGATGGGCGGCCCGTTTGCGTCGCGATGCTTCGAGGAGAGTGCCGCGTCCGCTGGAGGAGAGATGCGGAGCCTGCGCGGTTCCTATGTCGTATGACGCAAGAGTACGCAGGACGCTTCCTCGCCGTCGTCGGCCGGGAAGTGGACCATCTTGCGTCCACCCGGCGGATGATGGCGGATAACCGAACTCTACTTCGCTGCGGCTTGCGGCCTTCCGGAGCCGGGAGCCTTGCGGCCCTTGGGGCGCCGTGCCGGGCTTGCGCGTCGCCCGGCGATGAACTCCTCGGTCTGCGTCGCGCGCCTCGTCGTCGGGGCGCTGGTTGTGCGGCGACTTCATCAGGTAGAGCTCGAGGCGCCGTCGAGCTGGCCGGCGATGCCGTGGTTGAGCGCCAGCTTGCAGCAGCCGCACCGCGTCGATGACGATGCCGGCCGAGTTCGGCGGAGTCCCAGACCTCGAGCTTCAGCTCGGCGTTGAGCGGCACGTCGCCGAAGGCCTCGCCCTCGAGGCGGATGTGCGCCCACTTGCGGTCGGTCAGCCACGGCACGTAGTCCGACGGGCCGACGTGGACGTCGTCCGGCGGGCAGCTCGTGGTCCATGATCGAGGTGACCGCGTTGGTCTTCGAGATCTTCTTGGACTCCAGGCGCTCGCGCTCGAGCATGTTGTAGAAGTCCATGTTGCCGCCGACGTTGAGCTGCGAGGTGCGCTGCATGCTCGACGCCGCGGTCGTGGAAGAGGCGGGCGAGCATGGCGGTGGACGATCGTCGCGCCGACCTGCGACTTGATGTCGTCGCCGATGATCGGCAGGCCGGCCTCTTGAAGCGCTTGTCCCAGTAGTCCTCGCGGGCGATGAAGACCGGGATGCAGTTGACGAAGCCGCACGCCGGCCTCGAGCGACCTGCTCGACGTACCACTTGGTCGCCTGCTCGGAGCCGACCGGCAGGTAGGAGACGACGCACGTCGGTCTTGGTCTCCTTGAGGATCGCCGACGATGTCGGCGGTCTCGCCGGGCGCCTTGGTGATCTTCTCCTTGCAGGTACTTGCCGAGCCCGTCGTGCGTCATCCCGCGGTGGACCGGGACGCCGAGGCTTCGGCACGCTCGGTGAACTTGATCGTGTTGTTCTGGCCGGACCAGATCGCCTCGGAGAGGTCCTTGCCGACCTTCGTCGGCGTCGATGTCGAAGGCGGCACGTGAACTCGATGTCGCTCGACGTGGTAGCCGCCGAGGTCGACGTGCATCAGGCCCGGGACGCGCTCGTTGGGGTCGGCGTCGCGTGTAGTAGTGGACGCCCTGGACGAAGGAGTTCGCGCAGTTGCCGACGCCGATGATGGCCACTGCGGACCTTGTCGTGCTGGTATCGGGCCCGCGCCATTGTCGCAGCGCCGTCGGTCGCCGCGACGCCGTTGCCGTTGGTGCTCAAGTTGAAGTTCCCTTCGATGTGTTTCCGACGGATCCAACCCCGTCGTTGACCGCCGGTTACAGATCGGAGGCCGGTTGCGCGAGCCGGTTGAGCTCCTTGCGCACGTGCAGGATCCGCTGCAAAACGGTGATCGGTGCCCAGCCCTGCCAGCACGTAGACGGCCGGCGCCAGGGAGGTCCAGGTCGGCGAACACGATACCGACCGAGGATCACGACACGGACCGCGCGGTTGGCGATGCCGACCTTGCACTCGACGCCGAGCGGCCTCGGCGCGGGCGCGTGTGTAGCTCACCATCAGCGACGCGAGCACGGCCACGACGACGGCGGCGGCCGCGATCTCGTTGCCGTCCTTGGCGAAGACGTACGCCACCGCGGTGCAGGCACGATGCCCTCCTCGATGCGGTCGAGCGTCGAGTTCCAGGAAGGCGCCGAACTGCGTGCCGCTTGCCCGACATGCGCGAGTAGCGCCCGTCGAGCGTGTCGCACACCGATCCGACGATGAAAGGCGATCCCGCTCCCAGACGAACAGCTCCTGCCAGATCGAGTGACGGCCGCCACCACGTTGAGCGCGAACCCGGTCAGCGAGATCGCGTTGGGCGTCAGGCGCGACTCGATGAGCCGATTGCGCATCGCGTCGCGGCGCACGCCCGGCTCCCGGCGCCGTGGCCGGGGTCTCGCCGCGGGCGAGGCCATCAGGCCTTGGCGGCGGCGCTGAAGGCCCAGGCGGCCGGGCGGGCGCGGGCTGGCGGCCAGCTCGGCGGCCTCACGCCGAGAGCCCGGCCGCGACCGCGCCGAGGCATAAGGCGCCGGCCCGGGAAGTGGCTGCCGGTCGCGACGATCACGAAGGTCACGAGCAGCGGGTACAGCGCCCCCGCGATCCGCGTCATCGCGGTTGCTTGGACAGCCGCGCCAGCGAGTGACGCCGATCATCAGCGCGAAGCAGACGTGCAATCGACGGCACGGCCGCGTACGGGTTGTGGGGTTGAAGAAGCGCGTTGGCGGCGACGGAGTCGTGGCTGACGCCGGTGAAGTCCGAGACCGGAGTCCAGGAAGCCCCACTCCGGGAAGAAGCGCGCGGCGGCGCGGTCGGCAGCACTGGTGTAGCCGACGAGCGCGATGCCCATGGCGACCATGAACATGTTGCGCACGAAGTAGAAGCCTTGTTGTGGAAGCTTGGCCGCGCTGGCGGCTTG
>ERZ1370068.10427-contig-9127_pt1 | contig 45961 bp, 71 predicted proteins | sample MGYA00561227_ERZ1370068 | MGnify/ENA primary metagenome ERZ1370068 (study PRJEB38410, sample SAMEA6850437) | metagenome | study: Metagenomic assessment of the ecological functions of the soil: analysis of the soil microbiota associated with the... | reverse complement strand
ATGCAATACAGGGTCCCATCACGACCTGGGCCGGGGGCATCAAAATTGGGGGCGGGGGTGATTGTGGCTAATTCCACTACAGGGAGAGGACGCTCGAGGCCGGGGATTGAGCGCTCCAGATAGAGCGAAAAATTCCAGGATCCCCCCACACGCCCTTCAAAACGGGAGAGCTCAGGCGACTTTCGGCCCTGCACGGAGCAGACTGCCCACGTCCGACGCGCAACTTCTCCCCGTAGCCGCTCCTCTCGAGCTCCTTTCGACGAGCCGCCCGACCTCAGGGCGTCTTGAGCATCGACCATCAGCGACCAGATCCCGGAGGAGAGTGGTCACGGTGGGACGTCGCCCTGGTACCGGTAGGAAGCTGCGACAGCGACCACGCGAAAAGTGGCGTCCCATGTCAGCAGGGTCGCGGATTTAGCTGCGGATGCACCCGCCAGCTTGTCCGCCTTCTTCCATGCCCGAGTCCGGCATGGTGAGATAGCGAAAGATGCGTACTGCTTCAGTTAAGTGAAATTCTCATCGCGCTTCGGCAGCGCTGGGGCGGCCTCGAAGGCGCCGATCGCGATGCAGCATGGTCTCCTGGATGTCTGCAGCATCCGCGACGCCATGGCGCGCTCCGAGATCCGGGTAAAGAATCTGGTAGCGGGGAACGCCGCGATCGCCAGAGAGTCGCGACTCGTGCGCAGTCCCAATCCGCCGCCCTGGGAGGGCAGTGTCGAAACTTCACCGCGAGCGCACAGCTCGTTCGGACGAGGATGCTGGATCCATTCGCCACAAAGCAGTGTCGCAGCAGCTCTGGCGTACATCGCCGCCTTCGCTGCACGATGCTTCCTTAACGAAAAGAAAATCTCCAAGCTGTCCCACGAATGCGGTCCAACTAGGCTAACGCCGCCCGGCTGCCGCTGAGGGCCCCTAAGCTGCAGCGCCAGCTTGCCGGGCGTCCATGAGATCATCGTCCGAGTCGATGAACGGTGATGATCCCGCCCCGACTCTCGCTGATCCCACGGGTTTCTGCGCGATCGCGAGGCCGCTGCTCGGATAGCTGAATTACCCGCAATCGGTGATCACGAACGCTACGCAACCATCTGAGCGTGCTGTCGGTCGAGAGCTGTCACAATGACGATGAGCTCGAAGTTTTGAAGCCTGGCGTTGAATGGAATCGACAGCGTCCGGCAGCGTTGTCTCTGGCGCTAGATGGGCACGATGATTGAATCAGCGAGGAGTCACGGACGGCCTCATGCCTCGCTCGCTGATCGTTTTGATATGCGAATCGCTTGAGCGGAACCCGTCGAGGTTTTCGGCCGGAGGAACACCAAGCCACGAAAGGATCGTTGGAGCAAGCTCCCGCACGTGGCCGGAAGATAGCATCGATCCCGGCTGAAATCGTCGCCTTCATGATCGCGACGCCGCGATTGACGTGCCCTCCTGTGCGCGCGTACGGGACAGGACCGATGCGACGAGGGTTGGGCTGTTTCGACAACATCCGTCGGCTCGCATTCGTAAAACACGATCAAACTGCATCGGGGAATCGGGCCTGTCTTGCGGAACTGCGCGTGCGGACGATTTGCTTGACGAGCCGCCGTCCGGTCCGCATCGCGGAGCATCTGATCCAAGCTGGGTCGAGCTCATCACAGAAAGCGCCGTAATCCTCCGGGGACACGAGTCCGGTGTGCGTCGCGACCTCGGACATTGATCCCTGATGTAGCCGTGAGCGATGCTGGGGAGGGCGAAGCACTTCATCTCGGGCCAGTGCGGGCTGTACCACATCGGCGGTTGATGGAAGAGCGAGCTTCTGTAAACGGCGGGTCGGCTGGTCCCGCCAGTCGCCCACTGGCGCCCTGCACCAGGCCGGTGAGCGCCCCCATCGGTGGGGCCAACGTCGCAGACGACGACGCACGCGGTGTGTGTCGGCTCTGAGCGCGTACAGTTCTGACGCCAGCCAAACGCCTTGGGAAACGTGATCGGCGGCCTGGCATCGTCAGCTGAAGGTCCCTCGGCCAGCCTGGTCGACCGAAGGAAAACCGGTGGAAACCCGGAAGAAAAACCGTGCTCGGCAGGTCTAACTCATTCGCCGCAATGCCTGGCGAGAACAGCAGTACTTCGGCGTCCAAGCGCAAGGTCACGATCTCCGATGGCCCGATCGACGGCCTGAATACCCGAAGTAGGGGATCGTCGGCGGCTGCTCGGTTTCGTCGACCGCGATGATCTCTGGCCTCAAGTGCCAGAAGTAGTGCCCCGCCGAGGCGTTTCCCCGCAAAAAGACGGTAAAGAGCCAGATCCTGCACGGCTCACGGCTTAAGAGATCCCGGCAGATGGCGGCTCGCCTTCTAATGCTCGTGAGCAGTGGGCCTTCCACAGGCGACCGCCACCGGATTCCAGTGACTCGCGTGGTCGCGCTCGAGCCGCCGGATGTCGGCCGTACTTCGGGCAAAGCCACCCGAGCAGATCAGGAGGATTCTTCGCGCCGCCCGTCCTGGCCGATCGCGTACCCCCCACGCTTGAACCTGATGCCGCTGACATCCTCGGAAATGCGTGCCTGAGGTACGTCGAAGATCGCCACGCGATAGGCAGGCCGAAGCAGTAGAATGGACGATCTACGAAAATTATACGCGCCCGTGTCGCGCAGCTCGTAGGTTCGCGGATCGAAACCTCCAGCGGCTCCAGCATTCGTTCGTCCAGCCACATCCAGTCAACACAACGGTCCAAACTCTGTTCTGGAGAGATACAGATCAGGCCCGCAGAGGGCAGGTCGCGCCCTGCCGTTGCAAACAGGCATATTGGGCAGCAGCCCGTGATCGACCCAGGCATCGAGTAGACCGAGTCCGCAGAATCCAGCCCGATGACGATGAGCGTCCTTTTCATATGCCAGTCTCGGCGGAGCGCAACCGGTACCGACGGCGGCCCCCACGCTTGCTCCAGGCGCTCACGGATAATCTCGCGCAAGCGTTCGGAGCGAGTACCGTCGCGCTTGCAATAAGGCCGAGGATGCGCCTGGTAGCAGAATCGGAGAGAGAGGCAGTCTCGCACCGCCGCGGCGAACGCCTCAGGAGTGCTTTCCCGCAGAATCACCCGCAAACCTGACCCATCAGCATCAACTGGATTGAGCCGCCTGCGTCGTAATTACGGGAAGTCCGCAGGCGAGGGCCTCATGCACGGCTTGCCGAAAGCCTTCTGTCTCATCGGTGGGCAGGCAAAAGAGATCCGCCTGTCGAAACAACTCCAACTGCCGCGACTCATCCAGCCATGGAGCGCGATGATCTGCCAGATGCAGCTCGCGAGCGAGCGTCGAGCTTCGCGAAGGCGGTGCTGTCGCCAACGATGTCGAGAGTGACATCCGGGAACTCGCGGACGAGGAGGTGCAGAGCGCGTAGAAGGATACAGGTCCCTGAAGTGTTTGGCTCTACCCCAACGAGGATAAGGCGAGTGGCTACCTTCTCCGGTCGCGCGGCTACGCACGCGACTGGTGCCTGCCGCCAGCTGCTGTTCCGACATGGCGGTACTGAAGATCCAACGGATCTCGCGATTCGGGCGAGGGCGGTTCATCGAGTCGCCGGTCGCAAAGACGACGTTCCTCCCGCCGGCGATCCTCGAGAAGAGCACGCCGAGCCGCCAGAGGAACCTGGCTCTGACCAATTATTCAATCGCCGTGTGAGGCGGCTCGCGCAAAGCGAGCGCCAGTACCATTGCCATGACCTTTCGATCGAGAGGGAATGAACGCGAACACGGCATCCGGCAAGCGCGAGATCTCTCGCACAAGAGCGAAGCCGTTGCGCCCGAGCCAGAATGGGAGGATCAGCCACGTTAGCCAGGGTGAGCGAGGCAACCAAGTAAGGGGAACTACAGAAACGTTCTTTCCCACGAGGGCGATTTCTCCCTGACCGATCCGTTGCCTGGGGGCAGGGAGCGACGATGCGCGTTGCGTCGAATAGCTCGGACAGCGCTTCCACTTGGCGCATTCAGAAGGCCGCCCTTTCTGCGTGAGCCAATAAAATCTGACGATCACCCCGCCCGTAAGGGGAATGAAGGCGCGTCGCTTCGGTCGGCGCCCTTTGTTGTAGCCTCAGACATGACCACCAATGACAAACTTTACATCGAAGTGCTGGACGACGAGATCGTCATCACCCTGCCCGGCACGAACTACGCGGTGACGTACTACAGGGCTACAGCCTTCCCTCAGCGGCTTCTCACCAAGTCCCACTCGGGAGGAGAGGATCACGATGCCCCAATGACGCAAGCAGAGTTTCACGGTCGGTCTGCCATCATCCGTCCGTGACGGTCGCACCTGATCCAAACATCAAGGGGATTGATGTCGCTGCTGCAATCGCGGGCGGAGACTAAAAGCCTGTAAGGGGAAATTTGCCTCTGGACGCGTCAGCGAATTAATTGACAGTGAAGTTATTTTCCGAGGCTTCTCAAGCTGCGAAAACAATTGATGGTTCTCGGTCGGCACAGTTCTTTGCGGTGCCAAGGCTGCAAGGAGGATTCATTATTTTCTCTGTAGCTTCAAACCCTCCTAACTGAGCAGTCGCGAAAAATCATTGCGGACGACAATCTGGTAGGATTGGCATGCGTTGACGGAATGCGACCTCCATTTTGTCCACTTCCATGCCCACCCCAGTGTCAGCCTGTCTCGGATTTTTCACAACAAATAGCTGAACATCGTTCTTGCTAGTTTCCTTGTTTATTTGAGCGATGTAGGTTTCGAGATGCGCTCGTTGTTCTTGCCATTTCTGGATCACCTCAACTCTCACCGATCTTACTTTTTCGGCTTTGGCAGACGCTGCCTCTTCGTCCAACCGCTCCCGCTCTGCGGCTGCCGCCTGCCGCTCTAAGATGCCCTTCAGCCTCTCCTTATTTCCCATACTTGTCCCTCCAACCCATTTTCTGGACACTCTGCAGAGACACGGACAAGCTTCCAAAATAGGTGCGTCGGGTTCGGCCCGTGTTTCCGTCGCATCATTTAATTCGCCGGGGCTTTCCCTTTTCTAGCGTCGGCTAGGTCGGCGCCTTGTTCTATTTTTGAGCGCCGGTAGTCGGGGCCGCACCTGCGCTCGGTCGGCTTGAGTCCGCTGAGTGCCAATAGCGGAGATAGGCGATCACGCCGCGACGCCTTGCGCGCTGCGCGGCCACCTCTCGCAAGCAGCGATACTTTCTCCGCTCTTCCGCCTTAGGGATGAGATAAAGAGTTTGAGACTCACTCGTCGATCCTCTTCGACGCGGAATGAGATCGATGTCGCTGAGACGGAACCTGCATCCGTCGGGAACACAATCCGATAGGGTACATACATCGCGGTCCCCGGCAGAGAAACGAGCCAAACCTCTATCGCGTCGCTGTGGGACATGAAGCTTGATGTTGGGATCGTCTGGCCGATATCCCGAGATCGGCTTGAATCTGACTTGGCAAACCGCCGCATAACCCGAATATCCGGTCGAAGCTTCCTTCTGTATCTGCACCCTCCGCTTGGGTGTGAGCACAAGGTCAAAGCGCCAGTCTCCGTCGAACACTGGTATGGTTTGGTCGCAGACTTTCAGATCGCCATCGGATTTGTCGGAATGAGCGAGAAGAAAGGCCGCGGTCATCGGATCGAGTACGCCTACAAGCTGTTCCTTGGTAATTGGAATATTTTGAGGGGTTGGTTTCTTTCTTGGTGCCAATCGAAAGCCGAGTGACGGTCCCGCTGTCAAAGGACATGCGAGTTGCCCGCTTCTCGCCTCCGCCTCCATAGCTAAATGCGTACATTGTCGGCTCAGGGCCGGAGCTAGTCACTTTGCCTCGAGCTTTTTTGTAGTGCCTTGCCAATCGTAGAGCAGGGCCACCCAGCATGGAGAATGCGCCCCTCACCCCGCATCTGGTAATCGGAGCCCGTCAAGAGCGTTGTGAAACGAAAGGTTCCAAGATTGAAATCGGCCAGATCGACACGATAGTCTGCGACAATCCGCGTCGCTGCCGCCGCAGGCTCCTCTGCGAAGACGCCACCACGCAACGAGCCACAAGCGAAGAGCAGAACGGCTACACAAACTGACGCAGCGCCCTCCAGTCCGTCCCGGAACCCTCTCATTGCTCCCGAACTCCCTTTTCTCGTAAGGCGAGAATACGCCGCTCGTGCGCAAAAGCACCCGTTCTAGTTCGCCTGCGCATCGCTTGCGCAACAAAGGTCCGAATTGGTCATTTGCAGACACACCGGCAGTGCGATCGCGATGCGCCCTTTAAGTGCCAGGAACGGACATAAACGGACACAATGACTGACCAATATGCACGCTGAACAGAGATTGATGATGACTTGAGGAAGCGTAGCGCTCTAGTGCTTCCAATCCCCGTGCCATGGTTGAAGGGGCTGCTCTAACGCGGGGAACAGATCCTGTTACAATCTCAAGGGATCGCGGAGCGTCGCTTCCAGCTCATCCTGATCAAACCATCACATTACGACGACGACGGATATGTGATCCGCTGGTGGCGCGCGATGATCCCCTCGAATTCGCTCGCCGCCGTTTACGGCATTGCCGCGGATTGCGCCGAGCGGCAGGTTCTTGGGCCGGACGTCGCCATCGACATCGCGGTGATCGACGAGACGAACACCCACATCGACGTACCCCGCGCTTCTCGCCGGTCTTCGGCGCCATCGCAATTTCGGATTGGTCGCTCTCGTCGGCGTCCAGTCAAACCAGTACCCGCGTGCGCTCGACATCGCCCGACCGTTCCGCGAGGCCGGGGTCCAGGTTGCCATTGGCGGTTTCCACGTATCGGGTTGTCTGTCGATGTTAGACGGGCGCGCAGTTGAACTCGAGGCTTGCCGGAACATGGGCATTTCCATGTTTGCGGGCGAGGCCGAGGGCCGACTCGACATGGTGCTGCGCGACGCCGCCGCGGGCCGGCTCGCACCGCTTTACAACTTCATGAAGGACTTGCCCGGCATAGAAGGCACGCCCGTGCCGTTCCTGCCGAAGCGCTATGTCGAGCGTACGCTAGGCCTCAGCGCGAGCTTCGACGCCGGCCGCGGCTGTCCCTATCAGTGCTCGTTCTGCACCATCATCAACGTGCAGGGACGCAAGTCGCGCTTCCGCTCGGCCGACGACGTCGAGGACTCTGGTCCGTCTCAACTGGGCGCAGGGCATCCACAAATTTTTCATCACGGACGACAATTTTGCGCGCAACAAAGAGTGGGAGGCGATCTTCGACCGCCTGATCGAGTTGCGGGAGAAGGACGGAATCCCCCTCGGCCTGATGATCCAGGTCGACACTCTGTGCCACAAGATTCAGAATTTCGTGGAGAAGGCGAAGCGGGCTGGCGTCACGCGCGTCTTCATCGGATTGGAGAACATCAATCCGGACAATCTCACCGCGGCGAAAAAGCACCAGAACAAGATCACAGAGTACCGCAAGATGCTGCTCGCCTGGAAGGCGCAGGGCATCATCACGCTGGCGGGATATATCCTCGGCTTTCCGTCGGATACGCCGGAGACGATCCGGCGCGATATCGCGATCATCCAGGAAGAGCTGCCGCTCGATGTCATCGAGTTCTTCTGCCTGACGCCGCTGCCCGGCTCGGAGGATCATCAGGTCCTGTGGAAGAAGGGCGTCGCGATGGACCCCGATCTCAACACCTACGACGTGGAGCATGTGTGCACGGCCCATCCAAAGATGAGCAAACAGGAGTGGGAAGACATCTACCGCGAGGCATGGTCGCTCTATTACACGCCCAAGCACATGAAGACGCTGTTGCGTCGCGCAGCGGCCACCGGCGTGCCGATGGGCAGCCTTGTCAAAGTTCTGGTGACGTTCGCGACGACGGTCCGCCTTGAGAACGTGCACCCGTTGCAGAGCGGCATCCTGCGTTCCAAGCGTCCGTCTGAACGCCGCCCCGGCCTGCCGCGAGAAAACCCCTGGATCTTCTGGTCGCGCTACGCGTGGGAGACGCTCAGCAAGCATGCGATCTTCGCCGGTGCGATCGTCCGGCTGCTGCTGACGGCAATTGCCATCTCGCACGCCCCCGCCGCACGAACAAATAGCGCAAGCGCCCTGACGAACTAGCGCGCTTCACGGCTGCTTTTCCTCGCAGAGTTTTTGGAAGCGCGGATCGCCGCGCAGCGGATCGAACATTGGATCGAGCCGAAGAAGCGCAGGAGTGAGCGGCACGCGCCCAGCCAGTGCGCCTTCATACGGAACCGACAAGTAGCTTGTTTAAAGCGGCGATGGCGCGGTCGGGCGCTCCCAGTTGCGCCGCGACCCGTGCGAGAGATCTCGATCGGACTGGGACCATCTACCGCGTCTTTCTCGATCGGGTTCACAGCCATCGCCCGCTCGATTAGTGTTGAATGCGGCGGCTTTGTCACCGAGGCCTATATTGGTCAGCGCGAGATCTCCAATGAGGCAGATAATTTTCCGGCTGTTCTTTGAGGAAAGACTCCAGCTCGGTGCGCGCCTCTCGCCAACGTGTCCTGAGCGGCAGCATGATCGCCGCGCGACTTCTTGCGCCCAGCCTAACCAAAAGCGGAGTTCCCCATTGATAACCCAACGCTGGATCAGGTATCGCCAGTATTTCCTTTAGCGGAGCGATGATTGTGCAGGGCGGCGCTCCAGGATCGCCTGGTAAGCTTGTATTTCCAAAGCGGCGGGGTCGTCGGCCGGTCGGATGCAGCGGAGCGAGGAGCGCTGCGGCCCGCGGCAGATCGCCCTCCGCTTGTGCGATAGCTGCCTTTTGCACGAGCGTATCGACGTCGTCCGGTGTAATATCGAGCACCTGATCAAGCTTTCTCAGGGCTTCGGGGAAGCGACGACAGTCGATATAGGAAAGCGCGTGCTGCGTGAGCAGGTTAACGTTGCGTGGGTCGAGCCGCTCGGCTTCGTTGAAATACGACTCGCTGCGGTCCCACTGGCCTCGCCTGCGCGTGACATAGGCCAGCGATTCAGGAATCCGGCTGCTATTCGGCAGGAACCGACGTGCTCGCTCAAAGTAACGTACCGCAGTGTCGTAATCCTTTAGACAGGCGTAGTAATAGTAGCCCTTGGCCAGTCAGGGCCTCGCCGAGATTGGGCTGAAGAGTTAGCGCGGTTTCGGCCGCCTGGCGCGCCTCTTCACGCAGGGCGACCGTTGGTTGAAGAGTCCGTGTGATGTAGCCGACGCGCATCGACGTATGACAGCAGCGCCCAAGCAAGGGCAAACTTCGAATCCAATCTGCACCGCTTCTCTGAGATATTTCTGCGCGCCAAGGGAGTTGGCGGGTGTGCTTGCCGTTCTCAGACTATAAGCCAGGCCGCGCAGGTAGGCATCGTACGCCTCGGGATTGTTTGTCGGTTTAACTGCTAACGCCTGCTCCTCGCGACCGGTTAGCTTCGCTTGCAACGACTCGGCGATTCGCTTTGGCGATCTCGCTCTCAACGCCAAAGATGTCAGTCAACTTCCGATCGTAGGTCTCTGCCCAGAGGTGGGAATCGGTTTGCGCGTTAATCAACTGCACATTGACCCGCACCTGATCGGCCGCTTTTTGCACGCTACCCTCAAGAATGTTCGCTACGCCAAGCTGCTTCGCGATCTCGCGCGAGATTCCGAGGTTTGCTCTGATATTGCTGCGTGGAAGTGCGCGAAATTACTTTCAAACCCGCGATGCTAGCCAGCCGCGTCAGGATCTCCTCCTGGATGCCTTCAGCGAAATAGGCGTTATCTGGATCGTGGCTGAGATTTTCAAACGGAAGCACTGCGACGCCCTTCGGCTACGGACGGCGGGTAGTTCTGCTTTCCAAACATTCCAGCCTATGACCGCTGCCAAGCGCAACCAACGATGCTATCAACGCAGTCAATAGCTGGATTCCGTCGCACCCATTTCTCGGGCGTGCGTGAAGAATCCACTTGCGCTTCGCCTGGATTGGCTCGTGCTTTAGCCAGTGTTCCAGATCTTCGGCCAGCGCGAGAGCGGAAGAGTAACGGCGCTGTGGATCTTTCTCCGAGACACTTGAGGCAAATTGTGGAAAGATCGCGATCGATTCTTGGATTTAACAGGCGCGGTTGCCGCGGCTCAGTATCCAGCAGTAGCTGGATCGTCTCGTAGGTTGTTCCTCCAGCAAAAGGCGGATGACCGGTTAGCAGTTGGTAGAAGCACCGCGCCAAGTCCGTAGACATCTGTTGCCTTGCTGAGTTTTGTGTTGTTCACCGGCAGCTTGTTCCGGCGCCATGTAGCTGGGCGTGCCCATCACTTCCATCGTGCGCGTGACCGTGCTCTCAGCTTCCACTAATCGGGCAAGACCAAAATCAGTGAGCATGCGGTTCGCCATTTGTATCGAGCAGAATGTTCCCTGGCTTGATGTCCCGATGCAGAATGCCGTGTTCATGCGCGTAATGCACGGTGCGCGCTACCTTGGCGATTAATTCCACTGCACTGCCGGATCGGCATCGGCTCGCGCCTGACCACTTCGTCGAGCTGGCCGCCCTTCGACAAACTTCATGCTGAAGTAGCAGCAACCATCGCGCTCGCCCACTTCGTGGATGGGAACAATACCCGGATGTTCGAGGCTGGCGGCGGCTTCCGCCTCCCGGCGAAAGCGCTTCAGATGCGCTTCGGTCGGCCCAAGGACCCAAGCCTATCGACTTTGAGCGCGACGGTGCGATTGAGACTCTTCTGGTAGCGCGCGATAAACTACGCCCTGACCACCCCGGCCGACTTCCTCTAGCAACCCGTAGTCGCCAAAGTCGCTAGGTGATTTTGCCGACCGCGCAGCCTTCCTTCCATCCGTACTGGCACGTCATCATCGCGGCCGGAGTCAACAGCAGGCCCGGTTAATGATTCCGCGGTCGAGCCGACCGAAGACCATCCTCTAAAAGACAAGCCGGGCAAATTTCTCGTGTTGCGTCACCGGAGATTTTTGCTCCGCACTTTCCGCAAATCCTGATTGCACCGATCACGAGATTTTTAGTTGCTGGGTCCGGAAGAGGACGAAGGACTTCGCGGGGATAATGTCCCCCGCCTTAATTCAGATCCGTTTAATCGGTGGAGCCTTTTATTGAAACCATGCGACCCTGTCTAGTCAGGCGTCACCTATCTCCCTGTGTAGGACCTCGCCTGAATTAACGCCCTCCCGCGTTACATCGTGCCGGATTTTCTGCGAGTACTCTGTGAAAGGACAGAAAAACTAACAAAAACAAAACAGAGATTACAACTATGAAAACAAAACTAAGAAAAACGAAGTTCAAATCTGCCACTGGCATAGCTGGTCAGTTATTCCAGCAGGATAGCATGCTTAGGAGCAGTTCTTCTGATTTGCTCCAGTGCGTCAGCACAGAATTTGCTCGTGTCGGGGACCGATGCCCGGGGCGGCGAGATCTTTAAGTTCACCTGGGACGCGCAGGAAAGCATCTTTGCCACCGGGTTAGCTGATCCCTGGGGCTTTGGCTGTTGACAGCGCAGGCAATCTGTTTGTAGTCGATTACGAAATACTCGACCCTGGTGCACCACTCCTTGGCAACGCGGCCGTCTATAAAGTTACTCCGAGCGGAGCGCAAACGATCTTTGCCTCCGGATTGAGTTATCAATCACACCTGGCCGTTGACAAGACGGGCAATCTGTTTGTAGCGGATTACGATCAGGGCATCATCTACAAATACAAACCAGACCGATCGCGAGCCACCTTTGCGTCGGGCTTGCATCACCCTGTAGGTATGGCTTTTCGACAGCACGGGCAACCTGTTTGTGGCAGATAACAGCTCCGGCAACATCTATCAAGGCAGCATTTATCAACATCACCCCGGACGGATCGCGGGTGACATTTGCCGTCTTAAATCCAGTCGGACCGTCCGGCAGACCTGGCTTTTGATAGCATGGGCAATCTGCTGATGGCGGACTTGGGTGGCAACATCTATAAGTATCAGACGGGAATTCTGCGTCGGTATGCTCGGAACCACCTTTGGTTCCGTGCCGAACAGCGCACAAAGCCTGGCCTGTGACAGCGCTGGCAATCTGTTTGTGGTGGATGCCGCGCGACGTGAACGGCAACGGGGAACGCAATCTACAAATCACACTACGCAGGGCGTGCGAAGCACGTCTGCCTCCGGAGGCTCCGGAACTGGTCACCCTGAAACATTCTCGCATGTGGCTGTCGAGCCAACGCTCCCAGCGAGTGAAATGATGCAGTTGCCACTGGCACCCAGGCCTACTCCACACACCCAGGCCGCGCCCGACTCCGATACCCAGGCACCCGCTTGATTCCTGATGATCGAGTGGATACTACATTGATTCGAGCAAATAGAAGTAAAACGGCTTTAGCGCTCAACCAGTTATGAACAGACAGCTAGGCCTACTTCAAACATTGAGTGCCAACAATCGCGGCCGTTCCGGCGGTTGCTGAAGTGGAAGGCGCCGCAGCTCAGCGAAGTGGGCTGCGGCTACACTCATCTGGCGGTTAACCGTCGGCGGCGACATTTGGAGAGGAGAATTCACGCGTGGATGCTTCCAAGTCAGAAACGCAGTCAGCTCTGTCCTACGCGATAACTGTGAATCGCCTTCCATCCTTAGTGCACGTCGGCTGTATGACCGTGGCTTTCGCGTCGGGTCGCATCAGTCTCCGATGAACAGCCCCATGACAAACCGCACTGCGTACTAAGTCTGGCTGTGATCAGCCTCCCAGTGGTTCATCGGCGGGCGATGAGACTGTCGGAAGCCGCGAGGAATTGCCAGCCGAAAAATCTTCCTCCCGCGAACGCATACACTGGATAAGACGCGGTCTTGTGAATCGCGCCTCGTTCGCTTTGCTCGTGTTCTTTGTCGTCGCCTGCGCACTCGGTGAATCGCCGGAACCGGCCAAGATTCGCATCACAACCTGGAATCTCGAATGGTTCCCGATCGGTTCTGCTCGCGATACGGCGCCGCGAAGTACAAGCGCAACGGATCGCGGCAGCGGCCGATGTTCTTAGGCCGATCAATCCTGACATCATTTTGTTGCAGGAAGTGCGGGATTACGAAGCATGCGTTCGCCTCGGCGACGCCATCGCGCCGGGAATGTATCATGTCGCAATTTGCTCTACGTTCGCATTGAAAAGGCGTTTCAGCTCGGCAGAGAAGCTGCTGGAGTTCACGGCTGCTTTTCCTCGCAGAGTTTTTGGAAAGCGGGATCGGAGCGCAACGGGTCCCAGATCGGATCGAGCCTTAAAAGTGCTGGCGTAATGGACGATGTGGTAGTAAAGCCAGCTGTTATATGGCGTTTGTAACAACTGCGTGAGAGTTGAGATCGCACGGCTGTTCTCGCCGAACATCGTCTGAATTAACGCCAGGTTCTCTTCGAAGCGCAGGTCCCGATCACCGCATCTTTAGCACCGGGCAGAAGCATCATTGCACGCTCCGCTAGCCTTAGGGCCGAGTCCTTCTCCCCCATCGCAGCATAAGCTTGAGACAGCGCTGTCGCGAGCGGCGATGTTGTCTGGTTGATCCCTGCAGAGACGCTCGAGTATGTTGCGCGCCTGTTCAGCGGTAATCTTTGCGCCAGCACGTATCGCCAGCAAGGCGCTGCGTGAAAGCAAGCGCCATCTGGTCAAACGCCCTTGTCTTGCTCAGAAGCATAACGGAATTGAGCCAGTCGGGCTTGCAGCAATCGAACGGCCTCATCGTAATTTCGTTCAAGTCTCAACTGCACGGATCTTTGGTGTCGAAGGCATACCTAAGAAGAAGTCTGCGTTTATTCCGGATAGGAACCTGGCGGCTTCTTGCAGGTTACCCCGAAGACGTCAGTCAACTTCCGGTCAAAAGTGTCTGCCCAGAGGTGGGAATCGGTTTGCGCGTCCGTCCGCACAACTCCTTCGGGGTAAATTCGTAAACCCAGGAGAGTAGCATCGCGATTGGAAAGCCGACGGCGAGCGCAACAACAACGAAACGCACCGCGTAATTTGGAATCTCAAAAAACGGGAATACCTGTGTGGTAAGCTGCGTGAGAAACCATGCAACGACTCTGTAGGCAACCGCTGCGCGGTAAACGTTGCGCCGCTTCAGCTCGGTGAAAATATTGTTTGGATTCACTCTGCGCGCCTTGACGAAGCGCTCGTAACGACAGCAATTCTACCTGGATGTCGTGACTTGAAAAGCGCATGCAACGTCCAAACAATCGATGAACGCGCCGGCGGTCCCCCTGCGATTATTTCCGTGGGGAATTCAAAGAGCGGTAGCGTGGGCACTACATCTACGTTCGTGTTGCGCGGGGAAAATCGTAAGGTATTCCGACTGGACGGTTGTAAGGTAATCCGACGTTTTCACTGGACAACAGGGCATCTGTTTGTCAAAATCTGAGAGGCAAACATGGGCTTGCCTAGTTCTGGATTTTGAGGGCCTTGATGTACTGACGCATGAGCTAATTAGCGACGCCGTTACGATTGGCCGTGCGCCGTCGAACGACATAGTCATTGACCATCCGACAGTTCTCAGCGCAGCACGCCCGACTAACGAAATCGCCGAGTGGGTATCGTATCAAAGACTTAGAAGTCAACAAATGGGACACAGATCAATGGTGTTTCTATTAGTGACGCTCAGTTGAAGAATGGGGCTGAAATTCTGATCTCGGTTACATCACGGGTTTTTCCGCGATGCGGCCGCAAGCATCTGATCAGGTCAGGAAATTGCAACTCACCGGAGAACACGACCGCCCTACCCAGATTCGAGTTCCAGAAGCGTTCCATCGTGACCTTGGCGGCATCATGAAACAGAAGAAGATCGAGACGCACAAGATCGGGCTGGTCGGCCAAGCGCCGTCGCGACGCGGCGACCCGCGCAAACCACTCGCCGGCCCGAACGGCCAGAAGATCGCGCGGCTCGCCGGAATGAGTTACGACGAGCTGATCGCGTGTCGCCGGAAGCACCTGAACACGCACTACAACGGAAAGCGCGGCAAAGGCGACGCGTTCGACCACGCGAAAGGCAACGTCAACGCCGCCGACGTCCTATTGGACTGGCGCGTCGAGCGCATCGTCCTGCTCGGTAAGAACGTCGCCCGCTGCTTCGGCTTCCGCGACTTGCCTTTTCTGGCGGAGATAAGCATTTATGGACGCCGGTTCTTTGATCTTTCCGCATCCTTCTGGCACCAATCGGTGGTGGAACGAGCGACGAAACGAACGACGCGCTCGACAACTTCTGCAGCGGTTCCTACGGGGCGAGACGGTTTCGGCTGGATTCCGAAAGAGTGGACGTTCCACTCGGACGCGGTCTGGTTAGATCTCATATGTCGCACAGGTGAACGAATTCGCATCCGTCTGTTTTGTTCTGAGACATGGCTGCCGGGCATTTTCGCGGTTAAGCCGTTTCGGAGCTTCGGTTCCGCCGCTTTTACGTGAACGAGCTTGGAAGGACGTGTTTCCTTCCCGCGCGGCGCTTAAGCTTGGAGCTTGGCCGCGCGTCAGGAGGCACGAAAAGGGCACGTGCGTTTCTAGCTTCGTCCCGCTTGACGATCAACAGCCAATATGTTCGAATGAACAGCTCATGCGGGCGGCACGCCTTCAAGATGCACTGGAACGACTCACTGCGGCGATACGTGATGTTGAGTCCGAGCTTGCGGCAATGAAAGCCGGACCACGACCCGCTCGCGTCGCACATCTATGTTTCGCGCCGTCATTATCGGAACGTCAACGATACGAAAAGCGGAAAGCGGGCGAGTTGGGCGCACGGCTGAGTTTCAACACTGCCGCGAGCTCGGCTTCTGCGGCAGCCTCGGTGATCGGGGCGCCTCATGGGAGAAGTTGCGGGCGGTGAACGATCTCAATTACTGTCATCACCAAGAAGCGCTGAAACCGCTAATTCGTGCGTGATCCTCTCCAAGTTCAAGAAACGACAGAGACTTTCACAGAAGTAGTTTCAATCCGATTTCCAACAGCTTGAGAGCCAGATCGGTCTCGTGAAGATTTGGCGTTCTGTCGCCGCTCGGTGTCGTTGCTGCGCTCGATGTCGTTGCTGCTAACGCCTGAATGGTTTCCATCTGGATGTCGATTGTCGCTTTTACCTGTTCGGCCTTTATTTCGCCAGCCTTAAACTGAACCATTCTTTCCGCTAACACCCGTGCGTTCTCTCGGATCAACGGGGTTTGACTGTCTTGTGTGAGCGCCATCCAGTTGATTGTATTGGAGTTCCAACTCCGGTAGCCTGCTTTTCTTTTCTGGTTTTGATCCAAACTTTTTCCCGTGCGCCGCTTGCCTTTACTCCTGCTCTTCTTTGTGGCTCGCTTCTTTGTGGGTCTCTTCTTCGCCATAATGTGCTCAATCCTCCTTTCCTTAGTGGATTTAACGAGAGTGCCAAAATTGCATGCTGCCCCGCAAGCAATTGCGAAACGCCTGGTACCTGTGACACGCATCGAGCCTCTTTCCATCGACGAGAGCTAGAAACAAAACCTTCGGCGCAAGGATGAACACCGCGGGCGTGACTGCTCCGCGGAGTTCAGCGGGTCCGTGATCGCGCCGCCTGAGAAACTGGTTTGCCGCCATAGCAAAATTGCGCTCTGAAATGGGACGCAGCGCTGAGAAACGCTGCAAAGCTTCTTTGACTGTTGCTGTTCGCAACTCTCAAGTTGCGAACTTTATTGCCACAAGCACCTCAGCCCGGATGCTATCAGCGAAGGATCTTGTTGTGGCATCACGAAATAGGGCCAATCCCTGTTACTGTGATGGACGAGGGTTCGGAAAAGTGTGACTTTGGGCCTTAACGAGAAGAGATAAGCCACGGCAGAGGTGCCGTGGCAACCGCGCTGATGTTGCTTCCCAATGGGCCCGTTGGCTTCATCAGAATGGTTAGAGCGTCATCACTTCATCCATTTCTCTCGGCTCCCATCCTGATAACGGACGTAAAGAAATAGTGCGATCAAAGTAAGGCTCGAAGCGCAGCACTGTAATGATCTCCTCGTCTGACTTCTTCGGATCGTGCCTGACGACGATCTTATCACTGACCACGCAGAAACCACTTGCCATCTGAGATGCTATCGAAGCACCACATTCTGTAATCTCCGTTGGCGCTGAGTAAATGCTGACCTTCCTGCAGTCGCCACGCACTGTAATCCACATACCGACGAGATCATTGAGTGTGACGCGAGCAGGCGACGGAGTCGGTGTTGCCGCTAATAAAATGATCGAGGCAACTATGGCAACCATGGGTCTAACTATAATTAGACAGCATCCCGCAATCTATTTCCTGGGCTTCCCAGGGAGAAGTGCGCAAAAGGCTGCATGGCGGGAGTGTGCCGAATCATTCGGCATTTCAGAGCGCTGAAATGATTCCGCGGAGGACTCGCTCAAGTTCAAGAAACGCCGTCAGCTTTTCATCCGCAGGTACACTGAAAACGCTTCCCCGTTGTCGTCACGATGTCGTCAGCATTGGTCATCTCAATAGGCGGAGACAAATCGCCGCTTTCAATTCAAGAAACGCGGTCAGCTGTTGATCCGCCCGCACAACGAAACGTTTTGCCGTTGTCCTCAACGTCGTGCCGTCCACAAAACCACAGCTTCATTCCGAACTGCTGTTTGGCACAGACCGTCGTCAAGACGGGAATATCTGGTCGGGAAAAGCGGTATGAATAAATGAAAGTAACTTTATCGGTCGCTAAGAATGAAAGTTTAATAGAAAGGATTTAAAAATGAAAACCTTTATTGTTTATGATCTAGATTCAAAAATGCCTGTTGCTGTTGGCGAACAAGTAACCGCGGAAACTGCGCGATATTGTGCAAGCGTGGTGACTGGAATTTTCCACGCAAATCTTTTTGCAGAAGAAATTGATTTAGAAAATCTCAGATGTTTGGGAACAACAACCACCTCAAGAAACATCTTACCCTGCTGATTAATGGACCCGGGAAATGGTCGATTGACGTGCTTCTGGACAAGCTGCGAACGGCAAAGCGCGGATGAAAGGCTGACTGCTTTTGTGTCACTGATTGATGACCGCGGCGGCTTAGGAGAAGCAATTCTTACCAATCTTTGAAATCGCCCGCGCGCTCGTGCGTTTCGATTACATTGGCAGCTTCATCGAAAACGCGAAACACAGCAGTGCGAGGCTACATCCTGCACATTATTCAGGCGTTGGATAATGTTTTTGCGTGGACAAAGTCGAGGATTCTGGGCCAAAGGTTACAATGATTAAGTCATTCGCAAACCGCCGACCTGGGACAGGATGAGAATCGCCTTTCCAAGTTCGCTGCTGCTTCTCTTTGGGACGCTGCTCGCTCACGCGCAAATCTCAAGTTTCAAACATGTCATCGTGATCGTCCAAGAGAACCGGACACCGGACAATCTTTTTCCAAGGTCTGTGCCGTCCTCCCTTTGGTACGAGCGAATCGTGCAGCACAACCCCAAGTGCAACCCAGTAACATTCAAACCAGCAACTGGCTAGACAAGCACTCGCCGACGGGTGTGACGCAACCACTGCCAGTTCCTTTGCGGAAACACCTACGATCTGAATCACTCACACGGAGCTTTTAACAGCCAATGCGACGCAAATCCATCAGGGGCATGCAGAATGGACGGGGCAGGCGACGTCTCCTGCGTCGGCACGTGTCCTAGTCAGCCTCAATTCAGATTCGTTGAGAATCGTAGTGGCGGTAGGCGCGGGATTCTGGACCCATGCACTGACGCTTGCGACCCAATATGGGTGGGCAAACTATATGTTCCAGACCAATCAAGGCCCAAGTTTTCCCGCCCATCAGTTTATCTTTGAGGCACATCAGCTCCCATGCAGCCGATGACCACATGGGCATCTTCGCCGCCGGAAAACGGAAGGGGGCCCATGGCAGTCAGACGCGCCGGGATGTCTTGCGGATGCCACGACCAGAGTCGGATTGGTTCATCCGAATCCTAATCCGCCTCCGGCTGGTGTTGAGAACTCCGAGATTTATCCTTGCTTCGACCATCAAACTATTCCGGACATCCTGCCGGCAGGATTCTCGTGGAGATACTATACGCCAAGCGCGGGTTCCATCTGGACGGCGCCGAATGCCATTTTCCCATATCTGCCAGTCGACGGGGCCGGGAGGAACCTGTCAGGGTCGGGAGTGGGTAAATAATGTGGATCTCAGGCCTTCGGATGTGCTCGCCGACATCAGGAACTGTAATCTCCGATCGGTGAGCTGGGTTATTCCGGCCGGGCAAAATTCCGATCACGCCGGAAATCCCGACAATACCGGTGGACCTGCCTGGGTGGCAGCCATTGTCAATGCCATTGGCAACAACCCAGCCTGTCCCAACGGTGAAGTTTATTGGCAAAATACTGCGATCTTTATCACTTGGGATGATTGGGGCGGCTGGTACGATCACGAGCCACCAACCATTCTGCCTCGGCCCCAAGGCGACTACCAGTATGGATTCCGCGTTCCGCTGATTGTCGTCTCCGCTTACACGCCGGCAGGTTATATCAGCAATTTCCGGTATGACTTCGGCAGCATTCTGCGTTTCATCGAGCATAACTTCGGGATTCCAGAAGGTCAGCTCAATTTTGCCGACCGCCGTGCGGCGAGAGATCTGAGAAGCTTCTTCGATCTGGACCGGGCACCCCGGCCCTTCCAGGGTGTGAGTGCAGCCAAGGACGCAAGCTATTTCCTGAATGACAAAACAGTACCCGACGGATCCGGACGATGACTAGTCTGCTGGGCAGCGAACCAGATGGAGCGGGATCCCGCCTTCGCTCGCCGTCGCGCCATGACCAGCATTGCCGGACGCGACGCTCAGGGCGACAGCTAGGGTTGTCGCGAGATCTTCATAGGCCTAAAAGAAAGAGATAGAGCCACGGCGAGGTGCTGCGCAAGCACGCACAAGTTGCTTCGCCATGGGGCCGTTGGCTTCATTGGCTGCGTTAGATGCGCAATCTGCAACGTCAGTGATGTCCAAGGATAGACATGATTGCGACGAGCCAAAACCACGCGCTAAGCAAGAACAGACCGAGTCCGGTGCGTACGAACCTGTCGGACTGTGATGCGGCCTTCGCGCGGCTGAATAGGAAGTGCGAAGTGTAGCAACTTGGGCGTGCGCCGTGCAGTTTCATTGGCCTGACGAACGATCATGTCGGGCTTGAAGCAGTAAACCGCCGCAAAGAAAGCGGTCACCAAACCAAACAGCAATGCGAGTATGGTCGAGATTGCCATCTAACCTCGAGTCCTCTGACAATCGGCGGTCATCACTCGGCGACCTTTACCTCGAAGGTCACCGTGTTGTTCCCCCGGGCGTTCTTAATGACGAACTTGTACTTCCCGTCCTTCGCCGGCGTCACTTTCACCGAACACTTCGGGCCGGGCGAGTCGTCCTTGCCGACTTCCTTGCCGGCCGCGTCGTAGACGTGCAGGTGCACGTCGGTGTCCTTCGTGCCGTCCGTGGTGGCCTCGAACTCCTTACCCGCCGTGAAGGACAGGAGGTAGGCGACCTCGTCTTTGTCCTTCATCTCGATCTTCTCGCCCTTGAACTCCGTCCCCTTGCCCAGGTCGGTCGGCTTGACGTCGTGCGCGGGACGCAGGGCGGTGACCGCGAATATAACCGCCGCTGCTGTGACTAACCGAATAATCGATTTCATTGGCCTTCTCTAGAGTGAAATCCGCGCCAACCATTGCCACGGACTGATTTGAAAGCAGTACCTCGGGTCCGATCCGCGTCAAGGAGTGGACCATGGAACTGACCTTTGCATTGTGCTTGATCCGACACGCAGCGAGCGTTCCCCCCACTGTTGCACGGTGGAGACGTCCCTGATCTCAATGACTGTCATCACCAAGGAGCGCCGAAAGCGCTAATTCGTGCGTGATCCTCTCAAGTTCAAGAAATGCTGTCAGCATTTCATCTGCCCGAACGACGAACCACGGTCTTTCTTGGTCTTAAGCATTCGTTCTTGTTCGCAACCGTTCCAAGAAGCGAATGTGCTACGAGGGGCAAACACTAGATTTTGAGTCCAGCGCGTCTGCCAATTCCGCCACGCCGGCGTCGCGGGAAATTGAAACTACGAATTCAAGAGCGAAGCTCAAGCGCTTCTGACCTGTAACCGCTTTGCCGTGCGAACCGCGGGAGTGGTGGGATTGCGAGACCGGGTTCGCGTCGGCCATGGCAATGATGCTAAAGCATTGCGTCGATCACGCGCAAAACCGCGCGGTGGCCCGAGAATCTCGCGAAGAATAACTGCGTCACGTAAACGAGACGTCGATGCAAGCAACGTGGCTATGTCCGTTCTTCGTTCCTGCGCTTAGCAATTGCGCCGCGTCACAGCTGCGTAAGGCTCCCGCAGGCGCTTTGAAGATCGGCTGCCGGCGCGATCGGCAACGGCGCTTCGTGAACCTCGAAAGCAGGTGGCACCTGTTACGCTTAGCGGAGCTATTTCCTCCCCGCCTGTGACCAGCTCGCGGCGGAGGTATTTCTTTCGGAGTTGCCTCGCGTTTGCGCGCGCTTTTCTCGTCTGAGTTGCGAAAAGCGGTGACATCGGCGGCTGCACTGGTGGAGCGGGCGCGGTGGAATATTTGTCCGAGGCACGACTGGCGGCGGCGGTCTTGAGCTTGGCGGCTGGCCAAGCGCTTCCAATAGTTTGCGAATCCGGTCTTCGTCCGACTCAGTGGGCGCGCGCTGCAATGGCGCAGGTGTTCTTGGTGGCGATGTTCGCTTCGTCTGATCTTTGCCTTTTTGGCCGGCCATCTTCGCCAGGAACTGGAACAAGACAGCGACCACGACAAGCAAAAGGAAAAGGAGAATTATCGAAATTGGCTGCAATCATTGGTCACATCGCGTGAAGCGATGAAGCGATTAACCAGACGCTTCTCACTCTCACATCTCACTTCTTGAACAAACAATCATTGATCACTGATCACGTTCCCTCAGTCCGTGGCTTTTCGCCGCCTGCAATTGATTCGCGCATCGACGTATCCGCCTGCACGTTTTTCATCCGCACGTAATCCATTACGCCAAGATTACCCGAGCGAAACGCGTCTGCCATCGCCTGGGGAACGAGCGCTTCGGCTTCCACCACTTTGGCTCGCATTTCCTGCGTCCTGGCCCGCATCTCCTGCTCGACTGCCACGGCGGCCGCGCGGCGCACTTCGGCTTTCGCTTGGGCAACGCGCTTGTCGGCCTCGGCCTGTTCGGTCTGCAATTTCGCGCCGATGTTATCGCCGACATCCACGTCGGCGATATCGATCGAGAGAATTTCAAACGCGGTGTTGCTATCGAGACCTTTGGCCAGCACCGTCTTTGGAAATGCGGTCCGGATTTTCCAGCACTTCCTTGTAGGAATGGGCTGAGCCGATCGCGCTAACAATGCCTTCGCCCACGCGCGCGATGATCGTTTCTTCGGTCGCGCCACCGACAGAACCGATCGAGATGCGAACGCACGGTAACACGCGCTTTGACCTTCACGCCGATACCGTCTTGTGCGACTCCGTCAATCGTCGTGCGGCCCATGGTTGGGCTCGGCGCGTCGATCACCTTCGGATTGATGCTCGGTGCGCACTGCTTCGAGCACCGTCTTGCCGGTTCCCTTGGTGGCAAGGTCGATGGCGCAGGCGCGGTTGAAATCGAGCGTAATGCCTGCCTTATCAGCAGCAATCAGGGCGAGGACAACATGGCTCACATCGCCGCCTGCCAGGTAATGAGCTTCCAGGGGATCACTCCGAACATCCAGACCCGCTTTCACTGCCGTGATGCGATTGTCCACGATTAAACCAACCGGCACTTTGCGCAGTCGCATTCCAACCATCTTACCCAGACTCACCGGCGCATTTGCGATCCGAGCCCGGAGCCAGAGACCAAAAAAGTTGAAAAGAACAACCGCAAGCACGAACGCGAACAGCGCCAGCACTGCGAGGCCGACAAGATAAAGCGAGTCCATATTGCGGCGAAGCCTATCGGAACCGAAACAACCCGGAAAGTTCTAATTGGTGGAACGCATCCCTTGGCACGCCGAAGCGAGTCGAGGGCGGCTCAACGCGTTGGTCCCGCACCTGCGGACGGCTGCCCCTGATATTAGCGCCTTCGGCGACGATGCCTGCCATCGGTCCGAGCCGGACTGGCATTTTCCCGAGAAGCCGATTCACCTGTAGACGGCCTGGCTCAAGAAGTGGTGAGTTTTTGCTCGCATTACGCAGCGCTTTTCGATAACAACGCAATTCCCATGGTTTCGCTTTTGCGAGGGCCTCGGTAGAGAACTCGACATTCAATCCCAATGCACACGCTTGAAGAATGGCAGCAGTGGTACCAGTCAGTTAGCATAATAGAGCCACGCGCTCACGCGTCTTATCGGCCACCCGAAGAACCTTTACTCGAAGCGTGGGACAACCGTTTAGCCGCGCAGAATGTTTACTTTGATATGTGCGTCGCTAAACACATCGGCCACGCGCGTGTTGTTGATGACAAGAGCGTCGCGTCCCTTCGAGTCGATCAAGGATTGGCGAAGCCGGCGATAGAAAAGAGCCGTGGGCGCGTTCATTCGCGACGGTTCCTGGCCGGCCCTCACATATCGTGAGTATTTGCATCTGATCGTCCGCATTCAGTCTAGCCCGAAAAGTAGTAGCAGCCATTCGGCGAGGGCTCGCCGCAGGGGCATGGTTGTTAAGAGCCAAATGCCTGACCTTTGGAAATCGTGAGTACGCGATCCGGTGGTTTCTTGTCGATCTTTGAATTTGGCAGGCAAAGCCTTCCTTGCTGCGATGGCGCGTGATTTCTTAGAAAAGCGAACGGAATCTGTAAGCGATAGAAGCCAGGTCGAACAACTGACCGGCGAGCCGACAAATTGACCGGCGATTTGGTGCTCGGGGCGGGACTTGAACCCGCATGCCTTTCGGCATACGCCCTCAAACGTACGTGTCTGCCATTCCACCACCCGAGCTTTAAATTTGGAATGCGCCGAAAATCTTCCGTCAATCTGCGCCTGTTGGCAACCTGGTCTTATTCTTACTCATGCTCATGCTCGTAATCGAACGGAACCACACAAATTACGAACGCGGGTGTCCCGGAACGTGAAATCAACTGATCAGTGGTTAGGTTCCTGAAGCGAAGAGGAGACATGGAGCACGATTACGAGTGAGGACGAACCATGGATTAAAATCGACCTGCACATTCATACGCTCGATGATCCCAAAGACGCTGTCGATTATTCCGCGCATCAATTGCTGGAGCGCGCGCGCTCGCTTGGGTTTCGCGTCCTTGCGATCACGCTGCACGATGCCGTCTTCGATCGACAGGAAGTATTCGCCGATGCGGCGGCCATGGGTATTCTGCTTATTCCCGCAGCGGAGATGCGCTTGTGCGGCGCGGACGTCATCGTGCTGAATGTCAGCTGCCGAAGAAATGCGCGGAGCTGAAAAACTTCGACGATCTGCGACGGCTGCGGGCGCGGCGCGGCAGATTCAATTTTTACAATTGCGCCGCACCCGTTTTACATGTTTTGGCGGCTCGATCGGGTCGCGATTATTTCGAAGAGATAGATTGCTTCGACGCGATCGAGTTCTGCCATTTTCACATAGGCCTCTTCAATCCGAATCGCCGCGCGAAAAGAGTGGCGTCGCGTTTTGGCAAACCATTGATCGCCACGTCCGACGCGCATCGGCTGCACGCTTTCGGGCGCCATTACACCAGCATCCCCGATGCCCTCTGCGCTGACCGTCGAAAATGTTTTCGCGGCCTTGCGCAGTGGGCCGCTTCGCCTAACGAGTCCTGCGTGCAGTTTCGCCGATCTTGTCAGCGCGATCTATTTTGTTTTCCTTGCGCATCCATTTCGAGTGCGCCGGAAGATCGCCGCTTCCAAGAGGCAATCTACGAGTGGTATCTCAACAGGCTCCTAGCGGAAGCAGATTCGGGCGTCAGGTCGTAGATTGCGCCCCAGTCGCCCGACGCTATGCGACGCGCCGTCGTTTCCCATGGACGAGCTGCTGCCCTGGTAATTCGCCGTCTCGTCGCGACCCCAGAAAATGTAGCGGACGCCCAGAGCTTGAGCGGCTTCGCGCCAGTTCGGGGCCCCACGCATTAAGGCCGTGAGCTGCCTGTTGGGATTGTCGTAATCGAATCCTTCCGTCCACAGATGGCCCGGATAACCCAGAACGACTTTGCGGCCCTGAAGCAAGAGCCGGATGATTGTAGGTCGGGTAAGCGGCGAAGCGAGCCTCGACCGGCAAAGGCCGAACCGCAGTGCCGATCGCATCGAGTCTTGCGCGCTCAGATGAGTCCAAAGCCTGGATGCCCGGCAGCCAAGCCGCCTAGCAACGTGACAAAACCGGAAGCGAAGAGCGCAACGCAGGTAACTGCGCGTTCCGGAAAGGCCCAGCGCCCAATCAAATCGCTCCACAAGAAATGGGAGAATCAGAAAGTAACCCCAAACCATCAGTTTGAGATTGTCCCAGTCCCACGGCGCGGTTTGAACAAAGTATCCAATCGCGAAGATCACAACCGCCGACAACACAAACGCGACGTCCGCTGGCGGTTTCTTACCCCAACGCCACCCAGCCTTCCAAGCGCGCCAGCCGACACAACCCTACCAATGCCAGCGCAAAGCAGAATCCATAAGCCAAAGTTCGTCAGCCAGAACTGAAAGAACGGTGCGATCACGCCGTTCCATGTTTTTTGCAGCAGTGAGCCGAACGCCCGTGGCAGATCCAAAATTCGCAGCGCCACCCATCCGAAAGAAGGGAGCGCCGAAGTCCGCCGAATCCTGCACCCAGCCCGGATGCCATTTCACCATTGATTTCGCATGGAACTGGTCGGTAACCAGCCAAACGAAAAACGTTGCAGGAATTAAAGCAGCACTAAACAGCGCAATGGCGTGTCTGCGGATCGGCGCGTCACTGAAAATTTTGGGCCACGCTACCCGCTCGAACAACAGCGCAACAAGCGAGCACGATCGTCAGAGCGATAAAGGTGTGCACGTGAAAGAGTGGCATTGATGCGTAAAGGGAGACTTCGACCCAAAAGGGTAGAGGTCCCTTTCTATTGCCGCGGGTGTTGACCGCGGTGGCCGGACCGGCATCATCGTCCGCAACTGCAGGCTGAGCTTCGGAGGCATCCGCTTTCGCCTCCAGCCTTCGCAGCCGCTTCAGCGGAGGAGACCTCTGGTGCTGACGAGTCCCGGCGAGTCGGAGGCTATGGAGTCTCACGAAAGTATTTTTCCCGCCAATGCCACAGCAGAACCAGCGCCGCCGGGATTGCGTAAAGCCAGCCGCGCTGCGTCACGAACATGGAAAGCGGAATGCTTTTCCAGGCGATTTTGTTGCCGCCCTGATAGTCCAAAAACTTCAGCGTCTTCAAAAACTGGAAGCCAGCTATTCCGCCGTTGAACAAAAAACCTGCTATCGCCAAAGGTGCCGCCCCATCGGAAAAACGCATAAAACGTTGCGAGCGAGCCAAGCAATCCAGTCCAAACCAGTCCGCGCGATTAGATCGACGTGAACCAGGCAAAAGCAAAGCGTTGAACAAATCGATCCCCGCCGGATACCTTAGTTTGCTAAAGGCGTAGATCGGGCTGTCCGGCCAAACCCGGAACGCCATTCGCGAAATTCCTGATCATGGCGATGTGGAGGAAAGATCACCGAGATTATTGGGCGATTGAATTTTCAATTCGCTGCCGTCGATATAGAGCAGCCAGCAAAACGATCGCACGGCAAACAGGGCGAAAAACGCGGCCACCAGCCAGAACCAGATTTTTCCGTAGCGCCAGGTAGTCTTGGACAGGCTTGCGTCAGAACGGCTTCTTTACCAGGGTCAGAAGTTCCCAGCCAGGCGGCCACGGCAAAGGCAACACCGCATATCAGCGCGAGAGCCGCGCTCAATGCATTCAAGCCGTGGCCGGCCATTCCCAGAAGGACGGCCGCAGACAACCGACAAATTTACAAAAGGTTAGACCTGCCGAAAGCCACTTCATCGAAATAAGCTGTTATTTAGCCGGTCCCTTCCCGACAAACTCCGGTGCTCTGCCAGGAAAAATTCTTTGAAGACGTCGGCCTTGAAGTAAAGCTTCGACGGATCCTGATAGTTGCGAACGGTAACCGTGTCGGTGTAATACGTGCCTTTCAACTTCGATTCGACGTCTTTGATCTTGTCTTGCTGCACGAGGAGAAAATCACCATCGAGATTGGCCGGCATGTTTCCTCCTTCGTAGTAGCCGACTCGATCGAAGTCTCCGAGCATCCACGGTAGCGGATAAGTGCTGGAGCGGATGAGATGGCCAGTCAGGTGATAGTAGGCCGGATTCCGTTTTGCCAATGTAAGAAGCGGTTTGGTTAGTTTAAAGACGTCGTTGTACGTCTGGACGTACGCGTAAGGCTCATCGGGCGAGCTGCAGCGGAAGTAGTTCAGCCAAATGCATGAGCCGAGCGAAATGCACAAAAGGACGCCTATGGCGCGATACGCGATCTGCAAATGTTTTGGACGAACCAGCAGAACCGCCGCGCCAAAGATAAAAGGAATGGCCATCCAAAACTGATGATGCACCAGGGCGTTTTGTATTTGACGTAGCTGTAGGCAAACAAGGTTCCCACCCCGTAGATCGCCAGATAACGCAGACTGAGATTCTTAAACTTTTGACAAAACACGCAAAGAATTAATCCGGCCAGCATTGGCAGCTCGTAGCCGAGAAAATCGGCGCGGCCGCCTTCCAACGATGGCCCCATCAATTTCAACCAATAATCCCACGGCTTTTCATGGCCGTGACCGGCGGCGCCGGTCTCGGTCCAGGCCTTGAACGCTTGATAACAGACCTTTAACGCCATTCCAGTTAAGAAAAGTTCCCGAATAGAAAACGACGATCGCGGCGGCGCCACACCGAGGACCATTGCCAGATCGACGTAGCTCCACGTTTGCTTTGCTGGCTTGGCGTCGGGAACGCGGCTTAGACGCATAGGAAACCATCAGAACCGGAATGGCAATCAGCGCGCAGGCGACATGAATTGCGTAGGTTTCCTTGGTCAGAATCATGCCGGCTATTCCCATCCCTGCATACCAGAGGTAATTCAGCCTCCCGATTTCCAAAGCCCGAGCAGTCCCAGGATGAACATCGTCGAGAACAATTGCAGCCACACTTCGTGGATGGCGTATCGCCCGTAGAAAACAAATCCGGGAGAGACCGCCATGGCCAGCGCTGCTATTCGGCTTACGTTTCGCCCGACTAACGGCTCGAATTTCAACATCAGCCAGACGCAACCAATGCTCACCAGCACAACGGGCAGCCGCAGCGCCCAGACATTTCGGCCAAACAAACTCTCCGAGAACAGCAGGACGTAAAAGTGCAGCGGCCCGTGATAATTCGTCGGGTCGTATCTGTAAAACCCATTTTGCATCACCTGATCGACAAACCAGCCGTTGATGCCTTCATCGAAATGCGGTGGCTTGATGCCCAGCAGGAAAAACGCAGGAACGCTGCCAGCCCCAGGATTAACCACGGGAGCCCAACCCGTCTCTGCCAGGCGCGCCTTTCCACGTTTCCAGGTAATCGCGCAGTCCGCGACCGCGGGAGAATATTCTGCTGGCGCGCCGCCTTCGGCGCTGCTAGTGCACGCTGCCATGCGCATCCTTGTAACCGGTGGCTGTGGATTCATCGGGAGCAACTTTATTCGGTATATTTTGCAACATTACAAGCCTGCGTACGTGACCAACGTCGATGTGCTCACTTACGCGGGCAATCTCGCCAATCTGGATGGCGTGGTCGAAGAACATGGCGAACGCTACGAGTTTTTCAAAGCCGATATCGCAAATGCCGATCAGATGGACGCGCTCATGACGGAGCATCAATTCTACGCGGTCATCAATTTTGCGGCTGAATCGCATGTGGACCGCAGCATCAACGATCCGCTCAATTTCATTCACACAAACGTCATCGGCACGAGTGTGCTGCTCGATTGCGCACGCCGGCACGGCGTCCAGCGCTTCATTCAGGTCTCCACCGACGAAGTCTATGGCTCGCTGGGTCCCACCGGCAAATTCACCGAGCAATCGCCGCTCGATCCGAGTTCGCCCTATTCGGCGAGCAAAGCCGGCGCCGATCTGCTCGCGCTCGCCTGTTACAAGACCTACGGCCAGGAGGTGCTGGTGACCCGTTGCTCGAACAACTACGGGCCGTATCAGTTTCCCGAAAAATTGATTCCGCTCATGATCATCAAGGCGCTGCGCGACGAGCCACTCCCGGTTTATGGTGACGGCCTGAATGTGCGCGACTGGATCCACGTTGACGGATCATTGCGCTGCCATCGTGGCCGCGCTTTTCGAAGGGAAACCGGGCCAGACTTATAATTTCGGCGGCGACGGCGAGATGGTGAACATCGATCTTGTAAAAATGATTCTCGATAAACTGGGCAAACCCCACAGCCTGATTTCGTTTGTGACCGACCGGCTTGGCCACGACCGCCGCTACGCGATCGACTCGTCATTTGCGCAGCGCGAGCTGAACTGGAAACCGCGTCGCAATTTCAAGGAAGGCCTCGACGAAACCATTCAATGGTACATTGAGAACCCTTCGTGGTGGCAGCCGTTGCTTGAACGCGCCGGAAGATACTAGTCATTCTACCACCTTGTGACTCCCAACGCCGGAGTCACTGGCAGCTAATGGTTCTCACATAGGCAAGCATGAAAATCGTAATTCTGGGCACGGGCGGGCGGCTTGGCGCGGCACTGTTGCGCGAATATCGCGATAAATTTGAGGTCACTGGCTTCGATCGCACGCAACTGGACTCTCCGATATGAACGGCGTACGGGAAAAACTGCAGGAGACAGGTTTTGACGTCCTGATCAACGCAGCAGGTTTCACGAAGGTCGATCTTTGCGAAACGGAACCGGATCGGGCGTTTCTCATCAATGCGGAGGCGCCTCGCGTGCTTGCCGAGATTTGCGGTGAAATGAGCTCCAGACTAATTCACTTCAGCACCGATTACGTTTTCGACGGGGAAAAACGCGAGCCGTACGCAGAAGGAGATCAAGCGGCCCCAATCAGCATTTACGGCGAATCGAAGCTGGCTGGAGAAAAAATGTGCTGGCTGCGCAAGACCGGAATCTCGTGGTGCGCGTCTCCTGGGTTTTTGGACCGGATCGTCCGAGTTTTATCGATGCAATGATAAAGGGGCACAGGAAAGTGAGCGCGTCGATGCAATCGCGGACAAGTTCTCCGCGCCGACTTACACGCGCGACGTCGCGGAGTTGTTGCCACAGTTTTTCGAGAGAAGCGTCGATGGCGGGATCCGTGCATTTCTCGAATGCTGGACAATGTAGTTGGCAGGAATACGCGCAATGGGCCCTGGACTGTTGCCACAACGCCGGCCTGCCTCTCAGAGCGAGAACGGTTGGCGCAGGTAAATTAGAAAACATGACCAACTGGATCGCGCGCCGCCCTGTTTATTCTGTGCTTTCCACTGCGAAATACACCAAATTGACCGGCATATCACCTCGCACTTGGCGGGAAGCCGTCTCTGATTATATTACGCGCTTCTATTCAAAAAAATGAAAACCCACATTCTCACTCTTACATTGTCGTTCATTTTTTGCCTGACTGCGCGGGCCGAATTGAAATGGGAGCAAACTGCGGTTGAGCTGCACCCGGCGCGTGGTGACAAACAGGCGATCGGTCATTACAAATATCAGAACGTCGGCAAGACACCGGTTCATTTTAAATCGGTCCACGCCTCATGCGGCTGCACGGCTGCGCAATCGCAAAAGGATCAGGTCGGGCCCGGCGAAAAAGGTGAGATTACAGCCACGTTTAACATTGGCGATCGCACCGGCACTCAGGTCAAAACCGTGACAGTGGAGACCGACGAGGCCGCGAATCAGAAAACGGTCCTGACTCTCAAGGCTATTATCCCGCAGGAATTAGAGATCAGTCCGACTTTTGTGTTTTGGAAACAAGGCGAAAAGCCTGACCCGAAGATCGATCACCGTCCACGCCGGGAAGGATTTTAGCGTGAAACACATCAAGGTCACCTCGTCGAGTCCGGATTTTCAGACCAAAGTGGAAGAAACTGGCGAGGGACAGTTCAAAGTTGATGTCCATCCCAACGAAACGAACCGTCTGCTTGCATCGACCTTGACGATCCAATCGGAGAATTCGCCCAAGACATTTTACGCCACTGCGCGCATCACGACTGCTCCGACTGCGCCAGGTGCTCCGGCTATTCAGAAAGCCCCAGGTGCTCCAGGTGCCCCGGCTGGTCCGACGGCCCCGGCTCGTCCGCCTGCGCCGGGTAGTCAAACACGTTGAAATTTTCGCTTCCACGCCAGGCGCTCATTCTGGCAGCGCTCTCGCTTCTTCCCGGCGTAGGGCAGGCGATTTATTTTCGCGACAAGATCTCGTGGCAATCACCAATTCCGCCCTCGGAAATGGTGAGCGTCGATCAGGCGCGCGAGTGGGGCGACAGCTACCATCTGGATCGACGCTCGCCCGGATGACGAGTTCGCTCGCGATCATGTGCCTGGTGCGATTTTGTTGAACGAAGATCGCTGGAACGAATTGTTTCCGCAGTTTTTGGCGGCGTGGTCGCCCGAGAAAAGGTCGTTGTCTATTGCAGCGCGCAAAGTTGCGATCTCGCCCGCGAAGTTGCCGAACGGCTGCGCAAGACAGCGCAGCCTCCGATGGAAAATGTCTTCGTGCTCGAGGGCGGCTGGGAAGCCTGGCTGAAGAAGAATCGTTAAAACGTTAAGTCGTTAAATGGTTAAATCGTTTGTTTGGCGGATCCTCGATTTTATCATTGCCGCAATTTTCATCTATGCCGGCGTGCTTAAAGCACTCGATCCGGTTCAGCTCGCGCACGATATCGATCATTACAAAACTTCTACCGTGGGCCGTGGGGGTCGGGCTCGCGTTTTATCTGCCCTGGTTGGAGATTTTTTGTGGTCTCGCCTCTGATTTTTCGCCTTTTCTATCGCGGCGCATTGTCGATTTTGACTGCGCTCGTTGTGGTCTTCCTCGTCGCCACGATCGCTGCAAAAGTTCGCGGTCTTGACATCACGTGCGGCTGTTTCGGTCACGCGAGCCAGAACTGGAGTTTCCCGACGCACCTGGCGCTGGATTTGGCTATTCTCGTTGCTCTGGCTGCGCTTTGCTACTGCAGCGTAGCGCGAGCGCGTGCAAATGCCTCGGCAATGCCCACGTCATGAGGTTTGGTGTCGAGACAGCATGATCAGGAAACTGAAGTCCGGTAAATATCGCTGTACTCACGAAAGAAAAATCCGAAAACGGGAAAACGCCGGAATTTGGGAACGTTTAAGACAAAGACGGCGGCCCGGAAACACGAGCGAGCAGTTCAGTTCTTTAAGCGGCATTAAATGTCGCGTGCTTCTCGAATTTTGAGGGGGCGCGATTGCCTGACGCTTTATTTTTGTCACGCTCGATTTTGTCGGCTTGATTGGACTATGCTCTGTATTTCACACTATCCGGGTGTAGCCACCGATGAGACCGTTCCCGCTTACCCTTAGATGCTCGCTTTGTCTGGCGATTTTCGCGACGGCGGGGTGCGGTCGAAAATCGACCGGCCAAATCGTCGGTGAACTGTCCGCCGCGCAATCACCTTCGGGTTCCACTCCGGTTCAGTCGCCAGGTTCATCGTCGTCGCCGAGTCAGGCGCAATCGCTACAGACGGGGCAGCGCCCAGCGCTCAATCTATCACGACTGGAGAACAGCGTTCGGCCGGCAGTTATTTGGATCACAATCTTTGATTCGTCTGGCAAATTGCTGCGCACCGAGACTGCTTTTTTCGTTTCGGGCGATGGCAGATTCATTACGACGGCGCATGCAATCGAAGGCGGGATCAACGCTGTGGCGAAAATGGCTGATGGCCGAATTCATGATGTGAGCGGGGTCCTCGCAGCTTCCACAACGCTCGACCTCGCTGTTCTTCAAGCCGATGTGAAATACGTGCCATTTCTGACGTTGAACAAAAATCCAAATCTCGAAACTGACAGGCGGGTCGGAGTGGTGGGCAGCGGCCTGGCAGGAACTGACGGAGCCCCCGCGATGCGACCATCTTAACACAGCAACCCGATCACTTGGAAATCGCGGGTCCAATTTCTTCAAATTCGATCGGCTCGCCGATTGTAAGCGAGAAGGGAGAAGTTGTCGGTGTTGTAACATCAGCCGGTGAGAAAGCGACGGTTCGACCTTCGACTGCTGTGGAGTCGTTGCTGGGTGGAATTGCATCGGACGCCAAACCGCGATGGCCGGAGGTTGCCCGAGCTGTTGTTACACCGACACCCGCGCCTCGCCCGACGCCGAAGCCGCGACTGGTTTATGCGCCCGCGCCGGCGTTTCCTTCTGAGGTACGCGTTCTCGTCCAGGCGGCGGCGTGGTCGGGCCGCTTCAGGCTAAACTTCAATGCCAGGGAAACGTGACCAATGTCCAGGTTGTCCAATCGACTGGAAATATTGTCATCGATCAATCTGCGCTCAACACGCTTCGGCAGTGGAAATCCGCCCCTGGCCAGGAATGGGCAGCGACGGTTCCTGTTACATTTCAAAGCAGGTGAAGGCCGAAACCGCAGCTCCGGGCTTTCGCGTAAAATCCGGCTGGGCAGCTGCTGTGTTGCTTACTGGTCCAATTGGTTCGCCTGCGCTGCGTGATAATCGGATGATCGATTTGTCCGATCCACGAGTTCCCGAGACGCGCCAGCCCTACCACGCCACGTTTGGACAACTCGAAACGGACGCGAAGAAGATAAACCGGCGCACGGATATCGTGCATCGTATAACAAAACAATCCATCACGGACCTTCTCTCAGATTATCGGCGGAGAAGGTTATTCGATCACGCGCGCCTCTCTGGTGATTGGAAGCCAGCTCGATCCTGCTTCCATTGCAAATCCTGCACATTCGTGCGCACGCGCTCGAGGGCCAGTTATTTCGCTCGGCGCTCGAGCAGGCTTTGAACGCGCACGGCATTGCGCACGTTTATTCTCATGGAACGCGATGCTTATGCCAAAGCCGGCGCACAGGCTGAAAAAGTCTTGTGATGATGTGCGGCGGACGATACAAAACTTTGGCCGATTCACTGATGGTCCCTGGCGCGCCGAGCAGAAACTCGCCGCGCTCGGTGCGTGGTCTCGCGCTGGTCACAAGTTTGCGCGTGGCACCGAGGTAAGAGTGATGAAGATTCGCGCGGCAACTGATGCCGATCGCGATGCGATCTGGAAAATCTTTCATGAAGTGGTTGCAGCTAGGCGACACATATGCACTCGATCCTCGACATGTCGCGCGAAGAGGCGCTGGCGTTACTGGTTTGAGGCAGACATGCGGAGCTACGTCGCAGAGGACGGCAGGCCGTGCCGTGGGCGCTTACATTTTGCGGCCTAACGAGTCGGGTGGCGGCTCGCACGTTGCGAATGCGGCATTCATGGTCGCTCCGGAGGCGCGTGGTCACGGGATCGGTCGCGCGATGGGCGAACATTGTTTGAGCGAAGCGCGCCGCCTCGGTTTCCGCGCGATGCAGTTCAATTTCGTTGTATCGACTAACGAATCCGCGATTCGTCTTGTGGCAAGCAGCTCGGTTTCAGAATCGTCGGCACTTTGCCGGGTGCGTTTCGGCACCCTGAAAAGGATTATATCGATGTTTACATGATGCACCGCTCGCTGCTTGAAGACCACGCTTAGCCCCTTTTCTCAAACAAACATTGCAAAGAGATGATTTCCTGTTGAACCTAGGTGGATGCAGACGGTGATCCAAGTCATCACGACTGGGCGTGGATCGCTGCGGGAAAAGATCATGACCGATCCGCAGCTTCGGCGTTTCGATTTGATTCCAACTGAACACCAGCGTCCTGGTCGCCCGCACGGTTGGGCCAAAATCCATAGCGAGACCGCTCACGGCGCGATCAATCTGGAGATGGCACGGACGCAGCAGCACTTTGATTTGCCGGGTCGTCACGAAATTGGGAAACAAGCCGAACTCGATCATCGGTGATTTCATCGATTATCTGTTGGCCCGTCATCAAAGCCGCATTCTGGCCATTCACATCATGCGACGATGAATTCGGGAAAATAGAGGTGACGAAGCATGCGCGAACTTTTCATTACCGATGCGCCTGCGACTACCGTTCTTGTGCGAGTTATGAGCCGGTAGCGTCTTTCTGTCGAAGGAATTCAGAAATTTCTTTATCCGGAAGATCTTGCCGCTGGACGCTTCACGAAAATTGGCATTCCCTCTCCAGAAATCATGGGTCCGTTTGTCGGCGGATGCGAAGTAGTTTGTGGCGCCACTGCTGATCGTTGGATTTTTAACCCGGCTCGCAGCCATCGTGCTGCTGATCGACATTAGTGTTGCGATTGTTTCGACCAAAATTCCAGTGCTTTTGGGTCACGGTTTCTGGGGATTCTCGCTGATGAAACTGCCGCGATATGGTTTCTGGAGCATGATGCACGAGGCGCGGACGGATTTCTCCATGTGGCTCGGCCTGCTCTTTCTACTGATCGTCGGGGCCGGGCGGTGGTCATTTGACGCCGCCTTGATGCGGGGAAGGACCAGGTCTCCGTGGCCGAGCCGCATCGCGATAAACGAAAGAAAACCATCCGGAGTCGTACGGGACTCGAACCCGCTAACCTCCTGACCGCGACAGAGGGCAGCATACCAGTCAGCTAAGACTCCTTGGCCGCGAGGAACTGTGAAGCTGCTCCGGTCGGTCGCAACTGTTCGCAGGCATAGATGGACCCGATCGCGGCGTCGTAACACTGCTCGGACCCGAGCCTCCGCCGTGACAGGGGCGGCGCTCTAACCAATTGAGCTAAGGCTCCTCGAGAAGGACAAATTCTTAAAGGCGGCTGTCGTCGGTCGCAACTGACGGAGAAGAGACTTCTGCTCTGCAACACCAAAGTCGACTCTCATGGTTGAACATTTTGTATATTGCAGCGTCGAACCTCGAAAGATTTCGCGAGTGAAGATTGCGGATGCGCCTGATAACGCTATAATGAGATACGGTTCGGCGGATTGACCCAAACCATAAATGAGCGACGAGCGCAGCGAGGGACTTCAGGGCGAGGTTGGGGACTCGGGTCCGGACAATCTCCTCGATTCATTTGATCAAGTGATTGCGTCGTTGCCTCCAGGCGATCCGATTCGACGCGATCTGCTGGAATTGCGCCCGCAGATTTCCGACCAACAGGAGACGATGGTCGAAGCGCGCCGAATGATCGAGAAGCTCGAGGAAGTCGTCAAAAAAGTGACTTCGCCTGCGAACCGCATCGGCACGTTTCTCGGAGCCACTTCGAAAGAAACGGCGCACATCGTTGTGGGAGGCGCCGATTATTATTGCAACGTCGATCCGCGCATTCCGCTTGCGAAATTAAAAAGGGGACGCGCGTGCTGGTAAACGAAGCGTTCGTGATCGTTGGCGATCTAGGATTCGAAACCGCTGGCCCGGTGACAAAAATCACCGAAGTCCTCGGCAAAGACCGGCTGCGCGTCGGTTCGGAGCACGGGTTGCAATCGATGGTGTTACAGCGCTCCGCCGATCTTGCCGACTCACACCTTGAAATCGGGCGACGAAGTCCGTGTTGACTCAAACTACCGGATGGCTCTGGAAATGCTCTCGAGCACTAAATCTCACGAACATTATCTCAGACAATGTGCCGGAGTTGCCGTGGGAAAAGGTCGGCGGTCAGGAAGCGGCGCTGCAAGCGATCAAGGACGCGATCGAGCTCCCACTGTTGCACGCCGATCTTTTCAAAAATTTCAGCACGCCACGCCGAAGGGTTTTCTGCTTTACGGTCCACCGGGTTGCGGGAAGACGCTGATCGGCAAAGCGACCGCTTACAATTTGACCAAGCAGCTTCGTGAGAAAACAGGCGCTGAGATGCAGGAATATTTCATGCACGTCAAGGGTCCCGAGATTCTGAACATGTGGGTGGGCGAATCGGAACGAATGGTGCGCGAAATTTTTGCCACTGCTCGCGAGAAACGCGGCGAGGGTTTCATGCCATTTCTATTTATCGACGAGGCCGAATCGATTCTTGGCACGCGCCGCGCATCGCGTCATTCGAACATTCTTTCGACGCTGGTCCCGATGTTTTGCTCGGAGATGGATGGGATCGATTCGCTCAACGACGTCGTCATTATCCTTGCTTCCAATCGCGCCGATCTGATCGACCCGGCGATTCTGCGCCCGGGCCGAATCGATCGAAAAATAAAAGTTAACCGGCCAGATAAAGAGGGCGCGCGGGAAATCTACCGCATCTATCTCACGGACGATCTTCCTTACGATGGTGTGCTTGCGCAAGGAAGCCGATGGCCTGGGGGCATCGATTGAGCGCCTGATCGAGCGCTTTGTCGACTGGCAGTTTACGCGCCGCGACGAGAACAAATTCCTGGAAGTGACGCTGCGCAGCGGACGCAAGGAGACGCTTTACCGCAGCGATCTTATCAGTGGCGCGATCATCGCCTCGATTGTGGAGCGCGCAAAAGCGATGGCGATTAAGCGGGCCATCGCCACCGCAACAGGAGCAAGGAATTCGGGAAACGGATCTGCAACTGGCCTTTAACGCCGAGTACGTCGAGAACGATATTTTCCCGACTACCGACATCACCGAGGACTGGCTCAAGCTGATCGATTACGATCCAGAGAACGTCGTCGAAAATTTCGCCCGTCAGACCGGTCTCTGACGCGCGAGCGCGTGAAGCCAGCACTCTGTTTGGCTTCCTCGGGATCCAGATAGGTGATCTCGCCGCCGAGGCCGATAACCACGAAGGACTGCAGCCTGGCATTCACCCGCGATATATGCTTCGTCCGACCGCAGCAAGTGTGTTTGGTCCGACCACGGCCGAACGCGTGCCACTCTCATGAGCACCGCGGAGTGGTTCCCCGGGACCTCGACCAAACCGCCCGCCCGTCCGGGATCGCCGCCGCTGCAGACACGTATCATCATCTGCCGCTGTGGCTTTCAGGCGTCGTCTGAATGCCGGAATGCCTGCGCCGAGAAACGCGGCCATGCGGATACAGAGGCCGCATTTGAGAGACCGAGCTCACGCCGAAAGGTATCACCGACGGCGAGTGGTTGTGGACGACGGCACATGAACATCGGGCCGCGCTTTGTAGATGGCCGAATGGATGAAGCGCTCCAGATACGAGGCGTCGGCCCAGCTGCACCAGTCGCATTGCCCCTCCAGTGTCGTACGCCAGAATATCGGCGGCGGTGGAAACCATTTCCGGAGCGCAGAGACCTCGACATCAGGAAGCGGTCGGACCGCCGGCTATCGCGCACGCTGACGTGGCCGTAGCCGTCAAGCACCCCTTGCTGAGCTGAGGATCCTGTTTGCTGCGACCAGATCTTCTATGAGTTCCATTTTCTTCTTCCCGAATTGCCGTTCAGTGATTGTATAGGAGCCTTGTGGACAACGTGACCATTCCGGCGCTTCAGCAGATGAAACGCGATGGACGAAAGATCGTCGGCGTGGTCGCCTGGGACTTCCAGATCGCTCAGATTGCGGATCGCGTTGGCGTGCGAGATCGTCTCCGTCGGAGATTCCGTCGGCATCAATTTATGGGGACACGCCAGTCCACTCGAAGTGACCATGGACGAAATGCTCATCGTCTGCAAAGCCGTGCGGCGAGGCAACAAGACGGGCACTCGTGAGCTGCGATCTGCCTTATGGTCCGCTTGCAGGAAAGCGTTGAAAGCGCAGTGCGAGCAGCAACGCGGCTCATGAAAGAGGGCGGCGCGGACATGGTCAAGCTCGACGCTGCCAGCGGAATGCCCGGAGGCCGTGACGGCGATGGTGAAAGCGGGCATTCCGTATTTGCCCAGTTTGGAATTACTCCTCATACGCAGGGGCGTCGAACATTCGGCCGAAAAGTTTGTGAACGATGCGAAAACGCTCGAAGCTGCCGGCGCCGCACTCCTTGATTTCACTCATTCGGGGCCAGTTGCCGGTCCGGCTGTTGTCAACGCGGTCTCCATCCCGGTGGTGGGAGGAATGGGCGGCGGTCCATGGCTCGACGGACGAATGCGCATGGCACATGCAGCCATCGGTTATGCGGCCAGTTCGCTTGAATCGACCGACTCCACGTTATGCGAACGTCGCACGAATCACTCTCGACGCACTCACGGCTTATTCGGAAGACGTTCGCGCTTCACGTCAGATCAAATCGTAATGGGCACCACGATCATTGATGGAATAACGACGCGCTACGAAGTGGTGGGTTCCGGCCCGCCGCTGCTTATGTTCTCCCCGGCCGGATTCGACGCCACACTCGAGAAGTGGACGACGCAGAGTGTGTACGCGACGACGAAGATGCTGGATCACCTTTCAAGAAATCATAGCTGCATCATTTACGACCGGCGTGAGGCCGGCCCAGTCCGGCGGACGCGTGGAGCACGTAACGTGGGCTGCACTACGTCGCTCAGGGCAAGGGATTGCTGAGCACCTGAACATCAAACGCGCGCACCTGATGGGCGGATGCATGGGATGCTGCCCGGTTCTCGCGTTTGCCACGTTGCATCCCGGAAGATGGTTTCGAGCATGATTCTTTACTGGCCGGTTGGTGGCGCGAAATATCGCATCAACGGCCGGAAGCGGTTTGCGGACCACCTTGCACGTCGACTTAAACATGGACTGGAGAAAGTTGTGTCGCTTGTGTCGGCGGAAGGTAAGACGTTCAACGCCGATCCGCGCGGCGGACCGTGTGGCTGCGGTTATCAAGAACGATCGCTCTTTTGCCGAATCGTACGCGCGGCAGGACGTCCAGAAGTACAAGTCGATCGTCGCCGCGATGTCTCAGAACGCTTTTTGACAGGGATACCGCGCCCGGAGCCGAGCCCGAGTGAACTGTTTGCAAGTCAGCATTCCGGCGCTCATTGTCCCCGGCCGCGATGCCTCCCACGCGACATCGGCTGCGCGGTACCTGGAGGAATGCCTCCCAAAGCCGAATACTGGGACGTTGCTGTTGCCTGGATCAGACGGAGCAGAGCGTGCCGTCCAGGCTCCTGAAGTTTCTTGCCGATCATGATCAAAGGAATAAGGAATAAGGAATAAGGAAGGCTAGTCCCCTCCTGGGACAGGAGGGGTGGCTGCGCATCAAGAAAAAGATGCGAAGCCACCTTTGAAAGCGCAGACGGGGTGGTCATTCAACATTCATCTTGACTGAGCTTTCTGCCAGGCTTTCGAGTCTTCGTTCTGATCGGTCACCGGCTTCTGCTCTGTCGATTGCATTTGCTCACGACATGCGCTGAGCGTGCGGGAGTCCCAGAACGACCACCCCGTCTGCGCCATCAAGGGTAGCTTCGCGCTATCTTTGCTTGATGCGCAGCCACCCCTCCCTGTTCCAGGAGGGGGACTACGCTACCCTTGAGTTCAACAATTGGCTGCCCCTTCGACGCTCAACTCAACATCAACAATTGGCGTCCCTTCAACTCGCAAAGAAGTTGCTCCATCGTGAACGGCCGATCGATGATCCCCTGTTCCCGTGCGTACCGCCTAACCGCCTCGATCATCCGGCGGTTCGGCTCGATGCCGTAAGGGAGCGGATCCGCGCCCGTGATTTCCATCACTCGCTTGTGTCCGTTCATCGGTCTTCGTGGGCGCTGCGATCTGGCCATTTCTCAGTCGTTCCACGTACGAATTCTTCGCCTCCGTAAACGCGTCGAAGATATCTGCCGCGAGGCCGGGATGCGCCTCCAGAAGCTCATCCTTCACCACGACGGTGTGATTGATGCGGTGGTGCCCGGATTTTCCGCAACGCCTCGAAGCCCGCTTCGACCGGATTGGGAATCAGGGTCTTCGCCATCCGGATGATCCAGAATTCGGATGTTCCACGGCTGCCGGAATCTCTCCCACGCACGAGCATAATCCTCCAGCTTCTTGACCTCTGCTCGATCCGGGATCACGTTCGCCGGCGGACGATGTTCCGCAACGTGCTCATCGCCCGAAAGCAACCACGTGACCTTTGCCCAGATCCACGCCGTACTCGTGCTGGAGTATGCCTGCGAATCCAGAACTCCCGTCGTCGCCGTGTAGCCGCGGTGCGCGCCGACTTTCCCTGCCCTCGAGGTCCTTTCGAGTTCTGGATGCCTGCCTTCGTGTTGCCAGGCTGCGAATCGCGCTGCGTGGTGAAAAACCCGTCGCCGGAAACACCAGGATACGGCGGTGAACCGTTTGCCATACGGCCTTCGCGCAGAGGTAAGTCGTGAGTCTGCTATCTCACCAAACGTCGAACTCCAACCCCCGAACCATCCGCCGAAATGCCTGGATGAGCTTACCGGGCATCGCTCGTACTTTCGACTTCAAACGTTCGCGGTTTACGACCGGTGCCGACCCTGGAGAGGCGCCGTGTGGCCCGTCGTAGGACGAAAAACGGTTTTTCAGCTTGAGTTTGTCCATCTAGAACTGGAATCTCGGCTCCCACTTCAATCGTTCGAGGATTCCGTAGCATTGAACGACTTCTACGAAAGAACGGAGACGTCATGACGCCGCTCGGAGCAGTTCCCGGGTGCGTCATGTTGAAGCGTTGTTGAGATTTGCAAAAACGTTCATTTGCGGCCCCTGCGGCTCGCAGGCGCGCCTCGATCTCTGGCCAGCCGCGGCGCCAAGCCATGGCCGCTCAACTGAGGCCTGTGAAAATTGAAGCTGACGTCGAAGTAGTGCGGGCCCACATACGCTGTTTTCAGGGTACGCCCGCGCGGGCGGTCATTGCTGACGCCGTCCTGGTTGTCGTCCTTACCGGTAGTGATGGTGTAGGCGCTGCCACTCTTTGCACGCGACTTTCGTCGTCAGGAGTGAGAGCGTCCAGAGGCATCCTGGCGTTGACGCTCGTGCTGAACTCGTGATGTTCGCCGCCGGCATATCCCCAATCCCCCATCCGGTCGTAACTGTTGGCAGGCAGCCCGCTGAGCCGCTGCCGCCAGCCGTGGCGAATCGCTCCACCCCGTGTAGTATTCGTAGCTCGCCGCGACGTTGAAAATGCTGAAACGCTGCCGCATCGATGCCTTGATGTGGTGGTGGGTCGAAACTGGCCGTTGGTAGCTCCGTTGATGCCGATACCGGCCTTCTTTTCCGGAATCGGCCTGAAATTGGTGCCGGGAAACGGCGCGTTGATATCATCGCCCTCGAACCAATCGCGACTCTGCAGAACTCCTACCTGATAGTTCACCGACACAAACAGATTTTTCGGCAAGCTGCGCTCGAAGACCGATCTGCACGGGGTAGTAAACCACTGCCCAGCAGCGGGTAATCCACCGCGCGGCGTGACCGCGGTCTCGCACTGCCGGCTGGTGTAGGGGTTCGGCCATCCGGGATTGTCGATCTGGATTTCGTACAAGCGCGACGGCCATCAGGCACGGCGCGAGCATTAGATGACTGGTTGAAATCCATCTCCCGCGTCGAAAAATCCCGGCGCCTCCGCCGATCACGGTCGAGTTCCCGGATCGCGTATGCAGAAACTGACTCGCGGGTCAATGTTGTTCGTGTCGTCGAGATCGGTTTGATACTGATAGCGAGCGCCCGAGCAGCAGAGTGAACGTACGCGGCTCAGCTTCAGGTCATTTTGCGAGAAAAAGCGCGAGCTTGGTCATGGCTCAAATTAAACACGGGGTCGCAGCAGGTGATTCCTTGTGCCGGTGAGAGGCTTACCAGCCAGGTAGCTTTGGCGAGATCCGAGAATGTAAACTCACCATAAGAAGTTATCTTCGGAAACCGACTGGTCCCGCCGGTAGACGCCCTGGAAATCCGCTTCGCGTCGTCGAGCTTTTCCCCGGCAGTAGTAAACGCAGGTTGGATATATTTGGTACGTATTTCCGGTGGATGAGGTTCTTGTTCTGCGCGCCGCCGGAAGTAAACCCGTCCTTTAACGATGACAGCCGTAGCGGTGCTGAAAGGATTCCGCTGGCTATCGCAACTGTTATTCCAGCTGAACTTAACGTCATGGACAGTTCTTTCAGTTGATAACGGCAATCTCGCGGACATTCAGCGTGTAGTTGTGAGTCTCGGTGTGGGAAGCGCGCTCGGGCAGAGCGAAATCTCCGACATTTTCATTCCTGCTGTCGGAGGTCGCATACAGAAGTTCAGTGTTTAGCGAGTGTGCATTCGAGAGCTGGAAAGACGCTTTTTACGTTCAGTAGGAACGCTTTACCACGGGTTTGGTAATACCCAGAAAATAGCCCATCGGGACGTTAGTGCCTTCACGGTGCTGACGTTTTCCGCTCTGTTATCGTTGACCAGCAAGCTCAGTGTAGGCCGGTCTCGAATGACCGGTCCACTGACATTGCCATAAATCGTCCTCTCGTAGTGCATGGGGGTTTGTTGCTCGCGAATGGGTTTCTGGCATTGAGCCTTTGGTTCTGAAATGTCGCAGCAAAATTGCCGTGGAAATCTCCTACGCCGCCGTGTTCAATGACCTCGGTCTTTGCGCCGCCGTTCGGACAGGCCTCTGCTGCCGCCGACATCGGCTGTTTCCACGTTGAAGGCGTTGTTTGTAACGCGAATGCTGCTGAATCCTCGGACGTTTGGGTTGCGCGTGGTTCTGCGAAGTGGGAGTTGAAGTCGCGACAAGACTCGACTCATACTTCTCCAGCAGCCGGCTCGCTGCTCCGCAGTCATGTAATTGGGAAGCTTTTTCTTGAATTCATCCAGCATCCACTGGATTCCTGCGAGCGCCTGATCGCCTGCTTCGCCTTCCGGCGGTCCCTTGCTGAAATCCCAGATCACGCCGAAAAGATTCTCGGAAGCCCTGACGTTCCTCTTCAATCAATAAGGCCGGTTCCCTTGTCCTGCTCCGGGGTGAACGGAACATTGGCTTCCTCTTCAAGACCTGAGTTACCTGATCTTTAAATTCGCTCTGACGGGGCTTTTTTGTGGTCAACTGGCCAAAGGCCAGCGTCGTCTAGTAGAAAAGTCATCAAGCGCATAGCGTGCTAAATGCATAGTTTGGTTCGACAAAGTGTACTAGAGGCATGCCCCCAACGTGATAATGTTCGGCATTGAAATATGCTCAAAGAAAAAAAAAGATAGAACATAACGACCTCCTGACTCAAACCGGCCCGCGCCACAGCCCATGGGGCCGGATGTTCCGTAACTACTGGATTCCAGCGCTCGCTGGCCGAAGAACTGCCAGAAAACGACTGTCCACCGGTGCGTGTGCAGCTCCTCTCAGAACGATTGCTGGCCTTCCGCGACACCAATGGCCGCTATGGCTTGATCGATGATTCTGCGCGCATCGTGGTGTTCTCGTTGTGGTTTGGCCGGAACGAGGACTGCGGCATTCGGTGCCCGCTATCCTACGGTTGAAGTACGACGTAACCGGCCAATGCATGGAGATACCATCCGAGCAGGACTCCGGAAAATAGCTTTGCGAAAAAGGTCGAAGCTCACGTCTATCCGCTCGTAGAACTCGGAGAATTCTTTGGACCTATATGGGGCCAGCCGGAAAAACAGCCGCCGTTGCCAGAGTGGGAGTTCGCCGGGTTCCAGAGTCAGACAATTTCAACGAAGCGAGTTCCAGAATGTGCAACTGGCTGCAGGCTCTCGAGGTGGAATCGATTCAAGCCACGTGTCATTTCTTCATCAGCAGCGAACTTGAATCCGACCCGCTGTTCAAAGGCGCGAAAGGAAATCAGTACAATCTCGGCTGATCTGCGGCCGGTCTTTGGAGGTGGTTGAAGTCCCGGCGGTCTGCCATATCGGCGCGCGGCGAAATGCCGGGAAAACGGCAGCTACTATTGGCGCACTCACGCAGTGGGTTAGTACCGACGTTTACGCTCGATCCCGCCTCGCAGGCAATCCATCCAATACACGGACACTTCTGGATTCCCATCGATGACGAGAACTGCTGGGCGTGGAGCTTTGACTATCACCCGACGCGTCCGCTTGATTGAAACCGAGATGTCGGCTGTGCGCGGCGGGCAGGGCATTCATGTGAAGTATGTGCCCCGGCACTTATCGTCCGCTCGCCAACAAAACAACGATTATTTAATTGATCGCCGGGCGCAGAAGACGAAAAGAAGCTACAGCGGCGTCGAAGGAATCGCCATGCAGGATGCTTCGCTGCAGGAAAGCATGGGGACCGATTGTCGATCGCACCAAGGAACACCTGGTTTCGACCGACATGGGAATCATCCTGGCGCGCGACAGCGATTGCTCAGCGCACTTCGGGCTTTCACCGAAAAAGGCGTGACGCCTCCCGGCGTCGACGCTGGTGCATCAACGCGTGCGATCGGCATCGCTCATCCTGCCTCCGGACGGGGCGTTTAAAAGGGAAGAACGCGGAAACTCTCATCATCAGCCTTAGCAACCCAACCTAAAGTTGCGCACCAGTCATCACCGTCTGAGTTTTGATGAGCCCTTGCCGCTCAGAAAGACGGGCGTCCTCTGGAATTGGGAGGTGTGCGCACCAAACGTATCGCGAGCTTCCTTTGAAAGCGCAGACGGGGTGGTCAGAAATGGACTGACCACCCCGGCCGCTCCCAACTATGGAGGCCTTCGGCGATATTTGCTTTAGGTCGCGTCCACCCTCCTCTGTGAGGAGGGGGACTACGGGCTTCCCATGGTTTTGCTCCCTGTTGGACGGCTTAGCCACTCAAAAGCCTGACTACGTACTCGACAGCCCAAACTTCTTGCAAGCTTATGGTAAATGGATCCCATTACTTCCACCAGTCATCTGAGGAGTGCCTCACCTTGGCTGAGATATGAGATCAATTCTCTGGACTTTAATCGACGTGAGATTTCTGTTGCTGGCGATATCGGCTGCGCGCCTCTGAGGCGATCACGCTGTGTTACCATACTTTGCACATACCACCATATACTACTTTTGTATACTTTACCATACCACTTTTGCTGTAACACCTTTTGTTTTCCTTCTTGTACTATATATACTATATTTGTAATAAACTGCTACTTGCTTCGCATAAACATTTCTATCTACACACCTTCCTTTCTTACATTGTAGCTTTGTATCTTTCTTTATATACTCTTGTGCTCTATGCCTTTGATCAGCGCGCCTTTGGCGGAATGTCTCCATTATCAGTGTAATTCAGATCCCGACAAACGAGGCGGGCGGTGTCGACTTTCGGCTGCGTGTCACCTGCTGCCGCGCCTCGATTATTATCTGTGAGTTCATACGCTGCGGATT